>Ga0315553_10000071_pt1 | contig 79560 bp, 71 predicted proteins | sample SalMarSW160140MG_FD_203099 | JGI IMG/M metagenome (GOLD analysis project Ga0315553, IMG submission 203099) | Salt marsh sediment microbial communities from the Plum Island Ecosystem LTER, Massachusetts, United States - Salt Marsh Sediment SW1601-40 ... | reverse complement strand
CCGATGCGGCGTCGAGATCGGTGCCGGCATCGGAGAATGTCGGGTCGAGGGCGGTTACGACGCGTTGAAGGTCTGCAACGACCGCTATTTGCGACGGTACCGTCGACGTGAACCGGCGGAAGTCGCTTTGCTCAGAATTCCGGCGCGATTGTAGAGGATCTCGTAGCGGAGCTTCACCTCGCCCAGGTCGGCGGACGAGCGGCTCTGGGCGAATGCCAGAAGCGCCATCTGCAAACGCTGGAACTCAATGACGGCCTGGCTTGCCGAATAAGCGACATTGTAGCGGGAGAAGCTCTCAAGCGATTCCTCGCGGCGGTCGATCATCAAATAGGCGTAGAGGGCGGCGGCGACGAGCGCAGCCAACATCGCTCCCAAGTAGATCTGAACCAGCTTGCTCGAGGTCATGGCTCCTGCACGCCGCCGCCGCTAGCGCACGTTCAGCTCCTTCACCTGCCAGACGGCGCGGCCGTAATATTGCTCGGTCTGCAACTTCGGATCGGAATCGAAGGGGTAGACGATGAAGAGCGGGCCCTTGTCGCGGATCGGCATCAGCTTGCCGTCGCGCCTGAGCGCCAACACCACGTCGTAACTGTCGAAGTCGGACATCGGAATCGCGCTGCGATAATCGTTGAGGGCCGTGGCGAGGACCTCCGACCCATGGGCGCCGACGAACGTCATCAGCGCATGCATGGAAACGCCCTCGAATTCCGACGGCGCGTCGTACCACGGCGTCTGCGTCGTGAGCTTGACCGTGCCGATCGCCTCCAGCATCTGGCGGTCGAAACGGGCCACGTCGCCGTCGTTGGTGTTGGCGATGCTGCCGCTGACGACGAGAATTGAATCGCCCTTCGGGCTGGCAAGCGGGGCGGCGAAGACCTGCCCGGCCAGCGCGATCAAGCCTGCCGCAAGCAGCGCGCGCGAACGTAGCGAAGCCATGATCTTCGCTCTCCTGTGACTACTGGTTGTGAAGGGCCACAATTCTGCCGCGGCGCTAACAAACTGTTTCGCGGCGCCGGCCCGCCGCTTTCTCGCAAGCTCTCGCTGAGAACCGGGTAAACAGACGGTAAACTCAGAGGCGGTCGGCGATCCGGCCACGCAGGATGGCAAGGCTGACAAGCGGTCGGCGCAACCACTGGGCGAGTGGCAGCAACGGAATGGCGAGCGAGGTGAACGCGGCGATGCGCTCGGGACGCCCGAGCACCGCTTCCGCCAGGAGCTTGCCGACAAAGGGCGCCAGCGCCACCCCTTGGCCCGAATATCCGCCCGCCGCCCAGACCGCCGCCGCGATCTCGCGCACGAAAGGAAGCCGCGGCGCGGTCACCGAAACGATGCCGCCCCAGCCGTGCGCGATCGGCGCGTCGGCAAGCCCCGGATAGATCTCCAGCATGTGCGGGCGCACGAAGGACGCGATGTCGGCCGGGACGTGCCCGGCGTTGCTTTCGCCGCCCCCGAAGACGAGCCGGCCGTCAGGCGTCTTGCGCCAATAGCGCACCACGAAGCGGCTGTCGGCCGCCGACTCGCCGCCGGGAAGGATGGTGTCGCCGAGCGGCCCGAGCGGCTCAGTCACAATGACGAAGCTGTTGACGCCGAGCATGCGACGGCGCGTCATCTGCTCGAAGCGGCCGGAGCGTCCGTCCGTCGCGACGATGACGTGGTCGGCGCGAATGTCGCCGGTCGGCGCGCGCACGACGGGACCGGATTCGTCGAGCAACGCGGATGCCGGCGTGCGCTCATGGATCTTCGCTCCGAGCAGCGTCGCGGCGCGCGCCAGACCAAGCGAGAAGCGGTAGGGATCGAGATGGCCGCCGCCGCTGTCGCGGACGGCGCCGAAGAAGCGCGTCGAGCCGAGCGCAGCGGCGGTCTCGTCGCGATCGAGCAGGCGCATCTGGCCGTAGCCGAAGCGGTCGGTGAGGGCGCGCACCAGCGCCTCCGACTCTGCGAGAAGCGACGCTTTGTGCAGCGTCTCGATGACGCCGGACCGCAGATCGCAGGCGATGGCGAAGCGGACGATCAAGGCGCGCACCAGCGCCTTCGCGTCCTCCGTCATGTCCCAGAATTCCTTGGCGCGGGCGCGGCCGAACTTCTCTTCCAGCCAGATGACGTCGCGGCGAAGCCCGGAGTGGATCTGCCCGCCGTTGCGGCCGGAGGCGCCGCTGGCGACCGTGTCGGCCTCGATCAGCACTACGTCGGCGCCGGCTTCGGCAAGATGAAGGGCGGCGGAGAGCCCGGTGAAGCCGCCGCCGACAACGCAGACATCCGCCCGTCGCGAGCCGTCGAGCGGCGGGAATTCGGGAACGTCGCCTGCTGCGAGCCGGAAGAAGGAGGCCGGGAAGACGCGCGCCATCGGACTCAACGTCCTTCCATGCCGCAGGATATCAGCGTGGAGAGGTCACGCTCGAGCATCATCTTGTCTGGGGACCGGTTCCAGCGTCTCGAGATCATGCCTCAGACGCTGAGGAGAAGGTATTCGCGCTCCCATGCGCTGATTACGCCCATGAAGGTCTCGTATTCGGTCTCCTTGATGGCGCGATAGGTGCGCACGAAAGCGCTGCCGAATATCTCTACCAGCTCCGGCGTCTCTTCCATGAGCCGCACCGCGTCGAGGATCGAGCGCGGCAGCGACGTGCTCGGATCGCGGCTTGGGCCTTCGAACGGCCGGTCGGGCTCAAGCTCGCGAACGAGCCCGAGATAACCGCAGGCGAGCGATGCGGCGATGGCGAGATAGGGGTTGGCGTCGGAGGAGGGAACGCGGTTCTCGACGCGCCGGTTCGTCGCGTCCGAAAGCGGCACGCGCAGGCCGACCGTGCGGTTGTCGTATCCCCAGCGCACATTCACCGGCGCGCCGGCTCCGCGCAGCAGCCGCCGATAGGAGTTCACGTAAGGCGCAAGCATGCACATGACGCAGGGCAGATAGCGCTGCATGCCGCCGAGATAATGCAGGAAGCTCGGGGCAAGCGCGCTCGCGCCGCCGTCGGCGAAAATGTTGCGGCCGGTCGCGATGTCGGTGACCGACTGGTGGATGTGCATGGCGGAGCCGGGCTCCTCGGCGATCGGCTTTGCCATGAAGGTCGCATACATCTCGTGCCGAAGCGCCGCCTCGCGGATCGTGCGCTTGAACAGGAACACCTGGTCGGCAAGCTCCACCGGATCGCCATGGCGCAGATTGATTTCCATCTGCGCGGTGCCGTCCTCGTGGTTCAGCGTGTCGATCTCCAGTCCTTGCGCCTCGGAGAAGCGGTAGATGTCGTCGAAGAGCTCCTCGAACTCGTTCACCGCGGTGATCGAGTACGCCTGGCGGGCGCGCTCCGGACGACCTGAGCGGCCGACCGGAGGCTCCAGCGGATAATCGGGGTCGATGTTGGGCTTGACGAGATAGAACTCCATCTCCGGCGCGACGATCGGCTTCAGGCCGCGCGACAGATAGAGATCGACGATCCGCTTCAGAACGTTGCGCGGCGCAATCTCAAAGGGCGTACCGTCCTTGTGAAAGGCGTCGTGGATCACCTGCGCCGTCGGGTCGCTCGCCCAGGGGACGACAGCGAGTGTGGAGAAGTCGGGACGGAAGATCAGGTCGGAATCGGTCAGGCCTTCGATGAAGGCGACCTCGTCCTCCGGATACTCGCCGGTGATGGTCTGCGTGAACATCGACGCCGGCAGCGTCATCGGATTACCGCCGAAGAACTTCTCGCGCGGCATCAGCTTGCCCCGCGCGACGCCGGCCTGGTCGGGGATGATGCACTCGACGTCGTCGATGCGACGCTCACGGCACCATTGCCGCGCCGCCGCCTCGTCCGGCACGCCGCGCACAACCTCCGGCTCTTCCGGGAAGTCCTCTACGATTGCACTCATATCCAATACTTAGCCGTTTTCGCGCCATTCGCGAAGCCGAAGCCGCCGGCGTGGTCAATCGAGGGTGCGGCGGAAGCGCAGCAGGGCAAAGCCGCCGATCACCAGAAGGAACACCGCCACCGGCCAGAGATACGGCAGAACCTGTACCGTATCGTTTCCCTTCAGCATGATTCCGCGCACGGCGCGCAGAAAATGCGTCAACGGCAGCACCTGGCCGATCGCCTGAGCCCAGGCCGGCATGCCGCGGAACGGAAACATGAAGCCGGAGAGGAGGATCGACGGCAGGAAGAAGAAGAAGGTCATCTGCATGGCCTGGAGCTGCGAGCGCGCCAGGGTGGAGAAGGTGTAGCCGAGGGTCACATTGGCGGCGATGAAAAGAAGCACAGCGGCAAGCAGCAGCCAGAGCGAGCCCTCGAGCGGCACGGAGAAGAGCGCGTAGGCCGCGGTCAGGATGACCATGACCTGCAGAAATCCCATGACGATGTAGGGAACGATCTTGCCGATCATGATCTCCAGCGGCCTGAGCGGCATGGCGAGAAGGCTCTCCATGGTGCCGCGCTCGATCTCGCGGGTGAGCGCCAGCGCCGTCATCAGCGTCGTCGTCATGGTGAGGATCGTGCCGATCAATCCCGGCACGATGTTGTAGGTGTTGACGGCTTCGGGATTGTAGAGGCGATGCACCACGACCTCGGCGCCACCGGTCGACGCCGCGGGCGGCGGATCGGTGGCGGCGGCGACGGCCCGCCTCACAATCTCCGGCATCGCCGCGATCGCGTTGGCGGAGGCGGTCGGATCCGACGCGTCGGCTTCGATCACGATCGGGGGGCGGCGGCCGCGCATGAGATCCTTGTGAAAGTCCAGCGGCACGGTGACGACGAAGGCGAGCGTGCCGTCTGCGAGGCCCTCGCGCGCCGCTTCCTCGCTCAACAGCCCGTCGATACGGAAGTAGCCGGAGGTCTGCATGCCGGCGACGATGGCGCGGGCGACCGGTCCGGAATCGCCGACCACGACGCCGGTCGGCAAATGCTTCGGGTCGGTGTTGATGGCGTAGCCGAACAGCACGAGCTGCATGATCGGAACGCCGAGGATCATGGCGAAGGTCAGCCGATCACGGCGCATCTGAATGAACTCCTTCAGAAGCACCGCGCGAATGCGATACCAACGCGAGGGCATCCTCATCAGCCGTTCCCCGCGACCTGCGCCTCGCTCATGAGGCGAATGAACACGTCCTCCAGCGTCGTGTCGCCGGCTTCGACGTCGACCGGGTAGCGTGCCGCGACCTCGTGCACGCTCTGCGCCAGCGCCCGCCGGTTCGAGCCGACGACGTGAACCGCCTGGCCGAAGGCCGCGACCTGCTCGACTCCCGGCATGCCTTCGAGCGCACGCGCAGCCGGCGCCGCGCCGCGACCGGCGAGCACGAATGTCTCAAGCCCGGAATGCGCTATGATCTCGCTCGCTGTCCCACGCGCGACGATCGTGCCGTAGGCGATATAGATGATGCGGTGGCAGCGCTCCGCCTCGTCCATGTAATGGGTGGAGACGAGCACGGTCAGGCCATCGTCGGCGAGGCGATGGATCTCGTCCCAGAACTCGCGCCGCGCTTTCGGATCGACGCCGGCGGTCGGCTCGTCGAGGAGCAGAAGCTTCGGCTTGTGCATGATGCAGGAGGCGAGCGCGAGCCGCTGCTTCCAGCCGCCGGAAAGCGTGCCGGCAAGCTGCCGCTGGCGGCTCTTCAGGCCGAGCCCTTCGAGCGTCTCGTCGACCACGCGATGAAGACCGGGAAGCGCGTAAAGCCGTCCGACGAATTCGAGATTCTCGCGGATCGTCAGATCGTCGTAGAGCGAGAAGCGCTGCGTCATGTAGCCGACCTCGCGCTTGATCGCCTCCGCCTCGTGCACGATGTCGTGGCCAAGGCAGGTGCCGTCGCCGCCTGATGGGCGAAGCAGCCCGCAGATCATGCGGATCGTCGTCGTCTTGCCGGAGCCGTTCGGCCCGAGAAAGCCGACGATCTCGCCCTCCTGCACCTGAAGGTCGACATCCTTCACAGCGGTCTTGTCGCCGAAACGCTTGGTGAGGCCGTGGACGTCGATGACGGTGTCGCCGTTCATTGCGACCCGCCATTGCTTTGGGATGGGGGAAGAGGCGTCACGTCGACGGGTTGGCCAAGCGGCAGCTTCGCCGCCTCGCCTTTCAGCCGCGCCTCGGCACGGAACATGAGCTTGCCGCGGTTCTCACGGCTGAAGATGACAGGCGGCGTATATTCCGCCTCGGCGCCGAGGAAGGTCACTTCGGCGGTCAAGCCGGAGGCGCAGCCGTCGCAACCCACCGTCACCTCGGCGCCGACCGCAAGCGCCGGACGCGCGGCCTCGGGCAGATAGAAGATGGCCTTGCGGTTGTCGGGGGGAAGCAGCTCGAGCACCGCCGCGCCGGCCGATGCGACCTCGCCGGCCTCGTAATACGTGTCCTCGATGCGGCCGGCGGCGGGCGCGTCGACGACGTATTTCGAGGCGCGAGTCTCTGCCTGGTCAAGGGCGGCGCTCGCGGCATCGACGGCGCGCTCGGCGGCATCGATCTCCGGCGTTCTCGCCGGCATCGCCGCGACGTCGCGCTGGCGCTTCACCGCGGTCACGCGCGCCTCGGCGACGTCGATCGCCTCGCGCGCCTGATCGAGCTGCGCCTGCGCCACGACGTTGCGGTCGAAGAGCACCTTCTGCCGGTCGAAATCGCGGCGCGCCTTATCGAGCGCGGCTTTCGCCTCGGCGATCTGCGCCTCGATCACCGCGATCTCGGGCGGGCGCTGGCCTTCCTGCAGGTTGGCAAGCTGCGCCTTGGCGCGCGCCGCCTCGGCCTTCGCCTGCATGACGGCGGCCTTCGCCTCCGTATCGTCGAGCGTGAACAGCAGGTCACCGGCTGCAACCTCGTCGCCGCGGCTGACCGCAAGCTCGACGATGCGCCCGCCGACCTCCGGCGCGACATTGACGAAATCGCCATCGACGTAGCCCTGGAAACTGGCGCCGTTCGGATCACCGCCGCAAGCGGCAAGAGCGAGGAGCGGCAGGAGGAGAAGGAGGCGCCTCATGGCTTCGCCTTTCGCGCCGCCTCCACCGCCGCGTGGGCATTCTGGCGCACCAGCGTCTTCACCTCGGCGAGGAAGGCGGCGTCATAGCCGCCGATGTCGAGGCGACGGCGCACGGCGGCCTCGGCCACGCGCAGGAAGATCACCTGCCCGATGAGCAGGAAGACGCGCATCTTGGTGTCGGCGGATTCGGAATCGACGCCGGCCGCCATGCCGAAGAAGCGGCAGGCGGCGAGATGCAGGCGCGACAGCGTGCCGTAGAAGATCTCGAAGGCCTCGGTCGGCTCCATCTGCTCACGCAGGATGAAGCGGGCGACGCGGCGCATCTCCTCTGGGCCGACGATGACATCGACGATCGTTTCAAGCAGCGCTTGAAGCGCTTCAAACGCCGCTGCAGGATTGGCCGGAAGCGCGGCGAGATAACGGCCGGCGCCCTCCATGACGCGGCCGTGGATCAGCCCGGTCACATGCGTCGCGACGGCGCGATAGAGCTCGTCCTTGCCGCCGAAATGGTAAGAAATAGCGGCGACGTTCACCTTCGCCCACTTGGCGATCTCGCGGACCGTCGTGCCGCTCGGGCCACGCTCACCGAAGAGGTCGAGCGCCGCGTCCAGAATGCGCTCGCGGGTCGGGTCGACCGGTTTTTCAGCTTTCTCCAACACCTTGGCGTGCCTCGGCTCTCACTGACCGAGGCACATATAGCATTCTCAAACGAATGTTTCAAACAGTTGTTTTATTCTGGTTAACCGGCGGTTGCCGTCAGACGCCGACCACCCCCTCCGCGGCGAGCTTCTCCATCTCCTCGCGGGTACGGGGCTTGGCGGGGAGCGCAAAGCTCAGGAAGAAGATCACCACCAGCGCGCCGAGCTGGAAGAGAAGCGTGCGCTCCATCGTGCGGGTGAAGTTCCGCTGATTGGCTTCCATGCCGCGGGCGAGAAGTGCTGTACGGATCGAGGCGATCGCCTGCGGGTCCGACGACTCGTTCTTGGCAAGCGCCGCCTCGCCGCTCCGGCAGCTCTCAGGCTCGGCGGCAAAGTCCTTGTCGTTAGCGCGGTCGACGAAGCAGGCCTCGAAATTATCGGTCACCTTGGGAAGCTGCGATTTCGGCACGCCGATCTCGGTGAGGTCGGCGGAGAGCGCGTCGCGCACACTTTCCACGCTCACCTGCGCCTGGCTGCCGAGCAGCCCGAAGAAGACGACGCCGATGACGGCGACGCCGATCGCGCCGCCGATCTGCTGCGTCGTGTTGACGATGCCGGAGGCGGAGCCGGCATCCCTGATCGGCACCTCGGCGAGGATGAAGGCGTAGATCGGCGCAACCACGCAGCCCATGCCGAGTCCGGCGACAAGCAGCGACGGGATCATCTGCCACGGCGTCACGTCACCGCCGAAGTGGTTGATGGTGAAAAGAAAGAGCGCATAGCCGGCGCCCATGACGAGCGGGCCGGCGGAGACGATCTTGCGGCCGAAGCGCGGCACCAGCACCGGCCCCGACATGCCAGCCGCGAGGCTGACGCCGAGCGAGAAGGGAATGCCGGTCAGCCCCGCCTTCAGGATCGAGTAGCCGAGCCCGATCTGCAGGTAGATCGTGAAGATGAAGAAGAAGCCGAAGACCACCGAGAAAAAGGTAAGGCTCAGGATGATGCCGGCGACGAAGGAGTGGCGGCGGAAGAGCGTCGGCACGACGAGCGGGGAAGCGTCGCGCCCGTCTTTCCAGACCTGCGTGAAGGCGAAGAGCACGAAAACCGGGATCGACACGATCATCGAGGCGATGACCCAGGCCGGCCAGTCGAGCTGACGCCCCTGGATCAGCGGGAACATCAGCATCAACATGGCGACGAGAACGACGACAACGCCAACGAGGTCGAGCTTGAGCGGACGCTCCGACTTCGCGTCAGGAAGAAAAATCCAAGCGAGGATCATGGCGCCGATGCCGACCGGGATGTTGACGAGGAAGATCGTGCGCCAGCCGAGATCCCAGACGTTGCCGGTGATGAGCAGCGCGCCGATGATCGGCCCGAGCACCGTGGCGATGCCGGCGATGCCGCCGTAAAGCGCGGAAATGCCCTGCCGCTCCTTGGTCGTCGTGTACATGATCTGAATGTTGGAGAGGATCTGCGGAACCATCAAAGCCGCCATCAGGCCCTGCAGAAAGCGCGCGCCGATCAGCATCTCCGTCGACGTTGCAAGACCTGAGAGCGCCGAGGCGACGGTGAAGCCGAAGACGCCGATCAGGAACATCTTCTTGTAGCCGACGATGTCGCCGAGCCGGCCGCCGGTGATGAGGGCGAGCGCGAAAGCCAGCTGATAGCCGGCGATGATCCACTGGATCGCCGAATAGCTCGCCTCCATGCTCTCGCGGATCGACGGGATCGCCACGTTGACGATCGTCGAATCGAGGATGTCCATGAAAAAGGCGAGGAGGACGACCAGAGTCGCGATTGTCCGTCCGCGCCCGGTGAGGCTCACGCCGACGGCGGGCTGAGCCGCTTCGGATGCCGACATTTTCGTCCTTTGCCGTTGGGAGGGCGGCTTCCGCTACCGCGGTGCGCGCCAAACAGCAACTGCGGACGAATTGCAGCGTTACCGTGGCTCCGGTGCGCGACGGAGCGTCACAGCCCCGAAGCCACGGGAAAGACTGGTAAATTGGGAGGGCGGCGGCGCTTGGCGGTGGCCGCGTCGCCGGCCTGGGTCACCTCTGCTTCACCACGATCGGCACCAGGAGATCGCCCCAGTAGCCACCCTCGGCGTGGTGGCGCGCGGTGCGCTGAAGCTCGACCGAGAGGCCGGATTCCACGCAGCGCACCACCGACTGGTTCAGGCGATGCAGGTCATTGCCGAGACAGCGCAGAGCCGTCGTCTGGTCGTCCGACATCGTCGTGGTCAGCGCCTCGGCGCGTTCCTTCACGTTGGTCTTGATCATCAAATCCTCCATCACGCGGCACGGCGGGGCGCGTTGCGCTTGTGGAACTGCGCGGTCTCGGTCGAGTCGGCCATCGCGGTCGTCGAGGTGCTGCCGCCGCTGATCGCCATCGACACCGCGTCGAAGTAAGAGGTGCCGACCTCGCGCTGATGGCGCGTCGCCGTATAGCCGTCGGCCTCGGAAGCGAGCTCCGCCTCCTGCAGCTGCGAATAGGCCGCCATCTGGCGATCGCGATAGCCGCGGGCGAGCTCGAACATGCCGTGGTTCAGCTGGTGGAAGCCGGCGAGCGTGATGAACTGGAAGCGATAGCCCATGGCGCCGAGCTCGCGCTGGAACTTGGCGATCGTGGCGTCGTCGAGATGCTTCTTCCAATTGAAGCTCGGCGAGCAGTTGTAGGCGAGCATCTTGCCGGGGAAGTCGCGGTGGACGGCCTCGGCAAAGCGCTTCGCCTGCATTAGGTCCGGCTTCGAGGTCTCGCACCAGATCAAGTCGGCATAGGGCGCATAGGCCTTGGCGCGGGCGATACACGGCTCAAGCCCGTTCTTCACCCAATAGAAGCCTTCGGCGGTGCGCTCCGCCGGGATGATGAACTCCCGGTCGCGCTCGTCGACGTCGGAGGTGATGAGCTTCGCGGCCTCCGCGTCGGTGCGGGCGATGACGAGCGTGGACACGCCCATCACGTCGGCGGCAAGGCGCGCGGCGACGAGGTTGCGGATGTGCGCACAGGTCGGGATCAGAACCTTGCCGCCCATGTGGCCGCACTTCTTCTCCGAGGCGAGCTGATCTTCGAAATGGACGCCCGCCGCGCCCGCCTCGATGTAGGCCTTCATGATCTCGAAGACGTTGAGCGGGCCGCCGAAGCCTGCCTCCGCGTCGGCGACGATCGGCGCGAACCAGGTGTCGACGGAGCGCTTGCCCTCCATGGTCTCGATCTGGTCGGCGCGCTGCAGCGTCTTGTTGATCTTCCTGACCAGCTCCGGACCCGAATTCGCCGGATAGAGCGACTGGTCGGGATACATGGCGCCGGCCGTGTTGGCGTCGGCCGCAACTTGCCAGCCCGACAAGTAGATGGCGCGAAGGCCGGCGCGCACCATCTGCATGGCCTGATTGCCGGAGAGCGCGCCGAGCGCGTTCACGAAGGGCTCGTCGCTCAGGAGCTTCCACAGCCGGTCGGCGGCGTGCTCGGCGAGCGTGTAGCGGATCGGCAGCGAGCCGCGCAGGCGCGTCACGTCCTCCGGCGCGTAAGGCCGCTCGATGCCGTCAAATCTCTTTGGCGCCGCGCCGGGCACCAGCTTCTCAATCGTGGTCACTGCTCTTTCTCCCGTGGCGGAAGTCGTGTCGATACCTGTTACATTGCAATGCGGTATGTCGAGCGTTTCGGCGTGAAACCATGCGAAAAAGATGTCACAATGTCTCATCTTGCATAATGGTCGCCGCATGATGTAAAGATCTGTAAAATCGAGGGCCGGGCATGGCCGAACGGAAAATCTTCGCCGGAGCGCGGCTGAAGCGCCTCAGGCAGCGTCTCGGCCTCACGCAGACGCAGATGGCCGCCGCCATCGGCGTGTCGCCGAGCTATTTGAACCTGATCGAGCGCAACCAGAGGCCGCTCACCGTCCAGGTGCTGCTCAAGCTCTCGGCGGTCTACGGAGTCGACGTCGCCGAGCTTTCCGCCGGCGACAGCGAGGAAGCGGTCGAGGCGCTGAAAGAGGTTTTCGCCGACCCGTTGCTCACCGGCGAGCTCGCCTCCTCGACCGAGCTTGCGGAATTCGCCGAGGCCGCGCCCAACGCGGCGCGCGGCATGGCGAGGCTCTTCGAAGCCTATCGCGAGTCGCTCGAGCGGCTTTCCGATCTCTCGCACTCGCTGGCGAAAGCCGGCGAAGCGGGGGGCGACGACCCGACGGGGGAAACGAGCGCCCGCCTGCCGCTTCAGCGCGTGACCGGCTATTTCGAGGAGGCCGGCCCGTTCTTTCCGGCTATCGAGGCGGAAGCGGAGAAGATCGCAGCGGAGCTCAAGCTCCGCGATGACCCGCACGAGGCGCTGAAGGCGCATCTCAAAGCGCGGTACCGCGTGGAGCTCCGCATTCTCCCCGACCACGTCATGCCGAGCGAACAGCTTCGCTACGACCGGCATACGCTCAGGCTCTTCATCTCCGAGCGCGTGCCGTTTCTCGAGCGGCCCTTCCTGCTTGCGCGCCAGATCGCCTTTCTCGGCCATCGCGACCTGCTCGACCGCCTCGCCGTCGAAGCCGGGATGACGGAGCCGGAGGCGGCGCGCATTTGCCGGAACGGCGTCGCGCGGCGGCTCGCAGAAGCCATCCTCGCGCCGGGCGAGCGGCTCGCCGCAGCCGCGCGCGAGACGGGCTTCGACCTTGAGCTCCTGTCGCGGCGCCTCGCGCTTCAGCCCTCGCGCATCGCGCAACGCCTTGTCGCGCTCGGCGCGGGCGGCGCGCACTCATTGCCGCCGGCCTTCCTGGTGACGCTCGACGGCGCCGGAGCCGTCATCGCCCGGGTCGCCGGCGCGGGATTTCGGCTGCCGCGGCGGGCGCCGCCTTGCGCACGCCTGCCGCTCTTCGATCGGGCGCTCTCGACACGTCCGTATCCCGCCGAGCTCGTGCTTGCCGACGGCGGCGTCTATCGCGCCCTCGCCTTCGCCGAGGAGGGACCGCTGTCGGGACCGCTGCCGCCGCCGCGCCGGATGACGATCCTCGGCTGGCGGAGCGCCGACATCGCCGACCAGCTCGGCGCGCCTGCCGGCGTGGCGCGGCCCGTCGGCGTCACCTGCCGGCTTTGCAAGCGCCTCGACTGCGGCCATCGCCACACCCCTCCGGTTGCGCAGCCAAGCGCCTTTCATGAGCATGTCATCGGCGCGTCCGAGCACGAACTCGCGGGTTGAAGCGCCCCCGCGCGACCCCTAATCTCGCCGCCCAAGATCGGCATTTTCGTTCAATGGAGGATCGCGACGTGAACTCCACCTTGGCCAAGCTTCTGGCGGCCGCAGCTTTCGTTACCCTGCCCTTCGCGGCGTCGGCGCAGGACCAGGTCGTCAACGTCTATAATTGGTCGGACTATGTCGGCGAAGGCGTGCTCGACGACTTCACCAAAGAGACCGGCATCAAGGTCGTCTACGACGTCTACGACACGATGGAGATGATGGAGACGAAGCTGCTTGCCGGCGGCTCCGGCTACGACGTCATCGTGCCGACCGACCGAAACCTTTCGCGGCTGATCCAGGCCGGCGTCCTGCAGAAGCTCGACAAATCCAAGATCCCCAACCTCGAGCATCAGTGGAAGGAGATCGAGAAGCGACTCGAAACCTACGATCCGGGGCTCGAATACTCCACCAACTACATGTGGGGCACCAACGGCATCGGCTACAACGTCGACAAGATCAACGAGCGCATGCCGGACGCGCCGGTCGATTCGTGGGACATGATCTTCGACCCGGCGGTGGTCTCTCGCTTCGCCGATTGCGGCATTCAGGTGCTCGACTCGCCCGACGACATGATCCCGGCGGCGCTGCACTATCTCGGCCTCGACCCGGACTCCAAGAATGTCGAGGACATCCAGAAGGCGGGCGATCTTCTGAAGTCGATCCGGCCGCATATCCAGAAGTTCCATTCGTCGGAATACATCAACGCGCTCGCCAACGGCGATATCTGTCTGGCGGTCGGTTATTCGGGCGATGTGCTGCAAGCGCGCGATCGCGCGGCGGAAGCCGACAACGGCGTCAGCGTCGAATACTCGATCCCCAAGGAAGGGACGATGATCTGGCTCGACAGCTTCGCCGTCCCCGCCGACGCACCGCATCCGGACAATGCGCTCGCCTTCATCAACTTCATGCTGAAGCCGGAGATCGCCGCGCGCAACTCCAACTACGTCTACTATGCCAACGGCAGCAAGGATTCGCAGCCGCTGGTCGACGAGGACGTGATCGACGATCCGGCGATCTATCCCGACGAGGCTACCATCAACAAACTCTACACGACGACGATCAGTCCGCCGCGCGTGCAACGTGAGATGACGCGCGTCTGGACGGAGGTGAAGACCGGCCAGTAAGCTCGGCTCCTCACCCGCGAAGCGGGGGAGGGGGACCATGCAGAGCATGGTGGAGGGGGCAGATATGAATGCGGCGCTTGCTATTCGCCCCCTCCACCGCCTTCGGCGGTCCCCCTCCCCCGTCGCGGACGACGGGGGAGGATCCAGGCTTTGAAGAACGCCGTCGGCGGCGTCCGCCGTCAGTTCCAACCTTGGAACGACCCGGCGGCGAAGCCCTTCATCGAGTTCCGCAACGTGACGAAGCGCTTCGGCACTTTCGTCGCCGTCGACGATCAGTCGCTCACCGTCTACGAGCGCGAGTTCCACGCGCTTCTCGGCCCCTCCGGCTGCGGCAAGACCACGCTCTTGCGCATGCTCGCCGGCTTCGAGGAGCCGAGCGAGGGCTCCATCTGGCTCGACGGCAAGCCGCTCTCCAGCGTCCCGCCGCACAAGCGGCCGGTCAATATGATGTTCCAGTCCTACGCGCTCTTCCCGCACATGAGCGTCGAGGGGAACGTCGCCTTCGGGCTGAAGCAGGACAAGATGCCGAAGGGCGCGATCCTAGAGCGCGTCAACGACGTCCTGAAGCTCGTCAAGATGGAGCCATTCGCCAAGCGCAAGCCGGACCAGCTCTCCGGCGGACAACGGCAGCGCGTGGCGCTCGCCCGCGCTATCGCCAAACGGCCGAAGGTGCTGCTCCTCGACGAGCCGCTCGGCGCGCTCGACAAGAAGCTCAGGGAAGAGACGCAATTCGAGCTGGTCGACCTGCAATACGATCTCGGGCTGACCTTCGTCATCGTCACCCACGACCAGGAAGAGGCGATGACGGTCGCCGACCGCATCTCCGTCATGGACCAGGGCCGCATCGCGCAGGTGGCGACGCCGGCCGAGATCTACGAGGCGCCGAACTCGCGCTACGTCGCCGACTTCATCGGCTCGGTGAACATCTTCGAGGGGCCCGTGCAGACGGCCGACGGAAGCCGCATGCGCATCGCTGCCAAGGCGGGCGTGGAGATCGAAACGGAGAGCGCGCTTTCCGCGAAGCACGGGCAGACCGTCTGGTTTGCGGTGAGGCCGGAGAAGGTCCGCGTCGACCACGCGCCGCCGGCCGACCGCGCGGCCAACGCGGTGGAAGGTGAGATCCTCGACATCGCCTATTTCGGCGACATGACCTCATACAACGTCAGGCTCGATTCAGGGATGCTGGTGCGAGCGAGCCGCATGAACGCGGAGCGCTCCGTGGAACAGGCGATCACCTGGAACGACCGGGTGTGGCTCTCCTGGACGCCGGATGCCGGCGTCGTTCTCGCCAGCTAGCGGGGCGGGAGCATGGCGGAGAGGACGCGCACGCCGCTTCAGCGCCGCATCACCACCTGGATACCGTTCGTCTGGCTCTTCGTCTTCTTCCTCGCGCCGTTCGCGATCGTCGCCAAGATCTCGCTCTCCGAGCCGACGGTCGCCATCCCTCCCTATCTGCCGGTCTTCAATTCCGTTGCCGATCTTTGGGACAAGATCAGTGATCTCTCGTTCGAGAACTACGTCTGGCTCACCGGGGACCCGCTCTATTTCCGCGCCTTCCTGTCGAGCCTTTGGATCGCGTTCTTCTCCACGCTGATCACGCTCCTCGTCGGCTACCCGATCGCCTACGGCATGGCGCGCGCGCCGGTCACGGTGCGCCCGCTTCTCGTGATGCTGGTGATCCTGCCGTTCTGGACGTCGTTCCTGATCCGCGTCTACGCCTGGATCGGCATCCTCAAGCCGGAAGGGCTGCTCAATCAGCTGCTGATGACTGTCGGGCTCATCGATCAGCCGCTCATCATCATCAACACGAACATCGCCGTCTATATCGGCATCGTCTATTCCTACCTGCCATTCATGGTGCTGCCGCTCTACGCCTCGCTCGAGCGACTCGACCGCACCCTTCTTGAAGCCGCCGCCGATCTCGGCTCAACGCCGCTCAAGGCGTTCTGGCAGATCACCTTCCCGCTCTCGCTTCCCGGCGTCTTCGCCGGCGCGCTCCTGGTCTTCATCCCGGCGACCGGCGAGTTCGTCATCCCCGATCTTCTCGGCGGATCGCGCACGCTGATGATCGGGCGGACGCTGTGGAACGAGTTCTTCCTGAACCGCGACTGGCCGGTGGCGAGCGCGGTCGCCATCGTGCTCCTCGTCATCCTGGTCGTGCCGATCGTGCTCTTCCAGAACGTGCAGGCGCGCGTCAGGGAGGAGAGGTGATGCGCCGCTTCTCCGCCTTCAACCTGATCTCCGTCACGCTCGGCTTCGCCTTCCTCTATCTGCCGATCGTGCTTCTCGTCATCTACTCCTTCAACGAGTCGCGGCTGGTCACCGTGTGGGGCGGCTTCTCGACCAAGTGGTACGTGTCGCTGATGCACAACCAGTCGATCATCGACGCCGCCTGGGTGACGCTGCGCGTCGCGCTGCTCTCGGCGACGATCTCGACCGTGCTCGGCACCATGGCGGCGGTGGCGCTGGTCCGGCGCGGCCGCTTCTTCGGGCGGACGCTCTTCACCGGCATGGTCATGGCGCCGCTCGTCATGCCGGACGTGATTACCGGCCTGTCGCTGCTCCTGCTTTTCGTGGCGGTGGGATTCGACCGCGGCCTTTGGACGGTGACGCTCGCCCATATCTCGTTCTCGATGTGCTTCGTCGCGGTCGTGGTGCAGTCGCGCCTCGTCTCCTTCGACATGAGCCTGGAAGAAGCGGCGCTCGACCTCGGCGCGCCGCCGCTGAAAGCGTTCTTCCTGGTGACGCTGCCGGTGATCTTCCCGGCGGTCGCCGCCGGCTGGATGCTCGCCTTCACGCTGTCGCTCGACGACCTCGTCATCGCGAGCTTCACCACCGGGCCGGGGGCGACGACGCTGCCGATGAAGATCTACAGCCAGGTTCGGCTCGGTGTGACGCCGGAGATCAACGCGGTGTGCACGATCCTGATCGGGCTGGTGACCGCCGGCGTATGCATCGCGACCCTCGCCTCGCGGGCGCGGGCGCTCGATACCCGCGGCTAGTTGGCTAATGTCTGGCGGCGGGCGACAGGCTTCGAAAGCGTCCCTTCGATGGTGAAGGGCGTGCTCGAGCCGGCCGCCGCTCCAGGCGCCCCGGCGCTCAGCGCCCCGCTCAGAGCCAAGCCGCCGTCCAGCAGACCGACCCATCCGTTCACGCTCGCGGAATACGATTCGGTCACCACGCTCGCCTGCTCCACGGTTCCGACGCCGTCGCTGAACGAGAGCTTGAGAGCGGCCTTCTGGGCGGGCATCGGCGCGAATGCGTCGCGGGCGACCGAAGCAACCGCCTCGGTCCCGGCTGCGGCAACCTCGGAGAGGCCCAGCAGCGGAATCACGCCGTCGATCACACGCAGACCGGCAGTCCCGCCGAGCGAGGCAACGAGCGAGCCGAGATCGGCGCCATGCGCGGTCACGTCGACGCTGGCCGACGCGCTCCCCGACACCGCCTGCGGCAGGCCGAGAAAGGGCGCGGCCGCGGCAAGGCTGACCTCGGTGGCGCGAAGCTGCGCCGCGACCGCGGCTCCAGACGCGCCGTTGTCCGACACGGTCAGATCACCGGCAACGCTTCCGGTCTCGAACGCGGCGCGGGCGAGGCCGACCTCCAGCCGACGATCGCGGAGCGAGACGCTCGCGGCCGTGCTGCCGGCGCCGAAGGCGCCGAGCTTCACCGAATTCGCCGAGAGCCGAATGTCGGCATCGAGCTCGGCGAACCAGTCGGTCGGAAGCATCACGCGGCGCCAGTCCGGCCCGAGAGAGAGAGCGGCCGAGAACCCGGCGAAATAGGGTGTCAGGTCGAGCGTGTCGAAAGCGAGCGTACCGGTGACATTGGGTTTTGGCCCAGCCACGATCTTCAGCGCGCCGGAGGCGCTGTTCCCGTCGAGCGTGAATTCCGCCTCATCGACCGAGAGCACGTTGTCGCGGAGAGATGCCGTGCCGAAAAGCCCCGCTTGGCCGAGTGTCGAGCCCGGTCCGATCGAGCTGCCGAGCCAAGAGGCGAAGCGGCGGAGCGAGGGCGAGCTCAATCGCACCGCACCGGAAAGGTGCATGCGAGGATAGTCGCGCGCTTCGCCCGAAAGCGTCACGTTGATCGGCGGAGATTCGACGCGCGCTTCGACGGGCGTCACCGAGCCGTTGAGATAGGCGAACGGCGCGGAGGCATCGCCGGAGAACGTGACCTCTTCGCCGCGCCAGATGCCGGAGCCCTCGACCGTGATCGGGTGGCGGACGCTTGGCCAATCCACCGTGAGCTGGAGGGAATCGAGCCGTTCGCCGCCGCCCGTCTGCCGGTCCTCGTAGACCACGGTGCCGTCCTCAAGGCGGAACTCGCCGAGCGGCACGTCACCGGAGAAGGCGAGCTGCAATGCTGCGGCGCCGGAGTCGAACACCCAGTTGCGGCGACCCTCCCGGTCGCGCACCAGGTGGATCAGCGGTCGCACCATGGTGAAGGAATCGATCTCGATGCGGCCGATCAGCAACGGAACGAGCCGGATCGTGCCGGTCAGCCGGTCCATGGAGAGGATCTCGGCATCCTGCATTTCCGCAGGTCCGCCGATCTCCACGTCGTCCAAGGTGACGCGAAGGGGGAAGAGGCCGATCTGCGGGTCTCCGCGGAGGGAGACGTCGCGCCCGGTCCAGCCGGCGATCTGCTCGCCGATGTGGGTCTTCAAGGCATCCCGCGGCAGGAGAGAGCCGATCAGGAGAAAGACAGCCGCCACCGCAAGCACAACGGCTGCAAGAAAGAAGGCAAGCCGCTTCATCCAGCGAGACATTGAGCCTTTGTGCCAGCCGCGCCCGAAGGCCGCAATCGCGGCTCCTGGCTTGGCCCATTCGCACGCCTATGGCAATGCTTCAGGCCAGCCGAAACCATCGTACCCACCATGTCTGAAGGCCCACTCTGGACTCCTGAACCGCAAGCGCTCGCGGCGGCACCGATCACCGGCTTTACCGAAGAGGCCGGGCGCCGTTCCGGGCGAGCGCTCGCGGACTACGACGCGCTCCACGCCTGGTCGGTCGCCGATCCGGGGGCGTTCTGGGATCTCGTCTGGGATTTCTGCGGCGTGATCGGTGAGAAAGGCGCGCGAAAGCTCGTCGAGGGCGCGTCGATGCGCGAGGCGAAGTTCTTTCCCGACGCGCGGCTCAATTTCGCCGAGAACCTGCTCGAGCAAGCCGGCGACGGCACGGCGATCGTGTTTCGCGGCGAGGACAAGGTCGAGCGCCGCCTCACCTGGGACGCGCTCCGCGCGCTGGTCTCGCGCCTGCAACAGGCGATGGAGGCGGAGGGCGTCGGGGTGGGCGACCGCGTCGCGGCGATGCTTCCGAACATGCCGGAGACGATCGCGGTGATGCTGGCGGCGTCCTCGCTCGGCGCGACCTTCTCCTCCTGCTCGCCCGATTTCGGCGAGCGCGGCGTGCTCGACCGCTTCGGCCAGATCGACCCGAAGCTCTTCTTCGCCTGCGACGGCTATTGGTACAACGGCAAGAAGGTCGACGTCGCCGGCAAGCTGAAGGCGATCACGGCGCAGCTTCCGCGCGCGAAGAAGACGGTGATCGTCTCCTATCTGGGTGAGGCCGACGCGGTCGCGGCGCGAGTGCAGCGCGGCGTCTCGCTCGACGCGTTCGCGTCGCCCTTCGCACCGGCGCCGCTTCGCTTCAAACGGCTGCCTTTCGACCATCCGCTCTATATCCTCTTCTCCTCCGGCACGACCGGCGCGCCGAAATGCATCGTGCACGGCGCCGGCGGCACGCTGCTTCAACATCTCAAGGAGCACCAGCTGCAAAGCTCGCTCAAAGCCGGAGAGAGGCTCTTCTACTTCACCACCTGCGGCTGGATGATGTGGAACTGGCTGGCGACGGGGCTCGCGACCGGCGCGACGCTGCTCCTCTACGATGGCTCACCGTTCTATCCGAGCGGCAACGTGCTGTTCGACTACGCCGACGCCGAGAAGATGACGATCTTCGGCACCTCGGCGAAGTTCATCGACGCGGTGAAGAAGGCCGGGCTTCGCCCGCGCGACAGCCACGACCTTTCGGGCGTCAGGATGATGACCTCGACCGGCTCGCCGCTCGCGCCGGAGAATTTCGACTTCGTCTACGAAGCGATCAAGCCGGACATCCATCTCGCCTCGATCTCCGGCGGCACCGACATCGTGTCGTGCTTCGTGCTCGGCATCCCCAACAAGCCGGTGTGGCGCGGCGAAATCCAGGGGCCGGGGCTCGGCATGGCGGTCGACGTCTTCGACGAGGCGGGGAAGCCGGTGCGCGGCGAAAAGGGCGAGCTGGTCTGCACCAGGCCGTTCGCGTCGATGCCGGTAATGTTCTGGAACGATCCGGACGGCGCGAAATATAACGCCGCCTATTTCGAGCGCTTTCCCGGCATCTGGGCGCATGGCGACTTCGCCGAATGGACAAGCCACGGCGGCATCATCATCCACGGCCGCTCCGACGCGACGCTGAACCCCGGCGGGGTCAGGATCGGCACAGCCGAAATCTACGCGCAGGTGGAAGGCATGCCGGAGGTGCTCGAGGCGCTCGCCATCGGCCAGGATTTTCAGGGCGACGTGCGCGTCGTGCTCTTCGTGCGGCTGAAGGACGGCGTGACGCTGACCGACGATCTACAGCGCGCGATCAAGACGAAGATCCGCAGCGGCGCCTCGCCACGCCACGTGCCGGCGAAGATCATCGCGGTCGCCGACATCCCGCGCACGAAGTCCGGCAAGATCACAGAGCTTGCCGTGCGCGACATCGTCCACGGCCGCGAAGTGAAGAACAAGGAAGCGCTGGCGAACCCGGAAGCGCTGGAGCTTTATCGGGAGCTGAAGGAGCTCGCGACTTAGAGCGGCGCCATCCCGGTTTCGACGGCGTCGCCCGTCACAATTTGCTTCCGCCGCCGCGACAGGCCCATCCCCGCATTCACCCGTGCCAGCACAATGACCGGGATCAGCCCCACCGCCACAATCGCCAGCGCGGCGATGGAGCCGTCCTCGTAGGTGCCGCGCTTGGCTTCGCCGTAGAGCGCGGTGGCGAGGGTGGTGAAGTTGAAGGGCTGGAGGAGCAGCGTCGCGGGGAGCTCCTTCATCACGTCGACGAAGACGAGCATCGCGGCCGCGGCGATGGCGGGCGAGATCAGCGGCAAATGAATCGTGGCGAGAATCTTCGCCGGGCGTGAGCCGAGCGAGCGCGCTGCCATGTCGAGATGCGGGCTGACCTTAGCGAGGCCCGACTCGATGCCGCCGGCGGAGATCGCCAGGAAGCGGATCACGTAGGCGAGGATCAGCGCGGCGCCGGAACCGGTGAGGATCAGTCCGGTCGCGATGCCGAAGGTCGCGCGCATGAAGGCGTCGACGGAATTGTCGAGCGCGGCGAGCGGCACCAGAAGTCCGACCGCAAGCACTGTGCCCGGAACCGCATAGCCGATCGAGGCGAGGCGCACGACGGCGGGCGCAGCGGGGCTCTTCGAGATGCGCAGCGAATAAGCGAGCACCAGTCCGACGAGGATGGCGACGAGTGTCGCGACTGCGGCGAGCGTCACGCTGTTCTCGATCCAGGTCGGAAGCGCCGACGGAAGCCCGGCGACCTTGATGCGCCGCCACGACGAGCCGACGAGATAGCTCGACGGTATCAGGAAGCCGAAGAAGACGGGCAGGAAGCAGGCAAGCGTCGCGCCAAAAGCCGCGAAGCCGGAAAGCGGCTGCGGAACGGCGGCGTGGTGCCGGCGCGACGCTGCGGAGAAGACGCGCCGGCGCCGCGCCCAACGCTCGGTCAGGACAAGCGCAAAAACGACCGCGAGCATGACGAGCGCGATCTGCGCGGCGCCCTCGACGCTCAAGCGGACGACCCAGGTCGTGTAGACGGCGACGGTCAGCGTGCGAATGCCGAGGAATTCCGAAGCGCCGATGTCGTTCAGCGCCTCCATCAGAGCCAGACTTACGCCCACTGCGATCGCCGGCCGGGCAAGCGGCACAGCAACACGCAGGAAGACGCGCAGCCGGTTGGCGCCGAGCGTGCGCGCGACTTCCAGCGTTGCGGCCGATTGCATCAGGAAGAGCGCACGTACCGGCAGGTAGACGTAGGGGTAGAGCACCACGCCGAGCAGAAAGATGCAGCCGTGGAGCGAGCGTATCTCCGGGAACCAGAGGTCGCGCGGCCGCGTGATGCCGAGGATCTCGCGGAGCGTCGTCTGCACCGGCCCGATCGGATGCATCACGTCGAGATAGGCGTAGGCGATGATGTAGGTCGGGACAGCGAGCGGCAAAAGCAGCGCCCAATCGAAGACGCGCTTCCCGGGGAAACGGAACATGGTCACGAGCCAAGCCGTGCCGACGCCGATTACGGTGGTTAGCACCCCGACGCCGAGGAGAAGCAGCACGGTGGTGCGAATCGCGTTCGGCAAGACGTTGGCGATGAGATTCGGCCAGACATCGCCGGAGCCGCGCAGGGCGAAATAGACCAGCCCGCCGAGCGGCATCAGCACGATGGCGAGAACGAGAAGGGAGGCGGCGAGCCAACCGAAGTCGGCACCGGCCGGGCGCACACGTTCCGCCCGCCAGTGGCCGAGCGCGACCGTCATCGGGCGGAGGTCATGCCCGGCCACGCTCCTGCATCACATCCGCTGGCATCACATCTGCTGGTCGAAGCCGACCTTGTCGACGAGCTCGCTCGCTTCGCGGCGGTGCTCGTAAATCTGGTGAAGCGGCAGCGAGTCGACCTTAAGATCGCCGAACGCAGCGACGATCGGGTCGAGCTTGGCGCCGGCGAGTACGGGATATTCGTAGTTGCCGCTCGCATAGACGGCCTGCGCTTCCGGTGAGACGAGGAATTCAAGCAGCTTCACGGCATTGTCGCGATGCGGCGCATGCGCGGCGATCGCGGCGCCGGAGATATTGACGTGCGTGCCGACATGATCGGCGAAGGTCGGGAAGATCACCCTGATGGCGTCGCCCCATTGCTCTTGATCGGGACCGCCGGAGCCGGAGCGCATGAGGCCGACGTAGTAGGAGTTGCCCAAGCCGACATCGCAAATGTCGGCGAGGATGTCGCGCGCCACGTCGCGGTCGCCGCCGCCGGCGGTGCGGGCGAGATTGTCGCGAAGTGCGGTCAAGTACTGCTCAGTCTTCTCGGCGCCATCCTTGGCGATCATCGCGGCGAAGAGCGCGTTGTTATAGGGGTGCTGACCGGAGCGGATGCAGACGCGACCCTTCCATTTCGGGTCGGCTAAGTCCTCGTAGGTCATGGGCTCGTCGGGCACGCGCTCCTTCGACGCGTAGATCACGCGGGCGCGCATCGACATCGCGTACCATTGCCCGTCCGGACCACGTAGGTTCTCCGGCACCGCCGCGTCGAGCACGTCGGAGTGAACCGGTTGGGTCAGGCCGCGCTCGACCATGTCTTCGAGCATGCCGTAGTCGACGACCATGATGACGTCGGCGGGCGAGTTCTCGCCCTCTGCCGCAAGCCGCTCAGCGATACCGCTCTCGGTGAAAACGGCGTTGGCCTTGATGCCGGTCTCTTTGGTGAAGACGTCGAGGAGCGGCTGGATCAGTCCCGGCTCGCGCGTCGTGTAGACATTGACTTCATCCTCGGCCGCGAGGGTCGAGCCGGCCGCAAAGGCGATGGCGGCAAAGAGAACGGCGCGCCCCAGGGCGGCGCCACGGCGCTTCAGCATCAGATTCTCCCTCGAATGGGTTCAAGGCCCACAAAGGCGAGAGGCACTCTTAAGTCGACTCTGGTTTTCGTCAAGGAAAATACCAGCATTCTCAACCTATTAGAACGATTCTAAATAGCCGCCATTCTCACTTGGGCTTGAGAGTGAGGATGTAGGCGATCACATTGCGCATCTCCTCGGGCTTCAGGATCAGATCCGGCATCTCGCGATGCGGGGTCTGCAGGATCACGAAGAGGGCCGTCGCGGTCATGCCCGGCTCCGCGGCGATGCGCCTGAAGGTCGGCGCATTCGGATGCGGAGAGGCCGCCTGGTCGCCGTCGACCGCGTGGCACTTGGCGCAGAGCGAGCGGGCGAATTCATGCCCCGCCTCCGCGTCGCCGACCTCCTGGGCGCGCGCGGCTGCGCCGCCGAGGGCGAAGAACGTGAGCACAAGCAAAGCAAGGGCGCGCATGACAAGGCTCCTGGGTTGCCGGCAAGGTGGACCGCGGCGGAGCATCTTGAATTGAGAAAGATCAAGCCTGCGGCGCGGCGTTTCGGCACTGCGGAGGGCTTGATGGTACAGCCGGTAGGCCTCGAACCTACGACCTTCGGATCCACAATCCGACGCTCTAACCAACTGAGCTACGGCTGCACGGGAAAGCGCCCTTCGGCGCGGCCGGACCCTAAGCCAATCGGCCCGGCAATTTCAAGCAATCGAGCCGGCGCCAGACGTCGGCCGGAAAGGGAGACGAGAAAGGGGCGGCGCGCTCCGCCCGCCGCCCGGGCCCCTCAACCGGCTGCCGCCTGAGCCCGCCCCGCGGTCTTCAGGCTCGGGGCGAGAATCATGATCATCTGCCGGCCCTCGAGCTTCGGCTCGGCCTCGACCTTGGCCATATCGGTCAGGTCGTCGCGGACGCGGAAGAGGAGCTGGAGCCCGAGCTCCTGGTGCGCCATCTCGCGACCGCGAAAGCGCAGCGTCATCTTCACCTTGTCGCCTTCGTCGAGGAAGCGTCGCGCCGCACGCATCTTCACGTCGTAATCATGCGTGTCGATGGAGGGGCGCATCTTGATTTCCTTGACCTCGACGGTCTTCTGCTTCTTGCGAGCCTCGGACGCCTTCTTCTGCGCCTGGAATTTGTACTTGCCGTAGTCGAGGATCTTGCAGACGGGTGGGCGCGAGTTCGGCGAGATCTCTACGAGATCGAGACCGGCTTCCTCGGCAAGATGCATGGCTTCTTCGATATCGACGATGCCGCGATTCTGACCGTCATGATCGACCAGCTGAACCTGCGGAATACGGATCTCGTCGTTGACCCGCGGCCCTTCCTTGACAGGAGGGGGTGCACGATAAGGTCGGCGAATGGTCACTTCTCCTTATGCTGTTGCTGTCGGTGATAGATAGGTAGCGCCGAGCAGGCCTGCCACCTCGGGCGAGAATCCGGCGAATCCATCGCCGAGTCAACTCGCGCAGGTCGATTATCGTTTCGAGATGCTGTCGGCGCGCTCCGCAACCAGGCTGTCGTAGACGGCGAGCGTCCGCCTCTGCATCGCCTCGGTGGAGAAACCTCCCGCGTGGCGGCGGGCCCGCGCCGCAAGCGAGCGCCGGGCGTCTCCGGGAAGCGAAAGCGCCGCATCGATTGCATGCATCAACGCCGCCGCCTCACCGGGCGGAACCAGCCAGCCGGTGCGCTCCGCCTCGGCGGCGCGCGGCGGGGCGAGCACTGTCTCCTCTGTCGCGCCGAGCGCCGCCGCTGCCACCGGCACGCCCATTGCCGCGGCTTCGATGGCGGTGCGGCCGAAGGCCTCCGCCTCCGTCGAAGCCACCACGGCCACGTCGGCGAGCGCGAAGGCGGCCGGTGCGTCGTCGCAGTGCCCGACGATCCTGACCCGACCGGAAAGGGCGCGCGCATCGGCGAGCGCCTCGAGCTCGCGCCGATAGGCGTCGCGCCCCTGCGCGTCGCCGGCGAGGATGGCGACGAGGTCGGCACGGCCGGCAAGCGGCGGAAGCGCCAGCGCTTCGATCAGTACGCGCTGCCCCTTCCATCCCGTGAGGCGCGCGAGCTGCAGCACGATGCGCTCGCTGGGCGCGATGCTCCACGCCTGGCGAAGCGCGGCGCGACGATTTTCGTCGATAGCATCAGGGTCGAACGCCGCGAGGTCGATGCCGCGCGGGATCACGACGATCCGCTCGGCCGGCGTGGCGTAGCGCTCGCGAATCAGCCGGGCGGTATATTCGGAGTTGGCGATGACGACATCGCCGGCCGCCATTACCGAATTGTAGAGACGCTTCGCGCGACCCTTCTCGGCATAGATGCCGTGGTAGGTCGTGACGAAAGGCACGTCGGTCGACCGGCAGGCGAGCCGCGCGGACCAAGCTGGGGCGCGGCTGCGCGCATGGACGATGTCGACGCTCTCGCTGCGAATCAGGCGCGCCAGACGGCGGGCGTTCAATGCCATCGTGACGGGGTTCTTCGATTCGACGGGCATGCGAACAAGCGTGCCGCCGGCGCTCGCAAGCTCGGCTTCAAGCCGCCCACCTTCGCTTGCCACTAGCGCGCGGTCGCCACGGCGACCGAGGGCGACGGCGACGTCGATCGCCGAGCGCTCCGCCCCGCCGGTGTCGAGCGAGGGGATCACCTGCAACACGGTCAGCACGCGATGCGCTCGGCTCGACAGCTTGGGCTTGACGACATTTTCAGCTTCCCGCACCTCGATTGCGGCCGCGGCGCTTGGCGATGCGTCGCGGGGGAAGGAATAGGATGAGCGGGGAGGGATTGAAACATTTGAAGGTCGGCGCGGGCGAAACCGCCCGCGAGATCGCGATCCTTGCGCGGAAAGGGAAGGCGCCCGGCCTCTTCTGGCTCGGCGGCTACCGCTCCGACATGGAGGGCACGAAGGCGGAGGCGCTCGACCTTTGGGCCGCGGCGCACGGCCACGCGGCGACGCGCTTCGACTATTCGGGCCATGGCCGGTCCGGCGGGCGCTTCGAGGACGGGACCATCTCGCGCTGGCTGGAAGAGGCGGAGGCCGTCTTCGAGCATGCGACGGAAGGGCCCCAGGTTGTCATCGGCTCGTCGATGGGCGGATGGATCGCGCTCCTCCTGGCGAAACGACTCGCGGCGCTCGGCAAAAGCGATCGGCTCGCCGGCATGGTGCTCATCGCGCCGGCCTTCGACATGACCAAGGACTTGATGTGGGACGCGATGACCCCGGCGGAGAGGCGCCGCATCAAGAAGGACGGCCTCCTGACGCAGCCCTCTGAGTACTCTGCGGAGCCGGACGTCATCACGCTCGCCTTGATCGAGGACGGCAAGGCGCACCTCTTCGGCAACCAACCGATCGAGACAGGCTGCCCGGTGCACGTCATCCAGGGCATGCAGGACGCGGACGTGCCGTGGGCGCACGCGACCAAGCTTATGGAGCGCTTCGCCTTCGACGACGCCGTGCTGACGCTGGTGCGCGACGGCGACCATCGGCTGTCGCGTCCGGAGGACATCGAGCGGCTGACGCGCGCGGTGGCGGCCATGGTCGAGGGCTGAGCCCCGGACGACGAAACGGCGGAGCGTTTCCGCTCCGCCGTTCCCGCAGGACTGGAGGTTTGCGGGAAACTAGGCGAGGTAGGGCAGCGCCATGACGGCGGTGGAGACGGCGGTCAGGCCGACAAACGCCGCAGTGCGGATCGCGAAGTATCTCACGAGGCTGGTCTTGGTGGTCATGGCAGGTCCCCCGAAATTCGTGAGCACGACATAGGGCCCGAAGCGTTTCCGCCGTCGCGCGTCATCGCCCGAAAATGGTTTCTCCGAAGCGCCGTTTTGTTTCTTCGACCCGGCACCTAAGAAACAATCGAGCCCGTCCGCGGGTTCCAAGCCCGCCGGGGATTCGACTTTTCCACCGTTTCATGCGACGGAACCGGCATGCCGACAGAGGTCAAAATCTGCGGGCTTTCCGAGGAGGAGAGCGTCGACGCCGCGCTTGAAGCGGGCGCCGATTTCGTCGGCTTCATGTTCTTTCCGGCAAGCCCGCGAAACGTCGCCATCGACCGCGCTGCCGCGCTAGCCGAGCGCGTGCGCGGGCGTGCCGGCGTCGCGGCGGTCACCGTCGATGCCGACGATTCGCTCCTCCTTGCCATCTCAGAAGCGGTCCGCCCCGACCTCCTGCAGCTCCACGGGCGCGAAACGCCCGAGCGCGTGGCCGCGGTCGGCGCGCTGAGCGGACGCGCGGTGATGAAGGTGATCGGAGCGGCAACGCGCGACGACCTCGCCGTGGCCGAGCGCTACACGGCCGCCGCGCGCTTCCTGGTCGACGCCAAGCCGCCCAAGGATGCGACGCGTCCCGGCGGCAACGCCGTCGCCTTCGACTGGGCGATCCTCGATGGCTTCGCGCCGGCGCGTCCGTGGCTCCTCGCGGGCGGGCTCAGTCCCAGCAATGTCGCCGAAGCGCTCCGCATCACCGGGGCGCCGGGCGTCGACGTGTCGTCCGGCGTGGAGAGCACGCCGGGCAGGAAGGACCCGGACCTGATTCGTGCCTTCATCAGCGCCGTCCGCGACCATGACCAGCCTTCGCGGCAAGAGCCGCTTCGGCCCGGCGAGCGTCACGCGACGCGGCGCATGGTCGGCTGAGCGTGGCCATGAACATACCCCAGCCCAACACCTATCGCTCCGGCCCGGACGAGCGCGGCTGCTTCGGTCTTTATGGCGGGCGCTTCGTCGCCGAGACGCTGATGCCGCTCGTCCTGGAGCTGGAGAAGGCCTACGAGGACGCGAAGGTCGATCCGGCCTTCGAGAAGGAGCTGACCGATCTCGGCACGCACTACACCGGCCGGCCGAGCCCGCTTTATTTCGCCGAGCGGCTGACGGAGCATCTGCGCGAGGTCGCGGGCGCCTCGGGGAAGACCGGCGGCGCGAAGGTCTATTTCAAACGCGACGAGCTGAACCACACCGGCTCGCACAAGATCAATAACTGCCTCGGCCAGATCCTGCTGGCGCGGCGGATGGGGAAGACGCGGATCATCGCGGAGACCGGGGCCGGCCAGCACGGCGTCGCCGCGGCCACCGTGTGCGCGCGCTTCGGCCTTCCCTGCGTCGTCTATATGGGCGCCACCGACATCGAGCGGCAGAAGCCGAACGTCTTTCGCATGAAGCTCCTCGGCGCGGAGGTCGTGCCGGTCACGTCGGGCGCCGGCACGCTGAAGGACGCCTTGAACGAGGCGCTGCGCGACTGGGTCGCCAATGTCGAGACCACCTACTACATCATCGGCACGGCCGCCGGCCCGCACCCCTACCCCGCGATGGTGCGCGACTTCCAGTCGGTGATCGGCACGGAAGTGCGCGAGCAGATCATGGAGGCCGAAGGCCGGCTTCCCGACGCGCTCGTGGCGGCGATCGGCGGCGGCTCGAACGCCATCGGGCTCTTCCATCCCTTCCTCGACGACCGCGACGTCGCGATCTACGGCGTGGAGGCCGGCGGGCACGGCATCAAGGTCGAAAACGGCCACGCCGCGTCGATGACCGGCGGCTCGCCGGGCGTGCTCCACGGCAACCGCACCTATCTTCTCCAGGACGCAGACGGGCAGATCCTGGAGGGCCACTCGATCTCGGCGGGGCTCGACTATCCCGGCGTCGGCCCGGAGCATTCGTGGCTGAAGGACACCGGCCGCGTGACCTACGTGCCGGCGACCGACGCGGAGGCGCTCAACGCCTTCCAGCTCTGCACCAAGCTCGAAGGCATCATTCCCGCGCTCGAGCCGTCGCACGCGCTGGCGCATGTCATCAAGCTCGCGCCGGAGATGGAGCGCGACCAGATTATCGTCATGAACATGTGCGGCCGCGGCGACAAGGACGTGTTCACCGTCGGGAATATCCTGGGGTTCGAGTTGTAGGACGGTACTCCCGATGCTTCGTGGCTGACCCTGGTGTCGGCAGAGCGTGATCTCACTGTCGGAAGACGGGGACCGTGCGGCTTCTCGGGCTAGGCCGACGGATGCAACAGTGACTACTCTTCCCCTAGTGTGGCTGGTCAGTGCCTTGACGACCATCGCCGCTTACGCCTTGGCGCGGAATTCGCGCATTCCTTCCGCCGCACGACTTTTCCTCTGCACGTTTCTTCTTTCCCTTGGCACGATCGGGCTTCTTCTCGGCGCCAGGCTTTCGTCCGGCTCGGAGTGGGCGGCAAGGATTCAGCCTTTGGTCGCCGTGATGGTCGCGCCTTCGGCCTATCTGGGGTTCCGCGCCCTGGCCGATAACAAGACTTCGTTGCTGCGCCAGGCCCTGATTTGGAACGGCATCCCGATCGCGCTGGCGCAACTGGCAATTCTTACGGAGATTCCGATTTCCGCCGACGTATTCGTGCTGGCGGTCAACAGCGTCTACCTTTTCCGCATCGCGACGCTCCTGCGCTGCGGCATGGACGACTTCGCGCAGATTCCACCCTCGGCGGTGCACATCGTGCGCTCCGCGATCTACGCCACGATCGCCTTGCTCGGCATGATGGTCGCCACGGATCTTGTGATCGTCACGGCCGTCGTGTTCGCGGGTGAGGCCGCGATATTGCGGTTTCTGACGGGTGTTTCCGGCCTGTTCACCGCATTCGTCTTCGTGGTCGCCCTCGTCGGTGCGCCGATGGTCTTGGCCGGCGGCAAAGGCGCTCCGCCCAAGACCAGAGATTCGAGCGAGCACGACTTGGAACTGATGGCGGCTCTGGGGGCGCTGATGACCGGGGAGCGGCTCTATGCGGACAGCAACCTGACGCTCGCGCGGGTGGCGCGGCGGCTGTCCGTACCCGTTCGGGACGTGTCAAATGCGATAAACAGAGTGACCGGCGAAAACTTCTCGCGCTACGTCAACGGCTTTCGCGTTCGCCACGCGCAGCGTGCCTTGCGCGAGACCGAGCTCGCGATTACCGACGTGATGCTCGACGCGGGCTTTGTCAGCAAATCCAGCTTCAACACCGAATTCCGCCGGATCGTGGGACAGACGCCGTCGCAATTCCGCGCGAGAGAAGCCGGGGCGTAGATGCGTCCGCCCCTTTGTGGCCGCTCTACGCTTCCGAGCAAGGGGTCCGACTCGTCTCCGCTCCCAATATGTCTGCAAGGACCGAACGTCCCGGGTTCAGGACGAAGCCGTGGCTGTCGCTCAGCCCGCTTTGGATGATGATGTCGGCATCTCTGTCGTCCGGCGCGCTGCTGATGCGGTACATGTCGCTGACGACATCCTGACCGTCCGCCAGCGCCCGGGCAACCCGTGCGCTCTGCAAAACGAGATGGATCGAGCGAACCGATCGGGTCGAGATCGAGTTGCCCCCGAAATCGCCCGCAACGAACCGAACCGGCATCGTCAGGCAGTCGCGGCTCTTGTCATCGCGCAAGACCACCACGCCAATCCCGGTCATGCCGCGGAGATTGAGAAGCGTCGCCTCGCGTGGCGAATCGATGACCACGACGCCGAACATTCCGGCGGGAATGCGCAGCCCAGTCTCGGTCTGAATCGTCGAACTCAAGGGCCAGGGCGTCCGAGAAGCCGCTTCCTGCGCAACGGCAATGGAAGAGCTGAGAAGGAACGCAGTCAGGACGGCCCTGGCGACGTGCGGTCTTTGATGGAGCGACATGGCAAAATCCCTGGATGCATGGTCCGGTCGAGTTGCGGCGTGCGGCGGCAACGCCGTGTTTCTAGGGGCGGGCATCGAGGCGAAGCGCCCGGATTCATGATCGAGAATGTTCGAGATCGCCTTTTCGAACGTGCTTCTCGCGAGCGTCGGGGCGGGCAAGTGGCGCTTTCGATGGAGCCGCGGATCGAGGGACGGCTCCGGCCGCTCACCGAGGTTATGCGCGACGGCCGGCGCCGCATCGCGGCGGCGCGGACGGACGGCGTGATCGGCCGCGGCGAGCCGTCGGGCTGCCAGCACTTCGGGGGCGCATTCGCGCCGTAGCCGCGCGCCACGCCCCGGGGTGAAGGGAGCCCGCGGCCGGCCGGCGGCCCGGGCCTCGCGAAAGGCGCGCGCGACCACCGGCATCAGGGCCGGCGCGAGCCGGCCCTTTCAGGTCAGACAGTCGGCTCTCACTGGAAGGTGATGCGGCCTTCCACCTTGGCGTCGACCTTGCCGGCCTTGGCAATGTAGTCGATCACGTCGCTCGCCATCAGCTTGCCCCCCTTCGCGCCGATCAGCACCGTGCCGCCGCCGAGAGCGGTGTAGCCGTCGCCGCCGTTCAGCATGAAGTCGTTGGTCGCCACCTGGTAGCTTGCCTTCGGATCGAGCGGCTCGTCGCCGACCATGACCGAGACGACGCGGCTTCCCGCCGGCTTCTTCAGATCGGCGACGACCGTGAGGGCGGAGACCTGCGGAAACCGGCCGGCACCGTCCTCGACCTGGCTGAAGCCGTTCTCCAGTGCATCGAGCAATTGCTGCCCGGTGATCTCGACGAGCACCGTCACGTTGCCGAACGGTAGCTCGGTCAGGATGTCCCGGCGCGTCAGCACCGTGCCGGCGTCGTACTGCCGGTCGGCGCGGATGCCGCCGCCATTGGTGATCGCGGCGTCGGCGCCGGTCGCCTCGCGCATCGCGTCGGTGATCAGGTCGCCGATCGCCGACTCTTCGCTGCGCACGATGTTGCGACGCGAGTCGAGCGGGCCGACGGTCGTGCCGATCTCGACGTTGAGGCTCTCGTCGAGCTTCGCCTTGAAATCGTCGACGAGCTTCTGCGTCTCCGGGTCCGGCGTGACGGTGCTGGTGTCGATGAAGCGGAACGACGGCTCCCAGGAGACCGAACGCTTGCCGTCCTTCTCCTCGACGTTGACGGTCAGATCGAGGGGAGCGAGGTATTTCGCCTCCGTCGACGTCTCGACATAGGCGGTGATGCCGTCGTAGCCGGTCATATAGTCGTGGTCGTCGCCGGAGATGATCACGTCGAAGGCGTGGCTCCCCATGATGGCGCGGTCATAAGCGTGGTCGCCTTGGATCACGCCGATGACGAGATCGGCGCCGTCGGCGCGCGCGGCCTTGGCCCCTTCGACTGCGGACTGAACCGTGAAGCCGAACTTCCAGTCGCCGGGGCTCGACACGACCGGCGTCGTATCCTGCGCGACCGGGACGAGCGCGACCTTGAGGCCGGCGATCTCCTTGACGATCGTGCCGCCGAGCCCCTCGATCGGCGAACCGTCGGCATGCGTCACGTTGATCGCCGCCCACGGATATTTCGACATCTTCACCTTTTCGAGGAAATTGTCCGGACCGAAGTCGAACTCGTGGTTGCCCGGAACGGCGATGTCGAACGGCACGACGTTGGTGAGCTCGATCGTGTTCGCGCCCTTGTCCAAGCCCGAGAGCAGCGAGGGCGAGAGCATGTCGCCGTCGAAGACGTAGATCGTGTTCGGGTTGTTCGCCTTCTCGGCCTTGGCCACGGCGTTCAGGCGGGCGAACCCGCCCGAATCCTTGACACCGGAGAAATTGTAAATGTCGCCGACCCCGAGGATGGTCAGCTTGACGGTCTCGGCCTTGGCGGGCGCGAGCACGGCTGCGGCAAGGGCGGCGGTTCCAACGGCAAGAACGGCAAGCTTGCGGAAATGCGCGAGCATATCGGATCTCCTTGTCACGACGCTCTCCCCTTAAGCGAGAAGCTGATCATTTTTATCACAGCGCGAAACCGGCCAAGCCGCAAGCGCCGGTCGGCGGGAAGCCCGGGCCGACGCCAGCACTTTTCCCTCCGTGCCGGAGTATGATACCGACCCTTATGACCCGTATCGACCAGCGTTTCGCCGAGCTAAAGGCCGCCGCGCGGCCGGGACTGGTGACGTTCGTCACCGCCGGCGACCCGGACACCGACGCGTCGCTTTCGATCCTGAAGGCGCTGCCGGGGGCCGGCGCCGACCTGATCGAGATCGGCATGCCGTTCTCCGATCCGATGGCCGACGGGCCGGCGATCCAGGCCGCGGGCCTACGGGCGCTCAAGGCCGGGCAGACGATGGTGAAGACGCTCGACATGGTCAGCGCCTTCCGCGAGGGCGACAAAGACACGCCGATCGTGCTGATGGGTTACTACAATCCTATCTACGTCTACGGAAACGAGCGCTTCCTCGCCGACGCCAAGGCGGCGGGCGTCGACGGGCTCATCATCGTCGACCTGCCGCCGGAAGAGGACGAGGAGCTCTGCCTCCCGGCAGTGAAAGCGGGGCTGAACTTCATCCGGCTCGCTACGCCCACGACCGACGACAAACGGCTCCCGGCAGTGCTGAAAAACACCTCCGGCTTCGTCTATTACGTGTCGATCGCCGGGATTACCGGCACCAAGTCGCCCGACCGCCTCAAGGTCGCGGAGGCGGTTGACCGGATCAAGCGGCATACCGATCTACCGGTAGCGGTCGGCTTCGGCGTGACCACGCCGGAGCAGGCGGCCGCCATCGGCCGAAACGCCGACGGCGTAGTGGTCGGCTCGGCGCTGGTCCGGGCCGTGGAAAAAACCCTCGACACGGAGAACCGGGCAACGGCGAAAACCGTTTCCGCCGTGACCGATCTCGTGGCGGCGCTGGCGCAAGGCGTGCGCGCCTCCCGCCTGATGGCGGCCGAATAAAGGATCTCGGGTTGGCAAACTGGATCGAAAACGTCGTCCGTCCGCGCATCCGCTCGCTGTGGAACAAGCGCGAGACGCCCGAAAATCTCTGGGTCAAATGCCCGGAGACGGGCGAGATGGTATTCCACAAGGATCTGGAGACGAACCAGTTCGTCTTCCCGAACTCCGGCTATCATCAACGGCTCGACGCGCGCACGCGCCTCCGCCTCTTCTTCGACGACGCGCAATGGGAGACGCTGCCCTTCCCCTCGGTCCCGCTCGATCCGCTGCGCTTCCGTGACGAGCGCCGCTATACGGAGCGGCTGAAGGCGGCGAAGGCGAAGACGGGGCTCGACGACGCGGTGATGCTCGGTGCCGGCAACGTCGACGGCGTCGGCGTCGTGGCGGCGGTGCAGGACTTCGACTTCATGGGCGGCTCGCTCGGCATGGCCGCGGCCGAGGCGATCATCACCGGCGCGGAGGCGGCGGTCACGCGCCGCCGGCCCTACGTGCTCTTCGCCGGCTCCGGAGGCGCACGCATGCAGGAGGGCATCCTGTCGCTGATGCAGCTGCCACGCACCACGATCGCCATCGATCAGGTCAAGGACGCGGGGCTTCCCTATCTCGTCGTGCTCACCAACCCGACGACCGGCGGCGTCACCGCGTCCTACGCCATGCTCGGCGACGTGCATCTCGCCGAGCCCGGGGCGCTCATCGGCTTCGCCGGGCCGCGCGTCATCGAGCAGACGCTGCGCGAGAAGCTGCCGGAAGGCTTCCAGCGCTCCGAGTATCTGCATGAGCACGGCATGGTCGACATCGTCGTGCACCGGCACAAGCTGCGGGAGACCGTGGCGCGGCTTTGCCGGCTGATGATGAAGCTGCCGCCGCCGAACCATCCGCCGCTTGCGCCTGCCTCGAGAAACGGGGCATGGAACGGCGGAGACAACGGGGCCGGCGGCGGAGGCGACGGCGTCAGCGACGAGCCGGACCGCGAGCCGGCGAACACGGATCGAGCATCCCCGGCCAACTGATCTCCATGACGGACCTCGATACGCTGCTGGAGCTGCTCGGCACGCTCCACCCGCGCAAGATCGATTTGTCGCTCGGGCGGATCGAGCGTCTGCTGGAGCGGCTCGGCCGTCCGCAGGACAAGCTGCCGCCGGTCATCCATGTCGCCGGCACCAACGGCAAAGGCTCGACCATTGCGTTCCTGCGCGCGGCGCTCGAAGCCGCCGGTCACAAGGTGCATGTCTATACCTCGCCACATCTCGTCCGCTTCAACGAGCGCGTCCGTCTCGGCGCGGAAGGGGGCGGGCGCATCGCCGACGACGCGACCCTGGTTGCCGCAGCCCACGAGGTACTCGACGCCAACGGCGGCGAGCCGATCACCTTCTTCGAAGTGACGACGGCGGTCGCTTTCCATCTCTACGCGACGCACCCGGCAGACTATTGCCTGCTCGAGGTGGGACTTGGCGGGCGCTTCGATGCGACCAACGTCGTCAAGCATCCGCTCGCGGCGGTAATCGCGTCGATCAGCCACGATCACGCCGAGTTCCTCGGCACCGACCTTGCGGGTATTGCGGCGGAGAAGGCCGGCATCCTGAAACGTGGGTCGCCGGGCATCGTCGCGCCGCAGAACGAGCACGCGCGTGCGATGATCGAAGTCGACGCCGAGGCCGCCGGCGCGACGCTCTTCCGCCACGGCAGCGAATACGTGGCGCATGCGGAGCGCGGCCGGCTGGTCTATCAGGACGAGGCGGGACTGCTCGATCTGCCGCTGCCGCGCCTTCCCGGCGCGCACCAGGTCGAGAACGCGGGGCTTGCCGTCGCCACGCTTCGCGCCAGCGGAATCAAGCTCCCGGCACAGGCGATCGAAGTCGGGCTCGCGACCGCCGACTGGCCGGCGCGCATGCAGCGGCTTCGCTCCGGTCCGCTGGTCGATCTGGCGCCGGAAGGCTCCGACATCTGGCTCGACGGCGGGCACAATCCGGCGGCGGCGGTCGTGATCGCGCAGGCCTTCGCGGAGATCGAGGACAAGGACCCGCGCCCGCTCGTCCTGATTTCAGCCCTGCTCTCCACCAAGGACCCGGCCGGCTACTTCCACCCCTTCGCGAGCATTGCGCGCCACGCCATGACGGTTCCCGTGCCCGGCAGCGAAGCGGGCTACGAGCCCGGCGCGCTCGCGGAGATCGCCATGGCGGCGGAGGTGCCGGCGCGCGCCTTCGCCGACGTCGCCTCGGCGCTCAAGACGCTTCGCGACGAGCAGGGCGAGGAGAAGCCGCCGCGGATCCTGATCTGCGGCTCGCTCTATCTCGCGGGCGAAGTCTTGAAGCAGAACGGTCCGCTGCCGGAGTGAGGGCGGGACGTTGAACATCGACCTTCTCCCAAGGGGAGAAGGTGGTCGCGGAGCGACCGGATGAGAGGTTACGGAGCAAAAGAAAGGGCACCGAATGGCCGGTACCCCTCACCCGTCGCCGGAGCCTGTCCTCGGGCCGGCCTTCGGCCGGACCTGGGGGGCGACACCCTCTCCCTGTGGGAGAGGGTCAAGCGTGCTGCGCCGGGCGCCTTAAGCAGCGGCGTTCTGGATCCATTTCTGCAGATCGCTCTTCGGGCCGGCGCCGACCTTCATGTCGACCGGCTCGCCGTCCTTGAAGAGGATCAGGGTCGGGATCGAGCGAACGCCGTATTTGATCGTGGTCTGCTGGTTCTCGTCGATATTGAGCTTGACGATCTTCACCTTGCCGCCGAGCTCGGTGGAGAGCTCTTCGAGGTGGGGGGCGATCATCTTGCAGGGGCCGCACCACTCCGCCCAGAAATCCACGACGACCGGCTCTTTCGAAGCGAGGACGTCGGCGGCGAAGTTGCTGTCGGTTACGGCGGTGGTCATGTGTGTCTCCTGAGAGATTCGTTGCCCGAAAGGTAGGAAGCCGCCGCTTTGCGGTCAAGGAAACGGATTGCGGCGGATTCTCAGGGCCTCCAGCGTCTGTTCCATCATCTGCGCCGGAATTGGCATGACCTTCGGCGCAGGCTCGGAAGCGGTGAAGACGAGGGTCGCGGTGACGGCGGCGCCCGGCTCCATGTCCATCAGGAGCCGGCGGTAGAGCGCCATCTGGAGGATGTAAGCCGGATCGATGTCGGCCGGAGCGGCGGGGACGGCGCGGTCGGTCTTGAAGTCGGCGAGGCGCCAGCCGGAGGCGTCGCGGAGAAGCCGATCGATGCGCCCGCTGACGGCATAGCGGCCCTTCTCGGTCTCAAGCTCGCCGACGAGCGCCACCTCGGCGCGGCTTTCCGGCCCGAAGAGCTCTTCCAACTCAGGCTCCGCCAGCGTGGCTTCGGCCTCACGCCGGATCGAGTCGGCCAGCGCCGGATCGTGCGCCAGCTGGCCGGCGAGAAGCCGTTCGGCGGCCCACAGCCGCTCCGGTAGCGGGACACGCGGGAGGAACTCCAGGAGCCGATGCACCAGGACGCCGCGGAGACGCGCCGCGTCGCCGGGCATCGTGCCGCCGCCGGCCGGAGGGAGCGGGTCGGGCTCGGCCAGCGCGCGCGAGGGCCGAAGCGGCTCCGGCGCGGGCGGCGGCGAGAGCGCCGACCTGGTCAGCCAGGGGGGAAGCTCGGCGGCCGCGTCCTCCATCACGACCTCTTCCGCCTGCTGCGCCAAAGGCGGGCGTTGCTCGACCGGCCATTTGAAAGGGGCGGCAAGCTCGCCGTCCTCGCGCTCCACCCTTTCCGGTACGAGCGCGCGGTCGACGAGCGCGTACCAGCAATCCTTCGGCGTGCGCTCACCGCGAATGCCGGCGACATAGAGGACGTCGCGGGCTCGCGTCATCGCGACATAGAGCAGCCGGAGATATTCCGCCGCCGTCTCCGCGTCGGCCGTCGCGTCGGCGGCGTGCTGTACGGCCGGCGCTTCCTCCTTGCGGCGGCGCCATAGAAAGGCCGTATCGTCGCGGCCTCCAATCTCGACCAGCGTCTCGCGCTGGTTCGGCACGACGATCAGCCCTCCGGTGTCGACGAGAAAGACCACGTCGGCTTCTAGTCCCTTGGCGCCGTGCACGGTCATGACGCGGACGCCGGCGGCGGTCTCATCCGCCTCGCGCTTCAGGTCGCTCTCGTTGGCGCGCAGGAAGCGGAGAAAGCCCTGGAGCGACGGCGGCCCGACGTTCTCGTAGGCGAGCGCCTGGCTCAGGAAAGCGTCGAGCACGTCGTCGGCCTCGCCGCCAAGCCTCGCGCGGAAAGCGCGGCGTCCGCCTTCCGGACCGAGCACAGTGGCGAAGAAGCGAAACGGCGTCACCTGATCCGCCATTGCACGCCAGCGACGCAACGTCTCGGCGGCCGTGGCGAGAACCAGATCGTCGGTGCTGCGCAGTGCCGCCCAAAGGCTCTGCTTGCGCCCGGCGGCAAGGCGCATCAGCGCGCCCTCGTCGACGCCGAGGAGCGGGCTCTTCAAGAGCGCAGCGAGCTGCAGATCGTCCTCGGGCAGAAGCATCACGTCGGCGAGCGCGAGGAGATCGAGCACGGCGATGTGGGTGGCGATCGGCACACGGTCGGCGCCGGCGGTGGCGATGCCTCGCGCGCGCAGCGCGCGGTTGAGCGCGGCGAAGAGCGCGTCGCGACGGCGCACGAGAACGAGGATGCCGCCGCCCTCGAGCCGCTTGCCGGACGGAAGAACAGTGTTGCAGATCGCCGCGATCTCGTCGGCGATCGTGTGGGCAAGATCCGTCTCCGCGGCGCTCGGCGCGTCATAGGGCGCGGTCCAGTCGTCCGGCTCGTCGTGCTTCTGCCTGACGACCCGCGGCATGACGACGACATGGCCGGGCGCATGATCGCGATGGGAGGCATGTGCCTCGTAGGTCGACGCGGTGATCTTTTGCGCCAGCTCGCCGGTGAAGACCTCGTCGACCGCGTTCAGCACCTCGCGGGTGGAGCGGAAGGAGAGGAAAAGCGGGCGGGAGACGAAGGGCGCTTCTGCGTCCCTCGCCTTCTTCGCGAAGAAGTCGCGCATCTCCGCGAGCTTCCACGGCGCCGCCCCTTGAAAGGAGAAGATCGACTGCTTGTCGTCACCGACGGCGAAGATGGTGCGCGGCTTCTCCGACGCGCTTTCGCCGGCGAAGAAATCCTCGGCGATCTTCTCCACCACCGCCCATTGGTCGGGGCTCGTGTCCTGCGCCTCGTCGACAAGGATGTGCTCGATGCGGCTGTCGAGCTTGTAGAGCACCCAGGCGGAGGCGTCCGCGCGCGACAGGAGATTGCGCGTCTTGGCGATCAGGTCGGAGAAGTCGAGCGCGCCGGCGCGCCGCTTGGCGGCGTGATAGGCGCCGAGGATCGCGTCGCCGACGACGAGCAACGCCTCCGTCGCCGCGTAGGCGCGCACGAGCGCGAGCCGCTCGGTGAGCGCAAGAAGACGCGCGGCCTCCTGCGCGAACGACTCCTTGAGGCCGCTCTTCGACTTAGCGAAGGCGGCGCTGAAGCGATGCGACTCGCTGCGGCATTTCCAGCCTGCGCTGTCGGTCGTCAGGAAGAACCCGAGCCGGGCGTCGGCTTCGGCGGAAGCGGAGGCAGCGGACGTGATCGCGTCGAGCGCTGAGCCCGCCGCGACGTCCGTTCTGTTCGCGCCGATGGGGAGCTCCTCGACCAGCGCGGCGCAATCGTCGCGGCTCCAACCGGTGGCGGCGCAGATCGCGTTCGCGATCAAGTCGTCCGTGTCGTCGTCGGTCAAACCGAGACGCAGCCTCAAGTCTCTCAGCGCGTCGTCAATTGTGCCGCTGTCGTCCATCTGCGCCGACGCAACCGTCCAGAGGCGGATCCGGTCGCGCTTTTGAATCACCGCGTCGAGCGCCTGGCCGACCTGCATGTCGCTGGCGCGCTCGGCGAGGTGGCGCATGGCTTGCCCGAGCCGGCTCGCCGGCTCGCTCGCAGCCTTGTTCATGACCCCGGCGCGCGCCGCGGCGATCAATGCAGCAGCCGCCGATTCGTCGAGCACGTTGAACTGCCCGGGAACGTTCGCCTCGAAGGGAAACTGGTGCAGGAGCTTTTCGCAAAAGGCGTGGATCGTCTGGATCTTGAGGCCGCCCGGCGTCTCCAGCGCCGTGGCGAAAAGCCGCCGCGCCGTCTGCATCTCTTCGGGTGTGGGCGCCCGCTCTTGCAGCTTGACGAGGGCTTCGCGCAGCCCCTCCTCCGGCAGCATCACCCAGCGGCCCAGCTCGCCGAAAACGCGACGCGACATCTCCGCCGCGGCGATCTTGGTGAAGGACAGCGAAAGGATCGCCGCCGGATCGACACCGGCAAGGAGCAGGCGGATCACGCGCTGCGTCAGCACATGCGTCTTGCCGGAGCCGGCATTGGCGACGACCCAGGCCGAGGCGCGCGGATCGGACGCTTCGTGCTGCGTCCTCTCCGTGATCGTGAGTGCGGTCGCCTCGCTCACGGCTGCGGAATCCCCTGGTCGTCTTCCTCCTCCGTCGTCGTCCATTCAGCGACACGCGCGAGGTGGTCATAGTCGCCGACGAAGACGCGACCGCGCTTCGGAATCTTCCGCGACAGATATCGCGCATCGGGCGCGGCGAAGGCCTTGATCAGCGCTTCCAGCCGCTCCTCGGTCGCGACGAGCGCCTGCGGCAGGCTGACGGCGTCCTTGCCTCTTCGCGCTTCCCGACCGCTGCGGTCCCACACGACACCGCCCTCGCCGCGACCGGAAAGCTGGAAATATTCAAGGCGCGACGGCGGTGCAGCCTCGATGCCTTCGAAGCCGCCCTTCGCGGCGAGAAGCGCTTCGAGCGGAAGCTGCGGCGAGAGCGATAGGACCTCGTCGATCGAAGGCGGCGTGCCGGTCTTGTAGTCGATGACCGAGAGCGTTCCGTCGGCGAGGCGATCGATGCGGTCGGCGCGCGCCGACAGCGTGAAGTCGGGCCCGATCGCCATCGTGCCGGTCGCCTCGACGTGGCGCTCTTCAATGTCGGGGCGGCCCGCCTCCGTCGCCGCGAACCAGAGCGCTATCTTCTCGAAACGCGGCCACCAGAGCGCGGCGATCTCGGGGAAATCGGCGTGCCTGTCGAAGACCTCGCGGCCGATTTCAACGAGCCGCGTCAGCGCCGCCTCATCGAACGGCCCGCGCGGGCGCTCGCCAATGAAGCGCTCGAGGATGTCGTGGACGATGTTGCCGCGCTCGCGCGCGTCGGGGAGCTTCGCCAGCGGCTCGAAGGGCCGAAGGTCGAGAACGTACTGGGCGTAGATCGCATAGGGGTCGCGGATCAGCGTCTCGATGCGCGTGGCCGAAAGGCGCTTCGGGCGGAGGTCGACAGGCGGCGACGGCGACGGACGCCGCGACGGATCGAGCTGCGACGGCCTGTCGAGCTGACGCGCGAGCGCGAGCACGGCGCCGCCGCGCTTGCGCATCTCTTCAACGAGCTCGTCGCCGGCATGCGCGACGAGCCGCTGCAGCCAGCGCGAGGCGACCTTCGGCTCGCCATCCTCGCGGTCGGCGCGCGTGAGCCACACCTCGGGAGCCCCAAGCGCCTGAGCGAAATCGTGCGCAGCGAGGCCGATGCGCCGCTCCGGCGGCTCGAGCGCAAGCGCCGCGCGCATCGGGCGCGAGAGCAGCGGATCGAGCCGCGTCTGCTGCGGCCAGGTGCCTTCGTTCAGCCCGCCGAGCACGACCTTGTCGACGCTTTGAAGCCGCGCCTCCAGCGCGCCCCAGATATGGACGCGCGGATCGACGCCGCCGCGTCGGCGCACCGCGACGCGCTCGATCAAGGCGCCGAAGAGTTCGGGATATTCGTTCGGCAGAATCTCCGGGCCCTCGCCGGCGCTCGCCTGAAGCTCCTCGAAAGCGAAGGCAAGCGTCTCACCCGCCTCGTCAGAGAAGAGCGACGCCCTGCCCTTCTCGTCGGATGCAGCGGAGCGGAGCGCCGCGAGATGCGCCTCGACCAACGCTGCGAGATCGATGGGGCCGTCTGCATCCGCGAGCGCTTCGAGCGGCGAGAGCGCCTCTTCGACGCGGGCCGCGAGCTTGTCAGCCGCTTCCCATTCGCGCGGCGTCAGGAACTTCGCGGCGAACGTCTTGTCGACGCCCTCCCCCTCGTCGTCCGCGCCGAATTTTGCCGCATGGCGAAGCGATAGCGTATGCCTGACCGCGGCGAGCCCGGGCTTCAGCCGCGGCCCACGCAGCGCCGCGCGCTCGAGGCTCCCCGCCGCGCGGTGGGTGTCTTCAGGATCGCGGCCGAACGCGGCAAGCGGATGCTTCAGCAGCGCCAGCAGCGTCTCCGCCTCCGCGCCGCCAAGTGCTGCTGAGGCGACAAGCCGCGCGAATTTCCCCGGCGGCGTGCGGCCAAGCGGCCGGCCGGCGGAATCGTCGACGTCGATCCCCCAGCGCCGAAGCTCGATCGCCACGCGTCGGGCGAGCCCGCGGTCGGGGGTGATGAGCGCGGCGACGGCGTCCGGCGTCTCGGTGGCCTCGCGAAGAAGAACGGCGACGGCGAGCGCTTCCTCGCGCTCGTTCGCCGCTTCGACGATGCCGACCTTTGCGACGGCTTCGCGCTTCGTCTCCAAAGACAGCGCACCGTCGGTGGCCCAGCGCTCCGTCGTGCTCGCCGGACGCATCGCTTCGGAGACGAAACGATCGCGGGATTGCAGCGAATCCGACGCCGCGGCGAGCGGCAACACCGCGTCGCGCAGAAGGCCGAGGCTTTCGAGAAGCATCTTCAGCCCGAATTGCGGATGGCCGGCGCCGGCCGGCTCGCGGTCGGTGACGCCGACGGCTCGCCAAGCCTCGTCGTCGAGGCCCTGGTCGAGACCGGGAAGCACGACCGCGCCGTTCCTGAGCCCGGCGATGGCGCGAAGAAGCTCCGCCGTCGCCGGGACGGAGCCGGTCGAGCCGGCAGCGATCACCGGCGATTCGGAGCCGTAACGCGCGAGCCGCGCGGCCTCGGCGCGGATCATCATGTCGCGGCGGGCGCCGGGATCGATCAGAGCTCGCTCTTGAAGATGCGCCGGCCAGAACTCCGTCGCAATCTTCAGGAACTCCAGCGTGATCGCCCAATAGCGGGCGAGATCGGCCGGCGTGCCGGAGAAGAGCCCGCGCCACGCGTCGGGCTCCACGCCGACCTGATCGATCAACGCGGCGAGCGACGCGGCAAGCCGCGCCGCGTCGGCGGGCGACGCGGGCACGATCAGCTCTTCCTCGGGGAAGCCGGCAACGCTTCTTGCGGCCGCGCCCGACCAGGCGAGCACAAACTGCGTCAAAACGAGCTGCCGCTCCAACGCCGGCACGGCCGGCGGGATCTCCGCCGCCTCAATGTCCAGACCCGCTTCATCCTCGTCGATGTCGCCGAGCGTGCGGATGCGCGGAAGAAGAAGCGGGCGGCGGAGCCTGGCGAGGAAGCTCTCGCGGATGGCGCGCGCGGCGCGCCGCGTCGGTAGATAGAGCGTCACGTCGGCGAGCGCGAAAGGCGCGCTCACGTCGAAACCTTCGATCAACCTGCCTTCGAGAAGGGCTGCGACGAGCGCATCGAGAAACGGCACGCCGGGCGGAACGGTAAAGACGTTGGCGCGCTCCATCCCGCTCGCCTCTAGAGCAACCATTTCGAACAAGTCAGAACGGAGGGTACCTTCTTTCATATTAGCATGATCTTGTCGGAAAACCGGTTCCCACTTTTCGGGATCATGCTCAGGCGGTGCTTGCCGCGATCGCCGCGTCCGCCACCGCGACCGCCGCCGGGGTCTCGACGTTGATCCACAGACCGTCGAGGCGGGCGCCGAAGAGCCGCCCCGCTGCGATCGCCCGGTCGAAAAGCAGGTTGAGCGAGAACGCGCCCTCCGGCGTGTCGTCGAAGAGGCGGGCCGAGAGGATCGCCGCACCGGCATAGACGAAAGGGACGACGGCCCGCTCCGGCCGACGCGACAAGCGCCCGTCCTTGCCGAGGACGAAGTCGCCGCGCCCTGAATAGCCGGCCGCGTGGACGGTCGAGGCGAGGAGCAGGAGCGCATCCATCCTCCCCGCGTCCCAGGCACCGGCGAGCCAGACAAGATTGGGGCGGACGCCCTCGATCCAGAAGGAGTCGGCGTTGCGCAGGAGAAACGGCTCCGCGCCGAGCAGCGGCAAAGCCCGCTTCACGCCGCCGCCCGTCTCGAGCCGCGCGTCGCGCTCGTCGGAGACGACGATCTTCGGCGCGATGCGCCTGGCGAGATGCGCCTCGACCTTGTCGGCGAGATGATGAACGTTGACGACCGCCGTCTCAATCCCGGCCGCAACGAGACCGTCGAGGCAATGGTCGATCAGCGCACGGCCGCCGACCTCGACGAGGGGCTTCGGAACGGTCTCGGAAAGCGGGCGCATGCGCTTTCCTTCACCCGCGGCAAGCACCATTGCCGTCTTCGGCGCCGCGCCCGACGCAACAAGCGGCGTGACCATCGAACCCTCTCCCGACTTTCAGAGATAGGGCTCATACCAGAGCCGCATGTCGGAAAGAACCGGATGGGAAAGGTTGCGGCGAAGGAGCGCCTTGAGCCGTGCGCGGTGCCGCTGATAGCCGGCCTTCCCTTCCGAGAACGCAAGGCGGGTGAAGAGGCCGAGAATCTTGGTCGCGCGTTGCAGACCGAGCACGGCATAGGCGACGTCGAAGGCCTCGGCATCGAAATCGGGCGCGCGCGCATTCCGGCCCTCGACATAGCGGGCCTTGAGGCGCGCTTCGTCCTCCTCGCCGATGGCAACGCGCGCGTCCTGCGCAAGCGAGGCGACGTCGTAAGCCGGATGGCCGATCAGAGCGTCCTGGAAATCGATCACGCCGACGCGGGCGACGCCGACCTCGCCTGCCTGCCAGAGTATGTTGGGCGAATGGAAATCGCGCATGACCCATGTCGTCGCCGATGGATCGACGTTCTCGAGGAGCCGCGACCATGCGGCAAGGAACGCCTCGCGCTGCTCCTTGGGAAATGCGGCCTCGCCGCCTTTGCCGGCGAACCAGTCGGGAAAGAGCGAGACCTCGACGAGAAGCGCGTCACGGTCATAGGGCGGCATCCAGTAGTGCTCGCCGCCGGGAAGCGCCGCCTCTGCCGGCCATTCGCGGCCGTGCATGTAGACGAGGAGGTCGATCGCCGCCTCGTAGCGCTCGATCATGGGCAGACCCTCGGCGTCGACCACGCCTTCATCGCCGAGGTCCTCGACCAGAAGCAGGCCGGCCTCCATGTCGGCGGCGCGAATCTCTGGTACGCGGATCCCGCCGCGGCGAAGCGCGAGATCGATCGCGACGAAAGCGCGCACGTCGCGCGAACGGTGCGCGACAGCGTCGTAAGAGCGGCCGTCATAGTCGGGCGGCCCCTCCTCCCGAGCCGGAGCGTTCATCAGGATCACAGGGCCGGCATCGGAGAGCACGCGCTCGAAGGCGCGGGTCGAAGCGTCGCCGGCGAGCGGAACGCGGGCCGCGCCGCGCAGGCCCGCCTCGTCGAGGAAGGCGCGGATTCGCGCCGTGCGCGCGAGCCGCGCCGGCCAGCTCCCCCGCGCGGCGATCTCGACGCTTCGGCCGTCGCCGTCGATCTCGAAGGATAGATCGAGCCGGTCGGGGCTCAGATCGGCGGGGAGCCGCTCCGGCCATTCGACGAGGAGCGCACCTTCGGCAACCGCGTCGTCGAGCCCGATCTCGTCGAGCTCGCTCGTCTCGCCGAGGCGGTAGAGGTCGGCGTGCACGACCTTCAGGCGCTGCAGGGCATGATCGAGCCTGAGCGGAAAGGTAGGGCTTTGAACTTCGAGCGTCGGATCGCCGGTGAGGGCACGAAGAAGCGCACGCGCAAACGTCGTCTTGCCGGCACCGAGCCCGCCGGAAAGGGCGACGAGATCGCTGGCCTTCAGCACCGCCGCGACGTCCTCCGCCAGACGCGCCGTCGCCACTTCGTCCGGGAGCCGAAGGCTGACGCGGACCTCGCCGGTGGCTTGAACTGAGGCGGCGGGCATCGCCTAAGGCCTCTTCCATCCTGACGGACTCGGGACGGAGGCTCTATCTCCTTGTCCAAGCATGCTCTTTTCCGAAAGCCGGTATCCCACTTTTCGGGATCATGCTCTAGGCGGCGGCGGATGAGACCGCGCCAGGCGTGGCGGGCAGCCGCACGATCGCGGTCGTCCCCTTGCCCTCCTCGGAGCGAATCTCGACCTCGCCGCCGTGAAGCTCCACCAAGCCTTTCACGACCGAAAGCGCCACGCCCGCTCCGCCGCGACGCCCGGGCGGCGCATAGCCCTCGAAGCGCTCGAAGACGCGCGGCAGCATCTCCTTCGGGATGCCGACGCCGTCATCCTCGACCGTGAACACCACGTGGCCGCTATCGCGAGCGGCCTTGATGCGGATCGTGCCGCCGGCATTGGAGAACTTGATGGCGTTCGACACGAGGTTGAAGAGGATCTGGCGCACGCGCTGCGGATCGACCTCGATCGTGCCGATGTTCTTCGGAACGCTCTTCTTGAGCTTGATGCGCTGCTCGGCGAGCCGATGGCCCAGCTCCTCGACCGACGAGCCGACAAGATCGGCGATGTCGGTCTCCTGGATGTCGAGCGACATGATGCCGGCGTCGATCGTCGCCAGATGCAGGATATCGTTGATCAGCGCACTCAACTCGCGCGACGAGCCCATGATGTCGTCCATGTATTCGCGCTGCTTGGCGTTGAGCTTGCCGAAGGTCTGCGCGGCGATCAGCTCGGACTGGCCGAGGATGTTCTGCAGCGGAGAGCGAAGCTCGTAGGAGACGTGCTGGACGAAGTCCGACTTCAGCCGATCAGCGGCTTCCAGCGCCTCGTTCCGCTCTTTCAGGACACGCTCGATGCGCGCGGAGTCGGTCACGTCGACGAAGGTGAGCATCGTCATCCCCTCCGGCAAAGCGACCGTCGCATAGTCGATGACGCTGCCGTCCGGCCGCTCCATGCGGCCGATCGCGCTGTCTTCGTGATCGAAGTCGGTCACGGCGGCGCGAATCCCGTCCCAGGCCGCCTGATCGGCATGGATGGCGAGACATTCGGTGATGATCTCGCTGATGTGCGGCTCGGCCTTCAGTTGGGTCGGCGACAGTCGCCAGATCTCGGCGAAGACGGGATTGAAGAGGCGAAGCCTCCCGTCCGTGCCGAAGACGGCGACGGCCTCGGAGAGATGGTCGAGCGTCTCGCCTTGCAGCCGCGACAGCGCGGTCAGACGGCTCTCCAGCATGATCTCCTGGGTGACGTTCTCGTAGATATAGGTCCTGCCGCCATCGGCGTTCGGCAGCGCCACCACCCTCAGCGTGCGGTTGTCGGGAAGATGCCAGAGATCCTCGCTCTCCTCGCTCGAGCGATACGCGGCGAGGTGCTTGGCGCGCCAATCGCGATAGTTCGATTGTTCCGGGAGCTTCCGGTCGGCGCGAAGCTGGTCGAGAACCGTGGCTTCGTCCGGCGCCGATTGAAGCCATTCCTCCGAGAGGCCCCAGATCGCCCGGAAGGCGGCGTTGTGAAAGAGGATGCGCGTGTCCTTGCCGAAGACGACGATGCCGGCGGCAAGCCGGTCGAGCGTGCGCGCATTGGTGTCCGTCAGCTGCTTGAGTTTCTCGCCGACGCTCTCCACCTCCGAGACGTCGACCGCGACGCCGATCGCGCCATCCTCGATCGGCGTATCGAGGATGCGGAACTGACGGCGGTGGCCGGAGACGACGGCCGTCGCGTCTTCCTCGAATGCGCGGCCGGCGCGATGCGCCTCGCGGATAGCATCGCGCGTGCGCGAGGGAAGCAACTCGATTCCCGCAGTCAGCACGGACTCCTGGCTGGCGGCGTCGACGGCGCGGACATAGGCGGCATTGATCCAGACGAGCCGGCCGGAGCGGTTGCGCCGCCAAAGCGGAATGGGGACGAGATCGGCGAGCGCCCTGAGCGCCGCCACCTCGCCGATCACCACGTTGGCCTGCTCCTTCAGCTCGGCGAAGGAGCGCCGCTCGCCGGTCAGCTCACGCAGACGAAGGATGACGCGGCGGCCGCTGGTGCGGCCGGTCGCCTCGATGAGCACGCCGCCCGTCGTGCGCAGCGCCTCCTGGAAGCCTTCGCCGTTGCGGCGGAGCTTGTCGGCTGCGGCTTCGAGCGTCGCCGCGCTCTCCGGCGACAGCCAGGCGCGGAAGGCGAGGAAGGCGGTCTTCTCGACGGGAACGCCGGCGCGCTCGGGCAAGCCGCCGAACACCCGCGGCTCGGCGGCGGCGCCCTCCCAGACGACTGTCCTTTGATCGTCGGCATCGAGCAGCGCGGCCGTGCGGTCGAGCACGGCGCTCAGCGCGGCGAGCTTCTTCTCCGCCGAGGCCAGGCGCTCGTCGCGCCGCGCATTGAGATAGAGGGCGAAGGCAGCGAGCGCGGCAATCGCGATCCCGACCGTCACCGCCCACCAGACGAGGTCGCCGAGCGCCGCAGTGCCGAGCGGTCGCCCGGCAAGCGATTGTGCGTTCGCTGAAGTGATCAGAAGCGGCGCGGCACCGAGCACAGCCGTGCGGTACCGTGTTCTTCGAAGAGCACAGGTTCGAGTTTCCGCGCTGGTCTTCGCCATCCGCCCCGCCGCATCCGGGTGGCCTCCCCGGACGAATCAATCGAACTTAACCGCTCCGCCTGAGGCGGAAAAGGCGAGGATCAGGCTAGCGGGCGAGATGGAAAGGAAGCGTTAACCATCGGCTAACGGGCGGGCCTGCCGATACGGCCCTGCGCGGGAGCACCCGCGCAGGGTCGCAGCGCCCAGCTAGGACGGGAGCGCGTAAGCCAAGACGTAGTCTCCGACCGGCGTCTTCATGAAGTGATGGCCGCCGGCCATGAAGCCGATGTACTGGCGGCCGTTCGCTTCGAAGGTCATCGGCGTCGCCTGGCCGCCGGCCGGGAGCTTGTCCTCCCAGAGCACCTTGCCGGTATCGATGTCGATCGCGCGAATCAGGTCGTCGGTCGCGGCGGCGATGAAGATCAGACCTCCCGCCGTCACCAGCGCGCCGCCGTTGTTCGGCGTGCCGATCTTGATCGGCAGCATCGAGGGGATGCCAAACGGTCCGTTCTCGCGCGCCTCGCCGAGCGGCTCGTCCCAAAGCGTCTTGCCGGTCGAAAGGTCGACGGCGCGGATGCCGCCATAAGGTGGCTCGGTGCACATGAGCCCGGTCCTCAGCCGCCATCCCGGACGCACCTGGATCGCATAGGGCGAGCCAGCCTGCGGGCCCCACTCGACCGGACCGGAGGGCGGCGGCTCATGCGGAACGTTGATCGGCTTGAGGCCGAGCTTGTCGGCTTCTTCGCGCGTCAGAAGCCGGTCGAGATTCGCCATGTTGTTGTAGTTGACGACGAGGATGCCCTTCTTGGGATCGACCGCTACGCTGCCCCAGTCGGAGCCGCCGTTGTAGCCCGGGTACTCGATGAAATTCCGGTCGTGCGTCGGCGGCGTATATTCGCCTTCGTAGGACGCACGGCGGAACTCGATGCGGCACCAGAGCTGGTCGAGCGGGGACATGCCCCACATGTCCTTCTCGGTGGGTGGCGGCTTGGCTACGCTGTGATAGCCGGAGAAAGGCTGGGTGGGTGACAGCGCGGCCTCCTCGACGCCGCCTCTCGTCACCTTGCGCTCCTCGACGGGGAAAAGCGGCTCGCCGCTGCGCCGGTCGAGCACATAGATTTCGCCCTGCTTGCTCGGCAGCACCACGGCCGGGACTTCGCCCTTGTCGACGTTGACGTCGACAAGCGTCGGCTGCGAGCCGAGATCGTAATCCCAGACGTCATAATGCACCGTCTGGAAGTGCCAGACCTGCTTGCCGGTGGTCACGTCGATGGCGACGAGCGAGCTGCTGTATTCGTTCTCGCACGGCTTCCGGTTACCGCCGTAGTAGTCGACGGAAGAGTTGCCGAGCGGAACGTAGACATAGCCGAGCTCCTCATCGCCGGCGGCCGAGGTCCACATGTTCGGCGTGCCACGCGTGTAGGTCTGTCCTTCGGGCGGCGCGCCGGTCAGGCTCGGATTACACATGTCCCAGGCCCAGGCGAGCTTGCCGGTCACGGCGTCGTAGCCGCGGATCACGCCTGAGGGAGCGTCCTCCGCCTGCCCGTCCTGCACTTGCGCGCCCATCACGACGATGCCGCGCACGATCGTGGGTGCTGCGACGTTTCCGTACCAGCCCGGGACGGTCTCGCCGATTCCTTCGCTGAGATCGACCGTCCCACCGGTACCGAAGCCGGGGCAAAGCTCGCCGGTCTCGGCGTCGACGGCGATCAGGCGCGCATCGAGCGTTCCCTCGATGACGCGGGCGGCACAGAGCTCATCCGGCCCGGCGGAAGGATCGCGGTAATAGGCGACGCCGCGACAGGTCGCGCCGTAGGGGATCGCGTCATCGGGAACCTTCGGGTCGTAGCGCCACCACTCCTTGCCGGTCGCGGCATCGAGCGAGATGATGATGTTCTTCGCCGAGCACAGAAAGATGTCGCCGCCAATCTTGATGGGCGTCGTCTCCGGCGAATAGTGGCCTTTCGCCTCCTCGCTCGGCAGGTCGCCGGTGCGGAAGGTCCACACGCGCTTCAGCTTGTCGACATTGTCCTTGTTGATCTGATCGAGCGGCGAGTAGCGCGTCGCCATCGTGGTGCCGCCATAGGCGGGCCAATCGTCGCCGGTCTTCAACGTCGGCTCCGGCACCGCCGCAGCCATCTGGCTCGTCGCGGCCGGCTGGTCGGTCGTACCGGCCTGCGGCGCCGTAGCGATGGGCGCCTGGTCGGTCGCGCCGGCCTGCGGCTCGGCCACGAGCGGCGGCGAGCCGGTCGAAGGCTCGCTGTCCTGCGCGGCGCTGCGGCTGACGTAGATGCCCGCAGCGCCGGCGACCACGGCGATAGCAAGCGCGGCGACTGCTTGCCGGGCGCGATAGGATGGCGTCTCCGCCATGTCGGCACGCGATGTCGACAAGCGGGCGTCGTCATCCCGGCGGGCCGCAAAGAACGGGATGGCCGCAAGCACCGGAATGAGGAGCACCGTCGGCGCGACAACGCGCGGCACCAGCGGCCAACCCTGGAAGCCGACTTCCCAAAGCGCCCAGGCCCAGGTGCCGAGATAGGTCAGAACATAGAGCCACACGCCGAGCGCGGAGCCGGAGAGCATCGCAACACCCGACAGAACGAGTCCGGCGCCGGCAAGCAGATAGTACCAGGACCCGCCGAGACCGATCAGCCATACGCCTCCGACGAAAAGCGCGGCGCCGATCAGAATGAGAACCGCGGCAAGGATGACGACGAGCCATCCGGAGACGCCTCGATGGTAGGTGGGGGACAACAAGGTTCGCATGGGCATGCTCCATGATTGGAGCCGTGGCAGGCTCGTTTCTTGCCGGCGCGCCGAAGTCTCCTCCGGCGGGAAATGCCGGCGGCTGAAGATCGAGTCGTTAACCGGGTGCGTGCGCCTGCGGTTCCCGGAACGCAGCGAAGGCCCGCCGTCAGTCCCAGCTGCCGGCGGGAACCGGGCGGTCCGGCGGCGTGTTGAATCGACGCAAATGACCGCTGCGGCTTTCGGCCTGGCGACGCTTCTCGCCGCTTCGTCCGACATGCTCACGATCATCAAATGGGCCGGCGTCGCCTATCTCATCTGGGTCGGCATCAAGACGTTCCGGGCCAGCGCCCCTTCGTTCGGCAGGCAGCCTGCGGCAAGCGCTTCCTTCCACCGGCTTTACCGACAGGGCTTCTTCACGTCCGCCGCCAATCCCAAGGCCGTGTTCTTCTTCGCGGCGCTCTTTCCGCAGTTCATCGACGTGATGAACAGCGTCTGGCCGCAGCTTCTCATGCTCGGCGCGACCTATCTCGTCGTCGACGGAATCCTCTTGTGCGTCTGGGGCGGCATCGCAGAGCGCGTGTTCGGCCGCCTACGCGAGCGCTGGCGGCTTCTCAACCGTATCTCTGGCTCTCCGATGATCGGAGCGGCTAGCCTCCTGATCCTGAAGGACCCGAGCGCCCACCGCTAAAGCAAAACGCCCCGGCATCGGAGCCAGGGCGTTCGCGCGTCGCAGATCGAAACGATCAGTAGCGGTAATGCTCGGCCTTGTAGGGGCCGTCCTGCGCGACGCCGAGATAGCTGGCCTGCTCGTCGGTCAGCTTGGTCAGCTCCACGCCGAGCTTGGCGAGATGCAAGGACGCGACCTTCTCGTCGAGGTGCTTCGGCAGCACATAGACCTTGTTCTGGTATTCGCCGGGACGCGTCCACAGCTCGATCTGCGCAAGCACCTGGTTGGAGAAAGAGGCGCTCATCACGAAGCTCGGATGGCCGGTGGCGTTGCCGAGGTTGACGAGGCGGCCTTCCGACAGGAGCAGCATGCGCTTGCCGTCGGGGAACTCGATCATGTCGACCTGTGGCTTGACGTTGGTCCACTTATAGTTCCGCAGGGCGGCGACCTGTATTTCGTTGTCGAAGTGGCCGATGTTGGCGACGATCGCCATGTCCTTCATGGCGCGCATGTGCTCGATGGTGATGACGTCCTTGTTGCCGGTCGCGGAGACCACGATGTCGGCATTCGGGGCGGCGCTTTCGAGCGTCTTCACCTCGAAGCCGTCCATTGCCGCCTGCAGCGCGCAGATCGGATCGATCTCGGTGACGACGACGCGCGCGCCCGCTCCTCTCAGGGATTGGGCCGAGCCCTTGCCGACGTCGCCGTAGCCGCAGATGACGGCGACCTTGCCGGCCATCATCACGTCGGTGGCGCGGCGGATGCCGTCGACGAGCGACTCGCGGCAGCCGTATTTGTTGTCGAACTTCGACTTGGTCACGCTGTCATTGACGTTGATCGCCGGGAAAGGAAGCGCGCCCTTCTTCTGCATGTCGTAGAGGCGCATCACGCCGGTCGTCGTCTCCTCCGAGACGCCGCGGATATTCGCCTTCACTTTGGCGAACCAGCCGGGGTTCTTGGCGATGCGGCGCTTGATCGTCGCGTAGAGCGCTTCCTCCTCCTCGTTCTTGGGATTGTCGAGGAGGGAGGGATCGACCTCGGCGCGGGCGCCGAGAAGGATGTAGAGCGTCGCGTCGCCGCCGTCGTCGAGGATCATGTTGGCCGTCTCTCCGTTCGGCCAATCGAAGATGCGGTCGGCGAAGTCCCAATATTCCTCAAGAGTCTCACCCTTGTGGGCGAAGACGGGAACGCCGCTTGCGGCGATCGCGGCAGCGGCGTGGTCCTGGGTGGAGAAGATGTTGCAAGAAGCCCAGCGCACCTCGGCGCCGAGCGCCACAAGCGACTCGATCAGCACCGCCGTCTGAATGGTCATGTGCAGCGAGCCGGCGATCCGCGCGCCCTTGAGCGGCTGCGCCTCGCCGAATTCCTCACGCACCGCCATCAGGCCGGGCATCTCGGTCTCGGCGATGTCGATCTCCATGCGGCCCCAGTTGGCGAGACCGATGTCCTTGACGGAAAAATCGCCGGAAACGTCCTTCAACTCCGCACGTGCGCTCATAATCGGTTTGCCTCTCAAACGGGGGAAATGGGCAGGTAGCACCGCGCGGCCGGCCCGGCAAGAACATATAAAGAGATGTTTATGTCCTTTTGTCCATCCGCGACCGCGGGAGTCTCGTTTGGAGCGGTTCCGGCACCCTGGTTCGACGCCTCCGCAGGCCCGAATCCCGGGCGAGCGGCGTCAGCGGCGTCAGCGGAGCGTGCCGTCAACCATAGGCCGCGTCGTTCCACCGGATTTCGTTCTTGAAGTCGCGGAGCCTCGTATCGGCGTCGATCACCAAGAACTCGACATTTGCGATCGCCGCGAAGTCCTCAAGATGCTCCACCGTCAGAGCTAGGGAGAATCCGGTGTGGTGCGCGCCGCCGGCGTGAATCCAGGCGGCCGCGGCGACAGCGAGATTTGGCTGCGGAATCCAGAGCGCTCGGGCGACCGGCAGCTTCGGAAGCTTCTCATGCGGCGGAATGACCGTCAGCGTGTTCACCACCATGCGGAAGCGTTGGCCCATGTCGACGATGGAGGCATTGACGGCGTCACCGGTGGCGGAATCGAACACTAGGCGAACCGGGTCCTCCTTGCCGCCGATGGAGAGCGGATGCACCTCGCACGACGGTTTGCCGGCCGCGATGGAAGGGCAGATCTCCAGCATGTGGGCGCCGAGCACCGCCTGTCCCGATGTGTCGAGGTGATAGGTGTAATCCTCCATGAAGCTGGTCCCGCCGGGAAGGCCGTGGGCCATGACCTTCATGGAGTGGACGAGCGCAGCGTGCTTCCAGTCGCCCTCAGCGCCAAACCCGTAGCCGTCGGCCATGAGCCGCTGCGCGGCGATTCCGGGAAGCTGCCGCAAGCCGGTGAGGTTCTCGAAGGTGTCGGCGAAGCCCTGGAAATCGCCGTCGGCCAAAAACGCGCGCAGCGCCAGCTCGATTCGCGCCGCCTCGCGCAGCGACGCGTGCCGCTCACCGCCCTTCTCCAGCCCCTTCATCAGCACATAGCTCGCCGCGTATTCGTCGCACAGCCGGTCGGTCTCGGCGTCCGTCACCTGGCTCTGGAATTGGACAAGGTCGCCGAGACCATAGCCGTTGACGCTGACGCCGAAGCGGATTTGCGCTTCGACCTTGTCGCCCTCGGTGACGGCGACTTGGCGCATGTTGTCGCCGAAGCGCGCGATCTTCATCTTGCGCGAGTCATGCCAAGCTGCGGCGGCGCGCATCCACACACCGAGGGACGCATGCACGTCGGCCTGCTGCCAGTGGCCGACGACCACCTTGCGGTTCATACGCAGTCGCGAGCACATGAACCCGAATTCGCGCCCGCCATGCGCGGACTGGTTCAGGTTCATGAAGTCCATATCGATCGTCGACCAGGGTATGTCGCGGTTGAACTGCGTGTGGAGATGGCAAAGCGGCTTGGCGAGGCGCGACAGCCCGTCGATCCACATCTTGGCTGGACTGAAGGTGTGCATCCACACCACGATGCCGGCGCAGTTCGGTGCGCCGTTCGCATCGCGAAGCATCGCGGAGATCTCGTCGGAGGTCTTCACGACCGGCTTGAACACCAGCTTCAGCGGAAGACCCGCGTTGGCGTTCAGCCCCTCAACGATCTCCTTGGAATGGGCATCGACCTGCCTGAGCGTCTCCGGGCCATAAAGGTGCTGGCTGCCGGTGATGAACCACACCTCTAAGATCGAATAGTCGATCATCGTTGCCTCCCGATAGCGACGTTTTGAAAAATCCTCTTCTTGTGCGGGCGTTTCTCGCATGGACGCGGCCCCCCGTGAAGCCGATATGCCGACGAGCCGTCGCGGACGAACGGCTGAAAGTCGCCGCTGGGGCGAACGCCCGCAATTGACGGTGACAGCTCGTTCAAGCACCGTTCCGGGCGCGGCGAGGCGGAGCGGCGGGGCGAACCGACCAGCGGGCTGAACCGGGGGGAAGGAATTGCCGCGTGGCTCTTCTTGAACTGATTCACATCTCGAAGAATTTTGGGGCCATCCAGGCAGTCAACGACGTGTCACTGGAGCTCGACGCCGGCGAGATCATAGGCCTGATGGGCGACAACGGCGCCGGCAAGTCGACGCTCGTCAAGATCATCGCCGGGAACTATCCGCCGTCGTCCGGCACAATGCGCATGGACGGCAAGGAAATCGTCATGCACAAGCCGATCGAGGCGCGCGCGCATGGTATCGAGATCGTCTATCAGGACCTGGCGCTCTGCGACAACCTGACGGCCGCCGGCAACGTCTTTCTGAGCCGCGAGCTCATGCGAGGGATCGGGCCGTTCAAGATCCTCAACTACCCGGCCATGCACGAGCGCGCCGGCAAGATTTTCGCCTCGCTCAAGTCCGAGACCCGGCCGCGCGATCTCGTCGAGAGCATGTCCGGCGGCCAGCGACAGGCGGTGGCTATTGCGCGTACCATGCTCGCCAAAGCGCGGATCGTACTGATGGACGAGCCGACCGCAGCGATCTCGGTCCGCCAGGTCGTGGAGGTGCTCAACCTGATGCGGAGCCTTCGCGACCAGGGAATCGCGATCATCTTCATCAGCCACCGCATGCCTGACATCTTCGAAGTCTGCGACCGCATCGCGGTCATGCGCCGGGGCGCCAAGGTGGCGGACAAGCGAATTGCTGACAGCTCGCCGGAGGAGGTGACGGCACTGATCACGGGCGCGCTGGAAAAGGCCTGATCGGCCGATTTCCGCTCTAGGAAGCAGCCGCGCGGGCCGGCGTTGACAAGCCGCGGGTCTTTCATCAGACGATTGCACCATGCTGTTGCAGGCTTTGCGCGAAGAGGTACTGGAGGCGAACCTCGAACTGGTGCGCCGCGGCGTTGTCGTCTTCACGTTCGGAAACGTCAGCGGCATTTCCCGCAAGGACGGCTTGGTGGCGATCAAGCCGAGTGGCGTCCCCTACGAGGAGCTGACGGCGGAGCAGATCGTGGTCACCGATCTCGACGGGCGGATCGTCGACACCAATCTGCGCCCCTCCTCGGACCTGCCGACCCACCTTGAGCTCTACAAGGCGTTTCCGAATATCGGCGGCGTTGCCCACACGCATTCCGAACACGGCACCGCCTGGGCGCAGGCCAGGCGGCCGATCCCGTGCTTCGGCACCACGCATGCCGACTATTTCCACGGCCCGGTGCCGGTGACGCCCGACATGACCGCGGAGGAGATCGAAAGCGAATACGAGAAGGCCACCGGCGAAGTCATCATCCGCACCTTCCGCGACCTCGATCCCGACGCCATTCCCGGAGTGCTCGTTTCCGGTCACGCGCCGTTCTGCTGGGGCAAGAGTGCGGGTGACGCCGTCCACAACGCGGCGATTCTGGAATACGTGGCGCGGCTGGCGACGCATACGATTGCGCTCGACGCCAACGCGGAGCCCCTCTCACGCCCGCAGCACGACAAGCATTTCTTCCGCAAGCACGGTCCAGGCGCCTATTACGGCCAGCCGGGCGACCTATGACGCGCCAGGTGCGAGTCCCTAAGGCAGCGCTGCTTTCAGGATCGCCGAAGGTTTTTCAGAACGGCCGGGAAAACTCCAATATCCCGAAGGCCGGATAATGGGAGGGGAGCATGGCCATCGACGCGGCCGCGGCGATCACCGAGGGCGACACATCTCTAGGCGTTGAACTCGGGTCCACCAACATCAAGGCGTGCCTCATCGGGCCGGACCACGACGTCCTCGCCATAGGCAACCATGGCTGGGAGAACCAGTTCGTCGACCGCCTGTGGACCTATTCCGAAGACGCGATCTGGGCCGGCCTAAAGGCCGCCGTCGCGGACCTTAAGGCCAATGTCGAAAAGCGCCATGGCGTGACCCTGACGCGCATCGGCGCTGTTGGATTCTCGGCGATGATGCACGGGTACCTGGCGTTCGGTGCCAGCGGCACCTTGCTCGTCCCGTTCCGCACTTGGCGCAACACCAATACGGGGGTCGCGGCAGCCGAGATGACCAAAGCGCTCGGCTTCAACTTTCCGCTTAGATGGTCGGCCTCGCACCTCTATCAGGCGATCATCGACGAGGAGCCGCACGTCGCCGAGCTTGATTTCATCACGACCCTGGCAGGCTTCGTGCACTGGCGCCTCACCGGCCGCAAGGTGATCGGCGTAGGCGATGCGTCGGGCATGTTCCCGATCGATCCGGTCACGCACGACTACGACGCGCCGATGCTCGCACGGTTCGGCGAGATGATTGCCGCCCGTAAGCCCGGCCTCAACGTCGCCGCGCTCTTCCCCGAGGTGCTCGTCGCCGGTGAGGACGCCGGAACGCTCTCCGCCGAGGGCGCCGCCCTCATAGATCCGACCGGCACGCTCAAACCGGGTACGCCGGTTTGTCCGCCCGAGGGCGATGCCGGTACAGGCATGGTTGCCACCAACGCCGTCGCGCAGCGCACCGGCAATATCAGCGCGGGCACATCGATCTTCGCGATGGTGGTGCTCGAAAAGCCCCTGACCGCGGTGCACGAGGAGCTCGATATCGTCACAACGCCGGCGGGCGACCTAGTCGCGATGGTTCACTGCAACAACGGCGCGAGCGAGCTTGGGACCTGGGCGAACGTCTTCACCGAGTTTGCCGCCGCCATCGGAGCCGATGCGGATCAGAACGCTGTTTTCGGCGCGCTGTTCGGCGCCGCGCTCAAGGGTGAGGCAGACGGAGGCGGGCTCATCGCCTACAACTACCTCGCCGGGGAGCCGATCACGGGCCTGACCGAAGGACGTCCGCTCGTCGTGCGCACCCCTTCAAGCCGCCTAACCCTTGCCAACTTCATGCGCACCCAGCTCTATGCCGCCTTCGGCACGCTGAGCCTTGGCATGAACGTGCTGCACGGCGAAGGCGTGAAACTGGACTCGATGTTCGCGCATGGCGGCATGTTCAGGACCGCCGGCGTCGCGCAGCGCCTGCTCGCGGCGGCCATCGGCGCGCCCGTGACCGTGGGCGACACCGCGAGCGAAGGCGGCGCATGGGGCATTGCCGTGCTGGCCGAGTACCTGCGAAGCGGCGCGAGCGAGCCTCTGGGCGACTACCTCAGGGCCCGTGTGTTCGCGGACGCCGCGCTCGACGTGGCGGCGCCGGACGCGACCGATCTCGAGGGCTACGCAAAGTGGCTCGAGCAGTACACGGCGGGTCTCGCGATCGAGAAGGCGGCGGCAGAAGCGATCAGCTAGCCGGCGAGCCACCCAAAACGGCGGAGCGTCACTTGACCAGCATCGAGCAAACCATCAGGGAATTCCGCGGCCTGTTCGGCACTGAACCGAAGGTCTGCCGTGCGCCCGGCCGGGTCAACATCATCGGCGAGCACACCGACTACAATGACGGCTTCGTCCTGCCGGCGGCGCTCGAGCTCAGGACCGTCGCGGCCATTGCGCCACGGAGCGATCGGAAGCTCGCCGTGCATTCGAAGCTCATGGGCGAGAGCGTCACGTTCGATCTCGACGAGCCGGAGCCGACCCCGCGCAAGGACTGGAGCGACTACGTGCGTGGCGTCGCCGTTGTCCTTCAAGGCGCGGGCGCGCGGCTCGCCGGCGCAAACCTCGCGATCGACAGCAACGTGCCGCTCGGCGCCGGCCTCTCGTCGTCGGCGGCGATCGAAGTCGCGACCGGGTACGCGCTCCTCAAGAATTCGGGGCTGCCGATCGACCTGACCGCGCTTGCACTGGCCTGCCAGCGCGCCGAGAACGAATTCGTCGGCATGCGCTGCGGCATTATGGACCAGTTCATCGCATGCTACGGCGCCGCCGGCCACGCGCTCCTCATCGACTGCCGCAGCCTCGAGCGGCGGCTGGTGCCCATCGACCCGCGCGTGCGGCTTGTCATGTCGAACACGATGGTCCACCACCAGCATGCCGCCGGCGAGTACAATCTGCGCCGGATGGATTGCGAGGAAGGCGTTCGGCGGCTCCGCTCAGCGCTTCCGGGAATCAAGGCGCTCCGCGACGTGACACCGGGCGCGCTCGAACGCCACCGCGACCTGCTCGACGACGTCACTTACCGGCGCTGCCGGCACATCGTGACGGAGAACGATCGCACCGAACATGCGGCTGAGGCGCTCGCGGCCGGCGATCTCGCCCTCTGCGGAAGGCTGATGAACGAGTCGCATACGAGCATGCGGGACGACTTCGAGATCAGCTGCAAGGAAGTCGACCTGATGGTCGAGCTGAACCGGGCCGAGGACGGCGTCTTCGGCGCCCGCATGACCGGCGGGGGCTTCGGCGGCTGCACGATCAGCCTCGTGGAGGCCGGCGCCGTCGAGACGTTCCGGAAGAACGTCGCGGAGAAATATCGCGCAGCGACCGGGCTCGAACCGCAGATCTTCACCAGCGCGCCGGGCGCAGGCGTCGGCGCGATCGAGTCGAAACGATGAGGCTCCTGCAGGAGACTTCGCACCGCCGCCGCAATCCGCTGACGGGCGAGTGGATACTCGTATCGCCGCATCGCGCGCAGCGGCCGTGGCAGGGACAGACCGAGCAACCGGCGCGGGTGACAGCGCCCGCCTACGATCCGAAATGCTATCTCTGCCCCGGCAACAGGCGCGCGGGCGACGCGGTCAATCCGCAGTACACGCAGACTTTCGTTTTCGACAACGACTTCCCGGCGCTGATGATGGATGCTGGCGCGGAGACGCTCGACCATGCCGGACTGATCGTCGCGGAGGCTGAGCCGGGGCTTTGCCGTGTCGTATGTTTCTCACCGCGTCACAACCTGACGCTCGCACGCATGGATGTCGCCGACATCGCGCGCGTCGTGGAGACATGGAGCGATCAGTACCGGACCTTGGCCGCAGTCGACGGCGTCAACTTCGTGCAGATCTTCGAAAACCGCGGCGAGATGATGGGCGCGAGCAATCCGCATCCGCATTGCCAGATATGGGCGACACGGAGTGTGCCGAACGAGATCGCGAAGGAGACCGCTGGGCAGGCCGAATATTGGCACAAGCACGGTTCGCCCTTGTTGCTCGACTATCTGAAACTCGAAAAAGACGCGCGCGAACGAATCGTCTTCGAGAACGAGCACTTTACCGTGCTCGTCCCGTTCTGGGCGGTGTGGCCCTTCGAGACGATGCTCCTGCCCCACCACCACGTTGGCTCGATCGACGAACTCACGTCGGCCGAAGCACAGTCGCTTGCCGACTCTTTGCGTGCCATCACTATCCGCTACGACAATCTGTTCGCGACGTCGTTTCCGTACTCCATGGGCTTCCATCAGCGGCCGACCGACGGCACCGCGCATGCCGAGTGGCAGTTGCACGCGCATTTCTATCCGCCGCTGCTGCGCTCGGCGACTGTGCGAAAATTCATGGTCGGTTTCGAGTTGCTCGGTGAGCCGCAGCGCGACATCACGCCCGAGCACGCCGCAGAGCGGCTGCGCACGCTACCGTCGCGGCACTATCTCGACGGCGCTTGAGCGTGGGCGGTCAAGGGCGCCGATAGATCCAGGCGCGGCCGGGCGGGAAATTGAACGTCACCCATTTCGACTTGTCGACGGCGAGGCGACCTGGAATCGCCTCCTGCGGCGGCACGAAGGAATAAGAAAGCTGCGAGATGACGCCGCCCGGCACCAAGCGGTCGAGCAGGTGCTCCAGATAGGGCGCCCGCTTCTTCTTCGGCAGGTTCAGAAGCGGAATGCCGGAAAGCGCGGCGGAGAACTTGACGTCACAGAACTCGCCGAGCGTCTTTTGAAGATCGAGCGCGTCGCCGCGGATGACGTGAACACCGGGAAAGCGCTTCCTGAGATGCTTGCAGAAGTCCTTGTCGTACTCGACGCTGACGATGCGCTCGGGCGGAATGCCGGCTTCGATCAGCGCCTGCGTGACGACGCCCGTCCCCGGTCCGGTCTCAAGCGTCCAGCCGTTCGGATCGGCCTGCGAGAGCTTCACCATGACCCCGGCAAGCGCGCGGCTCGTCGGCGTAACCGAACCCATCTTCAGCGGGCTCGTGGCCCATGTCCTGAAGAAGAGAACCTCCTCTTCGATCCGGTCGACGAGCGACACCTCCGGTTTCGTCATTCTCTCGTACCCTCACCTGTCGATGACAATTCATAGCGCCGCGCCCGTGTTCCGCCGGGCTCACTTCTCGCCGAGCGTATCGAAGAAATCCTTCACACGCGAAAAGAATCCGGTCGATTCCGGGTTGTTCTCCTCACTCGAATCCCGCTCGAACTCTTCCAGGAGCTCGCGCTGCCGACGCGTCAGGTTGCGCGGCGTCTCGACGAGAATCTGCACATACATGTCGCCGACCTTGTGGGAGCGCAGCACGGGCATGCCCTTGCCCTTCAGATGAATCTGCCGGCCGCCCTGCGTCCCCTCCGGCACCTTGACGCGCGAGCGGCCGCCGTCGAGCGTCGGCACCTCGAACTGCCCGCCGAGCGCCGCCGTCGTCATCGATACCGGCACGCGGCAGAAGATGTCGGCGCCGTCGCGCTGGAAGAAGGCGTGCGGCTTGATCGACAGGAAGATGTAGAGGTCGCCGGCCGGTCCGCCGCGAAGTCCGGCTTCGCCCTCTCCGGCAAGCCGAATGCGCGTGCCGTCCTCGATCCCGGGCGGGATGTTGACGGAAAGCGTGCGCGTCTCGCTGACGCGGCCGGCGCCGGCGCATTTCGCGCAGGGGTCGGTCACCACCTCGCCGCGTCCGTGACAGGCCGGGCAGGTGCGCTCGATGTGAAAGAAGCCGCCCTGGCTCGCTCTCACCCGGCCGGCGCCGCCGCAGGTCGGGCAGGCTTTCGGCGAGGTGCCGGGCTTGGCGCCGGAGCCTGAGCAGGCGTCGCAGGTGACGCTGGTCGGCACTTCGATCTCGACTGCCTTGCCCGAATACGCCTCCTCCAGCGTAACTTCGAGATTGTAGCGGAGATCGGAGCCGCGCTCGCGGCCGGAGCGGCGCCCGCCGGCGCGGAAATCGCCGAAGAACTCGTCGAAGATGTCGGCGAAGGAGGCGAAGCCCGCCCCGGCACCGGCTCCGAAGCCGGCCCCATGCTCGAAGGCCTGATGCCCGAAGCGGTCGTAGGCCGCGCGCTTCTGCGGGTCCCGCAGGATCTCGTAGGCCTCGTTGATCTCCTTGAACTTGATCTCGGCCGTCTGATCGCCGTTGTTGCGATCGGGATGGAACTCCATGGCCAGCTTGCGGAAGGCGCCTTTGAGCGCCTTCTCGTCACAGCTGCGCGTAACGCCCAGAACCTCGTAGAAATCGCGTTTCGCCATAGAGTGATCACGAAGGAGGAAGTGGAAGGGCCGCCCGGAGCAAACCGGACGGCCCTGGGTTCAAGACTTAAGCGGACTTTTTCCGCTCCTCTTCCGGGATCTCCTCGAAGTCCGCGTCGACCACCTCCTCGCCGGAGGCCGAAGCGCCACCATCGCTGTCGCCCCCCTCGCCATCCGACGGGCCGGCTTCCTGCTGCGCCTTGTACATGGCCTCGCCGAGCTTCATGGAGGCCTGGAGAAGCGCTTGCGTCTTCGCCTGGATCGCCGAGACATCCTCCTCGGAGGAGGCCGACTTCAGGTCGGCGAGCGCCGACTCGATCGAAGACTTGGTCTCCGCATCGACCTTGTCGCCGTGCTCGGCGAGCGCCTTCTCGGTCGAATGGACGAGCGCCTCGGCCTGGTTCCTGGCCTCGACAAGCTCGCGCCGCTTCTTGTCGTCCTCGGCGTGGCTCTCCGCGTCCTCGACCATCTTCTCGATCTCGGCGTCAGAAAGACCGCCGGAGGCCTGGATGCGGATCTGCTGCTCCTTGCCGGTGCCCTTGTCCTTGGCCGAGACGTTGACGATGCCGTTGGCGTCGATGTCGAAGGTGACCTCGATCTGCGGCACGCCGCGCGGAGCCGGCGGGAGGCCGACCAGATCGAACTGGCCGAGCAACTTGTTGTCGGCCGCCATCTCGCGCTCGCCCTGGAAGACGCGGATCGTCACCGCGCCCTGATTGTCCTCGGCGGTGGAGAAGACCTGGCTCTTCTTGGTCGGGATCGTGGTGTTCCTGTCGATCAGGCGGGTGAACACGCCGCCCAGCGTCTCGATGCCGAGCGACAGCGGCGTCACGTCGAGAAGGAGTACGTCCTTCACGTCGCCCTGCAGCACGCCGGCCTGGATGGCCGCGCCGATCGCCACCACCTCGTCGGGATTGACGCCCTTGTGCGGCTCCTTGCCGAAGAGGAGCTTCACGATCTCCTGCACCTTCGGCATGCGCGTCATGCCGCCGACGAGCACGACTTCCTCGATGTCGGAAGCGGAGACGCCGCCGTCCTTGAGCGCGTTCTTCACCGGCTGGATGGTGCGCTGGATCAGGTCGTCGACGAGGCTCTCGAACTTGGCTCGGCTGAGCTTCATCGTCAGATGCTTCGGACCCGACGCATCGGCGGTGATGTAGGGGAGGTTGATCTCGGTCTGCTGCGACGACGAGAGCTCGATCTTCGCCTTCTCCGCGGCTTCCTTCAGGCGCTGCAGCGCAAGCGGATCCTTGGTCAGGTCGATGCCCTGATCCTTCTTGAACTCGCCCGCGAGATAGTGGACGAGGCGCATGTCGAAATCCTCGCCGCCCAAGAAGGTGTCGCCGTTCGTCGACTTCACCTCGAAGACGCCGTCGCCGATCTCAAGGATCGAGATGTCGAAGGTGCCGCCGCCGAGGTCGTAGACGGCAATGGTCTTGCCTTCCTTCTTCTCAAGCCCATAGGCGAGCGCGGCCGCGGTCGGCTCGTTGATGATCCTGAGCACCTCGAGCCCGGCGATCTTGCCGGCGTCCTTGGTCGCCTGGCGCTGGGCGTCGTTGAAGTAGGCTGGAACGGTGATGACCGCCTGCTCGACCTTCTCGCCGAGATAGGCCTCGGCCGTCTCCTTCATCTTCTGCAGGATGAAGGCGGAGATCTGCGAGGGGGAATACTTCTTGCTGTCCTCCTCCACCCAGGCGTCGCCGTTGTCGGCCTTCACGATCTTGTAGGGGACGAGCTTCTGGTCTTCCTTGACCGTCGGGTCTTCGAAGCGGCGGCCGATCAAGCGCTTCACCGCGAAGATGGTGCGCTGCGGGTTGGTCACGGCCTGGCGCTTGGCGGGCTGGCCGACGAGGCGCTCGCCTTCCGCCGTGAAGGCGACGATCGACGGGGTCGTGCGGCCGCCTTCGGAATTCTCGATGACTTTGGGGTTCTTGCCGTCCATGACGGCGACGCACGAATTGGTCGTGCCGAGATCAATACCGATGACTTTCGCCATATCTTCCACTCCTGTTCCGGCAGGCCGGCCGGACCCGAGACGGCGTCCATCATCGGGAGGTGGACATGCCCCCCGCCGGCCCCCAACGAGGTAGATTTAGGGTGGCGCCGAGGTGCGGTTCAAGGCCGCCTCGACGCGGGTTTCGGCTCATATAAGAAGGGCTTTAACTGCTCGCAAGCAGGTGATTGGCTTGTCCAACCAACTCACGCCGCAAGGAAACAGCGAGGGGCGCAGACAATGTGGAAACGGAAACGGAGCGCGGCGGCGGCTTTCCTGCTCGCTTTGGCGGGCCTTTTTGGAGGGCAGGCGCTGGCCGCCCCGCATGAGCCGGCGCGCGGCACCGCCGAGCGCCGCGCCATCCTCGACGCCGTGCGGCCGGCCGTCGAGGGCCAGCTCGGGGCGCCGGTCGAGTTCGTCGTCACCACCATGCAGGTCGAAAGCGGCTTCGCCTTCGTCCGACTGGAGCCGCAGCGGCCCGGCGGGGGGCGGATCGATGCCAGGGCGCTCGGGCTGGAGACGGACATGATGGACGGGCTCACCACCTACGCGCTGGTCAAGCGGCAGAGCGGCGGCTGGACGCTGGTCGACTGGGCGCTCGGCCCGACCGACGTCGCCTGGTGGGGCTGGTGGGATCAATACGGGGCGCCGCGCGACATCTTTCCGCACTGATCGGCTCCTGCCATGTACCGCCTATCGGGCCTGCGCGTCGCTTCGGGCTATCTCGATCGCGAGGCGCAGAGGCAGCTCCTGCTGGCGCTGCGCGAGGCGATCGCGGAGGCGCCTTTCTACCGGCCGTGCATGCCGCGGAGCGGCAAGCCCTTCTCCGTCGCAATGACGAATTGCGGCGCGCTCGGCTGGGTGTCGGATATCGACGGCTACCGCTATCAGCCGACGCATCCCGAGACCGGCCGGCCCTGGCCGAACATGCCCGAGATCGTGCTTCGGGCCTGGCGTGAACTCTCCGGCTACCCGCATCCGCCGGAAGCCTGTCTCGTCAACTACTACGCGCCGGGCACGCGGATGGGACTGCACCAGGACAAGGATGAAGCGGACTTCTCTGCACCAGTCGTCTCGCTGTCACTCGGCGACGACGCCATGTTTCGGATCGGAGGCACGAAGCGGAGCGATCCGACCCGCTCGTTCCGGCTCAAATCGGGGGATGCGGTCGTGCTCGGCGGCGAAGCGCGCCTCGCCTTCCACGGCGTGGATCGGATCGTCGCTGGAACTTCAATGCTTCTCGAAGAGGGCGGTCGGATCAATCTGACGCTGCGCCGCGTGACGCCACCAGTTCCGTAGGTCTGCAAGTCGGCGCCGGCTTAGCCGCCGGTCCCGCATCCCCCGTGCGGCGGGGCCTTTACCTTGCCGCCCCGCCGTGGTGGAAACATCATGCGCATCCGGCGGAGAAGAAATGAAACGGCAAATCCTAGAGCTCGCAAAGACTCTGGTCGGCGTCATCGTGCTTGTCTTCGCGCTGAAGACGATCGCCTTCGCCACCTACTACATCCCGTCCGAAAGCATGGTCCCGACCTTCCAGGTGGGCGACCGGCTGATCGCCACCAAGTTCGACTACGGCTACGGGCCCTATTCCGCGCCGCTCGTCTCGCTGCCCGGTTTCCCCACCGAGGACGGCCGCCTCTTCGGGCGCCTGCCGGAACGCGGCGACATCGTGCTCTTCCGTCACCCGACGACCGGCGAAACCGTCATCAAGCGCGCGATCGGCCTCCCCGGCGACCGCATCCGCATCGAGCACGGGCGTCTCTTCATCAACGGCGAGGCGGTCGCCCGGCGGTTCGTGCGCACCTACGCCTACAAGCAGTACGACGGCCCGCCCGTGCAGGTGAGCGAGTACGAAGAGGTGCTGCCGGGCGGCCGCGCGCATCCCATCCTGATCCGCTCCGACGCCGCGCCGCAGGAAAACACCGGCACCTACGTCGTCCCGGCGGAGCACCTCTTCGTCATGGGCGACAACCGGGATAATTCCGCCGACAGCCGCTTCGCCGAGCTCGGATTCCTGCCGGTCGCAAACCTGCTCGGGCGCTCGCGCGCCATCCTCTATTCGACCTACAGCTGCCCGGAAATTCCCGGCCTTACCTGCGCCACGCGGCGATACCTGCAGGCGACGAAGTAGGCGTCAGGTCTCGGCGGTGAAGGCGCTCTTCCGGTAGAGCGCGTGGAGCGTGACGCCTTCCGCGGCGAAGGCGTCCGTGGCGCCCTCCTCGCGGTCGACGACCGTCACGACGTCGTCCACGCGCGCCCCGGCGGCGCGGAGAAGGGCGATCGCCTTCAGCGACGAGCCGCCGGTCGTCGTCACGTCCTCCACCACCAGAACCTTCCGGCCTTCCAGGCTCTCGCCTTCGGCGAGGCCTTCCACGAGCGCCTGCGTGCCGTGGTCCTTGGCCTGCTTGCGCGCGAAGACGGCCCTGATCGGCCGGCCGGCGACCGCGCTCATCGCCGCCGTCGCCGCGACCAGCGGCACGGCGCCCATTTCCAGCCCGCCGACATATTCGGCGCCGAGCGCCGCGGCCTTCTCCGCCAAGGCCGCGCCGATCAGGCGCGCGCCGTCCGGGTCGAGCATCGTCGGCTTCAGGTTCACGTAGACGGCGCTGGTGCGGCCGGAGGCGAGCTTGAAGGAGCCGCCGACGCGAAACGAGCGGCTGCGGATGATGTCTTGCAGTGTCTCGCGATCGTCCATGCGCGGGCTCTCCTCGCGAGGACGAATGCCCGCTCGCGATATCCGCGGTCAAGGAGCGAAGACGCCCGTCCCGGCGAAAAGGACGTCGCGTCTATTGCGGCGCCGCCGTCATCCAGCCGATCGCGCCGCCGCCCGGCTGCTTTAGGATAGCGATGCGGCCGATGCCGGGAACGTCGAAGGGCTCGCGCACGACCGTCGCGCCGGCCTTCTTCGCCTTGGCGACGCGCTTGTCGACGTCGTCGACGGCGATATAAGCCATCCAGAATTCCGGCATCGACGCCATGTCCGTGCCGGTCGTGTCGAAGATGCCGCCGGCCATCTTGTCACCGGACTTGGCGATCCAATACGTTCCACCCTCCGGCATCGGCATGCCCTCGAAGCTCCAGCCGAGGGTTTCCTCGTAGAACTTCTTGGCCGGCTCGACGGCCGCGGTCGTCAGCTCGTTCCAGTAGAATGTCCCGTGATCGGCCATGACAACGCCTCCCTATGGGGCCTCCGTTTTGAGGGCCTCCCTCATGAGGCGGGCATGGTCCGGGACAACGAGCCGGCGAAGCAAGAGAGACACGAGGTCAACTTGGCGTGACCTCGAGCCCGCTCAGCCGGCGGCGTTCGCCCCGCTCTCCGACTTGTCCGACTCCGACTTGTCTGGGGCGGCCGCAGCGGCCGGTCCGCCCTTGGCGATGCCGACCAAAGCGGCACGGAGCACGCGCTCGCCGATCTGATAGCCTTCCTGCACGACCTGCACGACGGTGCCCGGCGCCGCGCTCTCGTCCGGCACCTCAAACATCGCCTGGTGGCGATGCGGATCGAAGCGCTCGCCGAGGGCGCTGATCCTGGTGATGCCGTTCTTCTCGAGGAGCCGGTCCATCTCGCGGCCGGTCATCTCGACACCGTCCACCAGCGCCTTCAGCGCTTCGTCCTCTTCCTTCTTCTCCGCCGGGACCGCCTCGAGCGCGCGCTTCAAATTGTCGCCGACGACGAGCATGTCGCCGGCGAACTTCGTCACCGCGTATTTGCGCGCATCCTGAACGTCGCGCTCGGTGCGCTTCCGGAGATTGTCCATGTCGGCGGCGAGACGGACCAGCCGGTCGGTCAGATCGGCCTTCTCGGCCTCCAGCCGCTCGATATCGGCGGAGGGGTCGGCAGAGGCGGGATCGGCGCTCGCAGCGTCCTCGCCCCCCTCCGACCAGGGACTTTCGCCCGCGGCCGCCAGGATGGCGTCGGCCTCGGCTTCAAGCTTATCCGCCGCAGCGGCCTTCTTTTTCGGGTCGTTGTCGGTCATCGCCAAAATGCTGAATTGAGGTTCGGGGCCGATATCGAAGCTCGGGCGGCGAAAATCAAGTCGGCAGCGGATTTCGCCCGCGAATCGGCCCGGTTCAGAAATCCTGCCTAACGGCCGAGAAGCTGGGTGACGAGCTGCGCCGTGTAGTTCACCGCCGGCACGACGCGGGCATAGTTGATGCGGGTCGGGCCGATGACCCCGAGAACGCCGACCACCTGGTCGCCGGAATCGCGGAAGGGGGCCACAACCAGCGAGGAGCCGGAGAGCGAGAAGAGCTTGTTCTCCGAGCCGATGAATATCCGCACCCCCTCGCCCTTTTCGGCGAGCCCGAGAATCTGGATGATGTCCTTCTTGCTTTCGAGATCGTCGAAGAGGAGGCGCACGCGCTCCAAATCGTCGAGCGCCTTCACGTCGCCGATCAGGTTCGACATGCCGCGCACAATGAGCGTCGCCGCGTCCTCCGACGCACCCGACCAGGTGGCGAGGCCGGCCTCGATGATGCGCTCGGTCAGCCGGTCGATCTCGCGGCGGCGCTCTTCTCGCTGCCGCTCAACGGTGTCTCGCGCCTCGGCCAACGTCGAGCCGCGGAAATGCGCGTTCAGATAATTCGCCGCCTCGACCAGCGCCGAGGTCGGAAGGTCGCGCGGAATCTCTATGATGCGGTTCTCCACCGCACCGTTTTCCGCGACCATCACGACGAGCGCCCGCGTCGCCTCGATGCGGACGAACTCCACGTGCTTCAGACGGATGTCGTGCTTCGCCGCAAGAACGACCCCGGCGCCGCGCGACAAAGCGGAAAGCATCTGGCCGGCTTCCGACAGAACGGCTTCGACCGAGTCGGTCTCGCGCCCCGCCACCACCTCCTGGTCGATGCGCTGACGCTCTTCCAGCGAGAGGTCGCCGACTTCCATGACGGAATCGATGAAGAAACGCAGCCCGAGCTCGGTCGGGAGCCGCCCGGCGCTCGTATGCGGGGCGTAGATCAGCCCCATCTCCTCCAGGTCCGCCATGACGTTGCGGACCGAGGCCGGCGACAGCGCGGTCGCCAGGATGCGGCTCAAATTGCGCGATCCGACCGGATCGCCGGTCTCCAGGTAGGATTCGACGATACGGCGGAAAATCTCGCGCGAGCGGTTGTCGAGCGCGGTAAGTCCGTCGGCACGCATACCTTCTTAGAACCCTTTCATACGCCGCCAAATATCGAAACCGCCGAAGCTTATGGCAAGTCTCCGCTTTACCGCGGTCGCAGGCCAGCTTAACACGCCCGCAACGGTTCCAAGGAAGGCGAATGCGAGCCTCGAAGCGCGCCCTCGACGAGCTCCGCCCGGTCACCCTCGACCGCGGCGCCGCCAAGCATGCCGAGGGCTCCTGCCTGGTGCGCTTCGGCGACACGCACGTACTGTGCACGGCGAGCCTCGCGGAGCAGGTGCCGGGCTGGCTCAGGGGCGGCGGCAAGGGCTGGGTCACGGCGGAATACGGCATGCTGCCGCGCGCCACGCACGAGCGCATGCGGCGCGAGGCGACGCTCGGGCGGCAGGGTGGGCGCACGCTCGAAATCCAGCGGCTGATCGGCCGGTCGCTGCGCGCCGTCGTCGACCTGAAGGCGCTCGGCGAGCGCCAGATCACCGTCGACTGCGACGTGCTTCAGGCAGACGGCGGCACGCGTACGGCGGCAATCACCGGCGCATGGGTGGCGCTCCACGACGCGCTCTCCTGGATGCGCGCCCGGAGCATGATCGGCGATGGTGTCCTTACCGACCACGTCGCGGCCGTCTCCTGCGGGCTGGTCGGCAGCGATGCCATGCTCGATCTTGACTATGCCGAAGATTCAGGGGCGGAGACCGATGCGAATTTCGTGATGACGGGCTCCGGCGGGATCGTGGAGATCCAGGGCACCGCGGAAGGCTCCCCGTTCAGCGAAGCGGATTTCGCGACCCTGCTCCAGCTCGCGCGCGCCGGCATCGCCAAGCTCGTCGATCTGCAGAAGCTCGCCGTTCTTTAGGGCGTGATCCCGAAAAGTGTGAACCGGTTGTCGGACCAGATCATGCTCCGGCATAAAGAATCCCCCCAATGACGATCAGGCTCGAGCCCGGACCGATCGCGGTCGCCACCCACAATGCCGGGAAGATTCGCGAGATCTACGAAATGCTCGCGCCTTTCGGCATCGCGGTGAAATCGGCGGCCGAGCTGCGCCTTCCCGAGCCGGAGGAAACCGGATCGACGTTCGCGGAGAACGCCGTCCTGAAAGCCCACGCAGCGGCGAAAGCGAGCGGCCTCGTCGCGCTCGCCGACGATTCGGGACTGTCCATCGAGGCCCTCGACGGCGCGCCCGGCATCTACTCGGCGCGCTGGGCCGGGCCGAGCAAGGACTTCTCCGTCGCGATGCGGGGGGTCGACGAGAAGCTTCAGGCCGCCGGCGCGACAGCGCCTGAGAAGCGGCGCGCGCATTTCGTCGCCGTGCTCGCGGTGGCCGCGCCTGACGGCGAGGTCGAGACCTTCGAGGGCCGAGCCGCCGGCACGATCGTCTGGCCGCCGCGTGGCGCCAACGGCTTCGGCTACGACCCGATCTTCCAGCCCGACGGCCATTCGCGTACCTTCGGCGAGATGAGCGCGGAGGAAAAACACGGGACCGCCGGGGGCGAAGCGCTGTCGCATCGCGCCCGGGCCTTCGCGCTTTTCGCCCGCCGCTTCCTGGAGACGAGCGCGTGAGCGCCGCGATCCCCATCCCAGCGATCCCGGTCCCGGAGAACGAGACCGCGTTCGGCATCTATGTGCACTGGCCGTTCTGCGCGGCGAAGTGCCCCTATTGCGACTTCAACAGCCACGTCCGCCATCAACCGCCCGACGAGGCGCGCTTCGTCGCCGCTTTCGACCGCGAGCTTTCCCATTTCGCCGCGCTGACATCCGGACGAACGGTCACCTCGATCTTTCTCGGCGGCGGCACGCCGTCGCTGATGCAGGCCTCGACCGTCGGCGCGCTGCTCGATCGCATCGCCGCGCTTTGGCGGGTCGCGCCGGACGCGGAAATCACGCTCGAAGCCAACCCGGGAAGTGCCGAGGCGGAGCGCTTCCGTGGCTATCGCGCGGCCGGAGTCAACCGGCTCTCGCTCGGCGTGCAGTCGCTCGACGATGCCGCGTTAAGGGCGCTCGGTCGCATCCACAGCGTCGCGGAGGGCCTCGCGGCGGTCGAGCTCGCGCGCGAGACCTTTCCGCGCCTCTCATTCGATCTGATCTATGCGCGCCCGGGGCAGACGATCGACTCGTGGGAGGCCGAGCTCAGAAAAGCGGTGGCGCTCGCCGCCGATCATCTCTCGCTCTATCAGCTCACCATCGAGCCGGAGACGCCGTTCTTCCGTCTGCACGAGGCGGGGAAGCTCGCCGTGCCCGACCCCGATCTCGCCGCGGAGTTCTATGCGCTGACGCAGGAGGTGGCGGACGCGCACGGGCTTCCGGCCTACGAGATCTCGAACCATGCGGCGCCGGGCGGCGAGTCGCGTCACAACCTGACCTACTGGCGCTATCAGGACTACGTCGGCGTCGGACCCGGCGCGCACGGCCGGCTCACCGTCGATGGAAGCAGGCGCGCCACGATGACCGAGAAGCACCCCGAGCATTGGCTCGAAGCCGTGGAGCGAGAGGGGCACGGGGTCGTCGTCGACGAAGCGCTGACGCTGGAGGAGGCCGCCGACGAGATGCTCCTCATGGGGCTGAGGCTCCGCGAGGGCGTGGCGAGCGAGCGCTATCTCAAGATGAGCGGCCGCGACTTCTCGCCTGCGCGGCTGGCCTTCTTGAACGAGCACGGCTTCATCGAAACTTGCGGCGACGGCCGGCTTCGCACCACGCGAAACGGCTGGCTGGTGCTCGATTCCGTCGTTGCCGACCTCGCGGCCTGAGATCTTCAGGCGGGCAGCCGGCGGGCGCCTCCTTTCGACACGATCTCGCCGCAGGAGCGCCGCGCTTTCCGCAGGATGCTTCCGCAGGAAACCTCGGCGCCGCGCTTCGCGTTGGTGCGAGATCAGAAAATTGCCGGCCTCCTCCCGGTCGGCGCGTCAATGGAGATCGACATGCGCCTCATCGCCCGCTTCGCCGTCATCGGTGCGCTCATCGTCGCCCCCGCTTCCGCAATGGCTTTCGTGTGGCCGTTCGCGCAGCCGGCGATTCCCGAACACGACGCACGGATGATCGCCACGCAGAACGGCGTTGCCCAAATCACCGACATCGACGGAACGCTCGACGCCGACTGGCATATCCAAGGCGTGGATGCCTGGGGCCACGAAGTCGAGCTGGTCATTGACGGGTCAACGGGCAAGATCGAACGCGCCGAGATGGAATCGAACTGACCGAACGGTCGGGCGGATAGAATGACGAAGGGCCGCCCCGGTCGGGCGGCCCTTCCATTGTCGGTCCGCGGTTGGCTCGCGGCCTTCACCACCATTTAGGCGGCGCGGATCCCGTCAGAGGCGAGAACCCAGGTCCGCAAATCCCGTGACCGCGGGGCATGACAATGAGACACTGGATCACCTCCTTTCAGTTGTTGCGTGGGCTTTCAATCTGGCGGCTCGCCACGATTCGCGCAAGGCGGTCGCCGCCCGGAGGCGATTTTTTCCGAAAACCCGTGGCAAATCCGTCTACAGCCTTCGCCGTTCTGATTGAATCAGAACGGCGGCACTACCTTTTTGCCGGAGCATGATCCTTGTCGCGAGAACCGGCTCCCGCCCCGGATCGGGGTCCGAGGCGTGCGTTTCGGGATCGCGCTCTAGCGGCGGCGGAACGGCCGGCGCGGCGGGGGCCTGTTCGGATTTGCAGCGGCGCGCTCATCCTTGTGGCGGAAGACCAGACGGCCCTTCTCGAGGTCGTAGGGCGACATCTCGACGGTCACCCGATCGCCGGCGAGCGTCTTGATGCGATGCTTCTTCATGCGCCCCGCCGTATAGGCGACGATCGTATGGCCGGTGTCGAGCTGCACGCGAAAGCGCGCGTCAGGGAGGAGCTCCGTCACAAGTCCTTCCAGAGTTATTAGCTCTTCCTTTGCCATCCGCTCAATTTACCCCTTCGTTCGGCGGCCACCGCCTTCCCGGCGATGGCCATGATAGCACGAAACCCCTGCGCGGCTCAGACCTGCTGCAGGTTTGAGGCGGCGTCCTTGCCGCTGCGGCGGTCGACCTCGACGTCGAAACCGATCTTCTGGCCCTCCACGAGGCCGCGCATGCCGGCGCGCTCGATCGCGGTCGCGTGGACGAAGACGTCCTTGCCGCCGTCGTCCGGTTGAATGAAGCCGAAGCCCTTCTGGCTGTTATAGAATTTCACCGTGCCCGTACGCATGTGAGTGTCCTTTCGTAGACGGTGTGCACGTTGAGCAGAACGCGTCCTAGCGGCCTGCTCGGTTCAGTCGAGTTTGGAAGAGAGTTCTGAACGTGCGCCCGCTGCAAGCGAAGGCGAAACGGCCCAGGTCGTCCGGCCAAAGTCGATTGCGCGCTACATGGACCGCGAATGTGGAATTGGCAAGGCTGCCGGCGGCGACGCTCAGCCGCCGGCGAAGCTTCGCGCCGCCGGCGCGACGATGCGGGCGCCGCTGCCGGTCACCTCGTAGACGGCGAGGCGGCGCTCGGTCTTGCCGGAGGGAAGGAAGCGGAAGATGCCGTCGACGCCGGCAAAGCCGTTGGCGCTGGTTAGAACGGAAGTCTCGAAACGGCTGGCGCCGTACTGGCGCACCAAGCCGGCGGCGAGCACCGTCGCGTCATAGGCGAGCGTCGCGTTTCGCGGCGGCGCGCCATAAGCCGCCTGGTACCTGCGGGCGAAACTGTCGAAGCCCTGCTTGGTGGGCGCGGGGAACCAGCTGCCGACGAGGGCCGCGTTGTTCACGATGCGCGGGTCGTCCCACTGGCCGGAGCCGAGGAACTCCACCTTGTCGCGCGTCACGCCGTCGGCGGCAAGCTCCGCCGCGATCATGGGCACGACGTCGCCGGAATCGGGAATGAAGAGCGCGTCGATCTGCGTGGCGACGCTTGCGACGGCGGCCACCTTGGCGCGCAGATCGTCGGGCGTGTTCGGCTGATAGGATTGGATCGAAAGGATGCGTCCGCCTGAAGCGGCGACGGCGCGCCGGAACGACGCCTCGACGACGGTGCCGTAGATATTGGCCGGCAGCAGCGCGGCGAAGGAGCGCCGCCCCTGGCTCGCCGAATAGGAAACGATGCGGTTGACGTCGTCTGCGGGCAGGAAGCTCAGCAGATACACGCCCGGCCCGGCGACGCTCGCGTCGGATGAGAACGCGACGACAGGCACGCCGGCTTGCCGCGCCGCCGGCGCGATCGCCGACACCTCGCTGGCGAAGACGGGGCCGAGGACGATCTCGGCGCCTTGGCTCAGCGCAGTCGTGATGGCCGCCTGCGCACCCGCGGGCGTGCCGCGCGTGTCGTAGACGGCGATCTGGATGCCGGCATTCGGGAAGTCGCGCACGGCGAGCTCGGCGGCGTTCTTGAATGCGCGCGCCGTCTCGGCGCCGTTGCCGCTCGCGCTTTCCGGAAGGAGGAGCGCCACCCTGACGCCGCCGGCTCCAATCAGCGAGCCGCTCGCCGTGCCGGGGCCGCTCCCGAGATTACCGAGATTGAGACTCGAGCAGGCGGCCAGCATCGCCGCCACCGCCAAGCATCCAAATACGCGGAGGGCCCGGCCGAATTTCGATAGCAGGCCGCTGCGTGACAAGCCCGCGCTCCTTTCCTAGCCTCAAAGCTGCAACGGTCGAGGCTACGGAGAATTCCGGCGAGCGGCAAGCAAAAGGCCGATCACCGCACTAGAATGGCGCAGAATGGGGAGAAGCGGCAAAGACTCAGGCGAGCGCGGATATCTCATCCGCGGCGCATTCTTCTCCGCCCCGGCGCTGCCGCCGGGGCTTTATGTCGTGGCAACGCCGATCGGCAATCTCTCCGACGTCACGCTTCGCGCGCTCGACACGCTCGCCGCCGCCGAGCTCGTCGCCTGCGAGGACACGCGCGTGACGCGGCGACTCCTTGAGCGCTACGGCATCGCGGCGAAGGTCACCGCCTATCATGAGCATAGCAGTTCTGGCGCGCACCGGCGTCTTCTCGACGCGCTGGCCGACGGGAAGAGCGTGGCGCTCGTCTCCGATGCCGGCACGCCGCTCCTTTCCGATCCCGGCGCGGCGCTCGTCAAAGATGCGGTCGCAGAAGGCCATCGCGTCGTGCCGATCCCTGGAGCCTCGGCGATCGTCACGACGCTCTCCGCAGCGGGCCTTCCGACCGATGCGTTTCTCTTCGCCGGATTCCTTCCGACGAAATCCGCCGCGCGACGCAAGAGGCTCGCGGCGCTCGCGGCGGTTCCCGCGACGCTCGTCTTCTTCGAGTCGCCGAACCGGACCGCAGCGCTTCTTGCCGACGCGGCTGCGACGCTCGGCGGGGAGCGTCGCGCAGCGCTTTGCCGCGAGGTCACGAAGATCCACGAGACGTTCGATCGGGGAACGCTCCTCGAGCTTGCCGCACGCTACGAAGGCGCATCCGTGAAGGGCGAGGTCGTCGTTCTCGTCGCGCCGGCCGATGCGCCGTCGGTGCCGAGCGACGAAGAAGTCGACGAAGCTTTGCGCGAAGCGCTGGCGACAACGGGCGTGAAGGAAGCGGCACGATCAGTCGCGGAGCGTACGGGCCTTTCGCAGCGCGAGCTCTATCAGCGCGCGCTCGCTCTCAAAGGCGAAGGCCGGTGACGCGCCTAAGCGCCGTCGCGCGCGAGTCTTCGAAGAAACGCCGCGCCGCCTATCGCCACGGCCACGTCGCCGAGCTCGCGGCGATGCTTCTGCTCGTCGCGAAGGGCTTCCACCCGCTGGCGCGCCGATACAAGACACCGCTCGGCGAGATCGACCTGGTGATGAAGCGCGGGCGCACGATCGCCTTCGTGGAGGTGAAGGCGCGCGCGCTCGAAAGCGACGCGCTGGAATCGGTCGGCGTGCAGTCGGAGCGGCGGATCGCCGATGCCGCCGATCTGTGGCTTGCCGGGCATCCCGCAGCGAGCGGCCATGATCTGCGCTTCGACATGGTCGTGGTGCGGCCGTGGCGGCTGCCGCGCCATGTCCCGGACGCCTTCCGGCCGGGCTTCGACAAAGTCGCATGATTGCGCTTCACAGCAAGCGCGGCTAACGCGATGACGGAAGAACCACGGGACATCGTATGCCGCTGACAGTCGCGGTCCAGACGGACCACATCCGCACTTTCAAGATCGCCGGAGACACGACCTTCGCGCTGATGCTCGAAGCCGCTCGGCGCGGGCACAAGCTGCTCCACTACACACCGGATCGCCTGGCGCTGCGCGGCGGCAAGGTGACGGCGCGCGCAGAGCCGGTCGAACGGCTCGCCGACGAGGAGGGAAACCACTACGCGCTCGGCGCGGCGGACCTTCTCGATCTTTCGACCTGCGACGTGGTGCTCTTGCGCCAGGACCCGCCCTTCGACATGGCCTACATCACCACCACGCATCTCCTCGAGCGCATTCACCCAAAGACGCTTGTGGTGAACGACCCGGTGCATGTCAGGAACGCGCCGGAGAAAGTCTTCGTCACCGAGTTCCCCACCTTGATGCCGGAGACGCTGATCACGCGCGATCCCAGCACCATCCGCGACTTCCGCAACGCGTTCGGCGACATCATTTTGAAGCCGCTTTACGGCAACGGCGGCGCGGCCGTCTTCCGCCTGCGCGAGGACGACGAGAATCTCTCCGCGCTCCTGGAGCTTTTCCTTGAGCGCTTCCGCGAGCCCTTCGTGGTGCAGCGTTATCTGCCGGCCGTGCGCCAGGGCGACAAGCGCATCATCCTCGTCGATGGAAAAGCAGTGGGCTCTATCAACCGCATCCCGGCGATGGGCGACGCGCGCTCCAACATGCATGTCGGCGGCAAGGCGGTGGCAGCTGAGATGACGAAGCGCGACCGCGAGATCTGCGAGACGATCGGTCCGGAGTTGAAGGAGCGCGGGCTGCTCCTCACCGGCATCGACGTGATCGGCGACTACCTGACGGAGATCAACGTCACCTCGCCGACCGGCATTCGCGAAGTCCAGCGCTTCGGCGGCGTGGACATCGCAAGCCTCTTCTGGGATGCGGTGGAGGCGAAGGTCGGCTGACGGAAGCGCTTATGTCCATCGGCGAATACGGCGCGCTCATCGCGGTGCTGATCGCGATGGGGATCGCGCTTCGGCAGATTCGCACCGACCCACGCATCACGCCGGCGTTCATCAAAAAGACGCTCGTCGTTGCCGGCGGCTACCTTCTCTTCTGTGCGCTCGGCTTCGGCATATTCCTCGCGCTGCTTCAGATTGCCGGCGGCGCACACGCAGAGGCTTTTGTCTTCGGCTTCTTCCTGATCTGGATCGCGTTCGCCGTCGTCTGGCTGATCCGCATCGCGCCGCGCCTGCGCGAGCCACCGGCCTGGCTGATGCGGCGCTGGTCCACGCTCGACCGGGTGATCATCGCCGCGCTGGTGCTATGCGTGCTCGGCGTATTCCTGCAAGTCTGACCCTGGATGGGTTCGGGGCTTACGCGCCGGGCTGAAGAGCGTCAGCTGGGGCGTCGGCCAAGGACGCGCCGGCAGGCGTCCGCTCTTCGCGTTCGACCAGATGCTCGCGCAACGGCTCGAGGTCGTAGCCGGCGGCGGTGACGACCTCCAACGTCTTCGCCACACCGAGACGCGCGACCGCCGCCTGCGCCCAAAGGATCGAGCAGCGCGTGCCGGTGCGGCAATAGAAGAGCACGGGGCGCGGCAGCGTATCGAGCAACTCCGCGAAGGCATCGACGACATCGTCGTCGGTGACGTTCACGTTGGCGACCGGCTGGTAACGGAACTCAAGACCGAGACCCCGCGCAGCCGACTCCGCCTGCTCGGTCGGCAGCTGGTCCGCCGCCTCCCCGTCCGGGCGATTGTTCACGACCGAGCGGAAGCCGCGCGCCGCCACCTCGGCGAAGTCGCCCTCGACGAGCTGGGGCGCGACGAAGACCTCGTCTTCAAGCTGGATGAGCTGGGGCATGGGTACCTCGAGCCCCATGCCATAACCCTTCCACCGGCGAGACGATAAATCCAGGAATCCTCATCCTGGCGCCGAAGGGTAATATTCTGTCCTAGAACGACGGCATCGGAGCAAAATCTTCTAGCGGCCCGTGCCCGCCACCCGGCATCCGTTGCGGCGGGCGCCGCGGCCGGAAAGAATGCCGAGCCGCAGGCTCGTCAGTCGCAACGGCGCGCGGCTATCCGCGAGACCTGCGGAAGCACAAGGTGGAGTGACCGGTGGAGCTTGGAATCCTCGCGGTCGTGTTGGCAGCCGGGCTGGGAGCGCTTTCCCAGCTCCACAGCGTGTCCAAGGCGTCTCGCCGCCAGTTCTATGTGGCGTTTACAGTCTATCTCGTCTTCGCTGCCTGCGGGATCGCGGCTGTTCTGCTGCTGCCGTTTCGGCCTGGAAGCGGTGTCGTCGCGGCCGCGGCGGTCGTCTTCATCTTGGCCTGGGCCAGCCTTGGCATCCTTTGGGCGATGCGGCTGGGGCAACGCTCCAAGGAGCCGACCGCCTGGCTGCTCAAGCCGTGGTCGGCGCTCGACTGGGTCTTGATTGCGATCGTGATCGGAGCGGCGAGCCTTGGAGTGCTTTGGTAGGCCGCGGTCGCTGATCAGATTGTTCTCTTTTCGTTCTTGACTGCCGCCGGCGATATTGGACTTGCCGTACCCACCCACAACATATAGAAGCAGCACGGCGAAATCGTCTATCAGTTGATTCTTAGCTGTGGGGGCGAATCGCTGTAAATGAGAAAGAGCCGGCAATGGTGCCGGCTCTCAATCGTGTCGGCCAAAGGGCCGAAACGGGTTCAATCGCAGGCACGAACAACCACTGTTCGTGGAATCCGTCAAGCCCT
>Ga0315553_10000070_pt1 | contig 79594 bp, 83 predicted proteins | sample SalMarSW160140MG_FD_203099 | JGI IMG/M metagenome (GOLD analysis project Ga0315553, IMG submission 203099) | Salt marsh sediment microbial communities from the Plum Island Ecosystem LTER, Massachusetts, United States - Salt Marsh Sediment SW1601-40 ... | reverse complement strand
TACTTAAAAATGGTTGTTCGAGAAGCAGGCTTGTTATTCAGAGGATTTACTTTAGTAAAAAAGAGTTATCATAAAACATCAAAAGGAAAAATAGATACTGATTTGAGAAGTGGTCTGCTTACAGCTATTTTAAATTTTGCTCAATCAACTTTTTCTAAAGATATAGTGGAATATTTTGAAGGAAAGAAATTCTTAATTGCTTTTACTGAAGATGAAATTAATGCTGACGATAGCTTTGAACCAGAACTTATAATTTCTTATGCTATTTTAGATAAAGAAAAAAAAGTTGAAAGATACATCCGTAAAATTATTCACCCATTATTGAAACAAGTAACTAAAGAATTTAAAACACTGAATTCAGGAAAGAATCTATCTGAAGTATCTCAATTTAAGGTTTTTAAACAAAATCTTGATACGATTTTTGGAACCGATACACAAACCATTGATCAAAAGCTAAAAGGAATATTCTAACCTTTAATCTTCTTATTAGTTTTTTTTAAAAACCATAATATCATAGGTAGAGCTATAGTAGCATCAGAAATAACTGTTGAGTATTTAGCTGTTTCATTTATTTTCCCCCATGAAATAGCCTCTCTTAAAGTAGCACCACTTAATCCTCCAGGCTCAGGTCGATCCATTGTGATTTGAATAGCATAGGTAGCAGAATTCGGACTGAATTGTAATGATTGCAAAATAAAATTCTTTGGAACCCCTCCTCCAATAATACATACACCAGCAATCTTTGCATCCCATGCTAAATTTACCATTTTTAGCATATCCGTAAAATGATTTAAATTCAATTTTTGATGGTGAAATCCTAATTGTAATGCCAACCCTGAATCTGTAAATGCAGGGCAAAAAATTGGAATCTGCATCTCAGAACATATTCTCAGAATTGAACAAGAATCCTTAGGTAATTGATCTCCAAGGAATCTTAAAAAAGAACTTACAGACATCTGATTATCTGGTATTTCTAATTCTGATACAAAGTCTTCAATGCCTTCATATACTTTATTTGGCATATAAACATCATAGATTCTGTTGATTTCTTTTCTATGTAAATATTTATCATCAATTTCTTTCGATTCAAAATCTCCTTGTAAGTGATTATATCCTAAAGCTTCGGCGAGATCATGAGTTAAATTAGCACCCGTAGTAACGAATATATCAATAAAACCTTCTTTTATAAAATCATAAATTACTTTTTGCAGTCCAACTGGAACAAGTGCTCCAGCTAATCCAAAAAATTTAACACAATCAGAATTCTTTATCATTTCATTGTAGATTTCACAAGCTAAAGCTAATCTTTTTGCATTAAATCCCGTATCTTTTAAAGAATTTATCAATTCAACAATATCTGTATTATCTTTTATTTCGAATTGATTCACTTTTTTTAAAATTTCTCTAAAATCTTTATCTGACATTTAAATCAATATCTAATGTTTATTTGCTATAAAAGAAATAAGTTCTATAATCAATTTCGCAGCTAAATTGCATGTCATTCTATTTTCTAGATCTAAATTAGGTGCAACTTCAACAAGATCAAATCCTATTACTTCAAAATTTTCAGTTATACTCTTCAATATTTGCCATAATTCACGATAAGAAAATCCACCAGGCATAGCAAAACCTGTACCCGGAGCAATAGAGGGGTCTAAAGCATCAATATCTATAGAAATATACAAATACTTTATACCTGATTTTTTGAAAAAGTCGATTATTTTTTCAATATAGTTATTAAGTCCTTCTAATAACTGGTGAGCACTAAGATATTCTAATCCGTCTTGCTTTACTAATTCTAATTCCGGAATATCAATATCTCGAGCTCCAACAATGAAAAGATTCTTATTATTAATATAATCTAAATCATATATCCTATGAGTTAAAGTTGCATGTGAATATACACCTTTATCCCATTCTTGGTAAAAATCTAAGTGTGCATCAAAGATAAGTACTCCAAATTCTTCTTTCTTGTTAAAATGATCCCCTATAGATTTTATTACGGGAAAAGAACAAAAATGATCTCCTCCTATCATAATAGGAATAATATTTCCATTTTTAGTATATAAATCATTGATATAATTCTTGATTACTTTGAGATTTTGTTCTATATTAACTCTTTCAATGTTTACATCCCCTACATCAACAACTTTTAACTTAGTGATATGATCTCCTAATTCTGTTGTCCATCCAATATCGTTTGTCACATTTCTAATTCTTTCAGGAGCGATTGATGAATTGGGTAAATCGATTGAAGTTAAATAATCCCAAGGTATACCAAAAATTACAAATTGAGTATCTTCATTGATATTATTGCTAAAGTCGAAAAATCTCATTTCATATTCTCTCTTTTTTAATTATATACCTTACATTTTATCTAATGTTTCAATTCCTAAGATATCTAATCCAGTTTTAATGACAATTTGAACACAATATATGAGTAACAATCTTGCTTTTTCTAATTCTTTGTTCTCAGAAATTACTTGACAAGAAGTATAAAATGAATTGAATGCTTGACATAAACTAAGAAGGTATTGAGGGATTAAATGCATATTATATGTTTTTTCAGATGTATCAATAATTTCAGGAAAATAAACTAATTGTTTTATTAAAAATCTCTCTTTTTCATGATTTAATAAATCCCAGTTAATATCTGTACTGATTTCTCTTCCAGATTTTGAAATAATTGACGCAATCCTAGCATAACAATATTGAATATAGGGACCTGTTTCACCTTCAAAGGAAATACTCTCATCTGGTTTAAAAATAAAACCTTTCACCGGATTGTACTTCAAAATATAAAATATTACGGCAGCTAAACCTATTTTTTCAGCTCTTATTTTCTTTACTTTATCAGTTAAATCTGGGTACCTTTTATTTACCTCATTAAATGCAAGTTTTTCAACTTCTTCAATGACGTCATCAGCATCAACAACGGTTCCCTCTCTACTTTTCATTTTACCACTAGGTAAACTAATCATTCCATATGAGAGGTGATAATTATCTTCTTTGAATCCTAACATATCTAATATAGCAAACAGCCATTTAAAATGCTGAATTTGTTCATCAGCTACGATATAAATCGATCTATCATAGTTAAAATCTTCTTTCTTCTTGTAAGCTAGATATATATCTTGAGTTATATAGATAGAAGTCCCATCGCTTCTAATCAAAATTTTATCTTCAAGATTATATTTCTCTTTTAATCTTGCAATAACAGCTCCATTCTCAGTTCTTTCAAACAAGCCTTTTTCTAAGCCCTCAAAAATTTTCTTTTTTCCTTTTAAATATAATTCAGATTCAAAATATTCTTTATCAAATTTAATTCCAAACTTAGTATAAGTTATTTTAAATCCTTCTATAGCCCATTTATTCATTTTATTCCATAAATCAAAAGTTTTTTGATCCCCTGCTTCCCAAGATCTCAGTAATTCTTGAGCTTCTTTATCTAAATTATCATCGTTCATAGCTTTCTCACTATAAAGAACATAGTAATCACCAACAAAATGATCACTCTTCTTATCTGGCTTTTTATTATCTCCCCATTTCTTATATGCAAGCATGCTCTTACAGATATGAATTCCACGATCATTATTTAAGTTAACTTGAAAAACATCGTGTTTTTTATATTCTAATAAATTCGACAGAGATTTACCAAGTACCATATTTCTTACATGGCCAAAATGGAGAGGCTTGTTAGTATTAGGAGAAGGATATTCAACTACTATTCTTTGTTTTTTAGTTTTTTCAAAGATATCTCTTATCCTTCCATAATCACTTTTTAATTCAAAGATATTTTCAAGAATAGATTTTTGTTTAATTATAAAGTTTAAGTATGGACCTGTTACAGTGATGTTATCTATAAACTCTGGGGATTTAATTTTATCTCTTAATTCCTGAGCTATTAAATTTGGTGTTCTTTTTTTAAATTTTGAAAGTTTAAAGCAAGGAAACGCATAGGTATAATCAAATTCTGGAGGAGGTATTTCGATTAATGCTTCTATTTCGTCCAAATTAAGATCTGAAATATATACCTTCAGAATATTAGCCAAGGATCTTTTATCTATAACTTTCATTTTCAGAATCGGGAAAAAATTCTAACACATTAATTTCTAAGTTGAATGAAACTTTTATCTGTTTTGATAAATATATCTAAAATAGCTCATAAAATTTATGTATATGAATTAGGGTTTTATTGAATTATGTCATTTAAAGAAGAGGCAAAAAAGAATTTTCCAGAGTGGCCTATATATGATAAAAATGAAATAAATGCTTTATCAAATGTAATAAAATCACGTAATTGGTGGGGTGGTTTTCCTGGAGATCACCAAGGTGAAAATGTCTGGAAATTCCAAGAAGAATTTGCAAGATTTCAAGAAGCTAAACATTGTATAGCAGTGTGTAATGGAACAGTTGCTATTGAATCGGCATTAATAGCTTTAAATATTGGTATGGGAGATGAAGTAATTGTCTCAGATTATACTTTTGTAGCTTCAGCTTCAGCAGTCATAGCAACGAATGCAGTACCTATATTTTGTGACATTGATCCCGATACTCTCGTGATGGATGTCAATAAAATTGAATCATTAATTACAGATAGAACTAAGGCAATTATTCCTGTCCATTTGGGAGGAAATCCTGTCGAATTAGATAGATTATTAGAGATTGCTAATAAAAATGATCTATTTATTATTGAAGATTGCGCTCACGCCCATGGTTCACGTTATAAAGGAAAAAGAGTAGGTAATTGGGGTGTTGCAGGGACTTTCAGCTTTCAAGCCTCAAAAATCATAACAAGTGGAGAGGGTGGTGCGATTATTTGTAATTCTGATGATTTGGCTGATATAATCTATTCATATATTGATTGTGGGAGAAAAAAGAATGGTTATTCTTATGCTCATTATTCATATGGAACTAATTACAGATTGGGTGAGCTTCATGCTGCATTGCTTCGGAAACAATTAGAAAAGTTCCCAGAACAACATAAATTAAGAAATAAAAATGCTCAATATTTTGGAAATAAATTAAATGAAATTGATGGCATTCGAACTATGAAATTGACTCCTGGAACAGAAGAATGTGGTTATTATGTATATCCAATTGTTTTTGATCCTTCACAATTCGGAGAGATAACTAAAAAAGTGTTTAATAAAAAGTTAAATAACAATGGAATTCCAACTGATGATTGTTACCCCCCTTTACATAGGTTAGATTGTTTTAAAAATATAGACTTAAAGAAAGGAATTGATTATAGTAGAGCAAATTGGGGTGAAGAGAGAAGTAACGATAAGAATTTTCCTGTTGTTTCAGATATCTATTCTAGAAGTATAGAATTTCCTCATGAAACTCTTCTAGCATCTAAAAAGAAATTAGATTGGATAGTAGAATATATTAAATCATTAAAATAAGATTAAATAATATAAATTTTATAATATTTTTAAAAAAAAGTTAAAATTTTTTAAGAAAGAATTTAAATTAATTTCTAATAGCTTAAAATTTAGATGTTGGGAACACAATGACAGAAAAAAAAGACAATCTTATGTTGAAATGGAATGATGATATGGGTCAATTTGTCCCTATCGAATCTGATGCAGATATGGATGAAGGAATTTTTATAGAACTGGTTAACAAGCAAAAATGGCGATATTTCTATATAAAAGGTGCCTTATTAATAACTCGTCGTACCGCGTTAAGAGCCGCTAATGGAATAGCAAAAACGGGGTATGTTCACCCTAAAACGGATTTACGTTATGGTGTTAATTGTGAACTTATAGAAGAAATATCACCATATAAAGATATGTCTGAGACTCTTAGAAAATCTCAACGTTCTTGGTATAAAGGTGAATATAAACAATACTAAATAAAATGATTTTGTTTTATTTTCCTTAACTCTTATGAATAAATTAACACTTAGGAGATTGATTATTGAATCAATTCTTCAATTTTCTTAGTTTTAGCGCTTTTATACATTGTCTCAACTATTTGAAGTATTTTTTGACCATACTTGCCATCTGTTAACGGCTTTTTATTTTGAATTATACAATCAATAAAGTGACTAATTTCTTGCTGATAACCAAAAGACCATGATTCTTCTGGAACTGGAAATGTCCATCCTTTAGTTGTTGAGGCTTTTTCAACAGCATATCCATAACCTTTTTCACTATACACACTAATTAAATTACTATAAGTTGGTGCTGCCTTAATATGACCTTTAGTTCCAAATAATTCAAATCTCATATCATAACCCCCTGGAGCTGTCCATGATTCCTCTATAACAACTTGAGCATCATTTTCAAAATATAATATTCCCACAGCATTATCTTCAACTTCACACTTGCCAAATTTTTCCCTCTGGGAAATGATAGTTTTAGTTTGGCAAAATACTTCTGAAACATCACAATTCAAGTACCATACTAAACATGCAATATCATGAATACCTAAATCTATCAAAGCTCCACCTCCTGCTTTAGCTTTTTTATAAAACCACTCAGAGTGAGGTCCTGAATGTTGTTCTTTTCCTCTCCCCATATAAATTGTTCCAAGAGAGTCCTCATCAATAATTTCTTTTACTTTGCAAAATGATGGAGCATACATGTTATTTTCACAATAAAAAATCTTTCGGTTAGATGATTTCTCTGCGTCTAACATTTCTTCTCCCTCGTTTATATTTTTTGCTAATGGTTTTTCAACAAGAGCATGTATTCCGGAATTTAAGATGTCTATAGTAACATCTCTATGCAAATGATTAGGAAGACACACAGAAACTGCGTCACATTCCAACTTCAACAAATCTCTATAATCTCCAAACGATTTACCTGGAATATTGAACTTTTTCATAAAGCTTTTTGCTTTTTCTAAAGAGGATGCAGCGATTCCAACAATTTCTACATTTGGTACTAAACTATAAGCATAAAAATGATCATTTGCACTAAAACCAGAACCAATTATACCTACTTTAACTTTCTCCATTTTAAAATATCATTTAAAATAATATGAAATGCACTTGATAAACTAATAATTTAATGTGAAGTTTAAGTTTTGTTCCAAAATTCTAATGGAGATAAAAAATTTTTAATTTTAGAAAAAGGACACACCATAATACAATTTCCACAATCACTGGAATTTTCAACCCAAAATTCAAAACATTTTTCTACATCAACATAATATTTCTTAACTCCGAGATTATTAGAAATTGTGGCTGGTGTAAAAGTTGGATTCTCTTCTTTTGAAATTGCATTATTTTCACAAGCTTCAGCGCATTTAAAACAGTTTTTACAATAAACTTTAATTTTTTCAATGAATTCCAGGTGTGGCTGATCAGAGATTAATGGCAAATCTGTAAAAACCTTACATATACGTACTCTTGGACCAAATTCAGGAGTAAGCAGTAACCCATTTCTACCTAAAGCACCGAGTCCAGCATCAATTGCTAATGGTATACTAAGAGCAGTATCATTACCGCATTGAATAGCTCTATATCCTAAATTTCTAATAAATTCACCTAAACATGAGATAATAAATGCCATTTTTGAATACGCGATTGCAGAGGCTGCAGCTGCGGGTTGAGTTGGGGCTGTCGAAATTGCATCTTCATCCATTTCCACACCCATTACTATCACTTTATCTATTCCCTCTGGTAATTCTATAGGTTGATCGTATATTGAATCAGCAGCTTTTCCTTCACGAACTTCTTTTTTTGCTTCAGCTTCACTAACTTCATTGGGCCTCTTAAATCCTGTTTTGTAAATCCATTTTTCATTAACATCTGTAATACCTACTAAAGAAGCTCCATAGAATTTTGCTGCTTTTTTAATAGTTTTCGTGAAGCTTTCTGAATTTTTAATAATATGTTTAGATTTCATCCAATTTACTCCATAACCAATATCCATCAAGTCTTTCCTTTCCCATGTGAAAGCATAAGGAAACCTTTCATATACAGTCCAGCCAGCCGCAACTAAAGCGAAATCTACCCTTGAATACCCCTCTTTTTTTGATTCTATATGTTTTTCGATATTAGTATCAATCATTTTTTGGTAAGTTGGTAAAGTGTTATCCCACAATCTTCTAAATAACATGTTATTTTTTTGCTTAAATCGCTTGTAAACCGTTTCATCTATCTCATAAGGATTCTTTTTTTCTCTAAGCATATTCTTATAGCAACTTTATACTATTAATTGGTGTATAAAATTAATATAAACTAAAGTAAAAAATAAGTAAAATAATTTAATTTTTGAGATTTGTTATTATTTTTCTTCTAATTTCCAAACTCCATAGATTAAAATGCTTAAATCGATTAGCAATGCAATCCTCATAATTTTTTGTCCTATTACCATAATTGTACGACTAGCAGAAATTCCGATTAACCCTACCAATAAAGCTACAAAGAATATAATAAAAAGCATAGTAAAAATATATCCAAAATTCTTAGAAAATTTGTCACTTAAAAATAATGTTATCGAATAAAAAAGCCCCATTAGAAAGAGAGATGGGTATCCAATATATACAAAGATCCAATGGGGCACATTAAGAATGTCCGCAGGTGTAAAGATAATTCCAATTATAGCTATTGATGATAAAACTCCAAAACATGAGCCGATTTTGCCTGTCTTACTCTCTAATTTTCCTACTTCAAATTTATGCATAAACACCAGATAAAATAAAATCATAGTAATTGCATGTATTCCATAAGCAAATGAAAAGAGTGTCATGGAAATTGGATTAGGATCACCATTCCAAGCTGTTATCCTTCCTAAATCACTAAAAGTATTCCCCCAAAATGAATATCCAACGATTGAAGTGTTATCTCTCATACCACCGGGATAAGTAAGCATAGCTATAGCTATAAGTACTATATATAAAATAATCCCTATAAAGGCGAGAAGATACACTTTTTTATTAGATATTTTTAGATTCATATTTTATACCAATTTCTTTTAATTTTTCATTGTATTTTTATTAATAATATTTGTTCTTTCTTAATATATAATTGTTTATCTATTAAAAGTGATGTAGATTTGAATAAAGAGGTTAATTATATCAATCAGATAGGTATGGGTGTTGATCAGCATGGTCATGATGATAATTGTACCAATGCTGCTATAAAAGCTATTAAGAATGCTATATCAAATAATTGTTTAACAGGTTTGAGTGAGATTTGTGATCTAAAGAAACCAAATGATTTATCAAGAATGAAGGTTCATGTAAAAATTGGACTTCCATATCCACAAAATATTAATGAGAAGAAAATTTTGAAAGCAATACCTTTTGGTGAAAAATCAATAGAATTAGTCAAAGGAGGTTTAGTAGCACAAGGTATTATGATTAAAGAATTGGGAGATACTTCAGATAAGATTATTGTGTGTAATGCGGCTGTAAATGTTTCGATCAAGGAATTATAATCAATAATGTTATTAAAACGTTAGATTTTCTAACCCAATTTCCTCTTCAGCATACTTCTTTAAAGCTTTCCATTGGTCTTCTGAAGTTCCGAAGTATTTAAATACCGCAATTCCTAACCCAAAGTCAAAACCACGCATTTGTTTGAGCATTTCTTCAACATTACATTCTACTGAATTTGTGATTGTTAACGCTGGAGCTTTAAACTCAGCAGCTCTTTTTTTCATGTTTCTAATAAAATACCAAAAGAAAAAATCAGCAATTTTCCCCCAATACCACCCATCATCTCTTGTACCCATCAAATAAGGATATTCCATGGGTGAAACAATATCCAGAATAGAAGATAATTTAATCCAATCTTGCCCCAATCTTTTTCTTGAGAATAGTTTTTTAGGCCCTGGGAGACAGAACCATCCAGAAACGCAAGTATTATCTATAGATTTTATAGTATCATGGAGTTTTTGAGCGTAATTTGCTATAGTTTCAGCTTTAAAATCATACCATTCACTACTTTTTAATAATTTTGTTTTACTTCCATAACTATCTCTGAATTTTTGTATACAACGGTGGCAAGTACACAAATCTGTAAATGCTCCATCATATCTAATATAATCAGCAAAAAAACTCTTAATAGGATACTTTTTTACAACTTCTTTAGCAAGTTCTAATAAATAATTTATATGTTCACTATTAGGACACATAAAACTTGTATAAGGAGTATATCCTTTACCTCGTGCATCTCGAGATTTACCAGCTTTCTCATCAATTTGATCGGTTAAAAATGGAATTTTTTTCTGATAATCTTTAAAAGAAATGCCTTTTGGTATATCTACTCTCATTTCACTTTCAGTGTGTGTCGAAATTTCACCCTCTTTGTAGTTAATTCCATGCTTTTTTCCACTTTTACCATGAACACTCACTCTTTCTGGGTGTAAACATCCTTGATAGGCATCATTCATGCTTGTGAATGAAACATTTATTTTTATATTAATTTCCTTTCCAGCATCACAAAATTCTCCCAAGATGTCTCGTTCTGTTGGATTCCACCCTACTTTTGTATCCCATGTACAAGCACCATCCGTGTCTTTAATTACAATTCCAAGAGTATTAAAATGGGCTTCTTCAAGTTTTCTCATGATTTCAATGATATTTAACCGTTTTTCAGCGAATTCATAATCTAACTTTCTGAAACCTTTTGGTCCTCTTATAGGCATTAATCCCATTGCATAAATTTTTTTAACTCCAAAATGCTTGATAAGAGCATCAACTTTATGCTGTTCGATTTTAAAATGTTTTGACCAATCTGATTTTTTTACCATGATTGTTATAAATTAATCAAATAAGAATAAAAATATTAAACAAGTGTAGATACATTATTTTAATTGACAAATCTATAAATTATAATGACATAAAATTTTAAACTAATATTATAATCTTTTTAATATATCATTTTAAATTATTTTAAATAATAAAAAAAAGATATTTATTATAGAAATCTTAATAGTGATTAAATCAAAAAAACAAGGAATCTGTTTTAATAAAACAAAAATATAAATATAAGAAAGTTTAATTTTTTAAAATTTAGCTTCTTAGTTAAAAGCTTGAATGGATTGAGGAGAATAAAGGTGTACGACGCAACATATAAAATTGTGATCTTTGGAGATGCAGGTTGTGGTAAAACCACTTTGACTCAAAGATTCTTAACAAATTTGTTTAAATCAGATTCTAAAATGACTATTGGTGTAGATTTTGAAGTCAAAAGTCTAGAGATCAATGGGAAAAAGATTAAACTCCAAATTTGGGATTTTGGAGGGGAAGAACGATTTCGATTTTTATTACCTACCTATGTAAGAGGATCTAATGGAGCCCTATTTATGTATGATGTTACAAATTATAGTTCATTAGCACATATAGATGATTGGTTATTGGTAATAAAAAGAGAACTTAGGGTTGAAGAACAATTTCCTATAATAGTGGTAGGTGGAAAAGCAGATCTGATAGAAGATCGCGAAGTTTCTGGAGATGAAGGCATTAATATTGCGAGATCTAGGAGTGTAGATGGGTTTATAGAATGTAGTTCGAAGACGGGCGAGAATGTAGAAGAGACATTTAAGGCTCTGTCTCGATTAATGATGCAAAACTCTAATTTGTTTTAGAAGAAAATCTGAGATCTTCCCTTAAATTTAAAACTTTTTACTCCTTTTAAATAAAAATAGAATATTTGAAAACCTAATTTCCTATTTTCAATCTTTGCTTTGTTCTTCTAATGTCAATTTTTGCTTTATTCTTAAATCCTTTCTTCTGAGCGATACCATAATTTGAAAGTCAAGGTCTTTTTTGTAAGCATCAGCGCACTTTACTATTTCCCCAGCGATATTCTTCTCAAATTCATCATTTTTAATATTGATTCCGTTAAACATTGGTATTTCTGCGAAATTTTCAATCAAATTTTCCACTAGCTCTTCTGGTAATACGTCTGATCTGTCTTTAACTGCTACACCTAATATTTCTTCTAATTTATTATAAATTTCTCTCTGACTAAATTGACAAAGTACGCATTTTGAGCTTCGATATTGAAAAATTTTTAATATAATTAACCCCGTAAGGAATTTAGAATTTCGAATTAAAATCTCTTTATCTACACTGCCAAATTCGTTTATGTATTGGTTTACATACTTTTCAGCATTAATATATAACTTAGAAAAAATTATCGCTCTATCAAAATACGCTGGAACTATACAAAAAATTCGTGTAAACCAAAATGGTTTGATCCCTACTGGTGGATCTTCATAGAAAATATAATATACAATTCTCCCATCTTTTTTTTTATATAGAGTAGACTCCTTTTTTAGCATATTTAAATAAGTAGAGATTGTAGAACGAGCAATCTCTTTAAAATATCGTTTGTATTCTTCCTCGACTTCCCCAGTTGTAATCTTTTTCTTTCCTGCTAAATAAAATTTTAATAGAATCCCTAAGATCCGATTTTCATGAAGTCGCCCTGTTTTTATCTGTTGTTCTTCTGATTCATCTTCTCTAATTTGGTACAAAAATGAAATTTCTGGTGCGAAATCTTGAATAACCTTATCTAAAAATTTAAGTTTAGAATCTGTAATTTGCGTTGCTTCTAATTTCGCGCTTTCAATTAATAACTTTTCTATTTCTGATTTTTCAGACAATATTAAAATACTCTTTGACTTGTATTAATAATTATCTAGTATTATTATTAAAAAATCTTTAATATCTTAATAAAAATTTGTATCCTAATATCCTAGAATATCTAGCTTTATTTAACTTTCTATCTAATATCATAATATTTTAAAATATATTGATACATTATCTTTTTTACTTTTTAACATAATTCTTATTATATATTAATTAGTTAAATTTATATATTTAAAAATAGAGAATAATTGATTTAAGAATTGGATAAATCTTTTAACAACTATATATAAAAAATTTTAATTTTTTCCATATTTCTCTTTCCATACGGGATCAGCTTCTTGTAATGCCCTTCTTTGGACTTTTCCAATTAAATTTTTCGGCAATTCACCAATTATTGCTATACTGTGGGGTACTTTATAGTGTGCCATGTTCTTTTTCGCCCATTCCTTTATTTTCTGAGGTGAGCAATCACAATCCTCTTTGATTGCAACCCATGCTTTTATTACTTCTCCAAATTCCTCATCAGGAATGCCTGCAACAGCTACTTCTGTAATATCTGGGTGTGTCATCAATAATTCTTCCACCTCTTTAGGGAAAACGGAATATCCCTTATATTTAATAAGTTGTTTTTTTCTATCTCTAATTTCTATTGTGCCATCTTCATTCATAAACCCTATATCTCCAGTTAAAAGCCATAATTTTCCCTTATATTCATATATTGTTTCTTTTGTTTCTTCAGGTTTATCAAGGTATTTTAACATTACTTGAGGTCCAGATATACAGATTTCACCAGTATGTTCAATGCCAAATTTTGTATCTTCAGGACTTCCTATACAAATTGGACCCTTTTTAAAATCATCAATAGGCCAAATCCCCCATTCTGTTCCTGTAAATGGCATTCCAATACTTCCAATGGGGCTTTCTCCGAATAAATTTCCTGCACTTACAGCTGGACCTGCTTCTGAGAGACCATATCCTTCCACAATTCGTCCTCCTGTATTCTCAACAAAACTATCTCGAACTGGTTCATGTAAAGGACCTGCACTTGAAATACATAAGATCAACTTTCCCATTACTCCAGGAAATCTTCTTTTAAGATTTTTAAGTTCTGCAAGTTTTTTAAATAATATTTCAGTACCAGTATAAATTAATCCTTCTTTACAAGGTAATCGCTCGATTTGTTTACATAGTTCAGCTTGAGAAGGAGGTGTTGGAAAAAGCATTATCCATCCTCCTATTGCTAAAGTTGTATTCATAACTATAGTATGAGCAAAACTGTGGAATAATGGAAGTGTTCCGATATTTCCAATTCCTGGTTTTTCTCCACCTAACCATAATTTACATTGCTTAGTGTTTGAGACTATATTAAAATGGGTTAATACAGCTGCTTTTGGTAACCCTGTCGTTCCTCCAGTCATGATATATGTAGTCGGATGTTCCTTTACATCAAAATTCACTTTTGGAACATTCGGTTTTGTTTTTATGAGTTCATTAAATTTAAGTGCACCTGGGAAATCTACTTTACCTGTTGGTATTTTTTTTACAAATTTACCTATGGCTTTTTTTACTCCTTTAATTTCTGTTAAATCTGTAAGATTAGTATAAACAACAATTTCTATTGTCGAATCTTGAATTATTGGTTTTATTGATGAGTCATATAATGCATCCAATACAATAAGCATTTTAGGCTTAATTATGTCAAATTGGTAGAGAACTTCCACCGGTTGATAAGTAGGATTAATTCCGCTCGCAATTGCGCCAATTCTTGTAATAGCAAAATACGCAACAATATATTGGGGGCAATTAGGCGTAAATAACGCTATAACATCACCCTTTTTAATTCCTAAATTTACTAAAGCAGTAGCAAATGACTTTACATAATTTTGAAACTGTTTATAGGTGATCCAAGTATCTAAAAACCAAATAAAATTTTCTTTTGAATAATTATCAACCTGTTCATCTAATAAATCATTTATTGTTTTTTCTTCAAAACTTGTGTTGAATGGAACGCCTTCTGGCCACCACTTCTTAAACCATCGCTTATTTTCATTTACAAAAAAAGGTTCTTGCATTTGTGCTTCCATTTTTTACTCACAGAATTTAAAATAAATAATCTCTCTTTATATTTTTTACATTTATCAAAATTTAAAACTTTGTAAAAATTGATAAATTGATAAAAAATATTCTCTAATTCAAAATTCATTGCAATAGGTTAATATTCCTTATTACTGGAAAAAAAAGTTAATAAAATAAAAGAATTAGAAAATAAATAATTTAAAATCTCTGATCCTTTCTTCTCTTGATTAGTATAGTTGCAACACCAACTAATCCAACTCCAGCAATCAACACTATTAATGCCCAGAATCCTTCTCCCTCGAAAACCATGTAAACACTGAAAGTCGGGTCATGCCAGATACCACATCCATCCTCAAATTGAGGATAACATACAGCATAAACCATAACACTTAAATCAGTTCGAATTCTGATACTTGAGGCAAAATTAATTACTTCTTCCCCATTCGCAATAGTAAATGAGTCATGCCTTTCATGTTCCATCAACCAAACCTCAATTGGAATAATACTAGTACTAGCAGGAGCAGTCAATCGACTTGATTCATTACCATATTCATAATCTGGACCAGCAATATCGACAAATTCTAATTCATCCAAAGTAGCAGCACCAATATAATCTCCAATCATTAATCTATGCCGTGTGCTTCTATAGTGCTCTTCTTGTAAAAGTTCTGGAGGTACTTCTGGAGGTTTATCTAATGCTTGTTGTTGTGTTTTAATATCAAGTTCAAAATGCAGGACTGCGGAAACATATATAATTGCTAGGTCTAAATCAAGAATCGCTGCATGTGCATAGCAGTTATCTGGATCGTTCCAAGGACTAAAGAATTGATTTAATTTAACTAATCCTTCTGAAGCACCTAAGGTTGAATTAATCTTTGGTTCAAATGTAAAGCCAAAGTGAATATAATCCAGATTTTCTTTTGGAGCGTCTAAGTAAGAATTCAAATCAACTCCAATTGGAACAGCTGAGACCTCAGAATTAAAGATGTTGATTCCCCATGAGATGCTTTTGTTACTTGGATCGATTTCTGGCTCATCAAACCTAAATCCCCCATAAATCTGACCTAATACTAATCTGTGTGTGAGTTCAGTACTAAAAGGCACCTGTGCAGTATATGTTGGAGTGTAAAAGACAGAAATATCTTGACTAAAATCAGTATCATTATATAAAAAAGCTCCCGCTAAATGATGCGTAAACAGGTAAAAGTCAATATTACATCCTTCAAACGCTCTAGCAATAATAGATTCTGGACTTCCTCCACCTCCACCTGAAATAACATTAAGTATTGCTGCAACATCAACATGTATTTCAAAATTTTTAATCCATAATTGAATTAGATCGAATGAGAATTGAGTCCATATTGCTTCCGCAACCTGCCCTTGAGTTGGTGTTAAAAACCATTCCATATAACTATCCTTTCTATTTTGAGCTGTGATATTCCATAAGTCTAATAACAAATCTCCATTTGTGACCCCCGTCTCAATCGGTTCATCATTAAGAGGGTTTAAATCATTGCCTGTTATGTACCAATTCTTTGTAATATTGAATTCTTTACCTGGTTCAGTACTCGGTATAATATCAAGTTTCTGCCATGTAATAGGATTCAAAATAAATAATTCATCTCCAGTAAAGATATCGTTAATATGAATTAAAAACCAAGTAATTAAGGAAATACCTTCTCGAATAATTTCTTTATTCAATTCTTTACCCTCAAGTTGGTAGAATAATGTTCGATTGAAAAAGTTGAGTAATTTATTTGCAGCTGTGATAAATGAACGATCATAATCCCAAATTATTAATGTAACGGCAGCACCTACCTCAACTATATAGTTAAATTCACCATGTTTTTCTACTACACAATAAGCAGTTCCCATTTCCTCTGATGTCATATTAGTAAGTATACCTACCTCATGCATATTTACATAATCTGAATGGGCACTGTATACATCTCTTGTATCTAATTCATCATCAAAATTATATGTGCCTCGCTCATAATGAGTTTGATTAGCACTTAAAACAAATATACTACCTAACATCTCATATTTAGTAAGATTCAAACCTTGAAGAAATAAGGTTTCAAATATTGAACCTAAGAGACTACCTCCGTATCCTAAATAATCACTAAATATTGCACCAAAACCTCCCTTAAATCGTTCAAAAATACCTATATCAACTTGATCAATATTGAAAATATCTCCGTTGTCATTTTCTTGTCCTATTGCCACCATGGGCATTGTGGAACTTGAAGCAAAAAAAATAATAATGATCATTATCGATTTTGTGTTTAAATTTTTCATATTTCTCACATACTTTTGTAAATATAAAATTATGATTTGTATTAAGGACATAATTAAATTCTGACTTTTTAATAATTTTTGTTCTAATATAATAGAATTTTTAAAAAATTCAACATTTATTGAAACTAAGTGACATAATTGAGTTAAAATTAATTGAGGATTAATTTCCTCATATCTATTATAATTAATTTATCATAGGAGGATTCTTCATAAAAAAAGTATTAGGTTTTATTTTAGTTTTTTAATAAAATTATAATTTTCTCTTAAAATGGCTATTTCTCATCTGGATTGAGAATTAAAGTTAAAAATTCAATCTGCTTGGAGAAAAGTATAAAAAAACACAATAATATACAATACTGCTGAAATAATCAAACTCCACACTCTAAGGAATCCAGATATTTCTGTTGTTGAGAAAATAACATTTGAGCCAATAAATATTGCTGCTATTATATACCCGAATAAATGACTTTTAAAACTTACTATTTTCATCTTTCCTTGAAAAAAGTTAATAATTGATGTGAGAATTATAAATACGAATCCCGCTATGTAAAACAAATTAATTACATCATATTCACCGAAATCTAAAAACAAAAAAAACCCAAATAATCCAATTTCAAGAATTTTAACATTCCAGAATCTCTGCTTTTTTGAAGACTCTTCAAACAATTGTTCATATTCACTTATCCCAGAATTTAAAAATAATAAAACAAAAGAGCCGATAGCTAATGCTGTAAACAATGAATAAGAAATTGTAAAAAGTATGTCAAGATGGGGTACCCAAATTACTCTCCATAAGAATAATGCTAGCGTTAAAAATTCGGGCAAAACTATTATTCCACAGAAAGTCGGAAGAATTGCAAAAACCCCTATCATAATCCATGTTATTAAAGAAACTTTGGTATCCTCTTCCCATCTTTTTTTTCTGAAAGTTGTCAATCTCCAAGCAAATGAAGCAAAGCTTAATACAGCTATTATAGGTGTAATTATTGGAAAAATAAAAATAAAAAGAATATATACAGCATTGATTCCATAAAAGAATTTTAATCTTGATGGGACAACACTAATTGTTTTATCAAAATCATCAAGAGTATTAGCAAGACGATTAACAAAAAGAATTAAAAAGAACAACCAAGAAACACTAAACACTATTGGGCATAAAAATTTTATTAATATTGTTTTGAGTGTTTGATCATTTGAAAACCATAAATTGAAATCAACTAAGTTATATATTAAAAAAATTACGATTGGGACGAAAATTATTACAACTAAAACAATTAAACGACTTAGTATAATTCCTTTTATTTCTCTTGACATAATCTGTATTAATACATTGAATTTTTAATATTAATATAAAATACTATAATTTAATAATTAATATATTTTGTATTGAAATTATTAGGAGTTCCAAAAAAAGATTAAGGGTAATTAGATTTATTAACTCAAATTATAATTAATCTCTATTTTTTTGCACCACAATTAGTACAAAATAAGTCCTCTGTAACAAAATTAGCTCCACAATTGCTGCAGGTATTAGATGCAAGAGTTACTATAGTTTTTTCTTCGTCAATTTCTCTTGAGATCAATTCAGAAGTTTCTGTAGTTTCCTCTTTGACTTTTACTTTAATTTTTTTTTTCTTTTTTGCATCTCCCATACCCTTATATCTCAAACTTCCTACGAAGGCTCCAAATACAGCTCCAACTAAACAAGCTTCTAATATCGCTGTAATAACTGCTAATAGGTAAGGAAGATCAGTCAAACCAGTAGATAATCCGTTTAAAATTATAAAGGTTGCTGAGCCGTATCCTGGTGCTAGAGCATTTACAATAAGGGGCATAATGAAATATATAATTATGTTAAGAATTATACACCCGATGCAAATAGCAAAGCTTGTATATATACCTTCTCGAGGTGAGCGAGCGCGAAGAGCACTTGTTATAGCTAAACATAAAATCCATGGAAGAGTCACCGCAAGGATTAATCCAATATCATCGGGGCGATAAAGGATACACCAATGAATAGGAAAGAGAAATACAAGAGCAAGACCAATAAGTATACCCGCTATTATATTAATAATGGGACCATCTAAACCTAAAAGTCCTAATATGGCTGTTATGGCTGCTGGAAAATCTGAAATCACCCCTCCAGTAATACTTTCACCTAAATTTAAGAACCTAAAAAAGATATATGAAATTGGAACGAGAAGTAACATTCCTATTAATCCTGAAAATATATATCGACGCAATTCCATATTTATCCCCTTACTATTAGTGATTAAATCATTTTAATTTCCTTATTACTACTCAAAAATGCTATGCATATTTATATTTTTGGCATAAAACTTTACTATAGCATTACAAACATTTTAAGAGGATTTTTTACAGTTTTAAAAAAAGATTTAAAAGTAAAGTTAAAAAATGAATTAAAAATTTATTGAATTTTAGTTATTCGACCAGAATCCATACGAATTGTTTTATCTCCATATTTAGATAAATCTCTATGAGTTACTACTAAGATTGTGGTTTCCATTTCTTTATTTATTTTTTTAAGTAATTCCATGACTTGCTTTTCTGATTCCGGGTCAAGGTTTCCAGTAGGTTCATCACCCATAATAACTCTTGGTCTATGAATGATTGCTCGAGCAATACCACATCTCTGTTTTTCACCACCAGACATTTGAACAGGATAATGATCCTTACGGTCAAGCAAATCAACATCTCTTAAGGCTGAAATTGCCCTATTTTCGATCTCCTTTTGACGTAATACTGTTGGCCATAAAACTGATTCTACATTTTCTATTGCAGTTAATGTATTAACAAGATTGAAATCTTGAAACACAAACCCAATTTTCTGTCTTCTGAGTCTGCTTAATCTATCCTCAGTTGCCCTTGCGATGTTTTCTCCGTCAAAAATGATTCTACCAGAATCTGGTAAATCCAGTCCCGATAGAACGTTGAGAAGTGTTGATTTTCCACAACCAGTTGGACCTTGAATCATAACAAATTCTCCAGATTTGATCTTTAAATTCACATCTGCTAACGCTCTAATAATAGCACCAGCTCTTCTGTATTCTTTATTAATATCCACAGCTTCAATCATAACATCTTTATCAGACGACATTTTTCTCTAACCTCCTTACTCCCCTACTTTTTTCAAGGCTATTATTGGCCGTACTTTAAGCACTTTTCTATATACTAAAATAAAAGCAATTATTTGAACAAAGATAAATAATGCACTTGTTAAAATAACCGGAAGTAATCCAATTAAGATTTCATTAATACTTGTTAAAAATCCTTCCGAGTGTAAATAAGCTAAAGCAGCAGTATAATGAAATAAAACTTCAATAACAATGAAAAATCCAACTAGAGTAGTGAACAGAATCATTCCTGAAATTAACGATAATATATTTTTATTTGTATATCCAATACATTTGAAAGTTGCCCAAACACGCCTCTTTCTTGAAACTAATATCCAAGCATAAAGTAAGGAAAGAAATAGTGATACGCCAATAAAAATATATACAAAATACCATACTACATCAGACCCTAAATCTATGAATAGAGATGTCAAAAATATTAACGTTGTATAAATTAATGTAAAAACTATAAATACTTTTTTTTCACGTAACGACAGAAGAATAGCCTTTCTCCACATTCTAAAAGCCAATTAATTTCACCATGCTTTTTTCAATTTATTTTTAAATTATATTTAAATTTATGATTGATTTTATTTATGTTATTATAACAATTTAATTATAAATATTTGGTGGAAATGTCCGAAATTGAAGCAATAATTGATGATTTATTGAACGAAGAATCTAATATTTATGGTGTTGCTATAATAAGTAAAGATGGTAATTTAATAACTCAAACAGAAAATTGGGATTTAACTAATGATCTTTCTCTAATTAATGAATTACTTAATCAAAAGCTAGAGTTGGGACAAAAAGGGATAAGTAGCATCATTATTCAAGGTATTAAATATATGATAGTCGAGAATACAGAAGAGAGAAAGATTGGTACAAATATTACTGGTAAAGGACATCTTATTATTTGTCCTGTTCCAATAGGAGGTACTGGAGCGTTAGTTTGTTATATAAATCCTCAAGCGGGTCCTAGAGACGCACTCTTTGCAGCTCAAGAGTATGCTTTAAGACTAAGCACGATTATTTAATTTTTTTATCTTTTTTAGATTATGGAACTCCAATAATTAGCTAAAAGCTTTTTTAAGCTAGATTTAATCTTGCTTATTTCACTTTTTTTGGAATTATTTGAAAAATCTAAACATTCAAAAGGAGGGTGCTCATACTTCTCTTTTAATAAAGCTTTTATCACAGAATGTACGCAAACGGGTAATCCTATTAAACTATAACCACCTTCCAATATAAAAGCTAATTTGCCTTCACAAATATCCTCAGCAATTTTCAATAATTTCTCAGTAAATTTATAATATGAAATCGTTGTTAATAGACAGTTTCCTATTGGATCAGCAAAATACATATCAAAACCTGCGGCAATTATAATGAGATCCGGTTTGAATTCTCTTAAAACAAGCTCAAGGATTTCAGTAGATTCCAGAAAATCATTATCGGTAGAATTCAATGGTATTGGAAAGTTAATATTTCTCCCAAGACCTTCTCCTGTACCTAATTCATCAATAAATCCAATTTCTCCCTCTGTAAAATCATATTCATGAATGGAGAAATATAATACACTTGGATCATCATAGAAATATTGGACAATTCCATCCCCAAAATGAGCATCTATGTCAATTATTGCTATTCTTTTGTTATACTGAAGCTTTTCTCGTACAAATATTATAGAATTCGCTATATTATTAAATATGCAAAGTCCAGAAGCTGTTTCTCGCAAAGCATGATGTCCTGGGGGTCTTATGAGTGCAAACGATTGATTCATTTCATGATTAATCACATTAATAATTGCACTCATAGCTCCTCCTATTGCTTTTTTAGCTAACTCAAAAGTATCTTCAGTGACATATACGTCCTCTCCTAATATTCCATTTCCTCTACTTGAAAGTGTTTTAATTGAATTAATATGATAATTCGTATGTGCTAACTGAATCACGTCTTCTTCTACTGGGAACGGTTTTATCTTAATAATACACTCATTATTAAAAATCTCCATCTTTTCTAAATAGCTTAAGATAGATTTAATCCTTAAGGGGGTTTCGTAAGAAAAAAATGTAGGATATGGATAAGGGGGCATATTTTTTGTAGCAAAATCTTCATCTACAATGATTCCAATTCTATTATTACATGTCATTTTAAAAGTAAAAATAATCAAAAATTCCTAAATTATTATAATAACAATTACATACATTTATTTTAAATAAATTCTAATTTTATCACTAAAAAAAGTGTTTATTATGGCTGGATTAGTAATTTTTCTTACAATATTATAGGTAAATTTTAAAGCGGACGAAAACAATAAAAAAATTGAACAAATTTTTAAAGAAAATTAAACACAACTTTTCTTTACAATATTTAAAGGATTTTTAATTAAATAAACTAAATTAATTGTTTCTAATTTCTCATAATTGGTTATTTGAAAGGAAAATCTTGCTTTTTGTTATACTAAGATAACGTTTAAATTCCAAAGACGGATTTAATACGGTCCTCTACTTTAAATCTTAAATCTCCGAGAATTTCATCAATGCGGGGCTTAGACTTTTTAAAGTAATTCGGTTCTTTCGAAAAAATATCATTTAGAGGATATCGATCGAGAAAATAAGAGATAATTTCCTTTAAATGTTGTTTTACAAAATCTGGATCTGTTCCTTTTTCAATAATGGCATAGGATAATAAAGGGTGAGTATTATTAACTTCTTTACTTGCTAATTGGACCATTTTAAAATAACATACGATTTCAAAGCCCGAAAAAGATATTACATTAATCTTATCACCATATACCTCAGTAATGTAACTCTTCAAGCCAGTTAGAAACTTGGCTCGTATGTTAGGATCAAAAACATTATCTGAAGATGAATAATACTTGATCTCAACTAAATTTTTCATACCAAGATTAATCCCAACTTCTAAAACCGCCATCTCTCAAAAGGGAAATTATTCAGAGTCTCAATATCTATTTTATTACTTTTTTTTTAACCATGCATATTTTATATGTTTAATTGTTTTTAGTAGATATAAATCTTGAAACAAACAAGTATAACTATCCAGTGTTAACTTTTCCAGAACAAAACAGTACTAAAGTATTAAATATCATTTCTCCATCTTATTATATACAAGATTATATCTTATTCATGAAAAATAATGAATATTACTTACTTAAGATCTAAATATAGAAAAGAAATTGAGATAATTAGAGAAAAAGTACATAGAGAAAATACGTTTATTAATTTGAGTGGTATTGATGAAATCATTATATTACTTGAAAAATTAAACCTAAAAGAGAGAAGTGAAATTAAGGATCTATATTTACAAAAATTAATAGATTATGCAATTAAGAATTGTCAAAAAGTTAATGAGGGTTTAATTGATGAGAGTCATATTAAAAAAGCATTTCAAGATATATATAGAATAGAATTTGATTTGATGAGAAAGATCCAATCTATTGAAAGAACTGGAGTAAGTGAAACAGAAAAGCAACCAGTTGAAGTAGAAACTTTACGAGAAGTTGTAGATATAAATACTCCTGAAAAACAACCGGAAGAATTAGAAAAATTTGAAACCATAAAAGAGCAAGAAGTAATTAGTGTCCAAGTGAAACCATTAATTCAAGAGGAAACCTTGATAAAAGAAGTAGTAGTAAGCACTCCTAAAGAACAACCAGAAGAATTAATACCACCTGAGCCTGTAATAATTAACTGTCCTTTCTGCGGGTTATTGAAAAATGAAACAGCAATTTATTGCCTCCAATGCGGAATGATATTTAAGAAAAAATAAACTCCACTCTAATAAGGACAATCATAAAGATTTTATCCTCTTGAGGTTTTCGTCTACTAACTTCTTACTCATTTTCACTTACTATAATATAATTATTTTAAAGAGATTTTGTTTATAACCACTCTTCGATACCGATTTTATTTTATTCGGGAATAGTAGCTACAGCACGAACCCATCCTGCACTAGCTCGAGCAATCTTTATAGGGAAACAATATATTGTTGCTCCCACCGGAGGAACTTTATCTAAATTTGTTAATTTTTCCATTTGAAAATATCCTAATTCAATTCCCGCAAAGTGCCCTTCCCAAATTATAGATGTATCGGGATTTTTTTCTCTCAAAGATTGCTTCCACTTTTTCGCTGTTATTGAGAAAGGAGCATCCCAAGACCACGCATCAATCCCAACAACATGTACACCTTGCCTAACTATGTGTAATGTTGCTTCTTTTCCAATACCAACTCCGAAGTTTATGTAATCAGTTGTTCCATAATGATTTGGAGCATTAGTATGAATACACAAAATATCTCCCTCTCGTAATTTATGTCCAATTTCCTTTAACTTATTATCGACATCTCCAGGAGTCACAATATATCCCTCCTCATATTCAGTACAATCTAACACTACTAAAGGACCTATCCCCCACTCTAATGGAAAATCATCAATTCTAATAGCTTTTCTTTGTCCAATCTCTTTATCCTGTATCGGAGCATAATGCCATGGTGCATCCATGTGCGTTCCACTATGAGTGCCTAAAGTGATTGATTCAACTGCCCATCCTTTTCCATCTGGTAGGTGCTTTTCAGGTTTTAATCTAGGGAAGACAAATCCCATTTGTAGTGCACCTTCATTATGCGATGTGTATTCTATTTTTGGTTGTGTTAATGGCGGATCAAACACGGCCTCATCCGGATTAATAATAGGAATAGATAAATCAATAAATTTCATAATTAACTCTATGATTCTATTTAATTAAAAGTTTGATTAAACAAGAAAAAATAAAAATATCGCTAAAAAATTAAACTTTTTAATATATCTTACCCATATCTGTCATCTAAACGATTAGTAGATAGATAATTATATCCATTAGGAACGTGTTCTTCATTATCCCTTTTTGAATTAAAGACTTTTTAAAATCTGTTCTATAATAAGTATTTTTTGATGTCCAAATTAAACTAATTTAGATTTTTTCTTTTTCCATCAAGTATCGCTAATCCCATTTCCATCACTCTGTTAAAAGGTTCCTCTCCATCTTCTCTTAATCGTAAAGTTATTGCTTCCTCAGGACAAACTGAAGCGCATAAACCACATCCAAGACACTTATCTCTCGATACAATAGCGATATCATCCATTTCTATTGCTCCCACAGGACAGCGTTCAAGACAGCTTCCACAACTAATACAGATTTCTTCATCTATAATTGATTCAAACAACGCATTCATAAACTTATGTTTATCAAGTCCTTTTTTAGTAATCCCTTTCATTGATGCGCAGCAGCAAGGACAACAATTACATATATTTGAAAGATGTTTAGAATTAGCTCCTGCGTGTACCAAACCAGCTTTATCCGCTTCTTCAATGATTCTTATAGCTTCATCAACAGATATTTTACGTCCAATACCGTTTTCAATATAATATTCGGCAGCGACTCCGAAACTAAGACAAGTTTCAATAGGATAATCACAACCTTCTCCATTTAATCTAGCTTCTTTACGGCATATACATTCTGTTACTGAAATCACTCTTGCGTTTCTGATACTCTCTTTCAATTTTTGATAAGGATAAAGTGTAGTATTGGGTTCAATTGTTTTCTCGATGGGGATTACTTTAAATCCTGGTACATTACTAATGCCCATCTCGTCTTGATATGCCGTATCATAATACTCTTTGAAATATTTGGCGAGCTCCTCATCTACTTTTTTAACAGAATATTCATATAGACCTATCATGAATGGTATAGCATTGAATAGCGTTTTATTATCTCTTCGCATTCGAAAGACTAATCCTTTATTTGCCATCATTTCTAATTTATCTTCCAAGTCATTAACATCCATTCCCGTTCTTTTAGCAATTTTGCTTGCTTCTTCAGGAATATGGGTCAATATTACTGCTATTTTTGCTTCCTCTTCAGTAAAAAGCCTTTTTAGAATTTTAATCTCAACACCAGAAGGAGTTTGGGGATATCCTAAAGGGAATTGATCTAAGAATTCTCTTAACTTTAAAAAAACATCATCAGACATTATAATCGATTAGTAAATTATTTCTTTAATTTTTTAATAATTTTTCATAGAATTCAAATTCATCGCTAATAGTTTTTATTTTTTATAAGAATCAGTTTTCTGTAAGGATGTTAAAATTATTGCTTTACTAATATTAGGGAGTAGCAATTTAACTGCTCCTTAGTAAATTTAAAAAAATTTATAGAGGTTCCATATCTTGTTATTTAGATTTAATTTAATCTTTTTTACTAGAAATCGTGAACATCTGAACTTTCCTTATCTCCACGTAATTCTGAATAACTGATTATGCCACCAACTAACACTAATAATAAATGAGTCAAATTATAGCTAAGAGGCTCAATGACACCTAAAAAAACAAATCCCTTACTAATGACAGCAAAATACAGAATATAAATAATTCCTGAACTAATGCAAATGATACTTCCAACTTTTTTATTATATACTAAACTAACTCCCACCCCTATTATCGCCCCCCAAGTAAGTATTAAATATAAGGAAGTTAAATAAGTATCGTAATAAAATGTTGGATAAATAGAAAGGATCATAAACCAAGATACAATTCCTCCAATCAAGCTTAAAATTAGCCCTCTTGTTAATATTTTTTGTCCTTCTTTTTTGATTACAAGGTTCTTATTTATTTTTCGTGAATCTATATAGCCAATTATGCTCCCAATTAATACTAAACCAAGCGGGGCATAATTGGCCCCACCAGAGAGGAATATCCAGTCAATAAAAAAGTTACCCCACGTAATCACTATTTGAAATATCACAAAACCAATACAGGACCATAAACAAATTAAAATTCCAATCTTTTCATCATACCGCAAACCAACTATAACTCCTACTACTGAACCCCCACCTATAATTAAGTATGAGTAATTAAAATAATTGAAAAAATACCACCCAAATAAAGAGGAAAGAAAAATACTAAGAGCCCAAATCCCCCCAATTAAGCTTATAATGAACTCTTTTTTTACCATCTTCTTCCTCTTCCTTTTATTTTCGAATTAATTTACATAAACTCTTTGATTGAATTATCTTTTAATTCTCTTTTAATTAATTTTTTTTTAATAATTATAATAATAAAAATAATGCTTATTCCGATAAAGGGTGAAATATAATACAATATATATTCCAATATTATTTCGAACTGGGTAGCTTCTCTATAATATTGAATTCCTATATCCATATTGGGACTTTTAGAATTGTTCCATTCACATATAAAAGATCTCCCTCCAATAATATCTTCAACTCGGCAGTCAAGATTACCAGATCCGAAAGTCCCAAAAATTGGTTGCTTCCCATATGCGTGAATCTCTACTCTTCCAGTTGTGTTTCCTATCCATTCTTGTGATGTTCCTATATGATAAACTATATAGAATAAATCGCTTATTCCTACGGGGTTGCTTATTACGCCATTGAAATAATACCTAATAACTGAACTGGTATTTTTTTGAAGGGTTACATTACTTCTAATTAATATAATTGGATAAGTCTCAATGAACCATGCTAAATGGATATCTACTTCTGTAATATTTTCATTCCATGGAGATACACTGAATAGATCATAAGGGATCTGAGTATTATTTACATACACCTCAAAAATGAAATCACTAATACTTGTTGCGAAAGAGAAGGGCAGGATTATAGGTATAGTGGTTGTGTTTTCAGAATTGTATATAGTATAATTTGCATCAAAACTGATATCAATTTCATGAGGAAAATTAGTGGCATTGAACATGATAACAGTATTGGTGTGAGGAATTTGTAAAGGCAATGTACTATTTGGAAATATTTCAGCGATAAATTGGTCTGGGGAGGGGGGGATAGAAGCAACCGAAATGTTTGGAATTAAAATAAAGAGATTAAGTAATAAAATGCATGCAATGATAATTGAAGATACGTGCTTTCGATTCTTCATTATTTCACCCGATTCAATCATCTTAAATGATCCAATGTATCCTTTTAAATCTATCGTAGGAAGCTACTAGAGTTATTCAATATTATGAAATAACCTCAAATTTCACTGAAACACGAAAAGAAAAAGAGAAAGAAAAAATAAATTAAAAAAAACAGTTAGAATTCTTAAGACATATCTGGACTACTATGATTTTATTGAAAAAATGAAGAAAGGGATGTTTTCTTTTTCAAAAGGTATATTTAATTCATCTAACATTATAATCATTGGATAAGTAACTAAAATTGACCAGTCTTTTATAGCATTAATCAACATATTAATGAATAATTGAAAAATTATCGCAATTATCGTTAACAATAAAATAATCGTTTTCTTTTGTTTTTTCTATTTTCCAAAAAATTTCACCTTTTTTTATACCAACTTAAACTTTTTTTGTAGATTTCAATAGTTATTAAATATAGTTTAATATTAATCTTATGTGTATGTTTTTCGTTTTCTTTTTGAATTATTTTAGTTTTTTTTCCAAATAGTTAATAAAGATGTTTATTATATTGAAATGTCTTAACGTTCAGCAAAACTAGTGGATGTTAGTCTTAAACAATTTCCAATCGGATAAAAAAGATTGAGTTAATGGTGATTCGGAATCAGCAAATATGGTGGTTTTATAAACCAAATTATCTATTTAATGAATGAAACTATTATTAAGTAAATTGTCTTAATTATTAATTAAATTCCGAAATTTTGTTAAATTTCGTTTTATTAGGCGAAAAATATTGAAAATAAAAAATTTTAAAATTTTATTGTTGATATTATTCGTAATATTAGCAATACTTCTTACATTTAGTACATCCCCCATTGAACTCTCACCTAAAAGCAGAGATGCTCAATTATCTTCTCAGAGTGCTTGGACTACTGATGGTATAATTGTAAGTGCTGCAAGCAATAATCAAGAATATCCTCAGATTTGCAGTGATGGAACTGGGGGCGTAATTATTGTTTGGCAAGATTATAGAAGTGGATCGAACTGGGACATTTATGCACAGAGGATTGATTCAGCAGGAGTAGTGCAATGGTTCTCTGATGGAATAGCTATATGTACAGCAATAAATAACCAAGGGACCGTCCAAATTTGTAGCGACGGAATAGGAGGTGCAATCATTACATGGAATGATTATAGAAGCGGATCGAACTGGGATATTTACACTCAGAGAATCAATTCGACTGGAGATGTGCAGTGGACGTCAAACGGAACAGTTATATGCACGGCAAGCAATGACCAAGAGATCCCTAAAATTTGTAGCGATGGAGCCGGGGGAGCGATCATAACGTGGAATGATTATAATAGAAATGGACCGAATTGGGATATTTACGCTCAGAGAGTTAATTCGACTGGAGATGTGAAGTGGATGGCTAATGGTACAGCTATATGTACGGCAAATAAGGACCAGTTATATCCTCAAATTTGTAGCTACGGAACCGGGGAGGCAATTATCACGTGGGAAGATTCAAGAAGCGGATTGAGTGATATTTACGCTCAAAGGGTTGATTCAAATGGAAATGTTAATTGGACAACTAATGGTGTAGCAATATGTACAGAAAACAATACTCAATGGTATCCTAAAATTTGCAGCGACGAAACTGGGGGGGTGATCATCACTTGGTCAGATTACAGAAGCGGATCAAACTACGATATTTACGCTCAGAAAGTCAATTCGACTGGGGATGTGAAGTGGATCGCTAACGGTATAGCATTGTGCACAGTAGACAGAGATCAAGAGGATCCACAAATTTTGAGCGATGGAACTGGAGGTGCCATTATCATTTGGGAAGATAATAGAACTGGTTCGAATTCCGACATTTTTTCTCAGAGAGTTGATTCGATTGGAGATGTGAAGTGGGTAGCTAATGGTACAGCTGTATGTATAGCAAACAATAACCAAAATTTCCCTCAGATTTGCAGTGATGGAGCCGGAGGCGCAATTATTACATGGCAAGATTCAAGAAGTGGTTTGAGTGACATTTACGCTCAGAGAGTTGATTCATTTGGAAATATTAATTGGACAACTAATGGTGTTGCAATTTGCACGGCAACTAATAACCAATGGTTCCCTCAAATTTCCAGCGATGAAAATGGGGGTGCAATTATCACCTGGTTCGATAGGAGAAGCGGATTGGACTATGATATTTATGCACAGCTTATTAAAAATCCTCCAATAAATGGCGGTAAAGCTGGTGGTGAAGCTTTTCCATTTGGAAATTTAATAGCTATAGTTTTATTTGTTGGGGGTATAACTATTGGAGGCATAACAACGGTCTTTTTAATTATAAGACGCAGAAAACACAAAAAATAATTATCACTAATTTTTTCTTTTTTTTATTTTTCTTAAATACTGACGTTTGCGATATAAAGTTTTTAAAAGTAGTATTTTCAAAATTTAGTTAAATATTTTGAAATTAGATATACTGAATTACATTTTTTTTCAACAATGTAGAATTAAAATGGTTTAATTGTAATTCAAGAACCAATCTCAGTTGGGTAAAAAAGATTCTAGCAATTAACAAAAGATATCTAATAAATCTTTTTAATCAAACCACCAATCGTTTATTTTCGAATGAATTGAGCATAAATTTATCTTGTGTAATTCAATAAAAGAATTTCTTTTTAGATCTCTTTAATAATGAATTAATATAATAATATTGTAAAAAAAAATAAAAAAATATTTTTAAATTTATACTCTATACTAATGAATAACTCGAATAGTGTCAGTACCTTCAAATGGAATACCACCAGAACACTCCCCTGAGACAGTTATTAGTACGGGGTCACCAGGCATTAAAATACTTTTGAGAGCCTGTCGATCGAATTTAACCATTAAATCAGGAAATCCATCACCATCATGATCGCCAATTTGGGGTGTAGGTTTTTCTAAAGCTAAAAGTCCATTCAGTGAGACAGTTGTTGGATCGATATCGCTTACTTCTAATCCACATTCACTCGTTAATTCGATATAGACTGTGACGTAATTTCCATGACTCTTTAGATTTAAAGTATCAGGATCAAAATCAATAGTTGCAAGTATAGGCACAACGATATATTGAAAATGAAGTATTATAGATATCCATGATTCTTGGACGGCTCCTGGATATTGAGATGTAACAAAAGCCTCTATATCATGTACTCCTGGGCTAAAATATCCAGGTATGTAACCTTCACCTTCCGGGATGAAATTCAAATATTCACCCCCCTCATCAGGTAGTGGAAACATTACATAAGACATATCAAACACCCGATGTAATGTTTGACCAGGAGAAATTGTCCAACCCCGGATTTGACCGGGACCAATTCTATAACATCCAATTCCACCACCCCTGTCATCTAAATAGAACGCCATAGCTCGTAGATAAGGGTCATTTGGATCACTATATGCCGTATATTCCAAATCACAGGCTATAACTTGCCAATTGCAAGGAATTTCAAGTGTTGTTACGGCGGGATGAGGCCAATCACTAATTTCATGGTCAAACACGGTAATACTTTCGCTATATACAGTTGAACTTGCCTGTGATAATTCAACTCTGGCAACTCCAAAGCTCAAAGAACCACTAATCATCGATAAACATAGTATAAGTAAAATTGATTTATAACTAATTTTTCTCAATTTCTATTCACCCATATTCAATACTTTAATTTACTTTATTGTAAATTATTATTGTATCGTTTTATAAATTAGTTTTTATATTATTTAAATCTATGTTGAATAACATTGAAATAGTATCCCTCAAACATTTGATCAACTATAATTTTGCACGATTTCCACACCACAAGCATTCTAATTTATTTTATAAGTAATCAAAATCATCTTTATCTCTTAAGGAATCACTTATTAGTTCAAGATAATTTTAAGAAAGGAGAAATGTAGTTTACCATTTATTCCAGCTCTTTTAGCAATATCGATTCCAGCTCTTTTAGCAACTTTATTCGCTTCCTCAGGAATATGGGTTAACAATATAGCTATATTTGCTTCTTCTTCAATAAAGAGCCTTTTTAGAATTTTAATTTCAACACCTGTTGGTGATTTGGGGTATCCTAAAGGGAATTGATCTAAGAATTCCCTTAACTTTAGAAAAGCATCATCAGTCATTACAAACGATTAGTAAATTAATTCTTTAATTTTTTTATAATTTTTCATATAATTCAAATTAATCGCTATCAATATTTACCTTTTATAAAAATTTAGAATAAGGATTTCTCAATAATATTGCTTAGGTATTTGATTCAATGAAAATTATCTTTTTTACTCGAAAAACTTAAATAATTCGAGTATATCTTATTTAATTATGACAATTAATACAGACACAATAATTTTAAAAATCGGTTCTAAAGGGGAAATTTTTCCACCAAAAGAAATTCGAGAAAAGCTCGGATTTGAACCAAATCAGCCTATTTTATTATATATTCATCAAGATCAACTAATCGTAAGAAAACTTCATTCCATTGAAGAAATATTGAATGTCCCACCTAAGACTAAAATAAGCTATCACGCCTGGAAGCAATTTAAAGATGAATTAGCTGAGGAATATGAAAAATGAGGATCCTAATTGATACATCATACTTTTTACCTCTCATTAAAATCGGGATCGAAACTATTCCAGACACTCTATTGATTGATCTCTTGTCCAAATCTACTAATGATTATTTTTATTCTACTCTAACCCTTTTTGAACTCACAGCGAAAGGATTAAAACTCTCATCTAAAGGGAGTATTATAACACCCCGGGATATAAGGATTGGAATTGATGCCATTCAAAACGACGTGCGACTTGTAGAAAAATTATTTACTGATAATCCCTTTATAATTGAATTGGCATCTCAAATAAAGAAAATTCATAATGACACAATTGATTGCCTGATTTTCGCAACTGCCATTTGTACATGTGATTGTATCATTACGATGGATGAATCACTCTTCGATCAACTACACAGAACACCCAAATTACTGAAACAAGTGAAAGATTTTAATGATAACTTCAAATTCTGGTTTAATGACCTCTCAGGAGATTTAAAATCCCTTTAATAAATTTCTTTTATTATTTAAAAATTTATCAACACCAAAGGATTTTAAAGTCAAAATTCCCTTGAGATGTATCTTTTTACATTAAATGTTGATTTTAAAATTTTATATTAAGTAGAGTTAATATAACCGTATTAAAGAAATCCGTGACTTCAAAAGAAATCAAAAAACAAATTAAATGGATAAAAAACGGAATCGATATAGTTGGGTGTGAATTAGCCCAAAATATTGCTAAAAAGTTAAAAGAAAAATAGAAAGAAAAAATAAATTTAAAAAAATAATTAAATTCTCAAGTACATTCAATTAATTAAAGGAATATAAACCGCTAAAATGGCAGAAAATAGAGAAATAACAAATTTTTTGTATTAGATTTTAACTCTCGTAATCAAATTCAAATTTCCTCTTGAGTTTGAATGATATAAAAAGCAAAATTAATAAATATCACTTTGTCCTTATTTACTTATCAAAATTTCATGAAATTCCAAAGATAAAATTTAAATGATTAGAAAATGACATTAGATAAATCAATAATCTATGAAGAATTGAAAGAACATATTGATTCCTTTCCTATTGGATTTCCTTCCACTAAAAGTGGAGTGGAAATGGATCTCTTGAAATACTTCTTCACTCCAGCAGAAGCTCAGATCGCTACAAAATTAAAATTCTCTTGGTCTAGGGATCTTGAACCATTAGAGACGATATACGAGCGTACGAAAGATCTTGGTTTATCGATTGAAGAATTAGAATCCCATTTAGATACTATGGCTAAAAAAGGTACTGTTCATTTTAAGGTAGAAGAGGGAAAGAAATATTATAGCAACGCCCAATTCGTGATTGGTATGTATGAATACCAAGTTAATAGACTTAATAAAGATTTCTTAAACGATTTCTTTAAATATCTTGGAATAAGTTTTGGTTTAGAGGTATTTGGCACTAAAATTTCTCAATTTCGAACTATACCAGTAGAAAAAAGTATTACTCCAGAACATCATATCTCTACATATGATGATCTTAAGACAATTATCGAAGAAGTGGAAGGGCCATTTGTGGTGATAAATTGTATTTGTCGTCAAGCTATGGATATTTTAGGACAACCCTGTAAGGTGACAGATCGTCGTGAAGTCTGTATGGGATTTGGTTCTATGGCTCAAATGTATATTGACCAAGGGTGGGGCCGCAAAATTTCAAGGGAAGAAGCTCTCGAGATACAGCGTAAAAATGAAGATGATGGATTAGTACTCCAAGCAGGAAATGCGCTTAGACCTGAATTTATTTGTAGTTGCTGTGGATGTTGTTGTCCGATCTTACTCGGAACTAAGAATTTTCCCAGACCAGTTCAATTTTTCTCGGCTAATTTTTATGCAGATGTAGACTCTGAATTATGTGCTGGATGTGGCACTTGTGTAGATCGCTGCCAAATGGAAGCAATAAAACTTGTCAATGAAATTTCCAAGGTTAATAAGAAGAAATGTATCGGTTGTGGTAATTGTGTGCCAACTTGCCCTGAAGAAGCAATCCATCTCAAGAAAAAAGATAAAGAAATTGATATAGCCCTTACAATGGATGATTTATACGATAATATTCTAGAACGTAAGCTTCAATTAAAAGGTAAAAAATAGAAATTCAATTCGTGAACCCAATAATATAATTATACCTTGAATGGAAAAATAACGGAATAGATATTGTTAGATGTGAACTAACCCAAAATATTGCTGAAAAGTTAAAAGAAAAATAGAAAGAAAAAATAAATTATAAAGAATAATTAAATCTTTAATACATATCTGGAGGCATTCCCATGCCACCTCCCATGCCACCCATTCCTGGAGGCATACCTCCCATTCCTGGAGGCATTCCACCGGGAGGACCTGCGCTTTTAGCTGATGCAATTACATCATCGATTCGTAGAATCATGGATGTAGCTTCGGTAGAGCTTTTAATTGCTTGTACTTTTACGACAGTTGGTTCGACAACACCAATTTTTGCCATGTCAATTACCACATCACCAGTATCTAAATCGGTGCCGGCAAACTTATTGCCTTTTTGATGAGCAGCTCTTAATTTCATGAGAGTATCGATTTGGTCTAGCCCTGCATTTTCGGCAAGTGTTTTTGGGATGATATCAAGTGAATCTGCGAAAATTTCGACAGCAAGTTGTTCACGGCCGCCTAGAGTGGAAGCGTATTTCCTTAATTGGATGGCGACCTCAATCTCAGGAGCGCCACCACCGCCAACAAGTTTTTCATCTTCTACAACATCTCTAACTACACAAAGTGCGTCATGAATCGCTCTTTCAACTTCATCAATGATAAGTTCAGTTCCCCCTCTTATAAGAATTACAACAGATTTAGGGTCTTTACATTCTTCAATGAAAATCCATGAATCATTCATTATTTTGCGTTCTTCTACTAATCCAGCCCATCCAAGTTTATCAGGGGTAATATCATCGAGATTTGTAAAGATAGCGCCACCGGTAGCCTTTGCGAGTTTTTCAATATCAGATTTTTTAACTCGTCTAACAGCTACAATACCTGCTTTGGTAAGGAAATGTTGAGCCATATCATCAATTCCTTTTTGGCAGACGACGACTTTTGCTCCAGAATTTTTGATTTTTTCAACCATAGTTCTTAGCATATGTTCTTCTTCGTCTAAGAATTGTTGGATTTGTTCTGGGCTTGTGATTTGAAGTTTAGTCTCAAATTCTGTTTTTTCAATTTCTATTGCACTCTGCAATAGTAAAATTTTAGCATCACTAACACTCTTTGGCATTCCAGGACTTACCACTTCTTTATCTAAGATAATACCTTTAATTAAACTGGTATCATCAATTGAATCTCCCTCTTTTTTCTGTATTTGGACTTTTTCTATGTCAGCAACCCATTTTCCATTCTCAGATTTTTCGGCAACAGCTAAAATAGCATCCATACAAATCTGAGCTAATTTTTCTTTTGATTCAGATACAATTTTACTAGACATACAAGTCATAGCAGCATTCTTCAATCCTTCCTTATCATTAATTCCGCTTTTAATTGAAATATTCTCAAGAATTTCAACTGCTTTTTCTGCTGCTTTTCGGAAGCCTTCAGTAATTACTGTAGGATGAATTTTCTGTTCTATCAACTTTTTAGCGCGCTTTAATAATTCTCCGGCAAGAATAACTGATGTCGTTGTTCCATCACCAACTTCTGAGTCTTGAGTTTTAGCAACTTCGACCATCATTTTGGCAGCAGGATGTTGGACATCAATTTCTTTTAAAATTGTTGCGCCGTCATTCGTGATTACAACGTCTCCAAACTGGTCTACGAGCATCTTATCCATGCCACGAGGTCCAAGTGAAGTTCTCACAGCTTCAGCAATAACAATTGCGGCAGCAATGTTGTTTGACATCGCATCTCTTCCACGTTGTCTTTCTGTACCTTCTTTCATAATAAATACAGGTGTTCCGCCTAATTGTGCCATTTTTTTCACTCTTAGTTAATATAATTATTGAATTAATTTTTGAAATAATATTTTATTTATATAGATCTCTAAGTCATAAAATTAAAAAAGTTTACGAATTTTCAATTTGGTAAGAAAAATAACTGAATTTTATAATTTTTAAAGAATCAAACTAATAATGAGAAATTTGCCATGTTGTTTGATAAAATGGATAAAAATTAGATGGGTATTTATTTAGTGAGTTCTCTCTTTTTTAGTCTTAGATCTTTTCCATGGCATCTACGGCATTTCTTTGCTCTAAGTGGATTAAGAGCTCCACATCTTCTACAAACAGTTTTCTCTAGTAGATGATATCTGGCGATTCTCCTCTTCACTGGATCGTCTATAGGACTCATTTTTATTCAATCAATACGTAATTTTACAAAAATTTTTGTTAAGCTCAAAAACTAATAAGAATAATTTCTAAAACACATGATGTAAAATAAAATTTTTGTTTAGACTAAAGGAAAATATGATAAAATTAAAATTCTATAAATAATAGATCTATTTATTCTTTACATTATGTAAGATTAGTTGAGTTAATGTGCCAAGAGAAATTTTTAACGAAGAAAAATTCATAGAAATCTCCGAATATGCAATTCACTGTCGAGTTAAACGCTTAAAAGATAAAGTGAAGCTAAAATTAAGAACAAAGAAAATTCTTTATACATATAAAACAGATCCAGCAACAGCAGAGAGATTATTAAGAAATATCAGTTGTGATATTATAGAATTGTAATTTATGTTTTATTTTTAATCGAACTTTTTATAATCCCTTTCTTAGATTGAAGATTGAACCGATTTTTTTTAAAAATAAAATTTAAGAATCTTTAGGAAAAAATTAATTAACTATTTTTAATAGATATCAATTAGAATACCATAATTCATTAGGATATTTTAGAAATATATAAAACATGAAACACTTAATCTGGGTTATAGTTGATGAAAGTTCTTCCAGCAGATAAAACATGCATAAATTCTGGTTTTTTATGTACCAATTGTCAAGCTAGGTTGGATGCGGGAGAAATAACGGAATTTGAAATTGATTTGGCAAAAAATTTAATTCAATTAGAGGAACAAGAAGAAAAATTTGCTTTTCTAAAAGAAATTTCATTTTATAAAGCTATTGATTATGAAGATCTAATAATACTAGTGGTTGGGAGAAAAGATAAATTGAAAATAACTCCCGATTTGATAGCATGGATGAAAGAAGCATATGAGATTGATGAACTAATTTTTATTGAAAAAACAAATAAACCTCGTCCAGTTGTGGAGGCGTTAATTGCACCATATAAACTCTTATCCCTTAATGAAATATTCTTAGCTACAGGAGATGTTCAGTTTAGAGCAGTGCTTTGGGAAGATGATAAGGAAAAAATTTTGTTTACTAAAGAGGAACTTGAAGAATTGATTTATGAATTAACTGGAAATATTACACGGGTTGAATTTCAATAATCAATAAGATTTAATTAGCTATTTTTCTAATATTTAATAGATTTACCGTGGAAGAATATAAACAAGTAATTTTAATAAGAACCGATCTTAAAATGGGTGTTGGTAAAAAGTGTGCTCAGTCTTGTCATGCTAGTGTTTCAGCATCAGATCTCGTCCGGATCCAAGACAAATCAGCTTGGAAGTATTGGAAGAATACCGGACAGAAAAAAGTTGTTCTTAAAATCCAAAGTATGGACCAATTAAAAGATTTAGTAGTTAAATTTGAATCGAAAAAACTTCCATTTTTTGTTGTTAATGATGCAGGATTGACTCAACTAACACCGGGCACAACAACTGCTATCGGAATTGGCCCCGTATTATCTACGGAGATTGATAAAATAACTGGAGATTTAAAACTATTATAATATAAGCATCTAGGCTAAAAAATTGTTCAACCAAGAAATTGATACTTATTTTTTTGAAAGTAATGATGAGAGAGAAGTAGAAAAATTTGTAGGTATTGAAATTTATGCTACATCTAAAATTGGAGGAATTGGGGGAGAATATAAAAAGAATTTTAAGGATTTTATAGTAAGAGAAATAGATAATAATGGGAAAACACTTAGTATTAAGGAGGATTATAAATCTTCACCTTTTTCTGCAGAATTAAAGGATAGATACACAACCTTCAATTTAATAAAAATTAATCGAGATTCATTTGATGCTTTAAGAAAGATAAGTAACACTTTGAAAATCCCTTATGGGATTATTAATTATTCAGGATTAAAAGATAAATTTTCTATTTCAGTTCAAAAAATTTCAATTAAGGGAGATTATGTTGATAAATTAAAAAAATTAAATCTAAAGGATATTTTCATTAGAAATATACATCCAACTAAGAAACCTGTTAAGTTAGGAAGTCATTTGGGTAATAATTTTACAGTTATAATAAGAAATGTAGAAAATAGTAAGAATCTAAGAAATAGATTAGAAAAACAAATTAGTTTTTTAAGTAAGTTTGGATTCCCTAACTATTTTGGGCTTCAAAGATTTGGAAGTTATAGACCAAATTCTCATAAAGTTGGACAATATATTTTAGAAGGTAATTTTAAGAATGCATTTGAGGAATTTGTGTCGACAACTTATACTACTGAATCTGATGAATCAAAATTAGTGAGGAGAGAATTCAGAAATGATAGAGATTTTGAAAAAGCTTATGCAAACTTCCCAAAAAACTTAAAATATGAAAGAAATATGCTTTATTATCTGATTCAAAATCCAGATGATTATGAAGGTACTATTAATACATTACCCTCTGATTTAAAAAAATTATTAATTAGTTCCTTTCAATCATATATTTTCAATAAGATGCTTTCTTTAAGAGTTGAGAAGGGCTTCCCTTTATTTAAACCAATAAAAGGTGATGTAATTAGCATATTAGACGACTTTAATGGAAATGTCACTTATGTGAAATATATTTATGGGGAATCTTATGATAATTATTTGAAAAAAGCTATAGATTTAAATCGAGCGGCATTAATAGTGCCTATTATTGGAAGCAATACTGATTTAGAGTTATTTCCATTAATGAAATCATTATTCGAAGAAATTGCTAAGCGAGAAGGGATTGATAAATATATTTTAAGTAGCAAGTTGAACACAGATCTAGAAATGACAGGTGCTCTTAGAACGATAACGGCTAAGCCAACTGCTTTAAAAATGTTAGAGTTTACGGAGGATGATCTTAATCCTGGAAAGAAAAAAGTCAAATTTGAATTTTCCTTACAGAAAGGAAGCTACGCTACGATGTTGATTAGAGAACTTATTGCATCAACTTAATTTCGTGTTTTTTCATAGTTTCAATTCCAAAAATATCAATTACTTTTACTACCACATTATAATGGCCAGGTTTATCGTAATAATGACCATCTGATCTTAAAGATAATGTTCTAAATTTCGGGTTTCTATAAGAAAAAAACATATTTTTAAAAATATTATTTTTCGAATCAAAATCAATAGCCCAATAGTCAATCCAATCTGAAAAAGACTTTATATTTTCTAATACTTTCTCTGATATTAAATCTATAAATGGTATTTTGTAATCTATTAATTCGACCACAATTATATTATCATTTTGATGGATTTTAGTCTTAAATTCAGGAGTTTCTTTAACTTTTAAACCTTTATCGTTCACATTTTCTCTCTTCAAAAATGCATCTGAAAGTGTGTATGCTTCTTCTTTTTTATCCATACATTCTATTTTAAATCGTTGAGGATTCTTATTATACTTTTTATTCCAATTTATCATATCATTACTCTGACTAAGGTTTAGAATTCTTTTTCTTGTCATATGAATCGCATGTTTGTTTGAGTCACATCCAATCCAATATCTTCCTAACTTTTCTGCCACGACGAGTGTTGTTCCTGAACCACAAAAAAAATCTGCAATAATATCATTTTCCTTTGTTGAGGATAATATTATCCTTTTAAGAAGGCGTTCTGGTTTTTGTGTAGAAAAACCTTGATATTCTGAGGTATTCGCTCTTATATAGGGAATATCATTCCAAACATCTCTTGGGAAAATTCCTTCTTTCTCAACATAAACCTTTCTCGATAATTTTTTTCGATTATGGCTTCCACCTCTATAATAAAATATCCCTTGCTCATCTTTCTTTAAGGCATTTTTTACTCGGTTTGAGTATTCCATATAAATATTAGGATCATCATTAAATACATAATTATCCGTTTTTGAATAAAAAAGAATTGTATCATAGGATCTAATGAAAAAACTTCTGGTTTTAACCGATGCTGCCGGATATGCCCAAATTATTTCATTTCTAAAATTTTCTATCCCAAATATCTCATCCATTATTAGTTTTATATAATGGGAAATATGCCAATCTAGATGTACAAATATCGACCCACTATTTGTTAGTAGTTCTCTCATTAAAATAAGCCTCTCATGCAGAAAGTCTAAATATGTTTCCAATCCTTCCTTCCACTTATCTTTATAAGCAATATCGTCGATATATTCGCCATTTTCCCCTATTTGAATCTTAAAATTGAAGTTACTTCCCGTAGCGAATGGGGGATCGATATATATAAGAGATATTTTATTTTTAAATTCATCTAACAATGAATTCATTACTGCTTTATTATCCCCCCAAATTAGTAGATTTCGCCATTTTTGTTCCGATTTAGAATCAGTACTGATAGATGGATATATATCGAGAATATGAAGAGGTTTAGTTTCATATATTTTTGAAATACTATCCTCTCTTTCCACTTTGCCTTTCCATTTCAATTCAACCATAAATAGAAGATAAGAAAGTAAAAATTTTATTTTTAATTTAATTTTAAAGAATATATTCAAGAAAAAATTGAGAGATGTAGAGTAATTGGTACTTGATAATTTAGGAGATTGGAGAAAAACACATTTCACTAAAGATGTAACAATAGAACTAGTGAACAAAAAAGTTACTTTAGGTGGATGGGTTCGTAACTATAGAAATCTTGGAGGCTTAAAATTCATATCTCTACAAGATAAATATGGAGAGCGTCAAATAACCTTGAAAAAGGGAGTTGTTTCCGATGAATTGTTTGAAAAGGCGAAGGTTGGATATCAATACTGTATAATGGTAAAAGGAACTGTAAAAGAGTTTAAGGAAGCACCTGGAGGAATTGAAATAATCCCATCTGAATTAAAAATATTAAATACCACTCCTGATAAACTTCCTATAGATATGACAGGAGAAACCATCTCAGAGTTAGATCTTAGATTAAATAATAGGGCTTTAGATTTAAGATCACTAAAAAATCAAGCTGTTTTTAGGATCAGAGGAGAAATGTTTAGGTCAATTCGAAAATTTTTATTTGAACATAATTTCACTGAAATGACAACTCCAAAGATTATAGCTTCTGCAACAGAGGGAGGTACTGAGTTATTTCCAATTATATATTTTGAAAAGGAAGCATTTCTCACTCAATCAGCTCAATTATATAAAGAACAATTAAGTGGAGTTTATGAAAGAGTTTTTGAAATAAGTGATTGCTTTAGAGCAGAAAAACATCGTACAAAAAGACATTTATGTGAAATTCTTACGTTAGATGTCGAAATTGCCTTTTTTACAATGGTGGATGTTCTTAAACTTTTAGAAGAACTTGTTTATAATGTTCTAGAAGATATAAGAGAAAATCAGATGGCTGCTTTAGAGTATTTAAAAATGGAAAATATATCAGTATCACCAATAATTCCCTTTCCTAGATATACATACGAAGAAATCATTGAATTAATATCCACTAAATTTGGAATTAATATTGAGTTTGGTGAGGATATATCTACTGAAGCTTATCGAAAGTTGGGTAAAGAATTAACAAGTTACTATTACATAACTCATTGGCCGATGTCCATTAAACCTTTTTATATTATGCCTTCGAAAGATTCTAAATATAGTGAATCATTCGATTTGCAGAAGGGAATGTTAGAATTGACCTCTGGAGGAACTAGAGTTCACAATAAGGAACAACTAATAAATGCCCTTGAAAGTAAAGGGCTTAATTCATCTTCTTTCAGATCTCATCTAAATTCATTTGATTATGGTATGCCTCCACATGCAGGATTTGGTTTAGGTATAGATAGGTGGCTTACAATGATATGTGGACTTGATGATATTAGAGAAGCTGTAATGTATCCTCGAACGGCTGATAGATTAACACCTTAATTAAAAATTAATATTAATAGTGTGTAAAAATATGAGTAGTAATTATATTCAAGATTATATTAAAGCAGGAAAGGCAGTTATAGCAGCGAAAAAACTAGCGAAGAATTTAGTTAAACCAGGAGAATCTTTTTTAAAAATTGCTAATAGATGCGAAGCTGAGATAATTGGAAATGAATGTGAATTGTCATTTCCAATCAATATGTCTTTAAATGAAATTGCTGCTCATTATAGTCCTCCAATAGATGATGAAACAATAGTTCCTGAAAAAGGGTTATTAAAAATTGATGTTGGAGCACATTATAATGGTTTTATAGCAGATTCTGCATTTACAATAAATATTAATGAAGATCCAAAGCTTCAGAATTATGTTGAAGCCGCAAAAGAAGCTCTTGAAGCTGCAATTGAATTATTCACGCCTGGAATTAAACTGTATGAAATTGGTGAAGTTATCGAGCAAAAGATTAAAAATCGAGGTCTAAGACCCATAACAAATTTAGGAGGTCATGAATTAAAGCAATACGATTTACATGCAGGTCCTTTCATTCCAAATCATAAAGATATGGTACATAATCAAATACTTAAACCGGGAGATGCGTATGCTTGTGAACCTTTCGCAACTTCTGGAGCAGGGAGTGTTAATAATGGGGATCATGCTTATATTTTTCGGTTTTTAAAGAAAGTAAAAAAAAATATATCTTATGAACATTTAGGATATATGAATAAAATCGAAAATAATTTTGGACGACTTCCTTTTAGCCCACGATGGATCGAAAAAAATAATCTTATCCCAAAAAGTAAAATCCAAAGAACTCTTGAATTTTTCATAGGAAAAAAAATTATAAGCAACTATCCTATTTTAATTGAAGCTCTTAAAAAACCAGTTGCTCAAGAAGAACATACAATTATTCTGGATGAAAAAGGGAAACGAATTGTTACTACAAGAGAATAATTTTAAAGAAAAAATATCTGGAGTCATTTTATGTGCTGGAGAAGGAAAGCGACTTAAAAGAATTACAAAAAATACCCCTAAATCATTAATAAAAATAGAAAGATTAGAAAATATTTCACTTCTCCATCATAGTATTAATAATCTAATTAATTTAGAAATAAAACAAATAGGAGTTGTTATTGGTTATTTAGGAGATTCCATCCGCGAGTTCATTTTATCATTGGAAAAAAAAAATCAAACCATACAAGATAAAATAATAATAATAGATACTGAAAATCAGTATAAATTTGGACCACTATATTCATTTTTATCAATAATCAAAAATAAAGATTTCATCAAATCGAGAAATTACTTCTTAGTAATTCCGGGTGATACAATTTTTGATTATAACTTACTAAAAGAAGTTTTATTTATAATATCTAACAATTTTAATTTGATTCAAATGTATCCTTTTGTCTTTTATAGAATTATAGGATTAAAACCATTAAAAGAATTATATAGTGTAAATAGAATAATTTCGAATGCTGAAATTGAGAATATTGGTTCAAAAACTATTTTAAAAAAAATAACTCAAGGAAAAATTAAAAATTTACCTTTAAAGAAGGTCATAAATCAAATTATTCCCGTTACTGTATTTAATTATGATTTCATTACTGAGATGTCGAATTTGAAAGGAAAAATACCATATAAGACAGTATGGGAATCAATGAACTATATGGTTAATAATGGAAAAAAAATCTATGCTTTTGAAATAAAAAGTAAACACCAATTCTATGATATTGATAATAAAAATGATCTTAAAATCCTAAAAAAAAAAGAGGACAATAGGTGCTCCGATTAATCAAAGTATAATTGATTCAAGGGAGTTTGGTAAAATCATTATCCATTGAAACAATTTTGTAATCAAAGCTCCTATTTACAAATTTATACCTTTTTTCGATATAAGGGTACTCAAGTTTCAATGTCTCTGGTTCCAAATAATTAAACCTCTTAATTCGACACGAATATAAGCATTAATGCCAAATTGTCTCGTATACCAATATCGAATAAATTTAAGTATAGATGTATGTGAAAAATAAATTCCTGTTTCAACTTGCTAATTTAGAAGCATTATACATCTTTTCCCAGCGTTAAAAAAGGAATGAATGATTAAAATCTTTGTAAGATATTAGGTTGATTTTAGATTCTTAGAGCCCGAATAAAAAAAAATTTGTCGGAAATATAATACTAATTCATTTTAAGGTAACGATTAATTCGGTGTAAAAACCGTAGTTTTGTATCCAAATCCAATGCAAAATTGACCTATTGTCCAGATAAATATATGATAATTTAAGTATTTAAATCTTATTATTAGGGAAAATCATAAAATCATCAATATTTACGACAAAAATTTAAGTATTTTTAGAATTAAATTAAAATAATATAAATATCAGAAATTACATTATTTATAAAATATGAGTGTACCAATAAAGATTATTTTGTTCGGAATTGGCACTTTAGAAGGCAATATCATCCGTCATCTCTCACCTCTTACCGCAGATGCTATAATTGATAAATTACCTATTGGGCTTAGAGGTAGATATAGTTTTGGTTCGAAAAATTATTGGACACTACCTGGTGTTGAAATTTACAAAGGGACTAATCCGAAATCGATAATTAATGCTGAAAAAGGTGATATTCTTTACAACCCTAAAACCGATGAGTTGATTATAGCTATTGAAGAAATTGAAATGCCCAATAAAGTAAATAAAATTGGAAAAATAAACACTAATCTTAACCTACTTTTACAAGCAAAAAATGGATTGAACACCAAAATTTTAAAGATATAATAAGATTATGGCAATTTCGAAAAAGCTAACTATAGTTTTTATAATTTTTTATTTATCTGTAATGGTCTATATATTTCTGTTTTTATACATACCTGATTTTCAGAACTTTATTGTCAATTCAAGACAAAATTTAGCAATAATTACACAAGGAGCAAATTATTTTTGGGCTCTTTTAATTTCTCTTGGAATATGTTTTTTAGGTTCAGCATCAATAGGGTTTCCAGTTCCTTTTCCGTTTGTTTTATTTTCGCTTTCAGATTCAATCTATCATAATTTTTCTATTTTGGGTCTAGAAATAACACAAATCTTGCTATCAGGACCTTTTTGGTTTCAAATTATTGGTATTGCAGTAGTTGGAGGTTTAGGCAGTGTATTAGGCGAATTTACTGGTTATACTGTTGGCTATGGGGCTAAAAAGTTAGTAAAAGAAAGAGATTCAGATCTACTAAATAATGTAAATGAATTTGGTAAATTAATCTTGGAAAATGAAAAACGTACTCCCTTCTATATTTTTTTATTTGCTCTAACTCCACTCCCAGATGATATTTTGTTTTTACCTTTAGGAATGATAAAATATCCTTTTTGGAAATGCATTATTCCCGGTTGGTTAGGTAAAAATGTAACAACCTTGTTTTATTGTTGCTGGCCTATTTTTGTAGCACTTGGGTTGGTAACCCAAGGAATCCAATCTAACGATAATTCAAGCGTAATAACGGAAGCAATTTTATTATTAGTCACTATAACAGTGATGTTTTTTATTATGTCTTTTAATTGGACCAAATATCTCGAAAAACGAAGTCAGAAGAAGCTTAAAAAAAGCCATACGCATATAATTGAATAAAATTATACAATATTATTATTTAAGCAGTTCTTACAAACAAAAACAATTTTCCTTTTTTTCTCCGAGTTTTCATCGTAGTAAATTCTTTTATAAATGAAATTTTTACAGATCTCACATATAGCCGGAGTTCGGGTTTCTTCAATTAATGGCCCTAAATGTCCAAAATTAGCTTTAACTCTAGAGTTCATAGATTTAAGTATTTGATTTGGTTTGAAGAGTGATTTGAATATTAGAAATTATATCAGTCTTCTTTTTATTAACTTTAGTATTTTTCCTGTAATAATCCCGTTGTCTATTATCAAAAAATGGGCGACTCCCTAAAGAAACGTTTGCAATTTCAATTCTAGGATACATACGGCTTTTTAGAATTTCAGCTACTTCTACCGCAGTACTGATTTCTTCTCCTTCACCCTTAATTAATAGTGATTTTCTACCCCCAGAAAATGCAAAAATTGCGTCTTTAATTGACTTATCTTTATCGTGTCTGTTTCTTATTATGATTGTAGTTTCATTAACCATGAATGAATCCTCATTCGTATCAAAATTTTATACTTTCATTAAAAAGAAGCTTAACTTAATTCTTAATAATTTATTGTGTATATAAAATTTTACTAAAGTTTCTAATTTGATTATATTTTTCTAAATTTTTAAAGTTTGATAAATACAAATCAAAATATTTTTATTAATTAATTAAGATTAAATTTGATCTTCGATTTAACTCGTCTAAAATCTTGGAATATTCAGAACTTCTCTCTTCAAAATATTCAATAATTTTTCTTTCATTAGTATCTAGATATGAATAAAATGGAAAAATAACTTCAATTCTTTTAGAAAAATCATCCATCAATTTATCATACCATTCATTTGGTTTTTTTAAAATATTTTTTATTTTTTTAATCAATTTCTCTTTTCTATTTTCATATTTTTCTTTCTCATTATTTCCAATTAGCTCATCCAGCTCATCATAAGCAGTAGTTACAACCTTTTCTATCTTTTCTCTAAACTTAGGAACTCTATATGACTTTTTAAAAAATTCAGGATCCCATTCATATAAAAAACACTCGTCCTCTTCTGCAGTTTCTTTATCATCAGTTATAATTATATTATCCTTAGGTACTAAAATTAATCCATAATTCCTCTGTAATTGAGCTAAAGCCTTTTTACGAAGCACTTCATCAATGTATTTGACTTCCTTTAAGACTTTCTCTATATTTTTATTAACTTTTTTTATGACATTTTCCGCTTTTTGTACCATAATTTTTTCTTCAAACTCATAATTTAGCTCTATTAAGTTATAAGTGGAGGAAATCCCTAATTCTGGATCTTTAAGTCTTAATCCCGCCATACCCAAAAAGTGTGTATTAGATTGTTTTTCACAATGATCAAATATTAACCCAACAGCATATGGATTAGGGATTTGATATCCCAATTGTGTCATACAGTCGATTGGGCTATAGAAAAAACCAAATCCTGGATGTGTGTGCCACCATCCTATAATAAAATCAGTTCTATCATCTTGAATAGATCTTTCGAATACAGAAGCATCAATTTGAGCCATATCTACGTATTGTTTGTTTTCATATTTTACCCCAGCTCGATCTCCAACTACCATTGGAATTGCATCTTTTACAATTACTTTAGTGTTATCTTCAATAGATCCTATTAAAATTCCATAAACTTCACGCCACTTTTCAGATTTTAAATCATTATTGGCATATCTTATCGCATATCCTACGATTCTCTTATATGCTTTTAGAGTTAATAGTACTGGCGTTTTAAATGGATCAATTTTTTTGCTTTTCTTCATAACTTCTGTCGTTAATGCATTGTTCTGTTATCCTTTAAAAATTTAATTTCTTATTCTATATAGAATTTAAACAAAGTCTAAATATTTAAATTATATTAGTAAAATTTGTGTTTATGATAGTAATAGCAATTTGCGGTTTTCCAGGTTCCGGCAAAACAACTGCGATAGAAGCGATAAAAGATTTGGGGGTCGTAGTAACAATGGGCGATGTTGTTCGAAATGAAGTTAAAAAAAGGAACTTAGAACCTTCTGGAGTTAACATAGGGAAAATTGCTAAAAAGTTACGTGAGGAAGGGGGACCAGCAATAATCGCTGAGAAATGTGTAGATTTAATAAAAAGTAAAAATAAGGAAATAATTTTTATAGATGGAATTAGATCTCTTTCAGAAATTAACATTTTTAGAAAATTCTGGAAATTACCAATTATCGCTATTGTTATTGATGAAAACATAAGATTTAATAGACTTTTTGAAAGAAATCGTAGTGATGACCCTAAAAGTCTTGAAGAATTAAATGAAAGAGATAAAAGAGAAATTGAATTTGGATTAGATAAAGTTTTAGAAAATGCTGATTATGTAATCCAAAATAATTCTACTATAAAAAATTTAAAAGATAAAACAAGAAAAGTAGTTATGGATATCATTAATAACTACTAATAAGTTCGATCCTCTTATTTTAAGTAATCAGCAATAATCTTTGCTAGTGAAACTCTACAGACTTCATTGTCAATTGAATCTGTACCAATTATCTCATCTGCTCCGGCTTTTATTATCCTATATTTAGCTTGTTGCAGTAATAATGCATGTGTTGCTACTGCGAAAACTTTCCTAGCACCACTTGCCTTTGCTAATTTTATTGCAGTTGCCATCGTACCACCTGTAGCAATAATATCATCAGCAATAACAACATCTTTATCATTAAGATTCAAACTACCACTCATTTTTATTTCTCCAGTTTTGACATCTCGTACTTTTTCAAATACTTCTACAGGAACATTTTCACCAAAATGATTCGCAAAAGCACTTGATCTTTCTATAGCTCCTTTATCTGGAGCAACTACTACAATATCCTTCGCACCGAGTGATTTAATATAATCTGCTAATAATTTCATAGAATCAATATTAATTGCTTTACAGGAGCACTCATTTAACATTATCGGAGCATGTACATCAACAGCATAAAATTCACTAATACCAAAATAATTAATTATATTGAAAATTGCATTTCCAAATTGACTTTCTCCCGGTCTAAATATCTTATCTTGACGAGCATAAGCTAAGTAAGGGGCAACAACAATTATTTTTAAGGCACCCATACGTTTCACAGAATCAATCATCATAAAAAGTTCCATTAATCTAGCATTTTGATCAGCACTAGCACTAGGACCTGTTGATTGTACAATTATTACTTCCTTCCCAGCAATGAGAGTTTCATCTTCAATATTAATTCTTATATAGTTTTCTCCATCTGGGAAAGTTTTACCTTCTGTGTTTATCGATTCAATACCTAATTCTTGTGCTATCTTTACACCAAGAATTTGTGAGGCTGGTCCAGCAATTAATATTTTTTCCATAAATCTCTCCCATTATTATGATAGTTGATATTTTATTTATAATTTCTTTTCTTATAATTTTTTCAAGAATTCCTTTACTTGTTCGAATAACTGATCTCGATGCCCCTCAAATGAATGGCCGCCATTTTCATATATTAATACATTCTCACTTTTTAAACCCAGATGTTCTTTAATTTGAAGAACGTTCTCAAATGGAATTCTAGCATCATCCTTACAATGTGCTAAAAGAACTCTCTCATTATTTAAAGGATCTTTACAAATAAAATGTTTAGGACTTACTTGTTTTACAAGATCATTTGGTATTTTTAATTGAACTGTAGTATAATCGTATCTAGTACAAAGAGCTATTAAGATTTTTACTCTCTGATCTATAAAGCCATGAGTCAATATTATTGCTCCACCATAACTCCTTCCAAATAACACAATTTTTTTATCCAAAAGTCTTTTTGATTGAGTTTCTATTATCCAACTTATTACATCATGAATATCTGAAAAAATTTTTGGAGTTGTTTTAATGAAGTCAAAACTACCAGTTTCTTTTTTGGTTTCTCCATGACCTCGATAATCGTAAGAGATAACAAAATAGCCTGCGTTCGCAAATCTCTCGCAAAAATTTAATACAAATTTACTTCCTCGATGCGCTAAAAATCCTGCTAAGACGATTATCCATGGAGCCTTTAAAGGAGTATTTGAAGTATAGAAAATTGACCCCTTCAGTTGAATGTTATCTGACTTTAAAGGGATATCAATATTTTCAATCTTTAGATCTATCATCATTAACTGAAATTATTTTTCAAGTTTATATTTTTTAATTACATTTTTCAGAGTGCCAATTACTAAATCAATACAATATTTTTCACCAAGAGGTATTCCCTCTAATGCAGAAATTATATCTTCAAGTCTTAAATATTCAGCAAATTCAATTGATTTACCTTGATATTTCTTTTTGGAGTCTTTTAGCAAATTTGTCAAAGGTTTTAGGCATTTTATAATCATTAGAAATACTATAAATGTTTTAATACATGTTTTTCTAATCCTTCTAAATCAGATGGCTTTTTTTGATATTTTCTTAAAATTTCAATTATCGATTTTTCTAATTCATGATGCTCAGTGAGACAACTTGACTTATCTAAAAATCCTTCACCGTGTCTTATAGTTGCAGTGTTTTCTGTTACTTTGATTAACTCAGTTGCAATTATACCATTGATGTAAATTAGATCTGAAAGCATGTTTTTAATATATAAAAGAATTGAATTTTGTTCAGACATAATTATAAGAAGATTGCTTAAAATAAAAATAGCAAATATTTACAAATATTAAACTGGAATCCCTGTCATAAGCTGAAATAGAAAAAATGGTAAGATTAACATTATCCAACATAATTTTGGAACAAGATGGTTATTATTATACCTTATCGCTTGGAATGGTTATTCCAAAATCTAATCCAATTAAAATCAATAATAGTCCTATGAAAATTATAAAAATTCCAACAATTAGAAATAAAAATCTAAATTTTTTTTTAATTGGATGTATTTCTTTAAGTCTTTCAATTTCTTCCCCTGTTAAAAAGCTCATAGATGTCTCATTTTTCAAGGTAAAATCAATTAATATATTGTTAATTTCTTTCTTTAAGAAAATTTTAATTTTAAAACTTTAAAAAGTAGGGTGTTACAAACTTAGATTATAAAGATTTTCATGATGGCTTGTTATCACTATCATTGATATTATTTTTTTTTTCTTTAACTCTTATGATTGGGTCAATCGTATTAAAACCTTATATTAATTTAGAATTCCAAGAAAGAGATTTAATTATTATTCTATGTTCAATAAATATTTTGTTTTCTTTATATTATTTATGGAACGTTTTAAGATTAGAAAAGATTTTCAAATTAGAAAATAAGAATATTATTAAATTTGGAAAGAATATTGGAGTTGTAACATTATTGTATATTCCTCATGCTGGTTTATTTGCATCTCTTTTTTTCAGAAATTTACACAACATAGAAATTATAATGGTCTCTCTCATCTTTCTAATGGAAACAATGATAATTGGATTAGTATTAAAAGAAGTTTATGATCTACTATTTCTAGAAGAATCTCAAAGAGATTATGAAATAGAAGCTGATCGTAAAAAATACTTTGAAAGAAAAAAAAACCCATTATTTGGGCAAGAAGAATAAACTATTATAATTAAATTTTAGTTGTTCTATTTTTTAGCTATTTTTTCTATAGCTGAATCGATCATTTTTAGCTTGGTAGAATATCTTTCCATAAGTTCAGCGTATTTTTCAATTTCTATCTCATTATTCTCCTTTAAAAGTTTTAATTCATTGATTGTTCTTACGATTCCAGCCTTCTTATCGATTAACTTTTCTTTTTTGCTATAAGGAATTTTATCCTCTAATTTCTTTCGTTGATATGACTTAAATCGTTTAACATTTAGGTCTTTAGGTACAAATTTTGTTAAATAAATAATGCTTTTTGGTACAAACGGAGCCAGATTCTCTGGAATAATAATAATTGGTTCAGGATCTTGTATTTTTTTTATTTCTTCATAATCAAGTTTTTCAACTTCGATTTCTTTTAAATTATCTTCCACTATAGATAAATTTAATTCAATATTTTCTTTTTCCTCACTTGAAAGTGAGAGATTATTTAACATTTCTTCCCAAATATCCTTTGCTTTTAAATAATACCATCTCGCTTTTTGTTGTAATCTTAGAACTTTTTCTTGATTAATAGTTGTTATTGAGGATTCTAATGAAGCTCGTGCTTTAAGAAAGCATGCTTTTCCCATATCATAATGAAATTGGGCTCTGATTTGTTGTTTCTTTTTCTCTTCATGCTTTTTAAGATAAAACAATCTTTTTGATAATAAACTGAGACCCGCGTATAATTTAGAAGAAAAGTAAATGTTATTATTGTTTTCTTCCCGTAAAGCAGCAATACTCTGAGCGAGAATTCTTGATTCTTCAGAATTTAACTCGAGGTTTTCTGAAGTGATAATTACTCCTTTTTCTTTTTGATGTACAACAGCAGCACTAAAGTATGCAGCAGTCTTATATATTTTGCTACATTCCGTCATTGCTATAATTGCATTTTCCCATTCTTCTTCCTCTTCATATTTTTCAGCTAATTGGGAATAAGCTTTACCCATAACCCATAATGCGCGTGCACATTCAAACATTACGTCTTGAATTTCAATTTCTTTATTGGCTATAGCATCATTAAAGATTGGAGTGATATCTAAATCTTTTAATATCTCTTTATGGTTTTCGGTTCCATAATTTATATTTAAAATCTTAGTATATTCTAGGATAAGATTTAGATCATCTAAAGTAAAACTTTCATCTTCTTTTTCTAAGGCATTCTCAATTTTTTTTATAGAGAAGTGTAGGTACCTAATCCTTCTTATAGTTTCTTCGTCAAATAACATATCAGAATCAGTAATTTTTAATAGATTTGAGTTAAATAAGATAATTTATTCATCATTTTAAAATTAATCTATAAAAACATTTTTATGTTCGACAATTCTATAAAAACCTGAATGATTTGATTTTGTTTTGATAATGAGCAAAGATTTAATTTTTATATTTGAATTCGTCTCTGGTGGGGGGTTTAGTCAAGTTAATATACCAACCTCTCTTTTTTGCGAAGGATTTGGGATGTTAAGATCTATTATTGCTGATTTTAAAGCTTTGGGATTTGAAATTCATACAATATTGGATTTTAGAATTTTTTTCTTATCTAAATTCTTACAAGCTGATGTTATAAGAAAAATAGATGAACATGAAAATTATCTAAAGGCTTTTAAGAATTTAGTAAAAATTTGTAAATACGTTTTTATCATTGCTCCAGAAACATCAAAAATTCTTTATGAATTAACTAAACTCGTTAAAAATTACAATAAAATCATATTAAGTACAAATCTCTATGCAATTAAGAATTGCACTTCAAAACTAATGACTTATAATCTTTTTAAAAAGAGTAGGATTTTAACTCCAAAAACTTACAGAATACCCTATATAAAGAAACAATTGGATAAAGAATTCATTCTTCAAAAATTTAAGACATTAAAATGCCCTATTGTGATAAAACCCGAAGATGGTGTTGGAGCGGAATCAATTCATTATTTTGAAAAAGAATCTCAAATATTGAATTTCCTCAGAGAATATAAGTTAAATTCAAGTAAAACCAGTTATTTTATACTTCAAGAGTTTATTGAAGGAGAGGATTTAAGTATTTCGTTGATTGGTAACCAAAATTTAAATACGACTCCAATAGTTTTAAGTGTTAATTCACAAGATATTAATATCAAGAATATCAAATCCGAATATTTTGGTGGATATACGCCTTTAGTAAATCATAAGGAAATCACTAAAAAATTATTCAATATATTGAAAAAGATAAATCTTCTAAAAATCGAAGGATATTTCGGTATTGATTTTATACAGAAACATGATCATTCATTCAGTTTTATAGAAATTAATCCTAGGTTAACTACATCATATATAGGATTAAGAAATATTATAAATATGAATTGTGCAGAATTAATTTTAAATTCTAAATTCAATATTCTAAATAATCCTGAAATAAATTTGAAGTATTATTCTAATTATACCCGTCTTGATTTTTTATATGGTAATTTTGAAAATGGGGAAGAATTTTATGAAGAATTAATGCCTAAATTCATAAAATTGATCCCTGAATTTGTAACACCTCCTATTTCACTTGATAACTCAAAATATTTCTCATGCTTTATTGCCACAAAGACAAAAGATTTACTCTCTTCAAAGATTAGAGTGAATGAGATAATTCAATCTATGAAAAATCTAAACTTCAATATTTCTATACCAAGAAAAATAAAATTATCGTAAAACCACTATAATGAATTAATAGCGAAATTATTAAACTACTTTCAATTTTTAATCCTTTTTTTACACATAAACTATAAGATAATAACCATAAAGACCAGACCTGGAAAATTATTAATAGTACTTTATCAAATAAATTAAATATACTAATATTTAGTAGATCAGACCATTTGAAAATCGAATGTACTACAAGATAAAATATCATTGGAAATTGAATAAATGAGAAAGAGATTAAGAAGCTCAAGGTATTTTGACTATTTTTGTAAAATAGTCGAGTTACTACTTCTATTATAATAAAAAATATAACGAGGTTTAGTATAAAGCTAAGATTAATTAAAATACGTAAAAATAAATCTAAATTATTATGGTTACTTTCTATAAAAAATAAAAAGAATGAATAAAAGCCATTTAATCCACATAAAATTGTGCCTATAGTTAGGATTCCCAAAGAAATTATGATAGTGAATTTTTTATCTTTCTTTTCATACTGGATAAATCTTTTTGATAAGATCCAAGTCAATTTGCGTAAAATAGGTGATTTAAACTCCCTATGAGTAAAATCAGGTGATTTAATAGTATCTATGTTATTTTTTAAAGATTTATATGCATATATTCCTAATTCTTTCAAATAATATTTTTTATCTTGTTTTTGCTCCACTAATTGTGCTAAAGTGTCTAAATGATGATATATAGTTCCCGTACTCACACTAAGTTCTTTTTTAAGGTAAGTAAAAGTTGTATATTCATTATCCCCGATGATTTTTATTATTCTTCTTCGAATGTCATGACCTAGAGCATAATAATAACTTGATTCGGCATCTTGGTCCTTGGAATCATCCTCATTATTATTTAGGTTTCTAGAAGTAGTTAACTACCTTCTGTCTGTTTTTGTAATGCTATTAGTACATTAATTATATTAAAAAGAACTAAAAGAAATCCTACAATTCCTAAATAGAATCCAGTCTCAGAATTAGAGAAGTATTCAATTTCCTGGGAAATATAATCAATAAAAAATGTCAACATAAAGCCTAAACCGACAAAAGATAATATAACAGATTTTACTTTTAACTCTATTCGATAAATAACTAAAAAACTTGCGATTAGACAAGTGATACCACTTAATAATGGAAATAAGAATAAAAATGAATCTGCTAACTCTACGGAAGTGGTGATTATATAAATCTCTAGTAAGTTATAATTAGAAAACCATGAAAAAAATTCAGATATTATTAATAGTATTGAACCAATTAAACCTATTATCAGAGTATTTATATATTTCTTAAGTTCCATTACAAATCATATAAGTTTTTCCAGTAAAATTAAAAAATTATAAAAATTCAAAAAGAATAATATTAAAATAAATTTTGAGAAGATTAATTTATTTTAGATTTCAAAAATATCTTAATTACTAATGATTTGAGATAAAATGTCTACCCCAGCTATATCAGAAATCGAAACAGAGTCCCCTCCGCTATTCAATTACCTAAGACAAGAGATTCCTCTTGAAGATATAAGAGATTATGCCTCATCTAGGCGGATTCAATCAATAGATTTTCTTAAGGGTTTTGCGATTGTTTTTGTAATTTTAGCACATACTGCTCAATTCTGGCTTGATCCTAACTCAAGATACGTTTATGGTCTCTTATATGCTTTTTTAGATATTCTTGGACCATCATTGTTCGTATTCCTTTCGGCACTAAGCGTTATATTTAGTATTAAAAGAAAAGAAGGAATTGTTCACCCAAAAATTATCAGAAATCGTATTTTTACTCGAGGAATTGTAATGATTGTGATAGGTATGCTAACGAATTTAATTGCCATAGTAGATGGTAAAGTTATTTTGGTTATTTTTGGTTGGAATATCATTACTTTTATTGGATTCTCTCAAATCTTTTCTTTTTATATTTTAAAACTTAAGAAGAAATGGCGAATAATAATTGGTTTAATCATAATAGTCTTTTCTCCTGCTTTAAGAGCTATTCTTTATAAGGGAATGGAAGCAGGAAACCTAATATTAACTTTTTTCCATTATATAGTGACCTCTCCAACCCCTCATCTTACACTTTTACCCTGGGTTTCTATTTGTTTCATTTCTACTATATTTGGTGAATATATTTTTGAAGCAATGAATAAAGGAACAGATGATGCTTATGTAGGACTTTTCCGTATATTTTTAGTCTGGGGTATTATCTTTATTATTATTGGGATATTTGTACCACTCCCATCTTTTGGTTTTGAATTACGAACACAATTTACTATGACTGGAGGATTATCTGAATATCCCCATTTAGAATTATTATTGATCGCCCAAAATCAAATTTATTTTAAGATTCCAGGAATGCCTCTATTTCTGATAAGAGGGACAAGTGCTAATATGTTTTATAATCAAGGAGCTGCTTTAACTATTATTGCAGTATTCTTTTATCTTATTGACATTAAAAAGAAAGAGAGTGATTTCACCGATATGTTGATATATTACGGTAAAGTTTCCCTAAGTTTATTTCTAATACATTTTATATTTATGCCTCTTTTTTCTCAGCAGTTAAACATACCGCAATTTCTATCTATCAGTCTGTCATATATTGGATTTTTAGGAATTTTTATGTATATTTGGATGGAATATGCTAAAGGAATAGGCTCTCCTGAATATTTAATAGTGATGCTTGGTCGGATCGGAGAAAAATCAGGACAAGCTGTCAAAAAAACCACTAAAAAGATGTATACAAAAATTAAAAAACGAGAAAAAGTTAAAAAAATGGAAGACTTCATGAAAAAATTGAGTAAGGATGAATAAATCTTTCAAATTGTTTATTGAATAGAAAAGCTAAGATTTCTAATGCATAAAACTCGATTATTCTTTTTAATAGCTTGTATTGTCAATGGATTCTATTTAATCTTAACATTCATATTCTTTTATTTTTTAGATAGTCCTTTAATGAGTATAGATGAAAATGATTATTTGTCATTTTATCACGCTGGTTTGAATGTTTTAAAAGATTTACCTAATTTGTATAACTCTTCGCTTTCCCCCTTTCCATTTAGATATTTGCCCCTTTCTGCCTACTTTTTTACACCTTTTTCAATTTTAGGATTAGAGTTAGGCTACCTTGTTTTTCAGATCTTCAATTTCTCTCTTAACATTTTAATATTTTATTTAATGTATAGAATCATTCAATTTTATAAGAATGTAAGTAATGATTCAAATTTTTACTCTAAATTAAACACTTTTAAGGATTCCTTTGATAAAACTGAAAATGAATCTGTTCTTCATCAATACGCTATTTTTCTTATAATGTTACCACAATTTATGAATTATTTCTTAGGGCAAATTAACCTTATAGTTTTATTTTTCATTCTCTCTTCTCTATTATTTTTTTTGAAAGAGGGCATTAAAAATAATCTGATAGGAGGATTCTTAATAGGATTAGGTTTATCAATAAGACCAACGCTAATTTTAATTTTACCATTTTTAATAGTCTTAAAGTACAATAGGGAAACAAAGAAATTACTATTTAATTTAAAAACAACTATGATAAGATTGTTAGGACCTACTATTTTGTTATTGATCTCAGGAATCTACTTTTTAATATATCCGCAAATGTTTACAGATTTTATTGCTGTAAATCTTACCGGAGAATATACCTATACTACTGAAGGGGGTATAGAAATTAATCCATCATTCAGTCTTACTAGAATTGTTTTAATTTTCATGGATTTAATTAGAGTGGATATTAATGGGTTTTTGATTTTTATAATTGTCACCTTGATATTCTTAATACCAATTTATTATTTTTATATTCAACACTCAGACCAACCTATTAAATTAATCAATGGATATTTATTAGGAATTCTAATAATGTTAATTGTATATTTTGATTCTTGGCCTCATCATCTTGTAGTTTTGACGCCATTTTTAATTTTTTTTATTCTTATCAATAAAAATTTCAAATACTATAAACTATTCAAATATCTTCATTACTTAATAGCGATATTAATGGTCATTTTTTGGGGGATTTATTATCTAACTTATCAATTTTTTCCTTTTAACGCGGGAGGATTAATATTATTGATGTTATTATACTACTGCTTAGTAGTATATTATGTAAATCAAGTTAGAGAGAATATATAGCAGATATATTAAAATCATTTTTCAAAAATAGAGCTTTTCCTTCTTAAGTCGTACTAACTATAATGATAACAAAAAGGTTTTAAATAGTATAAATGTTCAATAATAATAATAATACCAAAATTTTACTTAGGAAATTATCGTGTTCCTTATTTATTCGATAAATTGAGTGGGATCGAGAATGTCTACAACAATAGAGGAAGAATTCAATAATGATATCAAAAATGATACATCGAAACGTATTGCTTCAATAGACTACGTCAAAGGATTTGCAATAGTTTGGATAATTTTAGCTCATGCAGGTCTCAGTTGGTTGGATCGTGATTGGAAATATGTATATGGACTTGTTTTTGCATTTCTAGATGTTCTTGGGCCTTCTTTATTTGTATTTCTTTCAGCACTTAGTGTCGTTTTCAGTTATAAAAGAAAAAAAGGCAAGATGTCAGAAAAAGCAATTCGTAACGGGATTTTGACAAGAGGAGTTGTGATTATGATTATAGGAGTGCTATTCAATCCAGTCTCTTTATTAACAGAAGGTGATGCAGTTCCTTTCCCTGCAAATTTATGGGGCTGGAATATACTCATGTTTATTGGATTCTCTCAGATTATCTCTTATTATGCAATAAAATTGAACAAAAAATGGAGAGCAGTAATTGGGCTTATAGTTATCTACTTCTCCCCTTGGATTCGAGACATCCTATACGAGGGTAAAGAAGCAGGAAACATATTAGTAAGAATATTTCATTTTATTATAACGTCTCCTCTTCCTCAAGTACCAATTTTTCCATACTTAGCAGTTTGTTTCATGTCTACAATATTTGGCGAGTTTCTATACGATGCAATGATAAAAGGGACCAAAGAAGCTTATTATAAATTATTTCGAATATTTTCCATTTATGGGATTGTATTTGTATTATTAGGAATATTCTTAATTGTTCCGAGGGGAGTTGCTTTCAACATCTGGGAAACTGGGTTGGCAAGAGTAATTCCTGGAACTCAACCATCTCCAGGAGTTATTGTAAGATCAGAATATTTACATATTGATTTATTAGCTATTGCTAATCAGCAAATTTATGCTCACTTTGACGGAATGCCAATTTTTATGGTTAGATGCACTGCTCAAAATATGTTCTACAATCTTGGCATTGCTTTTTTACTTATTGCAATATGTTTTTATATCATTGACATAAAAAAGAAAATGAATGATGTCATAAGGTTAGTTTTATTTTACGGAAAAACAAGCCTCTCGCTCTTTCTAATTCAATATGCTTTTCTTCCCTTATATACTGGTCAATTTTCAATAATCTTTTTACCAATTATTTGGGTTGGGTATTGTGGCTTTTTAGGTTTACTTATGTACATTTGGTTGAAATATTTTGATGGTGTTGGTTCACCTGAGTGGATTATGAGGAAAATTGGAAGTGCTGGAAAAAAAAAGAAATTTATCAAATAAATTAAAAATTCCCTTGGATCGATTATTGGAGATTAAAAGAAAATACATTCCCTACACCCGAAGGATGTCAATAATGCAGATTAGAAAAAGTCTTTTCAAATAGAATATTATATAAATAGCAGTAAATCTCTTTTTCACATTCAAGTTTAATAAATCAAAACACACTAAAATTTTATAATTAAAAGCCTATGGTATTATTAGTAAGTAATATGAAACCTCGAAATGTTGATCAAAAAAAGAAATATAAACAATTAATTAAGGAAGTTATCCGAAAATTTGTTAATTCACTCATAAAAGTAAAGGATTCTCTTACAAAGTATATTTTACCTTATGTATTTTCGATATTATGTTTAGTGCTATTAATAATAGGGGATATTTCTATTCTTACTTATCCCCAATCGATTATTATTAGTGACTATACTACTATTCTTAATCTATTAATATCGATTAGTTTTTCTGTTTTTGCTTTATCTCTTACAATATATACATTAATCTTAAAACTTACTCACGGTCAAACTATCGGGAAATATATCGTTTCTGATATAAGAATGAAAAGAATCTGCATTATATTCTTCTTATTGATGTTGTTTTTAATTGGAAATTATATTGTTGTTTTTACATTTAAAATACAGGTTAATATTATTGCAATAATACTATGGGCAATGATTTTCATCATTATTATCGTATTTTTGTTAAAGAATATTATCATCAAAATGCTATCAGCTACAACAGTAGAGGATTTTTTAATATACTTTATAAGACAAGCAAAGAAAATTAAACAACCGTTTTTAAGAGAATATAAATTTTTTTTTAATACAGAAATGCCTAAGCTCACGGCTAATCTTAATGCCATAGAAAAAAATATGCTCAGAGATAGGATCATTTATGACTTATCTAATAAATTATTAGACAAAGCCAAATATTCTCAATTACACCAGGATGCATTAAATATCTTGATAGAAATGCAAGAAACTACGAAATCAGTTAACAAGAAGATATATGATGATATTGGTCGTTTTCTAGTACCCCCCCATACATTTGGATTAGGTTCTAATTTTATTAGAGATAATGTAGTTTTAGAAGTAAAGAATTTATACAAAAAATATCCTGATTTTAACAAGGGTTTTTTATGGTATTTAGAAAGTTATATCATTGGAATACTTGATTCCGAGTTATTAGATACGATTTTGCTAGGGGAAATAAGACAGTTGCTCCCAGAAATAGAGAGTATTGGTTATATTTCGGAATCAAGAATTTTTGATGAGACTAATAATATAATATATAGAATTGCTAAAAAAATATCTAATTTAGACAAACAGTTTAAATCAGAACAATTTAATCATACTAAAAATAGTATAATCGAATTAATAATAGATATGGTAAATAAGAGTAATTCCATCGAAGTTGATGTTAATCCATATTATAGAACAACGCTAATGAATGATACAATTATGTATAGGCTTAGGGATCTATGTCAATTAGATATATCTTGGAATCATAAAACAGATATTATCAATAAATGCGTTGAAATAGTAAAAACAATTAGTAAATCAAAAAGTTATGATTATATGTATGGTTTTTTTTCATCATTTCAGGATATGTGGGAAAGTCTTTTGAATGAAAAGCAAATCTTAGAATATAGAGAACAGCTAATGAAGTTACCTAGTTTACATCCGTTTACTCTTATTCCCTATATCCGTGATATCGTGGATAAATTCATAGAAATGACCTATGATAATACAATATTTGTAATAGAATATGAGGGTTGTATTTTGAACTATTTCTATATAGTTTAGGGCTTTGTGTAGGGTTGGGAGAAAATAGAACTTCTTAATCTATATTCAATAACAATTTCTTATGAGTAATAGCAAATTTTTCAAGTATAAATGGGATTAGCTAAAAATGTTCCTATCTCCCATTACTCTTGAAATGTCTAAGAATGTCGTAAGGTGGCGAACTCTACTCTTAAACTCTAAAAATATTGGAAAAAAAGAGCTAGAATAAAATTAATCCGGACTTTCTGAAAACTGAATAAATGGAGTATGAAGTAGCAAAAAATGAAGTGTTTAGAAGGGATCAACAATCAAAAAAGTGGATTACGCAATTAAATTTTCAATAGATTTCTCGTTTTTTATCTCCAATTTAAACCACTTCTTATAGGTCTTGTCAAGCTGTTTAGCTTTTCTGGAGATTCCGTTAATATTCTGGAGAGTGAATAATTCTTCTTTAGTTAAGCACAAATCTGAGATAGAATCTAGGTTTCCGTAGAGTTTTTCAATTAACCTAAGTATTTTTTGATAGGTCTTGATTAATGATTTGGATTTGCTAATTTCCATAAACTCTTCATTGAGAATCTGAGGGTTGATTAATCTGCCTATATCTTGGAGTATCTTTTCAAGGGATTTTAAGGTTATTGTTTTGTTATTTAATTCTGGAACTTCATGCTCTTTCCATAATACTGCTGAAAAGTAAATAGGTTTGATAAGATGGGGTGGGTTACCGGGATTTTTTCCAAACATATCCTTTACCCATTTTAGCTTGGTTTGTAGTGATCCTTTTCGAGTATATGAAAGTTCATCCTCTTGTAATTGCCCTAATGTGTAAAAGTATGCATCTCTAATTTGTCCGAGATGCCTAGCTGATTCGTAACCAAATCTAGCGAAGAAAAGGGGGTTGGTAAGGTTTCGATTTACAGAGATAGTTTTCTCAAATTGTTCATTGCATTGTGGACACGTTAAAATAGCATGATGGAAAATTTGTATATGAATGGTGTTTGTATCAAGTACTTTTGTGATTAATGATTATATTGAATTGAAATTGGAGGATGACAAGACTGTTATTTATATAGAGGGAAAGGAATTCATTCAGTGCAAATATTTATCAATAACCAGCTCAGAAGCGAACTTTATATTTTCAGAAATTGAATCTATTGATGATTTCTCTGAAGATATAGGATTGATAAATTCTTTTGAAATATCTCCTGATATTGAGTTTTGGGGACATTGTTCGAACCTTCAAGCGTGGTATGAACATAACTATGACACAACATTACTCCATTCCAATTTAGCCTTTCCTTTGTTAAAGGAATTATACAAAATTGGAGATCCGATTGCCAATTTCAAGTTTAAGGAGGAAATTGTTAAAAGATTCTCTTCCAATAGACAGATTACTTTTGAGTTTTTGTTAATTGAAGATTACTTAAAGTACTTAGGTATTCAGGAGGTTAAGTTTTTGTTAGACACTTCAAATTTTATTGAAAGTTTACTTAATTGCCGAGCTGAACTGTTAGAGAATATTCGAAAGACTATCCAATATATGAGAAAAAAGTTTCCTAATATATTAAGAAGTAAGGTTTTAGAGATATTTCGCCAGAAAGATTATAGAATTATTGAATTATTATTTATAAGAGATTTATTTTACGATATTTCAGATTCTAAGGACTTATTGTTAATTATTAATAGTAAGATTGAATTTTTTGAAGTCTTATTAGACACAATTGAATACAGTAAGCATGATCTTTCCTTACAAGGAGATATTTCTAAGGATATTTATTATTTTTTTCAAAATCTTGATCAAGACTATATTCCTATTATAAAGTATGCAATTGAAAAGGCTTTAAAACGGCAAGATTTTAGAGTTTTAAAATTCTTATCCGAATATAATTTATTCGACTATTTTACGAAAGAAGAATTAGATAATCTATAAATTTAAATACTTTTAAATAACCTTCATAAAATATTATAATTAATATTAAATATTTTAAAAAAGGTATGATGGAATGAGTAACCTTTCATATAAGTTTAAGATAACTTTATTTGGACCTGGGGGAGTAGGTAAAACATCTCTTTTATTACGATATATAAAAGAATATTTTAGCGATGATTTAAAAAAAACTATAGGTAGCAATTTTCTAATAAAGGATGTGGAGCTTGAAGGGAAGAGTGTTCGCCTTCTTCTATGGGATAGTAATGTCTAAATTTCTTAGGCTACCCCAAAATTGGAGGACAACCACAATTCCACAAACTCAGGACTATTTATTTTAAAGGGAGTAACGCAGCACTTGGTGTTTTTGATTTATCTTCTAACCAAAGTCTTTTAAAAATCCCCGGTTGGATCAGCTCTATTAAGAAAACAGTCAAAAAAACTATACCTATGATCCTTTTGGGTAATAAAGTTGATTTAGAAAGAGAAGTAGATAAATCAGAAGCAGAAGATTTAGCTAAGAGATTGAATTGCGACTATTTAGAGACCTCAGCAAAAACAGGTCAAAATGTAGAATTAGCTTTTGAAAAAATAGCAAAAGCATGTATTGAGGATATTGGTAAATAGAGCTATAAGTAAACCCTCCTTAATTTAAATAATTTTTAACTTCTTAAGTTCAGCAATTAGTTCATTTGTATTAGTATATTTAATAGCAATAATTCCTAATTGTTTAGCAGAACGTATATTATTTAGCCCATCATCTATAAAAACAATTTGTTCCGGTTTACAACCAGCTTTTTGAATTGCATATTCAAACGTTTTAGGATCAGGTTTAATCAAATGAATTTCATGTGAAAGTATTAATTCATCAAAATAATGTAAAAAAGCCCATTTTTTTTTTAATATAAAATCCCAATGACTGGAATTCACATTGGATAAGGCGATTAATTTAAATTTTTTACTATCTCGTATTTTCTTGATTATTTTTATTACGTCTAAATTAATGTCAGATATTATACTATTGAATGCTTTAAAAAATTCAGATTGATCTACCATGCAAACTTGGAGTAGATCACATGCAAGTTGATAAAATTCATCATCAGTCATATTTCCTTGATGATATATATCAGACTGTCTAAAAAATTCTAACATTATTGGCGTTTGGGGCTTATTTAGAGGAGATTGAGTTATGATCCTATTATAAAAATTTGAAAAATCTAAGTCTACAACTACTCCCCCTAAATCAAAAATAATTGCTTTAACTTTCATGATGAATAAAAAAGTATCTTTATGCTTTTAATAACAGATTGAATAAATATTTTATTTAATAGAAATTAAACTTATTCTTAGCGTCTAAAATAAATTCTAGTTGACATTTTCCTAAATGGTATTGGCAGTTTATATTTTGGAAAATTTCTCGTATCAGCTTCAAGCATTTCAAACAGTTTATCTAACTTTACATCGTTGAATTGTTCAGAAGTTTGATTATTAGGACCAAATGGTTTATTAATTAACCTTTTTCTTATAGAAATCGTTTGATTTTCTTGTTCTTTTTTCCCAATAATTATTGTATATGGTATCCACTCAATTTCAGATTGTCTTATTTTCTTTCCTACAGTTTCCTCTCGATCATCGAAATCGGCTCTAAATTCTTCCCCATTGATGATATTAAGTAACTTTTCAGCATATTCGTTTTGTTCATCACTAACAGTCATTATCCGCACTTGTATTGGTGATAACCAAGTTTTAAATCCTGGAACAAGTGTATCTTTATTTCGAATAGCAGATTCGATTAAACCCCATAAAACTCTTTCTATAGCACCAGTTGGAGAGTTATGAAGAATTATCGGATGTTTCACTTGACCATCATTATCTATAAAAGAGATATTGTATTTCTGCCTTTTAATACCATCATTATCGAACATATATTCTAAGGAACTCTCTACATCTATTTGGTTAGTCGCTAATGTCGCACTCTTACCGTGTGCTGAAAGAACATTTCTTTCAAATTTCAATATATAATAATAATATCTATCTTCCCATAGTTCTAATAATGCTGGATGCTGTTCTGATCTGATTAAATCTATTATCCAATTCTTGTTTTCCTTATAAAACTCTTGAGTAACTCTGAATATAACATAAGTTTTTATTCCTAAATCCTTCTCAAGACTCTTGATTAATTTATATTGATTTTTAAATTCATCAATAGAAGATTCAATATCTTTACACATCGTATGCATATCTGGCATTATAAAAGCTCGCAGTCTTCTTAAACCGCTTAATTCACCTTCTAATTCACGTCTAAACGCGTACTGCTCATATTCATAAACTCTTAAAGGAAAATAATGTGGCTTCAAATTCATTTGAGAAAATAAATCGAATAGAAGGAAATCGCATGCATATCTTAAGAGATATCTATCACTTCCAGATTCAACCCAATAACTCCTTGCGGGAAACCGAGCGGTTTGTGCTGTCAGTTTCTTATTTTTAACAGTATACATAACAGGTGTATCAACAAGAATCGCCCCATAATCTATGAGTCTATCTTCTATATAATTTTTTATGAGATTCTTCATAATGATTCCTTTTGTATACCATCTGAAGTTCCCTGCATCAGTGTTAGGATCAAAATCTAATAATTCAAATTCCTTCATAACTTTTATATGAGCGGGTTCAATTGCTCTCTCCATCAGTCTTGAGCCTAATTCAGAATTTAGAAATGTATGAAATTCTTTGTCTTTAATCTCCTTTGGTGGCAAAATCTTCTGATCTTCATCAAATTTTAGAATGAGTTCTTCTCCCGAAGGTGTAATTATTTTAAATATTGAATTTTTAACTTGTTCTTCAGGTTTTATAGCTAGTTTAACATCTCTATACATTTCTGCTACTTCATGACCCAAACAGTTGATTTTAAATGATTTATACCATCCAAATGGAGAAAATTTTGCTTCAATACCTCTCTCTTCTAAATTCTTAGCTATTTTTGGACAAACTTCCATAGCATTTTGATCATTACTAAGAAATTTACTTAAATGTGCCCATGGATAAACTAAAACCTTATCAACATGATAATTACTGCGATCTTCAATAAGTTCTAAAACTTTTCTTGTTTTTCCCTTAATTTCACCCTTTTCAATTTTTTGGTTAAAATCTCTAATTTCTTCGTTTTTTTGTCTTAATTTTTCTGGAAATCCGGTAATTTGTAATATTGCGTTCTCAATTTCTTCTGCGCCTTGTTTAGCAATTAAATCTGTATCATATGTGTCCTGATCCTCAACAGAGACAAAACAAACAAGAATTAAACCCTTCATTTTTATCACATCCTCAGCATACTCTTGAGGAGTACTCGTTGCTTCTTTATTCTTAACAACTTCTACATCTTGAGAGTGAATTAATAAGATTTTCATAATGATCCCTTATTCTAGTCTTGTAGGCAATATATTATAATAAATTCTAAATATTTTTCTTACTTTTGATATTTAATTATATTCAAAATTCAAATTAATTATTACTAAATTTTAGTTTTATTATAATGAATCTTAAAAAAGCTTTTTCAGAAATAACTGAGTTATTAGATATATTATATCAAGATAGAGAAGAAATTTTAAAATTGTCTCGCGATGTAATTAGGGATTGCAGTATAGCTATAAAAAATGTTCATAGAAAAGAATTTGATAAATTTCATGAAAGAATAAACCAGATTAAGATTAACCATAAGAATTTAATCGAAATAGTCAACAAAAATCCTGGTATATTTTTCAAATATTTAACAACACCTGAGCAAGAATATGTTGAATCAATTGCTTTTCATTCAATTATTAGTAAAAAAGAGATTCCATCACCTTTGGAATTAAATATTAATCCTTTAAATTTTCTACTAGGATTAGCAGATGTAATTGGAGAATTGCGGAGATATGCTTTAGATAATATTAGAAATTCTCATGTTGAAGATTTAAATTCGATATTAGAAAAGATGGATGAGATCTACACGTATTTATTCACTATTGATTATCCATCTGGTGTAACTCAAGATTTAAGACATAAAGTAGATGTTGCTAGAAATATAATCGAAAAAACAAGAGGAGATATATCACTAGCAATCCAAATGGATGATTTGAAGAGATGTTTTAACAACAAGATGTAATTTCAACATTAATTATCTGAAATGGGTATGTGAGCAGAAAAAGATGAATAAAGAAAAGAAGAGGATAATGATAGCTGGAACGTTTGATCTGATTCACGCAGGTCACATTTACCTAATTAATGAAGCTGCAAAACTAGGAAACGTGTATGTTGTTGTTGCTACTGATAAAAACCGTGAGATATTCTCAGGGGAACAACCTATTATTACCCAGGAACAAAGATTAGAAATTATCAAGAACTTTAGAAATGTAACAGATGCTAGATTAGGAAGAAGCGATAATGATACGCTTAAAACAGTTGAAGAAATTAATCCAGACATAATTCTATTGGGACCTGATCAGAAATATAGTATTGAAATTCTTAAAAAAAAGCTTAGAAAAAAAAATTTAGATCACATTGAGGTTAAGAGACTAGAAACTTATTATGATAAATACAAATTACATAGTTCAAGTTTAATAAAACAAAAAATAATTGAAAAATATAAAAAAAAAAACCAAATCAATCGTGATAATGGAGGATAAAGAAGAAATTTCTTCAGAAAATTATGCAAATTGGTTTGCACTTTATCATCTTTGCCAAAATATTAGTAGTCGAAAAGCTATCCATATTAGTAGTGTTGAATTTGGGAAAATACTCAATTTATCTCAACAAACAGCTTCAAGAAGAATAAATCAATTAGAAGATATAGGTTGGATACAAAGAAAGATTACAGGGAAAGATCAGATTATAAGAATTACAAAGAAAGGTGCTGATGTTATGTTTGCAATGTATAAAGATTTAAAACAAATTTTAGAAGAGATATTAATTGTGGGAGAAGTCACTGGAGGAATGGGAGAAGGAGGTTATTATGTTAGAATTAAGGAGTACTATGATCAATTTAGAGAAAAACTAGGATTTAAACCTTATTTTGGAACATTAAATATTCAGTTAAGTGATCTTAATAAAGAATTATTGGAAGAAAACTTAAAAAATCGAATACCCTTTATAATTCAAGGATTTGAGAAGGAAGAAGAGGGATATATTAAACGGAAATACGGTTCTGTAGAGTGTTATGATTGTATTGTATCTCGTTTAGATGATCAAACAAAAAAAATAAATGGTGCAATTTTGATGATAAAAAGAACACACCATAAGAAAAATATAGTAGAAATTTTAGCAGAACCTTATTTAAGAGACATACTTAAATTAAAAGATGGTGTTCGTGTTAGAATTGAATTGATAAAAAAGAGTTAATGGTATACTGCACTTTCTCTATTCATTTTCTTTTTTTTTAATTTGAAGGGAAATTTTTTTGGATCTATAAAGAAATGTGCCTATTACAAGCCACATATAAATAAATAAAAATTCGGCAGTAAAACCATAGAAAAAAGCGAACAACATTGTTATAAAAATATAAAATAATCTTTCAGATCTAGCCATCAAACCTATGTCAAAATCTCCTTTGAAAAAAACTTCCGCTCTTGCTCTGCAATAACTGATCATAAAAGAAACTACATATGAAATAAATAAAATAAGTTTCATATCGATATAATCCCATAAAAAATTATTCCAATTAAAAATAATAAGCCCCAAAAATATAAAAAATTCTGATATTCTATCCATCACAGAATCAAAAAATGCACCAAACTTACTTGATCTTTGAGTCAATCTAGCGATAGCACCATCGCATCCATCCATAATCCCTGTTGTAAAAACTAAAATGGAAAATACTAAAAGATTTCGAAAAAATGCTATATATATAAAACTCATAAACGCAAAACAAAGCATAAAAATTGTAGCTAAATTTGGAGTTATACCAATTTTACTTAAACCTTTAGCCAAAATTGTTATTAGTGGTTTAAATAAATATCTTAACCGATATTTAGAGGGCATATCTAATCTTTATTATACTATTTTTATAATTTTAATATAATATTTTTTGCATATTAATATAGGATAATTTTTTTATTTTGATTGTTTTAAATATATAATTAACTCATCATTCGAAAGGAAGATTGAAAACTCTTGAAATTACGTTTGATTTTGAAAACAAATACGAAGAAAAAAAAAGAAATAACATTAAAATTAAGTATCCCACCAAGTAAACATATTGGTTTTATAAACTTTATAAATTTAGCTTTAAAACAAGATTTACCAATTGAATTATCTTTTGAAAAAATATCAAAAAAGGGAGAAAGGGAAGAAAGCAAAATATTTGGGCAATTTAAATTACAAGGTAAACCAGATTCACAATTCTATGGATTAGAAGAAGAACTTCACGAAGAAGAGCGCAAGAAAAAAAAATTACAACAAAAAAGAAAACAAAAATAATTCCGTTGGTATGAAAACTTCTCTAAAAATTTTCATGTTCTTCTCGCTTAACTCAAATTTAATAAAACTATACTATTATTAATACTCTTTTAAAGAATAAGTTGTAATGGTGCGGTAACATAACATTCAACACAAATTTTGTGGTAAAAAAAATCTTAAATGAAAATTTTTAATTAAAGGATATAAACCCGAATTTAATGAGATTTTTACAAACATTATAAACTTGCTTTTGAGCAATATTTAGTTCTATGGATATCTGATTAATTGTTTTTTTTCCATTTATTTGTTTATAGACTACAAATGATGTATCGCCCGTTAGATAATACTTAGGATTAATTTTTTTTGAAGTAGTGAAGATTGGAATATAATCATAATATTCTGGAATCTCTTCAACATAATTAATCTCCTCTTTTGATTCTAAAGGCGTTTTCTCTTCTTCTACAAAACTATTAAAAAATTCGAAAATTTTATTATTAGCTTGTTCCTCAATCTTTCTATTTTCTTCGTCAAGAAATTTTTTAACAACAATTTCAAATGGCGTAAAATAATCTAACCTTCCATTCCAGTTTATAATTTGATCAATGCTGAACTCTTTTAAAAAATAATCAGAGATTTTTTTTAAAAATTGTTGAACTTTCATTAATTCCGATTTTTTGTCATAAGTAGCAAGATAGATTAAATCTGGGACAGTTAAATCTTTTAAGAAAGATAATTTCAGATTATTGTTTGATAATTTCAACTCAGATATTGTTCCCATTTCCTCAAATGAATCTGAAAAAGAATTCAATGCTGAAAAAAACCCAGATATCATAATGAGATTGTCTTCTTGAGACAGAAGATGATTAATGTTTGAATTAGAAAAATTCTTAGAGAATAAAGGTAATCCATCTTTAATTATTATAACGTCGCAAATCATCAATCTCAGGAAGTAATATCATGTTTTTTTAAAAATAATTATTAGTTATTTTATAATTCAATAATATCTACGTAATTGGAAAAAAAAAGAATTATAATACATCTGTGATATCAGTGTAATATAAATATTCATTATATAATGATTCGTATACGAGCTCCTGGCCGGATTAATTTATTTGGTGAGCATCAAGATTATTTAAATTATCCTGTAATTGCTATGGCAATATCGAAATATGTATATTTAGAAGCAAAAAAGATATCCTACCCATATCTATCAATAGAACTTTCAGATTTAAATGAGCGTTTTGAAATCAAATTAAATAATAAAGAATTGGAATATTTATCAAAAAGAGATTACCTTAGGAGTGCTTATAATCAATATTTACGAAAAGGTTTCAAATTTCAAAGTGGGTATAATATTAAAATTACTGGAGACATCCCAATTAATGCTGGAGCTGCTAGCTCCTCAGCACTGGTTATAGCTTGGTTATTTTTCCTTAATTTAATCAGCAGGAATCGTAAAAGAATAAATAAATTTCAGTTATCATTAATGGGATATGATACAGAAGTAAAAGAATTTAATGAGGCTGGAGGAATGATGGACCATTTTACTTCAGTTTATGGCAATTTAATATATTTAGAACCAAAACAATATAGACCTGAAGTAATTAATAAAAGGATAAAACTTGATGGTTTTGTGTTGGGGAATTCCTTAGAAAAAAAAGAAACAGTGGAAGATCTTTTTAGAGTTAAAGACATTGCAAAAAAAGCATTTATAGAAATTAAAAAAATTATGCCAAAATTTAACCAATACATCACTTCATTAGAAGAAGTAAAGAAATTTTTACCTAATCTTAAAAAAGAATATCAGAAAAAAATTATTGGAAATATAAATAATCGTGATATTACTATTCAAGCAAAAAATTTGATTTTTAATAGTTACTTTAATGAAAAAAATAAAGCTAATAAGTCTAAAACCAATTTCTATATAAGCTTAGGAAATTTATTGAATAACCATCATTATCAATTAAAAGAGAATATTAAAGTATCAACAGATAAAATTGAGAAAATGATATTAAACTGCTTAGAATCAGGTGCTTTAGGAGCAAAAATTAATGGTTCTGGCTTTGGTGGCACTATGTTTGCGCTTTTTCCAAATAATGAAGATCAACTTGTTGAATCAATTGAAAAAATTGGAGGAGAAGCATTTAAAATAGAAACAAGTAATGGTGTGGAGAAATATTGAAAGCCGTTATATTATGTGCTGGTTTAGGAAAACGTTTAAGTCCATATACTGATTCATATCAAAAATCAATGATACCCCTTCATGGTAAACCATTATTAGAATATATTATTAATGGTTTAATCTATGCTGGATTTAAAAGTATAATTATCGTTGTAGGATACCAGAAAGAACAAATTATTAACTATTTTAAGGATGGAAATAAATGGGGAATAACTATTGAATATGTTGAACAAAAAGTACTTAATGGTACGGGAGGAGCAGTATTAGTATGTAAAAAATTAATTCAAGATTCTCATTTCTTTTTAACTTGGGGCGATATCTTAGTACCCTATTATCTATATAAAGATGTTTTTGCTATATTTAAAAAAGAGAATCAGGATTTTATACTGGTTACAAATTATACAGCAGATCCATATAAAGGTGGCGCTATTTATTATAAAAATGATTTATTAGTGGATATTATAGAAAAACCGCCTAAAGGTAAATCTAAATCAAACCTTAATAATTGTGGAATATTCATTTTCTCATCAGAAATTTTCGAAGTTTTAAAAACTCTTGAACCTTCTAAACGATGTGAAATTGAATTAACAGAAGCGATAAGGATTGGAATTAATATAAGAAGGTGGAAAATTAGAATTATTAAAATGGAAAAAAATCAGTTTAGAGGAGATTTTGGAGACATAGCAACTTATGAGAAATTATGTGAAAATTCAAGGTGGCTTTCTAAATTGGTTAATCATAATGAGGATCACATAAAATAGATCTCCAAATTAAAACATTTAATTTCTTTTTTAACGGAACTTAATCTTAACCGTTTGAATTAAACAACTTTATAAAAATTGGACTAATCAAGAATTAATACTTGAGAATTTTTTTCTATATATATAACAAATTATACTTAATAAATTTGGATTGATAAAATTGAGTGAAGATAAATATAAACATCGCTATTATTATAAGGAGTCTTATGAAGCGTCTATTGGAACTTTCGCAGTTGCAATAATTTTTCTTTTTGTGGCAATATTATCACTATTTTTTAGAACCTTCGGTATATGGTTCATAGGACTTGCATGGTGGGGTTTTTGGCTCTTTATTCCTGCTTTTTTCATATTCATTGGAGGATTTGAACAACTTTATAGGAATTATAAGTATAAACAAGTTGTTAAGAATGCTGTTGCTCAACGAGACTTTCAAGGAACATATAAACTTGAACATATCGCATTAGAAATAGGGATGAAACCAAGTGTATTACTACGAGTGTTAGTAGATCTAAGAAATAAAGGATTAATAAAGTATAGTTTTGATGCTGAATCAGGACAAATTATCTTAGGTCAACCAATAAAGTATACTCCTGCAACTGAATACGTCCCTCCACCTAAAAAGATCGAGGAGGCTTTACCATCAGAAGGAAAAAACTTTTGCGTCTATTGTGGCCAAAAACTCGAATCAAGTGGAAATTTTTGTCCTAATTGTGGGTCTAGACTTTAAAATTAATTTAAATTTTATTTTAATTTTCTTTTTTTACAGCACTACCGAATTTTATTATCACATTAAAAAAAAAAAGAAAATGTAGATTAGGTTTACATTTAGGAGTTAAATCTTGTCTTTTTTTCAGCGTGTAGTTTCCTTGCATTTTCAGTTAATTGATTATATTTTTCTTTATCGATTGGGAAATACCTCATAGCTATTATTCCAATAATTAAAAATACTATTGGTAAGATAACCATGAGACTTCGAAGACCAAATTCCACCGCATATTCTGCTGTGCTAAGATCGAAGATATTCCAATCTGTACCAATGAATACTAGTCCTATTGAGAGAAATACTACTACATTGGAGAATTTTACGATGAAACCGTTTATTCCATAGAAATTACCCTCTCTTCTTACTCCCGTTTTTAATTCATCCTCATCGATAATTGCAGCAATTGTAATATCTCTAACAATTAATACTCCTGCCAGCCCAATTCCTAATAAGAAGAAAAATATAAAACCTAAGAGTACTCCTCTTATAAACATGAGAGGTAACAATGTTATAATAAAAACTATCAAAGATAGTATATAAGATTCTTTAGCACCAAGTTTATTTACAATTATTCGCCATGGAAATACAAATATCGCTGCTGAAACAAAACCAGTACCCAGTATTAAAGATAGTATTGAAGCATCTTGAACCCCTAAACAAACTGCTCCATAAATTGGCATTATGGTAGGAATCATATTAAATGCATACCATAATGCAAAATTCCCAATAACATATAATTTGAACGATTTGTATCCAAATGTATATTTTAATGCTTGTCTAAACGGTGGAACTCTTTCATAATCCTTAGAAAATTCAATTCTTTCTTTTAATCCAAATTTAATAAAAATAAACCCCCCAATTGCGCAAATTATTGAAATAATTACAGCAGCTATTATGTATTGTAATTGTGTAGTTCCAATAGGTACATCTTCACTGGTGAAGCTTTGAATAAGGAATCCCGGTAATAAGAAAGCAATCAATAATGAAATCACTTGAAAAAATTGGATAGAATTATTAGCTTTAGATCTTTGATCTAAATCACGAAACATCTCTGGAAATAAACTAGTTTGGTTTAATGAATACATTGTATAAAAAAGCTCCCAAATTACGATTATGATTAAGAAATACAAAAATGCTAGAAGATCAGATCCTCTGGGTGCAGTAAATAGTAGAATATTTATAACAAGTAGTGGAATTATGCCTATTATAATGAATGGTTTTCTACGACCCATTTTAAAGTTTGATCTGTCAGAAATAGCCCCAAGCATTGGATCATTAAAAGCATTCCATATTGCCCAGATTATGAAACCAAGAGATATCAATCCTGCAGGTAATTCTATTATAGAAAAATAGAATGTAAATATTAAGAAAGTAAAAAACTGTAAAAAGATAACATCTGTAAAGCCAGCAAAACTATAAAACACAGCTTTTTTTAAGGAATACTCTTCCTCTAAATCAGGTTGTTCTTTAGACATAATTTTTTCCTATTTATTTATAATTTTTAGAACGATTATGTTAAAAGTTACTAATATTTTGTTCTCAATATTTATAAAAATTCTTTGAACAGAATAATTATTTTATTTTAATTTTCAATATCACGTTCATGCAACAACCAGCTATTCAAATTTCCACTAAATTCAGAGAGGCTTTTTTTTTAAATAAGAGATCGATTTTACATATTACAAATTCAAATTTCTTCGAGATGACCTATAATTTCAAAAGGGTTCATTAATAAAGATTTCTCTGACATATCCTATGAAAATAGATCAGATTTAGCAAATTTGAATCTTTGCGATCAGGATATTCAATATTTAGACAAAGCCTTAATTTCTAATCTTGTTTCGGAGTTATTTAATCACATCAATTCAAAGGAAACTTTTAAAGTTATATCTGATTTGTTAATTACTTCTCTCTGTGAGTACAAAAAAAGATTTCCAATTGATATAAAAACTGAGAATATTAAAATAGATTTTAATGAAATCAATAAAAGCGAATCTAGCAACTCGAAATATAACTTAAATGATTCAAATAATGAATATCTCTCCATTTCAAATGATATCCATACTATATTATCAAATTGTCAGGATTTGACTAATACCCAAAAACTTGATTTCTGTACAAATCAAAGATACTTCATGAAATTGTTTTTGAAAGAACTTGTAATAAAACTTAAAATCCGTGGATAGAACTCATTAGATCAACGAAAGGGATAAAATTGAAAATAGAAAGAAAAAAAGAGTTAATTTAAATATTTAAGTCTTTAGGCCAAGGTACATCCATAAAGCAAAAGTAGCCATTACAACTCTTACAATACCAATAGCGAGAACTAAAGTAAGAATTGAATCTAATGCTCCGCATAAAACAAAAATTATAAAACCAATTGATAGATACGTAAACTTTTTCCTCAATGTACCTGTAGCTTGCTTTGCTTTTATTGCCATTCCTATTCCTAAAAAGATTAACGATGATACTAAAAATACTGCAACCATAATAAAGGTTGGATGGCCTCTATTAAAATCCGCATCAATAATACCGTCAGGGAACTTAACGCTTATAGAGTCAAATGACTGAATTGGTTGAGTCCATAGAAAAAATTCAAAAACTCCACCCAATATTATAAAAATAGCTACAAGTAACCATTTATATTTTGGTATTAAAAGTTCACCCCCTAACCACATAGCAAAAAACAACGCTGGTGCAACCCAAGTGTAACTTAAAAACACATATATTACTTCTGGAGAAAGATTTGTATTTGTAATTAATTTTAAGAAAAAATCAACAGTTGGTCCGAGCCATAAGAAGCCAACAAAAATCATAACTAAACCTGCAATTGTAAGTAGTTTTGCTTTCAATTTTATTGATTTATAAAAAGAAAACAATCCAAAAATCACTGAAGAAAAAACTATAAGGGACGCAGTAATACCATCTAACAAACCTTCAAAACCGATTGGCATTTGTATTTATACACCTTTTTTATAAAAATTCAATTCAATTATAAAATTATATATTTATTTAATTTAATTCTATTTATAATTATATTTTTTAATGTAATATAAGAATATAATAATTACTGAACAACTACATTAAGATTTCTATTTCAAATGATATCCATTCGATTTTATCTAATTACTCAGATTTAACTAACTCGCAGAAACTTGATTTCTGCAATAATCAGAGATATTTTATGAAATTGTATCTAAAGGAAGTCTTAATGCAATTTAAAATAGCCTAATTTTAAATTAAATAAAATTAAAAAAAAAGAAAAATTATTTTAATTTCTCTTATGTTTTAAGTCCTAAGTACATCCATAAAGCGAAAGTAGCCATAACGACTCTAATAACTCCTATAGCAAGAGGTAATGTAAGAATTGAATCTAAAGCACCGCATATTACAAATAATATATTTGCAATAGACAAATAAGTAAATTTCCTTCTCAATTGTCCTGTGGATTGTTTCGCCTTTATCGCAAAACCAATACCTAAAAACACAAGTGCGGATACTAGAAAAACAGCAACCATCAAAAATGTTGGATGAGTTTGTACAAAATGGGCATCTATTAAATCTTCACCTGGATTTGCTAAATCCCATGTAAATGAAGCATCTGTTTGAAACCATAAGAAGTATTCAAAGATTACTCCTAAAACTATAAAAATCCCTATAAGAGTCCATTTTCCTTTTGGAAAAATTAATTCACCTCCAAGATAGATCGCGCAGACTAAAGCAGGGGCGACCCACAGATAACTTAATAAGGAATACACTTCAATCGGATTAATATTCTTACCTGTAAATAAAACCATAAAAAGATCTACTGTTGGTCCTAACCACAAACAACCAACAAAAAACATCATCAATGCTGCAACAGAAAGAAGTTTAGCTTTCAATTTTATTGATTTATATAATGATAATAACCCAAAAATCACTGAAGAAAGAATAATTAATGTTGCTGTGGATCCGTCTAACAATCCTTCAAATGAGACCATTGCATATTACACCTTATTTTATAACTCATTTATTCAATTTTTAAAATTATATATTTATTAATTCTGATTTTATTTATAATCATATTTTTTGATGTAACACAAGAATATAATATTTGCTGAATAATTACATTAAGATTATTCTCTTCCTCATAATTTTATATCAATCATGAAATTTTTTTATAAATGAAAGTAAAAATTTCTTGTTTTTCTCTCTTATGAGCTAGTATATATTTTTCTTTCAAAATAGAGCTAAAATTTTCGAGTTCATACATGTGAGATATAATAATTGCTCCTTTTTTTGCCGTTCTGAATACATGTTTAAGATATTTATGCATTGAAGGGAGTGAATAAATGTAAATATAATCATATTCTTTTAAATTATGCAGAAAGAAATCTCCAAGCTTAATTTTTGTCTTTTTTAATAGTCTTTTTTTATATTTTCCCTCCTTTTTCAATGATTTGATGCGATTATTTGCTTCTTTTTTTAGGTTTTGATTAATTTCAATTCCATGGGCTCTAATACAATAATTTAAAACAGTAAAAATCACTATAGTTCCATTTCCCGCTCCTAAATCAATCAATTTTTGATTAGAGGCGTATTTTAAACCAAATTTAAGTTCAAGTGTTTTAAATATCTCTCTTAAAAATTCATTATTTGTCTCTGAAAAAGGTAGATCCAATTGCGAATGAAATTTGCCAAAATTCTTTACTTTCTTTTTCAATCTAATATCAATGCCCTTTTAGTTAAAATTTAGGAAGATCTAAGATCTAATAATTGAAGTTTTTTAATAAATGCCTTCTAAAATGGATATAAAAATCTTTTATTATTTATTCCGAGGTTTCCTAATATTAAAAGATGTAAATCTCACACGTCTTTAAGATCTAACTTTAATACGATGTAACCTTTTAATATTTTAAAATTTCTTTATGATACTTTAATATTGTTGTTATGGCAAATATATTAATAACTGGTGGCACGGGTTTTATTGGAGTACCTTTAGTAAGGAAACTACAAAGCTTAGGACATTATTTAAAGTTATTAGTAAGAGAGACTAGTGATATAACTCCATTTGAAGGATTAAAAAACATTGAATATTTCTATGGTGATGTTCGCAATATTGAGATTCTTTACAAAGCTGCAGAAAATGTAGATTTAATCTATCATCTAGCAGCTTATACCAGAATGTGGGCAAAAGACAAGTCAATTTTCGAGGACACTAATGTAAAAGGCACTGAAAATATTGCTCAAATAGCTTTAGAAAAAAATATTCGCCTCCTCTATATCAGTTCTTTTATTGCTTTGGGGGGAACTCCGATTGATCCTGTGGATGAAACCTATGAGTGTGAAGATGGATTATATCTTGATTATGCAAAGACAAAATTTCAAGCCAGAAAACTAATAAAAGATTATATTAAAAAAGATCTTAATGCAACTATATTTTACCCTGGAATAGTCTATGGTCCTGGAGATTTTAATATATTTGGTCAAATAATTTTAGATATTACGGCAAGGAAGTTCTTAGGATGCCCTGGAAAAGGAGATAATATGGGAAATTTTGTATATGTGAATGATGTTGTTGATGGAGTTGTAAGTGTTATTGATCGAA
>Ga0315553_10000069_pt1 | contig 79728 bp, 73 predicted proteins | sample SalMarSW160140MG_FD_203099 | JGI IMG/M metagenome (GOLD analysis project Ga0315553, IMG submission 203099) | Salt marsh sediment microbial communities from the Plum Island Ecosystem LTER, Massachusetts, United States - Salt Marsh Sediment SW1601-40 ... | reverse complement strand
GCGACCCGGCGATCGGAGAGGGGGTGCCAGCGGGTCCGCTCCACCTGGATCTCCGGCCCCGTCTGCGGCTCGACCGGGGCGGTCGGCTTGCTCTTCGCCGCCGGGGCGGGCTCGGCGGCAGCGGTGACGGGAGCCGGCTTGGGCGCGGGGGCGGGCTCGGAGCGGACGGCGGGCTTCGCCGCCGCGACCGGCGCTGGAGCGGGTGCGGGCGGGGCCTCGGCGCGCGGTGCCGGCCTCGGCACCACGGCCACCTCCTCCGGCTCCTGGATCTCGGGTGCAGGGGCCGGCTGAGGGGGGCTCGGGGCGCGCGCCCGCGCGGCTGCGGCTGCCCGCATCTCCTGCTCGGCGGCGAGGCTCGCCTGCCGCGTCTCGGCCAGGGCCCGAGCGCGCTGGACCGCCGACGACGACTCGATGGGTCGCCGCTGCCCGGGCTTGTCCAGCGGAGCCGGCTGGAGCGGCTCTCCGTCGGCCAGGCGCGGGACGGGATCGGGGCGCTCCACGACCTGGACGTCCGAGGCGAAAGCGTCCGAGGGCGGCGCCGGCGGTGCCACGGGTCGGGCGACCGCGGGCGGTGCGGCCTCCGGCTGGGGCGCCGCGACCGGAGCCGTTGCCACGACGTCCGGCGTCGTGGCGGCTCCCCCGAATAGCCACCAGATCAGCCCCCCGCCCGATCCCACGCCGATCACGAGCGCGAGGACCGCGGGCAGCCAGCCGCGTCGCGCCTCCTCGCGCGCGCGGGGCGGGTCGGCGATCTGCTCGCGGAGAGGCCGGCCCTGCTCGGCGGCCGCCTTCTCCTCCTCGAGGCGCCGCAGCGCCTTCAGGATCGTGCTCACTCGGCCCTCTTCTCGGCGAGTCCGCGCCAGCGGGGTCGCCCCCGCCCGCGCCGACGGTCTCGGGCGCGGAGGATCTCGCGGGCCGCCCGACCGACGTGGGCGCGCTCGATCCGCTGCGATCCGTCAGCATAGCCCGCGAGCAGAGCCCGGTCCGCGAGCAGGTTGACCAGCCGGGGAACGCCCCGGGAGCGGCGGCGGAGCTCGCGAAGCGCCGCGGTGGTGAACAGGTTGGGATCCCGGCCCGCGGCGACGCGCAGGCGGTGGCGCACGTAGTCCCCGGCCTCGGGCTCGGACAGGGGATCGAGCCGCCAGCGCACGCCGATCCGCTGGCGCAGCTGCCGCAGCTCGCGGGAGTCGAGCAGCGCGTCGAGCTCGGGCTGACCGAACAGCACGATCTGGAGCAGCTTCTCCGTGGAGGTCTCCAGATTCGACAGCAGCCGGATCTCCTCCAGCGTCGCGACCGGAAGGCCCTGGGCCTCGTCGACGATCAGCAGCACGCGCCGGTGTCGGCGGCTCGCCTCCAGCAGGAAGCGGTTGAGCCGGTCGAGGAGCTGGGCCCGCGTGCCGTCGCTCGGAAGCCCCAGCTCGCGGTGGATCGCCTCGAGCAGCTCGTGGGCAGACAGGCAGGGGTTGAACAGGTAGGCCACCTCGGCGTCGGCTCCGAGGCGCTCGAGCAGCGTGCGGCAGAGGGTGGTCTTGCCGGTGCCCACTTCACCGGTGACGGCGATGAAGCCCTCGCCCTGCTCGATCCCGTAGAGGAGGTGGGCCAGGGCCTCGCGATGGGAGGCCGAGAGGTAGAGGTAGCGGGGATCGGGCGTGAGGGAGAAGGGCTTCTCCCGCAGACCATAGTGCTGCGTGTACATTAGGCGCTTCCTCGACCGGAGGCGGCTGCTGCTTGACGACGCGACGAGAGCCCCGAGAGGGCGCAAGACGCTCCGCCGGCGTGGACGTCGGCGCCACGCTGGTCAAGCTCGCGCTGTGTGCCGAGGACGGGGGCACGACCCTCGAATCGCTGCCCGCCGACGACCTCGACCGGGTGAGCGCGCGCCTCGCGCGCTGGGCGCCGGAGGAGATGGGCCTGACCGGCTGCGGCGCCCCCGGTCTGGGGTCCGCATGGAACGCGCGAGCGGTGAGCGTCGGGGAGTTCGAGGCCTGGGCGGCCGGAGCGCGATCGCTCCTGGCGGCCACCGAGGGAGTGGCACCCGAGCGCTTCCTGATGGTGTCCCTCGGCACCGGGACCTCCGCGCTGCTGGTCGAGCCCGAACGCGTGACGCGCGTCGGCGGCACGGCGCTCGGCGGCGGCACGGTGGTCGGTCTGACCGCCGCCCTGACCGGTGAGCGCGACTTCGCCGCCATCGCCGACCTGGCGCGCAGGGGCGACCGCCGGCGCGTGGACCTGCTGATCTCCGACGTCTATCCCCAGGGCTTCACGCTGCCCGGAGACGTCAACGCCGCCTCCTTCGCAAAGCTCTCCAGGAACGGCGAGGCGTCGCTGGCGGATCTCGCTCACGGCGTGGTCGGGCTCGTCGCCGAGAACGTCGGCATGATCTGCGCGGGACTGGCCGCGCGCTGCGACGTGGAGCGCGTCGTGTTCGGCGGCGCGACACTGGAGATCGGCTCGACCTTCACGGCCATCCTCGACGTGGTGTGTCGGATGTTCGGCCGCTCGGCGCACTTCCTGAACGACGGTCGCTACGCGGGCGCGCTCGGCGCGCTCGCTCTGGGAACGAACGGCCGAGGAGTGCGCTCCGCGGCGCCGACACCGCTCAGACGTTGACGCGGGTCTTCGCCTGGGTGTCGCCGTCGCGCAGGGCGGGCTCCGTCGCCTTGTCCTCGTCCCCACGGCTCATCGTGCGCAGTGCGCGCTGGGTCCGTGCAATCGCCGCCCGCTGCACGCGCAGCTCCTCGCTCTGGGCGGCCACCTGACGCTCGAGCTTCTCACGCGCCTCGTTGGCCTCGTCGAGCTTCGCTTCCAACGTCGTGATCCGCCGCTCGAACTCCTTGAGCATGCGCACCACGTCGGGCGTCGACTCAGCGCTGGCGCCGCCGGCGTCGTAGGCGGCCGAGCCACCCATGCGCGGCATCGTGCGATTCGGGTCGGCGGGAAGATCGGTGTCCTGGTTCATCGGAACGTCTCCGTGAGGGGTGTCTTCGCCGACGAGACCGCCGGCGTCTTCGAACAGGGAACCCGATCCCGACGCCGCTTCGGCGGGTGCCGACTGCGGAGCGCCTGGAGCGGCGGAAGGCTGGGCCGTCCCGCGCGGGGCGGGCTCGTCAGCGTCATCGAAGAGCCCCGCGAACGGGGAGTCCTCGGACGACGAGGAATCGGAGGCTGCGGACTGGCTGAAGTCGAGGCCCTCGGAGGCCTCGGGGCTGGTCTCCTCCACCTCCTCGGCGATCGCCGTCACGTCGAGGTCGTTGGGCAGGGCGCGCCGGCGGCGCGCCGCGAGGACGACGACGAGGACGACGAGTCCGAGCAGCGCCGCGGCGATTCCCGCGAGCCAGTAGCGCTGGCCGGTCAGCCGGTCGACCCAGCTCGTGGGCGAAGAGGCCGGGGCGGCCGGAAGCGAGGGCCGGGGCTTCGGCTTCTCGAGGGCCGGCGCGGGCGGAAGGGCCGGGCGAGCCGGCGGAGCCTTGGCGGTGGCCTCGGGCTCGGTCGGCTTCGGCGCCGCAGCGGGCGGCGTGGGCGGGTTCTCCGATCCCGGAAGCGGCTTCGGCTGCGCGGCCGAGGGCGTGGGCTTCGGCTCCTCGGCCCGGGCGACCGACTCGGGCTCTTCCAGCGACCGCGGCACCACCGGCGCGACGGGCGGGGCGGCGGCCGGCTTCGGCTCCTCTGCCGGCGGGGCCGGGGTGACGCGAGCAATGGCCGGTGCGGGCTTCGGCGGGACCGGCTTCGCAGCCGCGGTGGCCGGCGCCGGCTTCGCCTCGGGCGCGGGCTTCTCCGGCGCGGGCGCCTTGGCCGGGGTGACGGGAGCGGGCGCCTTCACCTCGGCCTTGGGAGCCGGTGCCTTCGCCGGGGCGACGGGAGCGGGCTCGGCCGGCTTCGACTCGGCCTTCGGACTCGGCGCCGGGGCGGGGGCCGGGGCGGTCCGGGCGACCTGGGGCGGCGCAGCGGGCTCCGCCTTCTTCGGCTTCGCCGCCGGGCGCTTCGGGGAGGGCGCAGCCGCCAGCGCCGTCTCCGGCTTCATCAGGTCGAGCACGATCCGGTAGGGCTTGGAGAGGATCATCTCCTGGAGCCGCAGGCCCGGCTTGCTCAGCTCGATCTCCGCGACGGCCTGAGCGCCGCCGGTCACCTTCACACCGCGCACGTCGCCCGTCGCGCGCAGGTCGTAGCCGCGCGAGGCGGCGTCGACGCTGACGCGCAGCACGGGCCGCTCGTCGGTGCCGATCCGCTCCACGCGGTAGCCGGTCGCGCTGTCGAGCTCGAACACCACGCGCGTGAACTTGGGGTGGTCCCCGGCGCGGACCGTGATCACCTCGGCGGCGCCCGCCGAGCCCGCCGCGCACAACAGGACGGCGACCGCCCCGAGCAGGCTCGTTCGGCTCGCGATCTGGCGGTGTCGGTTCATCGGGCCGGAAAGCTCCACCGGGGCGTCGGACTCGCCCCTGGACAGGCAGCGTATCGGCAACGGGTGCGCAGCGCTTGACCGCAATCGCAGCTAGAGCTTACCGAGCCTCCGGGGAGCGGAGCAGAGTCCCGATCTCGTCCAGCGCCCGCCCGATCCGCGGCCCGTACCAGGACACCAGGGTGCCGTCGATGCAGTGGATCCGCCCGGCCTCCGCGGCCGGAACCGGCAGGGCCGCCAGCTCCTCGACGTCGCGGGGGCCGAACGCGTAGGGCTCGTCGGGCAGCAGGATCACCTCCGGGCGGGCGGCCACGATCTGCGCCTCCTCCACGATCGGGTAGCGCCGCTCCCGGCGCCCGGCGAAGACGTTCTCGCCCCCGCAGCAGCGGAGAAGATCGTCCGCGTAGGTATCGGCGCCGACCGCCATCCAGGGCCGCTTCCAGATCGGACAGAAGACGCGCGTGGCGCGCGCCGGCGCAGCCTCCCGCGCGCGCGCGAACGCCTCTCCCACCTGGGCCAGCAGCGGCCCCGCCCGCTCGGGCGGAGCGCCGAGGGAGGCGAGCTCGCGCAGCAGCGCGAGCGCCTCGGCGACCGTGCGCGGGTAGGTGACCCAGACCGGGACACCGGCCTTCCGCAGGCGCGCGACGTCGCGCTCCCGGTTCTCCTCGCGATTGGCGATCACGAGATCGGGACGCAGCTCCAGCACTCGCGCGATCGACGGGTTCTTGGTGCCGCCGACCTTCGGCAACGGGGCCACGCAGGCCTCGGGGTGGACGCACCAGTCGGTGACGCCGACGACGCGGGGTCCGAGGCCCAGCGCGAACAGCGCCTCGGTGAGGCTCGGCACCAGCGATACGATCCGGCGCGCCGCTTCGCGGTCGCTCACGTCGTCTCCGCGGCGGCCGGACCCCCCGGCGCGAAGCGGATCTCGAGCACCCCGTCGCGCCAGCGCGTGTGCGCGATCGGAAGGCCGGCGACCGAGGCCGGCAGCGCGATGCGGCGCTCGAAATCGCGAACCCCGACGAACAGATCCTCGCCGCGGATCCACACGTCGACCTCCTCGGGATCGGCGCTGGGGAGGTCGATCTCGAGCTGCACCGCGCCGTCGCACCGACTCAGACGCAAGGGGCGGCGCTTCACGAAGACCGCGGCCGGGTCCCGCTCGCCGTACAGCTCGCGCCCCAGGGCGGCGAGCGCTGCCACACCGCGCACCTCCGTCGGGCGCAGCGGGGCGTGGAGTCGCGGTACGGGGAACGACTTCTCGATGTCGGCCAGCTCGGCCCGCTCGCGCTCGGCCCAGCGGGCGAAGTAGCCCTCGGCCGCCGACGCGGGGAGCATCCGATTCACGAGCACGGCGTCGGTGGCCACGCCGTAGAGCGAGAGGTAGGCGAAGGAGCGCCGCGTCTCGTCCACGACGACCCGCGCCGGGTTCACGACCAGGCGCGCGGTGGTGCGGTGCTCGTCGAGCAGGATCTGGCGCACGGCCTCGACGTCCTCGTACAGCCGTTCGAAGGCGTCGAACACCGCCTCCGGCGCGATCAGCCGGCCCGCGCCGAGCTGCTCAGCGACGGGGCGGAGCGCGCGCGCCGTCCGGCGCTTCCAGCCCCAGAGGTTCTCCATCACGGGACGCAGCACGTCGGGCAGACGCAGCATGCGCAGCGTGGAGCCGGTAGGCGCGCAGTCGACCACGCACACGTCGTGGCGACCCCCGCGCTCCACCTCGCGCACGGCGCGCAGCGCCACCAGCTCCTCGAGGCCGGGGAACACGAGCAGCTCCTCCGCGAGCAGCGTGTCCGATTCGAAGAGCAGGGCCTGGAGCCACTGCTGGATCTCACCCCAGGAGCGCTCGAGCTCGGCCAGCGCCGCCACCTCCTGCGCCGTCACGCCCTCGGCGATCTCGACCGGCTGCGGGCCGACGGGCCGCTCCAGCGCATCGCCCAGGCTGTGGGCGGCGTCGGTGGAGAGCACCATGCAGCGGTGCCCGCGCTCGGCGGCGGCGAGCGCGGTGGCGACGGCCAGGCTCGTCTTGCCGACACCGCCCTTGCCGGTGAGGAGCACCACCCGCATCAGATCGGCTCGCCCGCGCCATCCCCCGCGGCGCGTTCGAAGCGCACATGGAGCGTGCCGGCGTCGAGGCGCGCACCGGTCAGGTGGAGCGGCACGAAGCGCCGGGGCAGGGAGAGGGCGCGTCGCCGCGCGGGCGTCGTGATCACCAGATCCCCGTCGACCTTTGCCACGTCGAGGCGCGCTGGATCGGCGCCGGGCAGGGGTACACGCGCCCAGTAGGCGTCGGCATCCCGCTCGAAGCGGATCCGTTCGGATCGGCACAGGACGGCTTCGGGGCGGGCGTCGCGGAACAGCTGCCCGGCGTGGGCGGAGAGGCGCGCGAGACCCGTCACCTCGTCCTCCTGGAGCGGAGCGCACAGCACGGGGAGGGGCGCGAACAGGGCCTCCACCTCCCTCCGTCGCTCCTCCTGGACGCGACCCCACTCGCGGAAGAAGGGCTCTCCCGCCGCATCTTCGGGGAGCAGGCGATTCATCACGACGGCGTCGCAGGCCACCTCGAAGAGCGCGAGCTCGGTGTAGCTACGGCGCGCCTCGTCGATCACCATCCGCTCGGGCGTCACGACGAGTCGGGCCGTGGTCGACGGCGCGGTCAGGCGCGCGTGCAGCGCGGCGAGTTCGACGTAGAGCAGCGACTCGGCCTCCTCGAACACGTCGGCGCCGGGCAGGGGAGCCGACCAGACGCGCTGGAACACCGGCACGGCGACCCCCGAGAGAGCCCGCGCCAGCTGCAGGGCCAGGCGGACCATGCCGCGCGCGACGTCGGGCAGCGTCACCAGGCGCAGCGCCGCGTCGGTGGGGGCACAGTCGAGCACGAGCAGGTCGTAGTCGCCGCTCTGCGCGAGGCGCTCGATCGCGAGCAGGATCGTCAGCTCGTCCGCCCCTGGCAGCAGCGCCAGCTCCTCGGCCACCGACTCCTCGAGTCCCTGGTGGACGAAGAGGCGGGCGAGGAAGGACTGGAGGCGGCCCCAGTGGCGCGCGCTCTCGACGCGCGGATCGATCTCGATCGCGTACAGATTCGGCGCCAGCTCCCGCGGCTCGGGTCCCAGCCGCTGTTGCAGGACGTCCCCGAGGCTGTGGGCGGTATCCGCGGACGCGACGAGCGTGCGCAGCCCGCTCTCGGCGGCGCGAACCGCCGCCGCCGCCGCCGTCGTCGTCTTTCCGACTCCTCCCTTCCCCGTATAGAGAACGAGCCTCACGGCTCGACGGTATCACGCCGCGCTGACTACCTCCGGGGCGCACCGCACCCCGGGTGCCACGCGCAGCACACCACGCGACGCGGGAACCGGCGCCGGCTCGGGCAACGGCTGTGTCCAACGGTGGTCGCAGTGGGGGCACTCGGCCAGCAGGACCCAACCCCGCTGCTCGACCGCGTCGGTGTGCACCTCGCGCGATCCGCACACGAGACAGCGGCGCACCGTGCGCCCGACGGGACCGAGCCGGATCGCCTCCAGCTCGAGACGGCGTGGCGCGTCCCGTTCCACCCGGTCCCGCTGAGACCGGCCCTGATCCATCCGAACCCGATCCACCCGATCGCGAACCTCGCGAGCTGCCTGCATCTCGTTCTCCTTCCGGGGCTCCCGATCGCCCCGCATCGCCCACAGGAGACCCCACGCCCCTGACAGATCCGGTCACGGCCGTGCGGCTATCATGCCGCGGACCCGTCGGGGGGGACGGCTCACGGGAGGGCCCATGCGAATCGGCATCATCCTCACCGCCGGCACGGCGCGCGGCGACGTCGAGCTGGCGGTGCGCGCCGAGCAGGCCGGCTTCGACGGCGTCTACACGATCGAGTTCTTCAATCGCCACGGCTACGTGCCGCTTGGCGCCATCGCCCAGGCGACCTCGCGGGTGCGCCTCGGCACGGCGATCGCCAACGCCTTCACGCGCAGCCCGCTGCTCCACGCCAGCGCGGCGATGGACCTCGACGAGCTGTCTGGGGGTCGGCTGGTGCTCGGCCTCGGCAGCGCCACCCGCCGGATGAACGAGGACTGGTACAACGTGCCCTTCAGCGCGCCGGCGCCGCGCATGCGCGAGCTGGTGGAGCTCTTGCGGGCCGCCCTCGCCGCCCAGAAGGGCGGCGGCTTCCAGTGGAAGGGCGACTACTGGAAGCTCTCGGTCCCGATCTACGCGCGCCCCGGCGCGCCGCGCGTCGACATCCCGATCTGGATCGCCGCGGTGAACCGCGGGATGATCGCCGCCGCGGGCGCGGTCGCCGACGGGCTGGTCGGGCACCCGATCGCCACGCGCCGCTGGCACCGCGAGGTCACGCTGCCGGGCCTGCGCGCCGCCGAGCGGAAGGCGGGACGGGACGAGGGCGCGTGCGCCCTCGCGCCCTACGTGATGACCTCGATCCAGGACGACCGCGCGCTCGCGATCCAGGACGCCAAGAACCAGATCGGCTTCTACTTCACCACGGGTATCTACCACTCCATCCTCGACCTGCACGGCCTGCGGGAGGTCGGCGACGCCTGTCGCAAAGCGCTCGCGAAGATGGACACGAAGGCGATGGCCGAGGCGGTGCCCGACGCGCTGGTGGAGGAGATCGCGATCGCCTGCACACGGGACGAGGCGCACGATCGCCTGGCCCAGTGGCAGGACCTGTGCGACCAGCCTCTGCTCTACGCGCCCAGCGTGGGCGTGCCGCGCGGCCGACTCCAGGACAACCTCGACGCGACGCTCGAGATCTTCGGGACGCGCGCGTGACGGACATCGGCGTGCCGCTCCGATCGGCCTGGGACACCTCGAAGGAGGATCCGGAGAAGTGGGCGCAGAAGCGGCGACTCGCCTCGGCGATGCGCCTGGTGATCGAGCGGTTGATGCCCAGCGACGCCCCCGAGTCGGAGCTGCGGCGGGCCGCCGAGGGCCTCGAGGCCTACGCCGACGCGCTCGCCACCCATCCTCGCCTGCGCTACGTGCACGGCTTCGGCGAGAGCGCCAATGCGGGGGACGTGGCAGCCTTCTTCGACCAGAGTCCGATGATCGGCCTCGCGAATCCGCTCGCGCCTCCGGTGTCGATTGCGAAGACCGGCGACCGCACCGCCGAGGCGCGCGCCACCTTCGGCTCGGCCTACGAGGGCCCTCCCGGCAGCGTGCACGGCGGCTTCGTCGCCGCCGCCTTCGACGAGGTGCTCGGCTTCGTCCAGTCGCTGTCGGGGAGACCCGGCATGACCGGAACCCTGATCGTGCGCTACCGGCGTCCGACGCCGCTTCACACCGAGCTGCGCTTCGAGGCCGAGTTCACCGGCAGCGAGGGGCGCAAGCTGTTCACCGAGGCGCGCGTCTACGCGGGCGACACGCTGTGCGCCGAGGCCGAGGCGATCTTCGTGTCGGTCGACCGCGAGCGCTTCCACGAGCTCGAGGTGCAGCGCGCCGATCGCGAGGTGGAGCGCGGCGGGTGACCCTCCCGATCGCCCGGACCCGAGCGCGCTGGAGCGGGTGACCCGATGAAGGACAGGACCGCCCGGCATCTCGCGCGCCGGCGCCGGCAGAAGCAGCGGGCACAGCGGCGCGGCGAGCGCCGCGCGCGGCGCCGACTCCGGCGCGCGCCGCGGGCCACCCGACGTCGCTGGGGGCGCGCACTGTGGATCGCGGCGGCGATCGTCCTGCTGCTGCCCGCCGCCCTGGTGGCGCCGTGGCGCTGGCTTCCGCCCCCGACGACGGCCTTCATGCTGCGAGAGCGCCTCGCCGAGGGCCGCGACATCCACTACCGCTGGGCGTCCTGGAGCGACATCTCCCGGAACCTGGCCTTGTGCGTCGTTGCCGCGGAGGACCAGAAGTTTCCCGACCACTACGGCTTCGACTTCGACTCGATCGCCCGGGCGACCCAGGAGCGGGGTCGCCTGCGCGGCGCGAGCACGATCTCCCAGCAGGCGGCGAAGAATCTCTTCCTGTGGCCGGGGCGCAGCTTCCTGCGCAAGGGGATCGAGGCCTACTTCACGGTGTGGATCGAGCTGCTGTGGCCGAAGCGTCGCATCCTCGAGATGTACCTGAACGTGGCGGAGTTCGGACCGGGCGTGTTCGGCGCCGAGGCGGCGAGCCGCCGGATGTTCGGCAGGTCGGCGCGCGACCTCTCGCTGCACGAGGCGGCGCTGCTGGCCGCCGTGCTGCCGAGCCCGAAGCGCATGTCCGCCGCGCGGCCGTCGGCCTACGTTCGCGAGCGCGCGTTCGAGATCGAGCGCGCCGCACGCGGGCTCGGCGTTCAGGCGATCGCCGGGCTCTGAGCCGGTCGGAGGCGCCGCGTCGGCGCCTCCCGCGCTCCCCCGTGATAGGATCGCCGCCGTCCCCACCATGGAGCTTCGATGCGCGCAGCAATCCTCGAAGAGCAGGGCAAGCCCCTCAACCTCGTCGACGACCTCGAGGTCGCCGAGCCGGGACCCGGGCAGGTGCGCGTGCGCGTCCAGCACTGCGGCCTGTGCCACTCCGACCTCGGTCTGATCGACGGAGAGAATCCTGCGATGCGGCTGCCGCTCGCCCTCGGACACGAGGCCGCCGGCGTGGTCGAGAGCGTGGGGCCCGGCGTGGGCGCCGGACAGCTCCAGGTCGGCGATCGCGTCGTGCTCACGCCGTGTCCTCCGTGCGGCGCCTGCTACTGGTGCGTGCGCGGCGAGCACGCGCTCTGCGTGCAGGCGGACGCGATCCTCACCAGCACCTTCGCCGACGGCAGCACCGGACTGTCGCGGGGCGGGGAGGTGGTGTACCGCGGTCTCGGCGTCGGCGGCTTCGCCGAGGCGGCGCTGGTTCACGCCACCGGCGCCGTACGGATTCCCGGTGACGTGCCGACGGAGATCGCCTGCGTGGTGGGGTGCGCGGTCCAGACCGGCGTGGGCGCGGTGCTCAACACCGCGGCGGTCGAGCCCGGCGCGAGCGTCCTGGTGATGGGAGCGGGCGGCATCGGCCTGTCGATCGTGCAGGGGGCGCGGTTGGCCGGCGCCGCCCAGATCGTCGTGTCCGACCCGGTCGCCGAGCGGCGCGAGGTGGCGGGCCGCCTCGGCGCGACGCACGTAGTCGATCCCTCGAGCGAGGACGTGGTGACGCGCAGCCACGAGATCACGGGCGGTATCGGCGTCGACTACGCCTTCGACGCCGCGGGCTCCGCGGCGCTGGTGCAGGCGGGGATCCAGGCTGCGCGCAAGGGCGGAACGATCGTGCTGGTGGGCGCGGTGCCGATCCACCAGCCGGTCACGATCTCGCCAGCGGCGCTCTTCGGCGTGCAGGAGAAGAAGCTGATCGGCTGCATCCTGGGCAGCTGCAACTCGCAGCGCGACGTCCCGCGCTTCATCGCGCTGTGGCGGGCGGGGAAGCTCGACCTCGAGGGCCTGATCAGCGCGAGCTATCCGTTGGAGCGGATCAACGACGCGCTCGACGAGCTTCGCGCCCGGCGGGGTGTGCGACACGTGATCGCGTTCTAGGGCTCGCTTCGCTCGACCACGCCCCGCTCACACGGGCGCGTGCCGGGCCACGTCGAAGCGCCGGAACGCCTCGCCCACGGCAACCGTGCCCGCGGCACAGATCGCGAGCAGGGTGACCAGCGGGACACCGATCGCAGCCAGCGGAGAGCCCGTCGTGACCAGGGTCACCCAACCCAGGGTGAGCGTGGCGCCGAGCATCGACACCAGCACCACGAACTTGAACAGCGCCGTGGCAAAGGTGCGGCCGACGAAGCCCACGTCGCCGGGGTCCTCGGGGACGGTCCGATAGGGAAGCCACAGGAACAACAGGTTGTCGATGCACAGCGCCGCCCAGCTCACGACCGGCATCAGCGCCATCACGAGCAGCGTCACGCCCAGCGAGACCGCGGAGGTGGCCGCGGCCACGGCGGCGATCCCGAGCAGCTGAACCGACGCGGCGACCGCTGCCGCCGGCGCGATCTGGCCGGCGGCGAGCGCCAGAGGAGGGATCGGCCAGCACTTGAGCTGATCCATGCGATCGAGGTCGCGTCGGAAGTCGCAGGACAGGTTGTCACCCATCAGGAGCGGAAGGAACGTCACGAGGAAGATGCCCATCCGCCCCATGCGGACGGTCAGCTCCGGATCGTGGACGCGCAGGACGGGGATCGCCGCCGTCGCGCCCGTCACCAGGGCGACGATCGAGAGCAGCAACAGGACACCGCGTGGGTTGCGCCGAAGCTCCTGGATCTGCCGCCAGGCAATCGGCCCGGCGCCTCCGAGACGCGGGAACATCGGGAGATGTCGCGCGGGCAGGGAGTCGCCGCGGCTCGCCGCGCCGCCGCTGCGCATCAGCGCGAAACGCCGCGCCCGGCGCGCGCTGTGCTGGACCGCCGCCTCCCGGTAGGGCACGTCGAGCACGCAGATGTGGGCGACCAACGCGCCGAGCAGGGCCAGACACGGCAGCGCGTTGGCCAGCCAGTCGAGCGCACCGGTGGCCACCACGGTCTGCAGGAAGGGTCGGGTGGGCGCCGTCAGCAGTGCCACCACGCGCGAATGCTCGAAGAAGGCGTGCAGGTCGAGCTCGGCGCGCATGCGCATCTCGATGGCGATGGCGAGGGCGGGCAGCGCGAACAGCGCCACGCCGAGGGCCCGCAGCGTCGCGGGCGAGAGGCGCATCGCCAGCCACGCGCGGAGCACCGCCAGCCACTGGGCCGAGACCTGGAGCAGCAGGAACATCAGGGTGTAGCCGGTGAAGGCGGCCCACCACTCCGATCCGCGCCAGTTGGGCAGCGACGAGAGCAGCAGACCCGACAACACGGCCGTGCGCGCTCGAACGGCCACGTTGTAGAGCACGAGCGAGTGGCGCGTGAGCGGCGCCGGCATCAGCCACTGCACGTCCGGCGGACGGAAGTAGAGGCCGAGGGGAGAGAAGGCGCCGAAGGCCACCAGCAGTGCGAGCACCGACGGACCGTAGACGCTGAGACCGCCGCCGAAGGTCGGCGCGGTGCGGGTGGTCAGGGCCAGGATGGAGGCGAACAGGGCCAGCCCGGCGGCGGAGAGCGCGCCCCGGGGCTGGGCCAGGCGCCGCAGCAGTCCCCGCGCCGCACTGCGCGTGTCGCGCCACACGAGCCAGACGAGAGGGTGGGTCACGACCCGAGGCGAGCTTCGGTGGCGCCGAAGAAGATGTCCTCGAGGGTGGCGCCCTCGCGCATCGTCGGCAGCTCGGCGGCGATCTCCGACACCGACCCGTGGAAGAGCTTGCGGCCCGACGAGAGGATCAGGAAGCGCGTGCACTGGCTCTCGATCTGCCCGAGCAGATGGCTGCTCATGAGCACCGCCCGACCCGAGCGCGCATGGCGTCGCAGGGCGTCGAAGAGCGTCCGGATGCCGCGCGGATCGAGACCGACGAGGGGCTCGTCGAGCATGATCAGGCTCGGCGAGTGGACCAGCGCCGAGGCCACGGCGACCTTCTGGCGCATGCCTCGGGAGAGCTGCTCGGCCAGGGTGTCGCGGCGATCGGCGATCTCGAGCTCGTCGAGCAGACGCTCGGCCACCGGCTGCCAGTCGTCGACGCCGTAGAGTCGTGCGGCCAGCTCCAGGTGCTCCCAGACGCTGAGACGGTCGAAGAGCTGCGGCTCGTCGGAGACCAGTGCGAGACGCCGCTTCGCCTCCACCGGCCGCTGCGCCGCATCCACACCGCCGACCGCGATCCGCCCGTGCTCGGGAGCGAGGATCCCGGCGACGCAGCGCAGCGTCGTCGTCTTCCCGGCGCCGTTGGGACCGACCAGGCCCAGGATCTCGCCACCGCTCATCGTGAAGCTCAGATCGCAGACCGCGACGCGGTCCCCGAAGCGCTTGGAGAGCGATGCCACCTCGAGCATCGCGGGAACGGTGACGTCGACCGTCGCCGTTCCGGCCTCGACCGAGGGAGCCGCGCTCATCGCCGCACAGACTACCGCAGTGGATCCCGACTCCGGTTGCTGAACTGGGCGCGGATCGGGCGGTGGACCGCGCGACCCCGGGGGCGGCCGCGCCGCCGACGCGGTCCGCGGGTGGACCCGCGAGGTCAGCCGCGCAGCTCGCGCTTGAGGATCTTGCCGGTGGGTCCCTTCGGCAGGCTCTCGGCGAACTCGACGATGCGCGGGTACTTGTAGGCCGCCAGGCGCTCCTTGCAGTAGGCGATCACCGCCGCGGCGTCGAGGTCCGGCCGGCTGGACACGATGACCGCCTTCACCTCCTCGCCGTGGCTCTCGTGGGGAACGCCGACCACGGCTGCCTCCAGGATCGCCTCGTGGGCGTAGAGGACCTCCTCGACCTCGCGCGGGTACACGTTGAAGCCGCCGCGAATGATCATGTCCTTCACACGGTCGACGATCCGGTAGGAGCCGCTCGGCTCGCGGATCCCGACGTCGCCCGAGTGGAACCAGCCGCCGCGCAGCGCATCGCGCGTGGCGTCGGGGCGCCCGAGATAGCCCTTCATCACGTTGTGGCCGCGGATGCAGATCTCCCCGCGCTCGCCGTCGGGCAGGGGCTGATCCTTCTCGTCGAGGATCGCCATCTCGACGCCCCACACCGGATAGCCGATCGAGCCGGGGATCCGCGGCCGCCCGGGCACGTTGAAGCTCGCGATCGGCGCGGTCTCCGAGAGACCGTAGCCCTCGAAGATCTCCACGCCGAACCTCGCCTCGAAGGCCTTCATCACCTCGACGGGCATCGCCGAGCCGCCCGACATGCAGATCCGCAGCGGGGACAGCTCGGCGGGCGCCGCTTCGTGGTGGAGCAGCGCGAAGTACATGGTGGGAACGCCCGCGAAGACGGTGACGCGATCGCGCTCCATGATCGCGAAGGCCTCTTCGGGCGTGAAGCGCGGCAGCAGCGTGAAAGTGCCGCCGGCGGCGACGGTCGCGTTCTGGATGCAGGTCTGCCCGAAGGAGTGGAAGAGCGGCAGGGCCGCGAGCGCGACGTCATCGGGGGCGAGCGAGACCAGCTTCGGGGCGACCACGGCGCAGTTCACGAACAGGTTCGAGTGGGTGAGCTCGGCCCCCTTCGGCTTGCCGGTCGTGCCCGAGGTGTAGAGGATGACGGCCGTGTCGGTGGAGAGTGTGGGGGACAAGGCGTCGACCGGGGCGGCCGCCGCCAGGGTCGCCACGGTGTCGGCGCCTTCGCCGGCGGCCCACACCACCGGCACGCCCGCGGCCGCGGCACCCGCCGTCGCCGACGCTTCGAACAGGGGATGCGCGAACAGCAGCGCTGCCCCCGAATCCTCGAGGTGGTACTGCACCTCGGGGGCCGAGAGCAGGACGTTGAGCGGGACGACGGTGCAGCCGGCGTAGAGGATCCCGTAGTAGGCCTGTGTGAACTCGGGCAGGTTCGGGATCAGGATCGCGACCTTGCTGCCGGGCTCGACACCCCGCGATCGCAGGCTGGCGGCGATGCCCCGGGCGGCCCGGTCGAGCTCGGCGTAGGTGAGGGTCCGGTCGCCGTGGCGGACGGCGGGGTGGTCGGGGCGCAGGTCGGCGGTGCCCTGGAGGATGGAGCCCAGGTTGAGGTGCATCTCGGTTCGGGCCTCCCGTCTCTGGGTCCTCGCACTCTATCACGGACCCACCGGCTCCCGTCCGTTCCCCCGTCCCGAGGACCGGAGCCACTCCGGCCGCCGCGCCGATCTTCGCGTGTTAGTCGCGCAGGATCATGCCCGCCCAGACCCCGATGGCGGTGAGGAAGGCGAGCAGTCCGGACCAGGCGGCGATCCGGCCGGCCCGGCGATGGACGGCGCGCCCGGGCAGCGAGCCGGGGTCGGGAGGGATGCGAGGCGGTGCGCCGAGCACCCGGTGGAAGCGCCAGGCCTGGTACAGCGCGACGAAGCCGGCTCCCAGCATGGCGGTGATGCACAGCTCGTGGGCGTAGAGGATGGCGTGGTCGAGGGCGGTCCAGGCGCTGCGGTCCTCGGCGCCGAGGACCTCGACCTTCACCGCGTAGGAGACCAGGAACAGGGCGACCAGCAGCGCGGAGGTGAGCATCGCGCGCCGGTGGCGCCGCACGTCTCCGCTGCGGATCGCGCGAATCCCGACACCGCCGCAGGCTACGACCGCGGCGAGGGCGGCGAGGGCGGCGGTCCAGAACCACAGCTTCGGGTGCAAGGAACGCTCCGGGCGGCCTAACCGGGCTCGACCGGGAGATCGGCCCGCGTGAACAGCGCCTCGAGGGCGACGCCGCGGGCGGCGAAGGCAGCGGCCCCGCCCTCGCCCCGGTCGACCAGACACAGGACCCGCGCCACCTTGCCCCCGCACGCCTCGACGATCTCGAGAGCCTGGAGGGTCGACCCTCCGGTGGTGACGGTGTCCTCGAGCAGGGCGACCGTCTGGCCCTCGACGAAGGCGCCTTCGATCTGGCGACCCAGGCCGTGTCCCTTCTTCTCCTTGCGCACGAAGAAGCCGAGCAGGGGGCTCGCCGCGTCGCGCGCGGCAGCTGCCGCCAGCACGGCCGACACCAGCGGCACCGCAGCCACCGCCATGCCGCCCACGGCCTCCACCGCCGGCCCGCGTTCGAGCCGGTCGAGCACCAGCTCCCCGGCGAGTCGTACACCGCGCGGCCGCATCAGCGTCTGGCGCAGGTCGAGATAGAAGTCGCTCTCGCGACCGCTCGCGAGCGTCACTCGCTCGCGCCGGAAGGAGACGTCGAGGATCAGCGCGAGCAGCTCGCGGCGACGGCTCTCCTCGGAGCTCACTGGTGCCGCAGCTCCAGCGCGTACTCGGCGATCAGCTTGCGGTGCAGCTCGCTGGTTCCCTCGCCGAACTCGAGTGCCTTTGCCTCGAGCAGCAGCCGCCCGACCTCGTACTCGGCGGTGACGCCGTATCCGCCGTGGATCTGGATCGCGTCGAGGGCATTCTGGGTGGCCGCCTCGCTCGCCATCAGCTTCGCCAGCGACGCCTCCATGCTCGCGCGCTCGATGCCGGCATCCTTCATCCGGCCGAGGCGGTACACGACGCCGCGCGCTCCTTCCGTGCGGCAGATCATGTCGGCGATCTTCTGCTGGATCATCTGGAACTCGCCGATCTTCTGCCCAAAGGCCTCGCGCTCGCGCGCGTAGGCGACGCCCAGGTCGATGCAGCGCTGCGACTGGCCGACGCAGCGCGCCGCCACCGAGAAGCGGCCCATGTCGAGCGCCGAGCCGAGCACCGGGAAGCCACCCCCGGGCTCGCCGAGCAGGTTCGCGTCGGGCACGAAGGCGTTCTCGAAGTGCACCTCGGCGAGGTTGTCGCGCTTGAGTGTGCGCATCGGGAACGCGCCGATCGATATGCCCTCGGTCTCGCGGGGGTCGACGAGGAACGCCGTCACACCCTTGTGCTTCTTGGCCAAGTCCACCGACGCCACCACGAAGAACAGCCCGGCGTGGGCAGCGTGGGAGATGAAGACCTTGGTTCCGGACAGCCGCCAGCCACCGTCGCAGCGCGTGGCGGTGGTCTTCAGGTTGCCCAGGTCCGTTCCACCGCCCGGCTCGGTGAGGCAGGCCGAGGTGAGGCACTCACCCGCCGCGATCGCCGGCAGCCACTTCTCCTTCTGCGCGTCGCTTCCCCAGCGCAGGATCGAGCCGGCCACCAGCGAGTTGCTCACGGAGACGACCGACGCCATCACCCAGTCGACGCGCGCCAGCTCCTCGCACAGGATCCCGTAGCTCACGACGTCGGAGAAGGAGCCGCCGTAGCGCTCGGGGATCAGGGGGCCCATGTAGCCGAGCGGGGGCAGCTTCCGGATCAGCTCGAGCGGGTAGCGCTCCTCGCGCTCGTAGCGCTCGACGTGCGGCAGAATCTCCTTCTCGGCGAACTCCCGCACGGCGGCGCGCACGAGGCGCTGCTCCTCGCTGAGGTCGAAGTCGGCGATGCGCTCCTGGGGACTCGACATGGGGGGCCTCCGGCTGCCGGCAAGATAGCGGCCCCGGCCATGCGGTCCCGAGCGGCTTTGCGGCCCGCTCACCCCTCGCCTACGATCCGGCCCCCTCGAGGCGGAGATCCGACCGTGAAGAAGGCGAAGCCCCTCCCTCACCGCAATCGCAGCAAGAGCGCGCGGCACCGCGCGAAGAGGAAGGCGAAGCTGCGCCGCGCGCGGGTGCGCCAGAGCTCCGGCGAGCGCCGGACCTACCGCTAGCGAGCGCCCGAAGGTCGCACACCGCGGCCGAGCCGGATCGAACCCGCAAGCCGCCGCGGCCCCGTGCGGGGCCGCTGGCTCCGGCGAGCCGATGAGCCCCGCGCCCTCCCAGCCCTTCCGCTTCGCCCTGGAGGCGACTTGCGGCGCCGCGCGCGCGGGCGCCTTCTCGACCCCCCACGGCGCCTTCCATACGCCCGCTTTCATGCCCGTCGGCACCCACGGCGCGGTCAAGGCGATGACGCCCGAACAGGTCGCCGGCACCGGCGCCGAGATCGTGCTCGCCAACACCTACCACCTCGCACTGCGTCCGGGCGAGGAGCTGGTGAGGAAGCTCGGCGGTCTGCACGCCTTCATGCGCTGGGACGGTCCGATCCTCACCGACAGCGGCGGCTTCCAGGTGTTCTCGCTGCCGAAGGCGGAGATCTCCGACCGCGGGGTGCGCTTCCCCAACGAGGTGGACGGCTCGAGCGTGGAGCTCACGCCGGAGCGGGCGATCGAGATCCAGCACGCCCTCGGAGCCGACATCATCATGGCCTTCGACGAGTGCACGCCCTATCCGGCCGACGAGCGCCTCGCGCGCACCGGCGTGCGGCGCACGCTCGCATGGCTCGAGCGCTGCGCGAAGGCGCACTCCGGCCGGCGCGACCAGGCGCTGTTCGGAATCGTCCAGGGCAGCACCTACCGTCACCTGCGCGAGAGCTGCGCCCAGGCCGTGGTGGCGATGGACCTGCCCGGCGTCGCGATCGGCGGCGTGTCCGTGGGCGAGGGGCACGATCTGCTGGTGCAGGTGACCCAGTGGACGACGCCGCTTCTGCCCGAGGACAAGCCGCGTTACCTGATGGGCGTCGGGCTCCCCGAGGACCTGCTCGCCGCGATCGGTCTCGGCATCGACCTCTTCGACTGCGTGATCCCGACCCGCTTCGCGCGCAGCGCCACCCTCTTCACGCGCCGCGGCCGGATCCGCCTCACCCACCGCCGCTACCGCCACGACCGCTATCCGATCGACCCCAGCTGCGACTGCGCCACCTGCGCGGGCGGCTTCACCCGCGCCTATCTCCATCATCTCTTCGCGGCGAACGAGATCCTGTCGGCGATCCTGGCCTCGGTCCACAACCTGCGCTTCTACCAGCGGCTGGTCGCCGACGCGCGGCGGGCCATCCTCGAGGGCGGCTTCGCCGAGTTCTGCGAGGCCTTCCTCGCCGAATACCGGTCAGCGGAACGTGGAGCGGCCGGCAAGTCGCGCGCAGGTTAGGTCGCTCCTCCGCGCGCCAGAGGGCGCCGGGCCCGATGTGACGTCCGTCACCTTCCCGGAGCGCCCGCACGCCGATCGTTCAGGGGTCAGGATGGCCGCCGGATGAGGGCCCGGCATCTCCCGGAGCTTCTCCGCCATGAGCCCGCGACGCACTCGATGGATCCGCCGCCTCACACTCGCCGCGGTCCTCGCCGTGCCCGTCGCGTCCCAGGCCGGTGGCCGGGAAGCGGAGCTCCCGGGCCTGCGTCTGGGCTGGAGCGACCTGACGGCCCAGCTCGGGTTCCGCGCCAGCACCTTCACCCCGCGCGTCGAAGTCTGGCGCCTGCCGGTGGTGGTGCGCGGCGCGCGCGCCTCGTCGCGCGAAGTGGCCGGCGTGAAGCTCTGGGCGATGGGCACGGGCTTCGCCGTCGGCCGGCGCGGAGCGGGCTACGGGCTGGCCGCCGGTGCCGCGCTCCCGCTCGAGGACGGCATCGATCTCACCGCGAGCTACCGCCTTACGGGCTACGCGGCGGGCGCTCCGATCGGCACCGAGGTCGACGACGTCCAGGAGCGCAGCGGCGCTCCCTTCCTGGGACTCCAGTTCGACTTCTGACGGGCGCCGCTATGATCGGCCGCCCGTGTCGAACTCGCTGCTCACGCCCGAGGAAGTCCTCGCCCGCTACGACGCGGGGCCGAAGTCGGGCGTGTTCACCGACGGATCCTGCGAGGGAAACCCGGGGCCGGGCGGCTGGGGCATGGTGTGGGTCGAGGACGACGCGATCGTCGCCGAGCGCAGCGGCCGCGATCCCTCCACCACGAACAACCGGATGGAGCTCACGGCGCTAATCGCCGCCTACGAGCTGCTGCCCCAGGACGCCGCCGTCACCGTCTACTCGGACAGCCAGCTGTGCGTGAAGACGGTGAACGAGTGGGCGGCGGGCTGGGAGCGGCGCGGCTGGCGCCGCAAGAGCGGGCCGATCGCCAACCTCGAGCTGGTGAAGCGCCTGTACGCGCTGGCGCTTGCGCATCCCGCGGTGGAGCTCACCTGGATCCGTGCCCACGACGGCTCGAAGTGGAACGAGTACGCCGACGCCCTGGCGAACGGGTTCATGAGGGGCTGATCCGACCCCCCTACGCGCGGTCCGCGAACGTCTCCCAGGACAGGCACTCGTCCACCGACCGGCGCGGGGGCCGGCCGAACTTTCCGCGCGGCCAGCCGATCGGGAGCATCGCGCAGCTCGGCCGCTCCGGAGACAGACCGAGATAGGCGTCGACCTCGGCGTGGTGGGCCATGTGCACCGTCGTGAGCGAGGCGCCGAGGCCCACGGCGCGGCACGCCAGCAGCACGTTCTGGATGCAGGGGAAGAGCGCCTGGTACTGGGTCTCGCCGCGGCGCTTCCAGCCCGCCACGAACAGCAGCACGGGCACCTCGTGCATGTGGTCGGCCAGGTGGATCGCCGCCCGCATGTTGCGGCGCTTCGCCTCCGGGAAATCGGGCGCGCGCGACGCCTCCAGCGCCGGCGCGATGTAGCGGTGGAAGGAGCCGCGGTAGCGCTCGGCGATCCAGGCGCGCCGCTCCGGCTCGGTCACCGCGACGAAGCACCAGGGCTGGCGGTTGCCGCCGCTCGGCGCGAAGGTGCCCGCTTCGCACACCTTGCGGATCAGCTCCGGCGGCACCGGATCGGGGAGCAGACGCCGGATCGCGCGGGCGGTGCGGATGCCTTCGAGCAGCGGCACGTCCTCGCCGATCGCGGCCACGTCGATCTCGCGCTTCCCCATCGCTCTCACGCTCCTCGCAGCTTCGTTCGCCCCAGCACCAGGATCCGCTGGAAGGCCTTCTCGTCGATCGGCATCACCGAGAGGCGGCTCTGGGTGACCAGCGGGATCTTCGCCAGCGCCGGATCGGCCTTGATCGCGGCGAGCGTCACCGGCACGCGCAGCGGAGCCACGGGCGCCAGATCCACGACCACCCAGCGCTCGTCGTCGGTGGTCGGGTCCGGGTAGGCGGTCTTCACCACCTTCGCGACCCCCACCACCTCGCGGCCCTCGTTGCTGTGGTAGAAGAGGACCCGGTCGCCCCGCTGCATGGCGCGCAGGTTGTTGCGCGCCTGGGCGTTGCGGACCCCGTCCCACAGGGTGGAGCCGTCCTTCACGAACGCATCCCAGGCGTATTTCTCGGGCTCCGACTTCACCAGCCAGTGGGAGCGGGCCTTCCGGGCCGGGGCCATGGCTACTTCAGATCCTCCGGCGTCTGGCGCGACGTGTACTCGCGCGCGAGATAGAGCAGCGGGCCGCGCGGCGCGAGCCGTTGCGCGGCGTTCGCCCGCAGCCAGTTGAGCCAGCCCGACACCACCGAGGGCTGGCGCCCGAGGGCGGCGAGAGCCGTCTCGACCACCTCTTCGGGCGACTCTCCCGGGTGCGGCAGCTCGCCCGCCACGTCGTGGAACTCGGTCGCCGTCGAGCCCGGCTCCAGCACCAGCACGTCGATGCCTCCTCCGCGCTGCTCGAGATGGAGCGCTTCCCCCAGCAGCTGGTCGAAGGCCTTGGTCGCTGCGTAGACGGCGTGCAGCGGCAGGGGCTGGCGCCCGGCGACGGAGCCGACGAACACCACCGCACCGCGCCCGCGCTCCTGCATGCGCGGCAGCATCCGGCGCGTGAGCAGCATCGGCGCCAGGCAGTTCACCGTCACCATGTCGCGCAGGCGCTCCGCGCGCACCTTCTCGAAGCGACCGGCGGCGCCGAAGCCGGCGTTGTTCACCAGCACCGCGATCGGAAGATCGGACACGGCGCGCGTCAGCCGCTCGGCGCCCTCGGCGTCGGCGAGATTCTCCTCGACCACGCGCGTCTGCACCCCGGAGAAGCGCTCCAGCTCGGAGGCCAGCTCCCGGAGGCGGTCGCCGCGCCGCGCGGTGAGCACCACCGACATCCCGTCCCGGGCCAGGGCGCGCGCGAAGGCCGCCCCGATCCCCGCCGACGCCCCGGTCACCAGCGCCCACTCTCCGTAGCGCTCGCGCAGCGGCACGCGGTCGGCACCGAACAGCGGCTCCGCCTGCCACAGCGCCCGGGTGAGCAGGGCGAAGGGAACGAAGGCGACCACGCCGAGCAGCACGCTCGACTGGTACAGGATCGGCCACAACAGCATCCCGATCGCGACGCTGCCCGCGTAGAAGGCGGCCCAGGGCCACATCCAGGGGCGCATGCGGTAGAAGCCGTAGAAGCCGGCGGCGTAGATCGCCCAGTGGAAGGGCTCGGTGAGCTTCGCGCCCCAGCCGGTGAAGAGGATCCCCAGCCACACCTCCTCGTCGCGACTCACGGGCTTCCAGAGCAGGTCCCAGGGCACGTAGACGAAGGCCATGAACGCGCAGAAGACCATCAGCGCATTGATCCAGGTCGGGCGGCCGGCGAACACCGTGCTCAGCCACTCGCGCATGGGTGGGTCTCCCGAGGCCATGCTCCGATTCTACTCCCGGGGGTGTCGTGCGGAGGTGCAGCATGCGCGATTCGGCGCTGGCAAGCTACGCGCGGGTCGTCGGATACTGTGACGAGAAGCGAAGGAGAGGACCGTGGCCCAGGGACCGCTCGCCGGAATCCGCATCGTCGACTTGAGCATCGCCCTCTCGGGCCCGTGGTCGGTGGGGATCCTCGCCGACCAGGGAGCCGAGGTCGTCAAAGTGGAGCTGCCGGGGATCGGCGACATCGGGCGCTGGGTGGGGCCCGCGATCGGCGGCGTCAGCGCGATGGCGCAGATCGCCAACCGCGGCAAGCGCTCGCTGGCGGTGAATCTCCAGAAGGACGAGGGGCGCGAGATCGTGCGCCGCCTCGCCGCGCGCGCCGACGTGTTCGTGCAGAACTTCCGACCCGGGGTGATCGAGCGCCTGGGTCTCGGCTACGAGGCGCTCGCCGCCGACAACGAGCGGCTGATCTACGTCTCGATCAACGGCTTCGGCTCCATCGGTCCCTACGCGGGCAAGAGCGCCTACGACCCGGTCGTCCAGGCCTACGGCGGCCTGGCGGCGGTCCAGGCGGGCGCCGACGGAACGCCCCAGCTGATCCGCCACACCGCCGCGGACAAGATCACGTCGCTCACCGCGTCCCAGGCGATCACGGCGGCGCTGCTCGCGCGCGAGCGCGGTGCCGGAGGCCAGCGCCTCGAGATCTCGATGCTGGAGAGCGTGGTCAACTTCGTGTGGGCCGACGCCGCCGGCAACGAGGTGCTGCTCGACTCCGACGGCTCGCAGCCCTCGAGCTTCTCGCGCGACCAGAAGCTGTGGCCGACCAAGGACGGCTTCGTGATCGCGGCGCCGACCTCGGACGAGGACATCGCGCGCATCTGCCGCGGCGTCGGCGTCGACGGCTACGACGACCCGGAGGTCGCGACGATGGCGGCGCGTCGCCGCAATCCTGCGCCGTTCCGCGCCCTGCTGCGCCGCGTGCTGGCGGCGGTCGCGAACCTGACCACGGCCGAGGCGATCCGCGGCATGGAGGCCGAGCGCGCGCCCTGCGGCGTCGTGATCGGCCCGGCCGGGCTCCACGAGGACCCCCAGGTGCGCGCCCTCGGCATGCTCGAGGAGTCGGTGCACCCGAGCGCGGGCAGGCTGCGCCAGCCGCGCCCGGCCGCGCGCTTCGCGGCGACGCCCGCGCAGACCGGAGGCCCGGCTCCGACGGTGGGCCAGCACACGGACGAGATCCTCACCGAGCTCGGCCTGGGCGATCGCATCGCCGCCCTGCGCGAAGCGGGCGCGGTGGCCTGAGGGCTCAGCCCTTCCGCGCGAGGCGCTCGGCGACGATCGCGTACACCTCGGGTGAGAAACCCAGGCCGAGGTGGCTCGTCTCCACCTCGACGTGCTCGACGGCGGGGCTGCGCTCGTCGATGCACGCGCGCCAGCTGACGACCCCGTCCGAGCGCGAGTAGATGGCGGTGATCGGCGTCCGGAGCGGCTTCGCGTAGCGCGCCTCCACCGCCGACTCGACGGCGTCGAGATCCACGCCCTGGCGGCGGTAGAGCTCCGCCACGGCGGTGTACTTCGGACCGCCGACGACGGGGCTGCCGAGGGTGACGACGCGCGACACGAGATCGGGCCGGTCGCGCGCGACTTCCCGCGCGAGGTAGCCGCCGAGGCTCCAGCCAACCAGCGCCACCGGACCGCCCGCACGCCGGACGACGCGCACCACGCGCGCCTCCACCTGCGGCAGCAGCGCCGGCACGTCGCCCCGATTGGTCCCGAGGCCCCAGCCCAGGGCCCGGTGGCCCTGGAGACGCAGGTAGGAGCGCAGGATCGACGTCGAGGCGTCGCCGGCCCCGTAGCCGGGGAGCACCACCACGGTGCCGCCCACGCCGCGGGGCCCGAGCGCCAGCCGGGGCATGCGCAGCAGCAGACGCGGCAGCTCGAGCGCGCCGAGCGCTTCGCGCCACAGTCCGGCGGGGGTGGGAGGAGCGAGGGGCGGACTCAAGGGATCTCCGTTCGTGGCCTTCGAGCAGACTAGCCCGGCCGCGGCGCGGTGCCGGAAGCCGGGCGAGGCGTCCGTCCTAGTCGCGCGGGGGGTCGCGCAGGGGTACGAACCTCACCGGCATCAGGGTGCGCTGCACGACGCCATCCTCGGTCTTCCGGATCAGCAGCAGCTCCTGGTAGGCGCGGCCGCCGACGGGGATCACCAGGCGGCCGTCGGGCGCGAGCTGCTCGACCAGCGCGGGGGGCACCTGGTCGGGCGCGGCGGTCACGACGATCGCGTCGAAGGGGGCCGCCTCGGGCCAGCCGGCGTAGCCGTTGCCGGTGCGGGTGTGGACGTTCGCACGGCCGTGATGCTGGAGCGTCTGCGCCGCGCGGGCGGCGAGGCTGGGCTCGAGCTCGATCGTGTACACCTCGCGCGCCAGCTCCGAGAGCACCGCCGCCTGGTAGCCCGACCCGGTGCCCACCTCGAGCACGCGCTCGTCGCCCTCGAGGGCGACGGCCTCGCTCATCGCGGCGACGATGTAGGGCTGGGAGATCGTCTGACCCTCGCCGATCGGCAGCGGCCCATCCTGGTAGGCGCGGGAGCGGAGGCTCTCGGGAACGAACTCCTCACGCGGAACGCGCCGCATCGCGGCGAGCACCCGCGGGTCGTGCACGCCGCGCGCGGCGATCTGCTCGCTCACCATGCGCTCGCGCAGCGCCGCGTAGTCGGTGCTCGCCGGCTCCCGGGAGCTCACCCCACACCCCAGCACCAAGAGCACACACGCGACCTCCCGAACCGCCTCACACCTCGGCCATCCCCAGGCGCTCACGCGGAGTCGACGGCGGACGCCTCGTAGGCCGCGATCACCTCGGGCGGCGCCTGCACCAGCTCGATCAGCACGCCCTCGCCGCCGATCGGGGACGACTCGCTGCCCTTGGGATGGACGAAGCAGACGTCGTAGCCTGCCGCACCCTTGCGGATCCCCCCCGGCGTGAAGCGCATGCCCTGCTCCTCGAGCCAGCCGACGGCCGCGGCGAGATCGTCCACCCAGAGACCCACGTGGTTGAGCGCCGGGTCGTGCACCTTCGGCCGGCCCTCGGGATCGATCGGCTGCATCAGGTCGACCTCGACGCGGTACGGGCCGTGGCCCGCGGCAGCGATGTCCTCGTCGACGTTCTCGCGCTCGCTGCGGAACTGTCCCTCGAGGCGGAGGCCGAGCAGGTCGATCCACAGTCGCCGCAGGGCCCGCTTGTCGGTGCCTCCCACCGCGATCTGCTGCAAGCCCAGCACGCGGAACGGTCGCTCGGCCATCACCGATCTCCTCCCCGGAATTCCGATCCCAACCAGTAGCGCTCCGTGGTGCCCTTGCGACTGGCCTCCGGACGGAGCGACCGCGCCGCCTCGAAGCGCGCGCGCAGCCGCCTCTCGACCGCCTGGGCCTCGGGGCCCTCCATCAGCTTGAGGACCAGGTGGCCACCGGTGCGCAGCAGCTCGGGCAGGGCCGCCTCGATCGCCTCGAGCAGCGCCTCCTCGCGCGCGCGATCGGTGGCGCGGACACCGGTTAGCTTGGGGGCGGCGTCCGAGAGCAGGACGTCTGCGGGACCCCCCGCCGCCGCGAGGACCTCGGCGCGCACCGCGGGCTCGGACAGATCTCCGCACAGCGCCACGGTGTTCGCGAGCTCGAGGGGAGGATCGACGGCGGCGAGGTCGACGCCGACGACCCGGCCCTCGGGCCCCACCTCCTGGGCCGCGACCTGCATCCAGCCACCCGGCCAGCAACCGAGGTCGATCACGCGTTGGCCGCGGCGCAGCACCCGGGCGCGGCGCTGGATCTCGATCAGCTTGTACGCCGCACGCGAGCGATAGCCCTCGCGCTTCGCCTGCTGGTGGTAGGCGTCCTTGCGCTGGTAGGGGCGGGCCACGCCGGGAGGCCCCCGGACCGCTCAGCCCCGCGCGCGCACCGTGGGGCGCACGCGCACCATGGCGTCGTTGTGGCCGGGCACGCCGCCGCGCACGAACAGCAGGCGCTTCTCCGGATCGACGCGCACTACCTCGATGTTCAGCGTGGTGACGCGCTCGGCGCCCATGTGACCGGCCATCCGCAGGCCCTTGATCACGCGGCCGGGGAACGACCCCGGGCCGATCGAGCCGCCGTGGCGGAAGAACTCGTGGGTGCCGTGGGTCTGGCGCTTGATCGAGAAGCCGTGACGCTTCACCACGCCAGCGGTGCCCTTGCCCTTCGAGGTTCCGATCACGTCGACGCGCTGGCCCTTGCTGAAGATGTCGACGCCGATCTCCTGGCCCACCTCGTACTGTTCGAGCTCCTCGGGGCTGATCCGGCTCTCGCGCAGGTAGCGCTGGGGCGGCACGCCGGCCTTCTCGCAGTGGCCTTTGAGCGCCTTGGTCGCGCGGCTCGGCTTGCGCTCGCCCCAGCCGAGCTGGAGGGCGGCGTAGCCGTCGTGGTCCGGGGTCTTCTTCTGGACGACGCGGTTGGGCTGCGCGTCGAGCACGGTGACGGGGATGCAGACGCCGTCCTCGTCGAAGTACTGGGTCATGCCGACCTTGCGGCACATGAACTCGATCGCCACGGGAAGCCTCGGGGCCGGGGAGGGGGCCCGGACAGGTGAGAGGAAAGGGGGTTCGCGAAGGGCGCGGAATATAGGAAGGGGCCCCGGGGCTGTCGAGTTCTGGGACTTCGCTCGGCTGCGCCTCGCTGCGCGCGGTATCCGGCCGCTTGCCTGGGACTTCGCTCGGGCTGCGCCTCGCCGGGCTCGGCCCTCAGGGGACCTCGCGCACCAGCAGGCCGGTCGTGGAGACCCGCACCTCGTAGGTGGCGGCGCGGTCGGCGCGCTGGAAGGTGCCGGAGCCGTACTCGGCATCGACCAGAGGCGCCAGCCAGGGCAGCCGGCGCCGCCAGGCGAACAGGTCCACCGGCTGATCTCCCGCGATCGCGAACACCGTCCTCGGGAGCTGCTGCTCGTCCTCCAGGCTCGTGTAGCGGCCGCTCACCCGCTCGAGCTGGTAGGCGGTGTGCAGGCCGAGCAGGTTGGCCCACGGGTGCCACTTGAGGATGCGCGCATCCACGACGAACTCGTCGCCGGCGAGGATGTGGTGCTCCTCGCGACCGTCGGGGAGCTCGATGCGCACCTCGAAGCGCTGCGATCCGGCCGGGAACGTGTGGACGGTCGCGGCCAGCTCCTCGTGGGTGAGGGCGCGATAGCCCTGGAGACCGATGGCGACCGTCGAGAACAGCGCCGCCCCGACCCCGCACAGCAGCGCGAGCAGGGCGACGAAGGAGCCGGCGCCGACCCGGGCGGCGCCCAGCGGTCGGCGCCGGAGCAGCGCGACGGCCGCGGCGAGTCCGCCCAGCGCGGCCGCGGCGCACAGCAGGGCCGCCAGCAGCAGCGGATCCGGGGTCACGGGCGCGGATCCCGCAGCATCCGCCACACCGTGGGACCTCCCTGGAAGACGATCTCGCCCAGCACGCGGAAGCCGTGGCGCTCGTAGAACGGCACGTTCTCCCGCTTCGACGATTCCAGGTAGGCGGGAACGCGATCGGCGTCACAGCGGGCGAGGATGGGCGCGAGCAGGGCGCCGCCCACTCCCCGTCCCTGGTGGCGCGGATCGGTGCCCAGCACCGCCAGATACCAGTGCGGCTCGAGCGGGTGGGCCTGCTCGATGCGCGCGAGCTCACGTCCCACCCGGGTCGCGCGGCGTCCGAGCGCGAGGTACCAGCGCCAGATCATGCCGAAGCGCTCGCGCCGCGAGGCCGGCCTCGGATAGGGCGGCACCCAGAGCGCGGCACCCTCGTGGGATTCCGTGGTGAGCACGCCGCTGTTGCGCAGCACGTCGCGCATCACCATCGCGAAGAAGCCGGTGCTGGCGAGAGCCCAGTCGAGCTCTCCGGGCAGGATCCAGCGGTGCACGGGATCGTCTCGGAAGGCGCGCGCGAGCACCAGCGAGATCGGGCGCAGATCGCCGAGGTAGCCCTCGCGCACCTCGCTCATGAGACGGCGGGAGGCGGGGGACAGCGGCGGCCGTCGCGCGCCTCGCGCAGCGCCGCGAGAGAGCCGCCCCACCCGCGCCAGCTCCGCTCGACGAAGTCCCAGCCGGTGCCGGCCACCGTGTCTCCTACGAAGGCGATGGGGACGTCCCGGAAGTGCACGTCGGGACAGCCCTCGGCGGGCTGGGCGGCCACGACGTAGAGCTCGACGCGCACCGCCGACCCGGCGCCCGTTGCGAGCTCCAGCGTGCGCAGCGGAGTCGCGAAGGGGTCGTCGGGATGGCCGGGCCTGCGCACGGGTGCGTCGCCGAGGATCGCATGGACCTGTTCGCGCGACTGGCCCACCTCCACGCGCGCGATTCGCGCGCGCATCGTCCAAGGCTGGATCGCCGCGTCCGCGGCCGGTTCCGCGCCCGCGGTCTCCGGACGACCGACGCAGCCGGGAGTCGCGAGAGCCAGCGCGGCGATTCCGAACCCGGTTACCCTGCGAAGCCTGGACCGCACGGGGAGAGACTGCCATGCGAGACGGACGCGCGCTGCTGGGCGCCCTGACCCTGGTGCTGCCGATTCTGGCCGCGCCGGGCGCGCCGGCGCCCACCGTCGACGTGCTGCTCGCGGAGCGCCTGCGCATTCCGCTGGCCTCGCTCGCGGAGCGCGTCGCTCTGGCCCCGGGCGAGGAGTTCCGGGTGGTGGAGCTCGGACGCGACGGCGGCACCAGCCAGCACCTGGTGGCAATCCGCAGCGCCGAGGTGCCCCACCGCCACGACCGCCACGATCTCTTCGTCGTCATGGTGCGCGGCAGCGGCACCTGGCGCGTGGGGGACGAGACGCTGCCGGTCGGGGAGGGCAGCCTGCTCTACGTCCCGCGCGGTACGGTGCACGCCTTCACCAACGAGAGCGGTGCCCCGGCGGTCGCCTACGCCGTGTACATGCCGTCCTTCGACGGGAGCGACCGGGTGGAGGGGGAGCCGCCTGAGCCGCGCTGAGACCGACGGCGTACACTTCCAGCCCCGACCCTCGAGGCGGACGGTCGCCCGATGCCCGCACCCCCCGACACGAAGTACGCCCCGACGCACGACGGTAGCGTGGCGTATCAGGTGTTCGGCGATGGCCCCCATCCGGTCGTCCTCGTGCCCGACTGGCACAACCCGATCGAGCTGCTGTGGGAAGACCCGCGCGCGGAGCGATTCTTCACCGACCTCGGGAGGTTCTGCCGCGCGATCCTGTTCGACAAGCGCGGCACCGGCGTCTCCGACCCGATTCCATCCGGGTCCGCGATGTCCGTGGCGCCCACGATCGAGCTCGCCGCCGAAGACATCGGCGCCGTGATGGACGCCGAGGAATGGCCGCAAGCCTGCATCGTGGGCATCGGGTGTGGGGGCTGGCCGGCGGCGTTGTTCGCGGCGGCGGCACCCGGACGCGTCGCGCGCTTGGTGCTCGTGGATGGCTTCCCCCGTCTCCATGCCAGCGACGACTATCCGGCGGGGCTCTCCAGCGAAGCCGCCGCGCGCTTCGTGAACTGGATCATCGCGGGGCATGGAACGGGCACGGCACTGCGCGTCACGGATCCAGCCGCGTACGCCGATCCGCAGTTTCGCCGCTGGTACGCGCGCCTCCAGCGCTTTGCCATGCCGAGGAAGTGGATGGAGGCGTTCTGGTCCTCGGTCGCGGAGATCGACATCAGCTCCGTGCTGTCGTCGATCACGGCCCCGACCCTCGTGCTGAATCGAAGCGAGAGCGTCTCCTTCCCGGTCGCGTGGGGTCGCTACCTCGCCGAGCGCATTGCCGGTGCGGAGTTCCGCGAGCTGCCCGGGCGCGACCAGCTGTTCTTCATGACCAACCCCAGTCCGATCCTCGAGGAGCTCCAGGAGTTCCTCACCGGGGTCCGCGAGGCTCCCGTTCTGGACCGCATCCTGGCGACGATCCTGTTCACGGACATCGTGGGCTCGACGGAGCAGCTCGCAGCCCTCGGCGACCGCAAGTGGCGCGACCGGATCCTGCGCCACCACAGCCTCGTTCGCCGCGAGCTGGCACGCTTTCGCGGCCACGAGATCGATACGGCGGGCGACGGGTTCCTGGCCTCCTTCGACGGGCCGGCGCGCGGCATCCAGTGCGCGGTCGCGATCCGGGAGAGTGTCAGGCTTCTCGCTCTCGAGATCCGCGCGGGAGTCCACGTAGGCGAGTGCGAGCTGGTGGGCGACCGGATCGGAGGCATCGCCGTCCACACGGCTTCGCGCGTCATGAGTCTCGGGAATCCGGGAGAGATCCTGGTGTCGAGGACGGTGCGGGAGCTGGTCGCCGGCTCCGGTCTGCTTTTCGAGGACCGCGGATCCCACGTGCTCAAGGGCATCCCCGAGCCCCTGCAGCTCTTCGCCCTGGTGGGACCCTCGTAGTAGGATCGGGCCGTGTTCCTCCTGCACACGGCTCCCGAGCACGCCGACGTCGTCGCGCGGGCCGTCGTCGCGGCGTGCCGCGGCGGCGCCTGGGGCTCGCCCGTGCAGCCACGGCTGCTCCACACCTTGTTCGGCACGCTGCTCGGGCGGGATCTCGACTTCGAGACCTTGGCGCCGCTCCCGGTCGACGAGGTGGCCGCTGCGCTGCGCTCGCCGGAGGAGCGCAGCGAGCTGATCCAGCTGATGTGCGCGGTCGAGGTGCTGTGCCATCCGGTTCCGCGCGACAGGGAGGCGTCGGTCGAGCGCTGGGCGCGCGCGCTCGGGGTGGAGGAGCGATCGCTCGTCTATCTGCGCGACCTCGCGGCCGGTGAGGCGGCGAAAGCCCTCATCGATTTCTACCGCCTGAACTGGATCGGCGACCTCGACCACCGCCGTCCCGGCTTCGACGCGTTGCTGAAGCGCGCCGGCGACGACGCCCTGGCACGGACGGTGGAGGAGGACCCGGAGATCGCGGCGCGTTGGAGCGGTCTGGCTCGCTGCCCCGGAGGCAGCGTCGGACGCCACGTGTTCGAGTTCTACGACCGGCGCGGCTTCGCCTTCCCCGGCCAGCCGGGCGCCGCGAACGAGTCGGTCGCTCAGCACGACTGGATCCACGTGCTCGCCGACTACGGCACGACTCCGCTCGGCGAGCTCGAGGTGCTGAGCTTCCAGACCACCTGCAGCCGGACGCCCGGAGCCACGCTCGGCCTGATCGGTGCGCTCGCGCTCTTCGAGTCCGGCGTGATGTCGGCGAGCCTGATCACCCCCGGCTCCACCGGCGCCCTCTCGCAGCCCGGCGGAGTCGAGCGCATGGCCGAGGCCACCCTGCGCGGCAAGGCGTGCAACACCGACCTGCTCGACGTGAACTTCTTCGCGATCGCCGACGAGCCCCTGGACGCTCTACGGGAGCAGTTCGCGATTCCCCCGAAGAGCGCCCAGGTGTTCGAGCTCGATCCCTACGGCGAGGCGCAGTCGCCCGACTGAGCGCCGACGTGGCTCGCCGGACTCGGACGGTCTCTGCGCGAGCCCGAACGAACTCGACTGGGCTCCCCGTGAATCGGAGCGAGGAGCGGGCGCGCCGGCGCCCCGTCGCCGGGGCGGCTGGACGCCGTACTACAGCTCTTCGAGGTAGACGATCTCCGGCGCGCCGGCGAGCAGGGCGCCGAACTCCTTGCCGACGGCGGCCAGATTCTTGCCGTGCTCCTTCAGCGCCTCGGAGCTGGCGTACTTCTCGTAGAACACGAAGGTGGTCGGATCGTCCTGCCGCTGGTGCGGGAGATAGGCGAGCGTGCCCTTCTCCTTGGCGAGGGTGGAGGCGGCGAGCTGCTTCAGGAAGGCCTTCGCCTCCTGGACCTTGTCCGCCTTCACTTTGATCGTCGCGACGACGCTGGGCATGGGGGGCCTCCCTCTCTCGGGTGGGTGTGTGTAGACGCGACACTCGCAGCGCGGCCGAGGAAGTCAAGCGCCGGGCGCTACCTTTCGCAGACCGACCTCGCACCCCCCCAATCGGAGGGTGTCGGGGTCGTCGTGCGTCCACGCGCGCCCGGGGAGACAGAGAGCGCATCGTGAGCGGAGAGAACCTGGAACACGTCTCCGTCGCGCCGGCCGAACGGCTGGCCGAGGTGGCCGAACGCCTGCGCGAGCGCCGCCGCACGACCCGTGTCCTGGGCCTGCGCGGAGCCGCGCGCGCGGTGTGGGTCGCGCATCTCGCCCGGGCCCACGGCGATCGGCCGCTCCTGGTGATCGTCCCGACGGCGAAGTCGGGCGACGTCTTGCTCCAGGATCTGCGCCAGGCCCTGGGCGAGTCACCCGGGGCGGGTCGCGTCCGCCCCCTCCCCCGCTACGACACCCAGCCCTACGAGCGCTTCTCGCCACAGCCCTTCGTCGTGGCCCAGCGGATGGACGTGCTGTACCGCTGGCTCGCCAGCCCACCGCCGACGGACGCCGGGCCGGCTGCCCACGGACCCGCGCCGATCGTCGTCGCGCCCTGGACGGCCCTGGCGCCGCGCGTCCCCACGCGCGAGCTGGTGCGCGGGCGCTCCGTGCACCTGGAGCTGGGCCAGATCGTCGACCGCGACGCGCTCGTCGCGACGCTCGTCGCTGCCGGCTACCAGCGCGTGCCGCTGGTCGAGGAGCGCGGCGAGCTGGCGGTGCGCGGCGGCATCCTCGACCTGTTCCCGCCGCACCTGGGTCATCCGGTGCGGGTGGAGCTGCTCGGCGACGAGGTGGAATCGATCCGCGAGTTCGATGCGGCCAGCCAGCGCAGCCAGACCCGACTCGGCCGCGTGGTCGCACCGCCGCCGCGCGACCTGCTCCCCGACCGCGCCTTCGTGATCGAGCGCTCCGAAGCGCTGCGCGCCCTCGGCCGCGAGCAGGGCGTGCCCTCGCGCGCCGTCGACGAGCTGGTGGATTCGCTGCTGCGCGGCCACGTGCCTCCCGGGGCCGAGGCTCTCGCTCCGCTGCTCCTGCCCGGCACCGAGACCGTGTTCGACTTCCTGCCCGCGGACGCGATCGTGGTGGTGGACGACCCCGAGGCGGGTCGTCAGCGGATGCTGCGCTATGCAGAGGAATCGCTGGAGAACTACACCCTCGCCCGCGGCAGCGGGCGCCTGGTGTGCGAGCCAGACGCCGTGGCGCTCGGCGCCGACGCCCTCGAGGCTCGGGTGCTCGCGCGCCATCCGATCCTGCTGGAGCCCCTCGACCTGGGCGACCCGGCCGACGGCGCCGAGCGCGTGACGCTGGCGACGCGTACCCACGCGCCGCTGCGCCAGGCGCTCTCACAGGCGCGTACCAGCGAGCGGGCGCTCGCCCCGCTAGCCGCGCGCATCGCCCGCTGGCGTGCCGCGCGCTACCGGGTCGTGCTGTCGACGTCGCAGCTCTCCCACGCCGAGCGGCTCGCCGGACTTCTGGCGGACTACCAGCTGGAGGCGTCGGTGGAGACGGAGCCGCTGCCTTGCTGGCGCTGGTCGGCTCCCGGACGCGTCGAGGTGCGCACGGCCGCACTCTCCGAGGGCTTCGCGCTGCCGCTCGAGCGTCTCGCGGTCGTCACCGAGGAGGAGATCTTCGGGCCGCGCGCCAAGCGGCGCGCCGCGAATCCGGCCTGGCCGGGCAGCGCGGCGCTCGAGTCGCTCGCCCAGCTCGCTCCGGGCGACTACCTGGTGCACGCCGAGCACGGGATCGGGATCTACCGCGGTCTCGTCGAGCTGGAGATGCGCGGCGTCACCGGCGAGTTCCTGCGCATCGAGTACGCCGAGGCGGCGCGCCTGTTCGTACCGGTGCATCGGATGAGCCAGGTCCAGCGCTACGCCGGCTCCGACGGACACGCGCCGCGCATCGACAAGCTGGGAGGCGCGACCTGGGTCAAGGCGAAGAAGTCGGTGAAGAAGGGGCTGCTCGACCTCGCCCGCGAGCTGGTGAGCGTGCACGCGGCGCGGGAGCTCTCCCAGGGCTTCGCCTTCTCGCCCCGCGACCACCTGTTCGAGGAGTTCGAGGCCACCTTCCCCTACGACGAGACGCCCGACCAGCTGGCGGCGATCGAGGAGGCCCTCGCCGACATGCAGCGCGACCGGCCGATGGACCGGATCGTGTGCGGGGACGTCGGCTACGGCAAGACCGAGGTGGCGGTGCGCGCCGCCTTCCGCGCGGCCCTCGACGGCAAGCAGGTAGCGGTGCTCGTCCCTACCACGATCCTGTGTCAGCAGCACGAGGAGACCTTCCGCGCGCGCTTCGACGGCTATCCGATCCGCGTCGCGTCGCTCTCGCGCTTCCAGACGGGGGCGGGAGCGAAGCGCGTGCTGGAGGGGCTGGCCGACGGCTCCGTGGACGTCGTGATCGGCACCCATCGCCTGCTCCAGAAGAGCGTGTCCTTCCGCGACCTCGGCCTGCTCGTGGTGGACGAGGAGCACCGCTTCGGGGTGGCCCACAAGGAGCGGATCAAGCAGCTGAAGAAGACCGTCGACGTGCTGACGCTCACGGCGACGCCGATCCCCCGCACGCTCCAGCTGGCCTTCGCCGGGCTGCGCGATCTCTCGGTGATCGACACCCCGCCGGCGGACCGGCTGGCGATCCGCACCCAGGTGGGCCGCTACTCCGAGGAGGTGATCCGCGAGGCGATCCTGCGCGAGATGCGCCGCGGCGGACAGGTGTACCTGGTGCACAACCGGGTGCAGACGATCGACGCGATGGCGAAGATGCTGGCGCGCGTCGTTCCCGAGGCGGCGGTGATCGTGGCCCACGGGCAGCTTCCCGAGCGCGAGCTCGAGAAGCGCACGCTCGCCTTCATGCACGGCCAATCCGACGTGCTGCTGTGCACCACGATCATCGAGAGCGGGCTCGACAACCCGCGCGCCAACACGATCATCGTCGACAGCGCCGACACCCTCGGCCTCGCCCAGCTCTACCAGCTGCGCGGACGGGTCGGCCGCAGCGCCCAGCGCGCCTACGCTTATCTCATGGTGTACGCGCCCGCCGGCCTGGCCCCGGACGCGCGCAAGCGCCTCGAGGCGATCCAGGACCTCTCCGAGCTCGGCGGCGGCTTCCGGCTCGCCAACCTGGACCTCGAGATCCGCGGCGCCGGCAATCTGCTCGGACCCCAGCAGTCGGGGAACCTCGCGGCCGTCGGCTACGACACCTACATGGAGATGCTGGAGCAGACGATCGACGAGATGCGCGGCATCGCCAGCGCGCCGGAGGTCGATCCGGAGATCCGGCTGCCCGTCCCCGCGCGCCTGCCCGAGGCCTTCGTGCCGACGGTGAACGAACGCCTCGTGCTCTACAAGCGCCTCGCCAGCTGCCGCGACGATGCCGAGCTCGACCGCCTGCGCGACGAGATCCTCGACCGCTACGGGGCGCTTCCCGACGAGGCGCGCCACCTGGTGGAGGTGATCCGGCTCAAGATCCAGGCGCGCGCGCTGGGCGTCGCCACGATCGATCTCTCGAACGGCGAGCTCATCCTCACCGCGTCGACCAACAGCAACGTCGACCCGCAGCGTCTGCTGCGCCTGATGGCCCAGGCGGGCGGCGGCATCCGCGTGACGCCCGGCCACAAGATCCTCGCCCCGGCGCCGAAGGGTCGCGAGCCCCAGGACCTGTTCGATACGGCGCGCCGGGTGATGGCGAGTCTGGCGGGGTGATTCCCGATCCCATCCCAGGCGGGACGCTCAGCCGGGCGAAGCCCGCCTATCGCTCCTCGTCCCGCGAGATGTCGGAGCTCCGTCCGAGGGTGCCCCCCACGCGCGGTGGAATGCGACGATCGCGCGATCCATCGCCGTGCGACGCCTCCGCTCCCCGCGCCTCGCCCGCCGCGATCTTCGGGTGGCCGGCCGGGGACGAGTCGGTTGCCCGTGATCGGGAGGAGGGTAGGCCATGCACCGCCCCGCTCTCGCGCTATGCGGTCCGGCGCTCGCGGGCCTGATCGCGATCGCCTGCGCGACCCGGCCGATCCCGGAGCCCGAGCGGATCCCGATTCCCGCCGGACTGAGCCAGCAGAACGCGGAGGTGGCGATCCTCTCGGCCCTGACGAACAACCCTCCGCCGGGCGTGTACGACCCGCGGACGGAGATGTCCGAGGAGGAGTTCGATCGCCTGCTGTGGAGCTACTACGTGGCGTCCCCGAGCCGGGCCTGGGTGGTCGGGGCGCGCCAGCCGGGCCGGATCACCGGCGTGATCGAGCGGACGAACTATCGCCTCCGCACCCACGTCCGCTACGACGACGGCGCCGCGACCGTCTCGATCGTCGACTCCACCGGCTTGGATCAGAAGGGCGGCCGCATCCACCGCGGGGCGCTCTCCTGGATCCTCAAGCTGGAGACAGGCCTCCGCGCCGAGCTGCGGCGGATGACCCCGATCTGAGGCCCGCGAAGCGCTTGCGATAGGCGGCCGGCCCCATGCCCGTGTGGCGCTTGAAGAGGTCGCGGAAGAAGGCGGTGTCCTCGTAGCCCACGGCGGCGCCCACCTCGGCGACCGTGCGGTGGTCCTCCTCGAGCAGGCGCTTCGCGGCCCGCACGCGCAGGCGCTGGAGATAGTCGAGCGGCGCGGTACCGGTCGCCTCCTTGAAGCGGCGCGCGAAGTTGCGCGGGCTCGTCCCCAGCTCCCGCGCCAGCGCGTCGAAGCGCACGTCCTCGCGACAGTGGCCGTGGATCCAGCGCTCGGCGCGCTTCACCAGCTCGTCGCCGTGGGGCGAGCCGACCGGGAGCACCGCGAATCCCACCTGGCAGTCGCGCGGCATGTCGAGAATCAGCGCCTTGGCGCACTGCACGGCGGTGGTGCGATCGCAGAGCTTCTCCACCAGGTAGAGGGCGAGGTCGAGCGCCGCGTGGACGCCGCCGCCGCAGTACAGGCCGTCCTCCTCGGTCACCAGTGCGTCGGGGCACCAGCGGACCGCCGGGAAGCGGTCGCGGCACTCGTCCACCAGCGCCCAGTGGGTCGTCGCCTCGCGCCCGTCGAGCAGACCCGCCGCCGCGAGCAGGCTCACCCCGGAGCACACACCGGCGATGCGCGCGCCGCCCGCATGAAGGCGCGGCAGGGCCTCCACCACCGCGCCGTTGCGCGCGATCACCTCCGCCACCGGGAGCCCGCCCGAGGGCACGAAGACCAGGTCCGTGCGCTCGATCTCGCCCAGCGAGCAGTCGGGCTGGATCGTGTAGGGTGCGTTCGGGCACACGGGCCCGCCGTCGGCCGAAGCACTGCGCACGCAGAAGCGCGGTGCGCCGGCGGGCTCGCCGAGCAGGGCGTTCCACAGCACGCCCGCGTCGCGGAAGACCTCGTGGGGTCCCACCGCGGTCGAGGCGTGACCTCCCTCGAGGAAGAGGAGCGTGACATCGATCGGCCGGGTCGGGTTTGTCCGATTCACCCACCTACAATGGCGTATCCGCCGCCTCGCGGCGAGGGGGCCCCTCGCCGATGCTTCTGCCCGAGGAGAACCCATCATGCGCAAGTTCCTGATCGAGAGACGGATTTCCGGGGTGGAGAAGCTGGATTCGTGCGGTCTGGCCGAGGCGGCGCGGACCTCGAACTCGGCGCTGGCCGAGCTCGCTCCCCGCGTGCAGTGGATCGAGTCCTACGTCGTGGACGGCGGGACGATGTGCGTCTACCTGGCCGAGGACGAGGAGGCGATCCGGGTGCACGCCGAGAAGAGCGGCTTCCCGGCCAACAAGATCACCGAGGTGCGCGGGATGATCGATCCCACCACCGCGGTCGGCTGAGGCGCGACCGACGCGGCACAGGCGGCGGACCCGGGTGGCCGATCTACTCTCCCGCCGTGCGCGAATCCGCCGAGCGCTTCACCAACCGCGAGCTGTCCTGGCTCGACTTCGACCGCCGCGTGCTCGAGCTCGCGAGGGACCCGGCCCGACCGGTGCTCGAGCGCGCGAAGTTCCTGGCGATCTTCTCGCGCAACCTGGACGAGTTCTTCCAGGTGCGCGTCTCCCAGCTCCAGGACCTGGTCGCCGAGGGCGACTCGCGTCGCTCGCCCGACGGGCTCACCCCCTCGGCGCAGCTGGCCGCCGTGCGCGAGCGCGTGGCCGAGCTGACCCTCGCCGCCCACGAGACCTTCGAGCACGAGCTGCGGCCGGCGCTGCGCGCGGCCGGGATCGACCTGGTGCGCTGGAGCGAGCTGTCGAGCGCGGAGCGCGAGAGCACGCTCGCGCCCTTCGACGAGCAGATCCAGCCGGTGCTGATCCCGCTCGGTGTCGACCCCACCCATCCCTTTCCCTTCGTGAGCGGTCTCTCGCTCTCGGTGTGCGCCTTCGTGCGAGCGCGCAGCGGCGGTCCCCGCCGCCTGGCGCGCGTGAAGGTGCCGGCCTTCCTGCCGCGCTGGTGGGAGGTCGGCCCCGGACGCTACACGCCGGTGGAGGATCTGATTCGGGCGCACTTCGACCTGCTCTTTCCCGAGGACGCCGTCGACGGCGCGAGCTTCTTCCGCGTCACGCGCGACGCCGACCTCGAGATCGAGGAGCGCGACAGCGGCGACCTGCTGAAGGCGGTGGAGGCGAGCCTCTACCGCCGCCGGCGCACCAGCGACGCGGTGCGTCTGGAGGTGGCGAGCGACCTCGACCCGGACGTCCGGGAGGTGCTGGAGCGCGAGCTCCGGCTCGAGCCGGACGAGGTGTACGAGATCCCCGGCCTGCTCGACCTGGGCGGACTGTGGGAGATCTACGCTCGCGCTCCGTCGGATCACAAGGACGAGCCGTGGACTCCCGCGGAGGTGTTCCGCGGCCGCGGCAAGGGCAGCGCCGCGGGCGAGGCGATCTTCCGCACCCTGCGCGAGCACGACGTGCTCGTCCACCACCCCTACGAGAGCTTCGAGAGCTCGGTCGGCGCCTTCCTCACCACCGCCGCCGAGGATCCGGCGGTGCGCGTGATCATGACGACGATCTACCGCACCGGGGGCTCCGAGAGCAGCATCGTGCAGGCGCTCCAGGACGCCGCGTCGCGCGGCAAGCAGATCGTCGTGCTGGTGGAGCTGAAGGCGCGCTTCGACGAGGCGTCGAACCTCGAGCGCGCGCGCTTCCTCGAGCGCGCCGGCGCCCACGTGGTGTACGGCGTTCTCGGGCTGAAGACCCACACGAAGCTCGCCTTCGTGGTCCGCGAGGAGAGTGGACGCCTGCGGCGCTACTGCCACGTCGCCACGGGCAACTACAACCCGGTCACGGCCACGCTCTACGAGGACCTGGGCCTGCTCACCAGCCGCGAGGACGTGACCCGCGACGTCGCCGAGCTCTTCCAGCGTCTGACCAGCGGCAGCAGCGCACGCAGCTACGAGAAGCTGCTGGTCGCGCCCGAGGGCCTGCGCAGCGGGGTGGTGGAGCGGATCGCGCGCGAGGCGTCCCGGCGGAACGGCCGCATCTTCATGAAGGTGAACGCGATCTCCGACCCGGCGGTGATCGACGCGCTCTACGACGCCTCGTGCGCGGGCGTCGAGATCGACCTGATCGTGCGCGGCATCTGCTGCCTGCGACCGGGCGTGCCTGGGCTCTCCGAGCACATCCGCGTGCGCTCGGTGCTGGGCCGCTACCTCGAGCACTCGCGCATCTTCCGCTTCGGCACGCCGGGCGGGCCCGGCGAGACCTGGATCGGCTCCGCTGACCTGATGCAGCGCAACCTCGACCTGCGCGTCGAGGCGCTGCTCTTGGTGGAGGATTCCTCCCTGGTGGAGCGGATCGACGACCTGATCGGCATCTACCTGCACCCCGATGCGCGCGCGTGGACGCTCGCTTCCGACGGCACCTGGAAGTGCACCGGAAGCTTCGACGTCCAGGATCGGATCCACAGTCTGACCGCGCCCGCGAAGCCGAGCGGCCTCGAGCGTTAGGTCCGCGGAACGCGCCCGGCGCCGGGCGCCTGGGGGACCTCGCGGCCCTCGAGCCACGCCGCCAGCATCTCGTTCACCAGCTCGGGGGCGTCCTGCTGGACCCAGTGGGAGGCGTCGGGCAGGTAGCGCACCGTCAGGTCGCGCACCCAGGCCTCGGTTCCGTAGGTGGTAGCCAGGGAGAGCGCGACGTCCCGGACTCCCCAGAGCAGCAGCGTCGGGACCCCGATCGGCGGCAGGCCGAGCGCGAGCTGGCGGCGCATTCCGCCTCCGAGCACGAGCGCGCGGTAGTAGTTCAGCATCGCGGTGAGCGCGCCGGGCCGCAGCGCCGCCTCGCGGTACACCCGCGTCACCTCCTCCGGGAAGCGCTCCGGGTGGACGGCGGTGCGACGGAAGGCCTCGCCGATCGCCTGCGCACCGCGGCGCGCGAGCAGCCACTCGGGCAGGCGCGGCAGCTGGAAGAAGAGGACGTACCAGGAGCGCAGCCACTGGCGCGAGTGGCGCCAGGCCGCACGCCAGGGCCCCGGATGGGGCACGTTCATCACGACCAGGCGCTCGAGCTCGCGCACCCGGCGGATCGCCAGAAGCCAGGCGAGGATTCCGCCCCAGTCGTGGCCGATCAGCACGGCGCGCGACGCACGCGCGGCGTCGATCAGACCGGCGACGTCGCCCAGCAGCGCCTCGATCGCGTAGTCCTCGCGGTGCGGCGGGCGATCGCTCTCGCCGTAGCCCCGCAGGTCGGGCGCCCACGCGCGGTAGCCGAGACGCGCGAGCAGCGGAAGCTGGTAGCGCCAGGAGTAGTGGGTCTCCGGGAAGCCGTGCAGGCACAGGGCGAGGCGATCGCCCTGGCCGCAGGCGGCGACGTGGAAGTCCAGGCCGTTCGCCCGGACGCGCTCGCTGCGGATCTCCTCGGACGGGGCGGCGGCCATGGGTCCACGCTACCGCGACGGTCGGAGCCTCGGCTGCATTCGCCCGCGGTTTTGCCATGCTCTGGCGCGTGCCGCGCTCCGCCCGCCTCGCCCTGGTCGCCCTCGCCGTCGCCCTGACCGCCTCCGCGGCGGCGGCGGACGAGTCCGTGATGCTCGACGGGGTGGCCGCCCAGGTGGACGGCAAGATCGTCCTGGTCTCCGAGGTGCTGCGATCGGTCGCGCCCCAGGAGGAGGCGATGCGCCGCGCCGGAGCGCCCGAGAGCGAGATCGCGAAGCTGCGCGCCGACGGTCTCGAACGACTGATCGAGTCGCGCCTGATCGAGGAGATCGTCGACAAGGCGGATCTCCAGGCCTCCGACGAGGAGATCGACCGCGCGATCGAGGGCATCGCGGAGGAGAACGGTCTCACGCTCGAGCAGCTCTACGCGAGCGTCGTCTTCCACGGCATGTCGGTGGAGGAGTACCGCGCCCAGATCAAGAGCGACTTCGAGCACCGCAACGTCGTGAACGCGATGGTGGGACAGCGGGTCAAGGTCGACGACGCCGACGTGCGGGCGTTCTACGACGCGCGCGTCGCGAACCAGGGCAGCGAGGGCCCCTCGGTGCACGTCCGCCAGATCCTGCGCGCCTACGGCGGACCGTCGAAGCGCGACCAGAAGACCGCCTGTGCCGAGGCGGGCGAGGCGCGGTCGCGGGTGCTCGCGGGCGAGCCCTTCGAGCAGGTGGCCGCGCAGGTGTCCGAGGTGGCCCCCCGCGACGGCGGCGACATCGGCTGGCTTCCGCTGAAGAGCGTCGCGCCGTGGATGAGCGAGGCGCTCAAGCCCCTGGAGCCGGGGGACCTGAGCGAGGTGCTGGTCCTGCCCTTCGGCTGCGCCGTGCTCCAGCTCGTCGAGCAGAAGGTGCTGGAACCCGTGAGCTTCGAGCAGGCGAAGGAGCGCATCTCCCAGCAGCTCTGGGAGCAGATGGTGGAGAAGGAGTACCGCAAGTGGATGGAGGAGCTGCGCGCGCGCAGCTACATCGAGCGGCGCGGATACTTCGCCGATGCGGCCCACTTCGGAGACTCGACCTTCCCGGTGCGCGGCGCGCCCGCGAAGGAGACGGCGAAGAGCCCGTGATTCCGGTGTGAGACGAGCTCCGGCCGCCGCTCCCGAGGCGATCGAGATCCGCGGCGCCCGCGAGCACAATCTCGCCGACGTCGACGTCCGGATCCCCCGCAACCGCCTGGTCGTCGTGACGGGCCCCTCGGGCTCGGGCAAGTCCACCCTCGCCTTCGACACGCTCTACGCCGAGGGCCAGCGCCGCTACGTCGAGAGCCTCTCCGCCTACGCGAGGCCGTTCCTCGACCAGATGCGCAAGCCGGACGTGGACGCGGTCGACGGCTTGTCCCCGGCGATCGCGATCGAGCAGCGCACGGCCGGCTCGAGCCCGCGCTCGACGGTGGGAACGGTGACGGAGATCTACGACCACCTGCGGCTGCTCTACGCACGCGCGGGCGAGCCTTTCTGTCCCGACTGCGGCGCGCCGATCGCGAGCCAGACGGCGCAGGCGATGACCGAGCGGGTGCTCGGTCTCGCCGAGGGCACCGCCGTCACGGTGATGGCGCCGGTGGTGCGCGACCGCAAGGGAGACCACCGCCAGCGCCTCGCGGAATTGCGCCGGCGCGGCTTCGTCCGCGCGCGCATCGACGGGGCGCTGCACGACCTGGCGGAGAAGGTCCCGCTCGATCGGCGCCGGCGCCACGCGATCGACGTGGTCGTCGACCGGATCGCGATCCGCGAGGCGGTGCGCTCGCGGATCGCCGAGTCGATCGCCACCGCGGCCGGCCTGGCGGAGGGTTTCGTGCGCGTCGACGCCGGCGAGAGCGGCGAGTGGCTGCTCTCCGAGCGCAACGCCTGCGGCGTCTGCGGCTTCTCCTTCCCCGAGCTGGCGCCGCGCAGCTTCTCCTTCAACAGCCCCCACGGCGCCTGTCCCGACTGCGACGGCCTGGGGACGACTGACGACCCGTGGCAGTCCTCGCCGCGCGTCTGCCGGAGCTGCGGCGGAACGCGACTGCGGCGCGAGGCGCGCAGCGTGCGCTTCGCGGGCCTGTCCATCGACGCCGTGGCGGCGCGGCCGATCGGCGAGCTGGCGCGCTGGCTGGCCGCGGTCGAGCTCGACGCGACCCGCGCGCGGATCGCCGAGCGCGTGCTGGCCGAGATCCGCGAGCGCCTGCGCTTCCTCGAGGACGTGGGCCTCGGCTATCTCACTCTCGATCGACCGGGCGCCTCGCTCTCGGGCGGCGAGAGCCAGCGGATCCGGCTCGCCACCCAAGTCGGCGCGAGCCTGCTGGGCGTGCTCTACATCCTCGACGAGCCCTCGATCGGTCTGCACCCGCGCGACAACGCCCGCCTGCTCGCGAGCCTGGAGCGGCTGCGCGATCAGGGCAACACGGTGATCGTGGTCGAACACGACGAGGAGACGATCCGCCGCGCCGACCACGTGATCGACATGGGGCCCGGAGCCGGCGCCCATGGCGGGCGCGTGGTCGCGTCGGGCACGCCCGCCGAGATCGCGGCGAGCGCCGAATCGCCGACCGGCGCCTTCCTCTCGGGACGTCGACGCGTCCCGGTGCCCGAGCGGCGACGACCGCTCGGCGACCGGTTCCTGGTGCTGCGCGGCTGCCGCGAGCACAACCTGAAGAACGTGACCCTGCGCGTGCCGCTCGGCCTGTTCACGGTGGTGACGGGCGTGTCGGGCTCCGGAAAATCGACGTTGGTCAACGAGACGCTCTACCGCGCCCTGGCCGCCCGACTCCACGGCGCCGAAGCACGTCCGGGCACCTTCGATCGCCTCGACGGTGCCCAGCACGTCGACAAGGCGGTCTGCGTCGATCAGGCGCCGATCGGACGCACCCCGCGCAGCAACGCCCTCACCTACACCGGGGCCTTCGACGCGATCCGGCGCCTGTGGAGCGGAGTGCCCGAGGCGCGTCTGCGCGGCTACGGGCCGGGCCGCTTCTCCTTCAACGTGAAGGGCGGCCGCTGCGAGGCGTGCGAGGGCGACGGGACGCTCCGGGTGGAGATGCACTTCCTCCCCGATCTGTACGTGCCCTGCGAGTCGTGCGGGGGCCGGCGCTACGGCCGCGACACGCTCGAGATCCGTTACAAGGGCCGTTCGATCGCCGACGTGCTGGAGATGAGCGTCGAAGAGGGCCTGGACTTCTTCGCCAACGTCGCTGCGGTCCGGCGTCCACTCCAGGCGTTGCACGACGTGGGCCTCGACTACCTGCGCCTGGGACAGCCCGCGACGACTCTCTCGGGCGGCGAGGCCCAGCGCGTCAAGCTGGCGAAGGAGCTGGCGAGGCGCGCGACCGGGCGCACGTTCTATCTTCTGGACGAGCCGACCACCGGCCTCCACTTCTCGGACGTCCAGCGCCTGCTCGCCGTTCTGGGGAGCCTGGTGGAGCTGGGCAACAGCGTGCTGGTGATCGAGCACCATCCCGACGTGATCAAGACCGCCGACCACGTGATCGACCTCGGGCCCGAGGGCGGCGAGAAGGGCGGGGAGATCGTCGCCCTGGGCACGCCCGAGGAAGTGGCGCAGGATCCGAGGAGCCACACCGGGCGGGCGCTGGCGCCCCTCCTCTTCACCGACGCGGCGGTCCCCATCCCTTGAACCTCCGTCTCGACCTCCAGATCCTCGGCTGGCTCCTGGTCGGTCTCGGCGCGTTCGAGCTGGTTCCGGTCGTCGCGTCGTGGCTGTACGGAGAGTCGGCCCTCCCGTACCTCTACGGCGCTGCCGTCGCGCTCGTGTACGGGCTTCCGATCGCGCTCGGAGTCCAGCCGGACGACCGCCGTTTGCGCACGCGCGACGGCTTCGTGGTGGTGACCGGCGGATGGTTCCTGGCCTCGATCTTCGGCGGGCTGCCCTACGTGTTCGCCGATCGCCTGGGACCGATCGACGCGTTCTTCGAGGCGGCGTCGGGCTTCACCACCACGGGCGCGACGGTGCTCAGCGGCCTCGACGCCTCCCCCCACGGCATGCTCCTGTGGCGCGCCCTCACCCAGTGGCTCGGTGGGATGGGCATCATCGTGTTCACGATCGCGGTGCTGCCGCTCCTGGGCATCGGCGGCATGCAGCTCTTCCGCGCCGAGGTTCCCGGGCCGGTCACCGACAAGCTCACACCGCGGATCGCCGACACGGCCCGGCGTCTGTGGCTGGTCTACGTGGGCATCACCGTCGCGAACGCCCTCGGCTACTGGATGACGAGCATGCGCCCCTTCGACGCACTCTGCCACGCGTTCACCACGCTCTCCACCGGGGGATTCTCCACCCGCGACGCCTCGCTCGCCGCCTTCTCCCCCGCTGCCCAGTGGGTGGCGATCGTCTTCATGGTGCTCTCGGGGATGAACTTCGCGCTGCACTACCGATTGATCGTCGGGCGTTTCGGGGAGGTGGCGCGCGACGCGGAGCTGCGGCTCTACCTGGGCATGATCCTGATCTCGAGCGCGGTGGCGATGGCCGTCGAGGCGACCGCCGGGCCGCGCGACGCCGTCTTCCAGGTCGTGTCGATCCTGACCACCACGGGCTACGCCACCGCCGACTACGAGCAGTGGCGGCCCGCCGCCCAATTCCTGCTCTTCCACCTGCTGCTCGTGGGTGCCATGGCCGGATCCACCGCCGGCGGCATCAAGACGCTGCGCTTCCTGATCGGGGCGAGCGCGCTGCGCGCCTTCGTCTGGCGCCTCACCCACCCGCACGCGGTGCGCGGCGTGCGCTACGCGGGGCGGCCCGTTCCCGAAGACGTGGTGAGCGGCGTGGCGGTGTTCTTCATCGCCTACCTCGCGATCGGCGTGGTCGCCGGCGGCGTGGTGTCGCTCTACGGATACGACCTCATCACCGCGATGTCGGCCTCGTTCAGCGCGCTCGGCAACGTCGGCCCGGGGCTCGGCGCGGTGGGTCCCAGCGACACCTACGCCCACTTCCCGCCGGTGGTGAAGTTCGTGCTCTCGCTGTCCATGCTCGCCGGTCGGCTCGAGATCTTCACCATGCTCGTGATCCTGGAGCCGAGCTTCTGGAGGCGCTGAGGGCCGGCAGAGCCAAGGGCCGGCTCGAAGATCGGCCGACGCGCAGCGAGCCGAAGGCGAGCGAAGGCGCGCCCCCGACGGTCAGGGGCGCACCACGTAGAAGGCGTTCACCGGGTGCTTGAGATCGAGGACCTCGAAGCCGGCGAATCCCGCTTCGGCGACCATCTGGCGCAGCAGGTCCTCGTGCAGGCCGAGGGTGCCCAGTCCGAGGCCGCCCGGCTCCGAGAGCGCCGACGACATGCAGGTGAGCACCGAGGTGCCGTACATCAGCGCCGCCATCGGATTGTGCTCCACGTTGGCCTCGTAGCCGTCCTTCGCCTTGATGTCACACACCAGCCACACCCCGTCGTCGGCGATCGCGGCGCGGATCGCCTCCATCGCGCGCGCGGGGTCGGTCATGTCGTGCAGGCAGTCGAAGGTGGTGACGAGCTGGAAGCTGTGGTCGCCAGGTAGCGGATCGCGGCGCGCGTCGTGGAAGGTCACGTTCTCGACGCCCGCCTCGCGCCGGTTCGCCTCGGCGCGCTCGAGGGCGTGGTGCGAGATGTCGTAGCCGTGGAAGCTCGAGGTGGGAAAGGCCTGGGCCATTTCGATCAGCGCGATGCCGGCGCCGCAGCCGACGTCCGCCACGCGCGCGCCGTGCTCGAGCATCGGCGCCAGCCCCGCGATGCGCGGCAGCGCCATCGGCACGAGCAGCGCGCGGAACCAGGGAGCGAAGCCCCGCTCGACGCCGGCCGCTCCGCCGGGGCCGAGCGCGTCGTAATCGAGACCGACGCCGCTGTGGAACGCCGTGGGGAGCTTCTCCACCACCGCCATCGTGTCGGGCAGCGACGAGAACATCCCGCAGCCGAAAGCGGGATGGCGCTCCTCGGCCAGCACCGCACGGCCCTCGGGCGTCAGCGCGAAGCGGCCGTCGCCCCGGTACTCGAGCACGCCCGCGGCGCCCTGCTGGTACAGCCACTCGCGCAGCCAGCGCTCGGAGAGGCCGGTGCGCCGGGCGAGCTCGGCACTGGTCGCCGGGCCGTCGCCCGCCAGCGACCGGTACAGACCCAGGCGGTCGCCCAGGCAGATCATCGCCGAGGTCATCGCGCCCTGGAGCGCGCCGAACACGTGCTTCGAGAACGCCTTGAGTCGCTCCGGGTCGAGCGCGCGGTCGTCGGCGGGCATCGCTCCTCCCTCGATCTTCGGCCCCGGGAGAACGCTAATCGAGGATCCCCGCCAGCGCCGCCAGGGCGCGGTCGGTGACCGCCGCCGCGTCTCCACTCGCGTCGATGCGCCGCAGGTAGGGCCGGTCGACGGCGGCGAAGATCTCCGCGACCCGCGCGAGGTAGTCGGAGCGCTCGAAGACGGGCTCCGCGGGCCCGGCCCGCGCGCGCGCCCTCTCCAGGCCCGTTTCGACCGGGAGCTCGAACAGCAGGACCGCGTCGGGAACCGGGAACTCGCGCTCGCTGCGCTCGAGGATCTGGCACCAGTCGAGGCCGCGGGCGCCCTGGTAGGCGACGGTCGACAGGTAATAGCGGTCGGTGAGCACCCAGCGCCCGGCGGCGAGCGCCGGCTCGATCACCTCGCGCACGTGCTCGCGGCGGTCCGCGAAGAACCAGCGCAGCTCTTCGTCGGGAGCGACCGGTTCGCCCGAGCGCGCCATCGCCCGGATCCTCTGGCCGGTCGCGCCCTCGGTGGGCTCGCGGGTGAGCACGACGTCGCGGCCCGCGGCGCGCAGCGCGCCCGCGAGCCGGGTCGCCTGGGTGCTCTTGCCGCAGCCGTCCAGGCCCTCGAGAGCGACGAGACGACCGCGGTTCACGCTCACTGCGTCACGCCGCGTTCACGCGCCCGGGCGCGCGGCGCGATCGACGGTCTGCAACCCCGCGAAGTCGTTGGCCGCGCGGCGACGAGCACGGTGGCGAGGTGCGTGGCACGGGCCTTGCTCTCTGCGAGGCCGTGCCCACGGGCACGCCCGCCAGCACCCCTCTAACGGGACCGGGGGTCGGCGGGTACCCGGACGCCGGGCGGGAGCCTCGGTTTGCCGCGGGATTTCAAACGGGGTGAGGCCCGCGGTGGGCTCCCGTCCGGCGTTCAACCCGCAGACGCACACGGCCCGGCCGAGCGAGTCGACCGGGCCGTCACGTGCGATCACCGGGACGATGCGATCCCGCTCGGGGTCAGATCTTGCCCTGGAGCAGGAAGGCGATCACCAGGCCGTAGATCGAGATCGACTCGATCAGCACCATGCCCAGGATGAAGTTCGTGAACATCGCGCCCGCCGCGCCCGGGTTGCGGGCGATGCCGGCGGTGGTGTTCCCGGCGGTGAGACCCTGCCCGATCCCGCAGCCGAGGCCCGCGAGGCCGATGGCGAGGCCGGCGCCGAGGGCGTAGCCCCAGCGCGAGCTGTCGCCGCCTTCCTCGGCGGCCATCGCCGCCAGCGGCGCGATCACGAACACCAGGGTCCACAGAAGGGTCGTTCCGAACTTACGCATGCTCACTCCTCTCGAATTTCGTGTCGATCGCGGGGATCGAACGGGTTGGGGCCTGCCGCGCGCGCCTCGCCCTCAGTGCGGCTCCTCGAGCGCCAGGCCGATGTAGATCATGGTCAACAGCGCGAAGACGAAGGCCTGGAGGAACGCGATCACCAGGCCCAGGCCCATGAACAGCGCCGGCACGACCACGGGCACCAGCGACAGCCACACCCCGATCACCGTGTGGTCCGCGAACATGTTGGCGAGGAGCCGCACCGCCAGGGTGAGCATGCGCGCCAGGTCCAGCAGGAGCTCGAGCGGCAGGAAGATGGGCATCAGCAGACGGAAGTGCACGTGGCGACCGAACATCTCCTTCTCGAAGAAGCTCGGACCCATGAACTTCACCAGGTAGTTGTGCTTGTGCTCGATGATCCCGATCGCCGTGTAGAAGACCCAGGCGATGATCGCCCACGCCCAGGTGGTGTTGGCGTCGCTGGTCGAGCCCGCGAGGCCGGGGATCAGGCCCATCACATTCGAGATCAGGATGAAGAAGAACATCGTCCCGACCAGCGGGAAGTAGGTGCGCCACTTCGGACCCATGCGATCGCGCGCCAGGCCGGCGAGCCACTCGACCAGCACCTCGAGCACGTTGCGCACGGTGACGCCGTCGTCGGGCAGCACGCCGCCGTCGGGAGTGGCGAGGCGACGACGCACGGCCAGCCCGCTGACCAGCAGCAGCACGCCTGCGAGCAGCGCGGCCTGGATCACCCAGGGCACGTGGAAGGAGTGCTCGAGCGGTTCGAAGATCATCCCTCGTCCTCGTCGTCTTCCGGCTCGCTCTGCTCGCGCGCCAGCCAGGGATTCCAACGCTCCCATGACGGATCGTCGGGGTCGAGCGCGGGCGCGCTCGGATCGACCGGCGGCCGGTTGCGCCACGCCACCCACAGCGTGGTCGGCATGATCAGCGAGAGCCCGAGCAGCAGGCCCACCGGGTCGGCGCCCAGCGCGAGCCCGCCGCCGATCCCGATCACGAGCAGGCCGAAGCGCAGGCCGTAGAGACCGGTCCAGCCGCCGCCGCTGCGGATCGCGCCGAAGAACAGCAGCTGCGCCTGCCGGTGCAGGCCGCGGAAGTTCACCGCCTCGAGCAGCGCGCCGAAGCCGAGGCTCAGCGCGAAGAGCGGCGACACCAGCCACCAGGACGCGGCGACGGCGCTGGCGGAGAGAGTCAGGTTGATGCGTTCGACGGGGTGGATGATCACGGAATCACGCAGAGGGCGGCGAGGAGGAATCTCGGTCGGGGGTTTCCTGGAGCTGACGGCCGAGGCGCAACAGACGCAGGACGAAGGCGGTGAAGCCTGTGGCGGTACCCAGGATCAGGAAGATGGGAGACGTGTCGAAGTGGTCGTCCGCCCAGTACCCGGCCCCGGCTGCGATCAGGATCGCGGCCACCGCCTCGAACGCCGCCTGGTAGGCAAGGCCCTGGCGACGCGACTGCTGCTGCCGCGGCGTGAGGCCGTCGTCTCGGGGATCGGTGGGGTCGGGGTCGGTCGGAACGCGGCGCATGCTAGCCGAGGCCTCCCGGGCCCTCAACGCGCCGCGGCGACGCGGCGCAACGCCCGGCGGGCGGCGTCGAGGGTGGCCTCGATGTCCGCGGAGCGGTGTGCCAGTGAAACGAAGCCGGCCTCGAAGGCCGAGGGCGCGAGGTAGATCCCGGCGTGGAGCATCGCCGCGAAGAAGCGGCGGAAGGCCTCGCCGTCGGCCTTCTTGGCGTCGGCGAAGCTGCGCACCGGCCCGGGGTGGAAGAAGAAGCCGAACATCCCCCCGATCGCGGCGGTCGTCAGCGGGACCCCGGCCGCCGCCGCCGCCCCCGCCAGGCCTTCGGCGAGGGCGCGGCTGCGCGACTCGAGGCGCTCGTAGACGCCCGGCTCGGCCAGGAGGTCGAGCACCGCACAGCCTGCCGCCATCGCCAGCGGATTGCCCGACAGTGTCCCCGCCTGGTAGACGGGGCCATCCGGCGCCATCCGGTCGAGCAGTGCCGCCGGTCCGCCGAAGGCCGCCGCCGGCAGGCCGCCGCCCACCACCTTCCCGAGGCAGGTGAGGTCCGGCGTCACGCCGAAGCGCTCCTGGGCGCCACCCCGCGCGACGCGGAAGCCGGTCATCACCTCGTCGAAGATCAGCAACGCGCCAGCGCGGTCGCAGAGCTCGCGCAGGCCGGCCAGGAAGCCCGGCTCGGGCAGTACGAGCCCCATGTTGCCGGCTACCGGCTCGACGATGACGCACGCGATCTCGTCCCCCCAGCGCGTCATCGCCGCCGCCACCGCGTCGAGGTCGTTGAAGGGCGCCTGCACCGTCAGATCGGTGAAGGCCCGGGGCACGCCCGGCGAGCCGGGGATCCCGAGCGTCGCCACACCGCTGCCGGCGCCGACCAGCAGCGAGTCGGCGTGGCCGTGATAGCAGCCCTCGAACTTCAGGATGCGCGCTCGGCCGGTCGCGGCGCGGGCCAGGCGCAGCGCGCTCATCGTCGCCTCGGTGCCCGAGCTGACGAAGCGCACGCGCTCGATCGAGGGCACCGCCTCCACCACGCGCCACGCCAACTCCGTCTCGCGCTCGGTGGGCGCACCAAAGCTGGTGCCGTCGCGCAGGGCGTCGCGCACCGCACGCAGTACCGCCGGATGGGCGTGGCCCAGGATCATCGGACCCCAGGAGCCGACGTAGTCGATGTACTCGTTGCCGTCGGCGTCCCACAGGTGCGCGCCGCGAGCGCGGGCCACGAAGCGCGGCGTTCCGCCCACCGAGGCGAAGGCGCGCACCGGGCTGTTCACGCCGCCCGGGATGACGCGCCGCGCGCGCTCGAACAGGCGCCGCGATCGCCCGGTCTTCACGACGCGCTCACGCCGTGCCGCCGCCAGTGCCCGGGTCTCCGTCGTCCCGCTCCGCGAGACGCGCCATCGACACCAGCTTCTCGTCGGCGGCCAGATTCATGATCCGCACGCCCTGGGTGGCGCGGCCCATCGTCGAGATTCCCGACACCCGCGCGCGCAGCACCTTGCCGCCGTCGGTGATCAGCATGACCTCGTCGTCGTCCACGACCTGGGCCACCGACACCACCGGTCCGTTGCGCTCCGAGGTGCGGATCGTGATGATGCCCTGGCCGCCGCGGCGCTGGAGGCGGTAGTCCTCGAGCGGCGTGCGCTTGCCGTAGCCGCGCTCGGTCACCGTGAGCACGGTGGCGCCGGGCGACAGGATCTCCATCCCGACCACGGCGTCCCCCTCGCGGAGCGTCATCCCGCGCACGCCCGCCGCGGTGCGGCCCATCGCGCGCACCTGGTCCTCGGGGAAGCGGATCGACTTGCCGTCGCTGGTGGCGATGATCACCTCGTGGCGGCCGTTGGTGCGGCAGGCGGCGATCAGCTCGTCGTCCTCGTCGAGGGTGATGGCGATGATGCCCCCGCGGCGCGGGTTCGAGTACGCGTCCAGGCGCGTCTTCTTGACCACGCCCTTGCGCGTGCACAGCAGCACGTAGTCGTCCTCGGCCTCGTCGAAGGCGCGCACCGGCAGCGTCGCGCGCACCCGCTCGTCCTCGGCCAGCGAGAGCACGTTGGCCAGCGACTTGCCCCGGGCCGCGCGGCCGAGCTGGGGCAGCTCGTGGACCTTCAACCAGTGGGCGCGGCCCTTGGTGGTGAAGAACAGGATGTAGGCGTGGGTGGACGCGACGAACAGGCGCTCGACGAAGTCCTGGTCGCGCGCCTCCATCCCCTTCACGCCCTTGCCGCCGCGGCGCTGGGCCCGGTACTGGGTGAGCGGGTTGCGCTTGATGTATCCGAGGTGGGACACGGTCACGACCATGTCCTCCTCCACGATCAGGTCCTCGGTGGTGAGGCCCTCGACGGCCGCCGCCAGCTCGGTGCGGCGCTCGTCTCCGAACTGCTCCCGGATCTCCTGGAGCTCTGCGACGACGACCTCGAGGATCTGCTCGTCGCTGGCGAGAAGTGCCTTCAATTCCGCGATCTTGGCGCGCACCTCCTGAAGCTCGTCGAGGACCCGCTGGCGCTCCATCGCAGTCAGCGAACGCAGTCGCATTTCCAGGATGGCGTTCGCCTGGCGCTCGGAGAGCTCGAAGCGCGTGATCAGCGCGCCGCGGGCGGCGGCGGTGTCCTCGGCACCACGGATGATCGCGATCACCTCGTCGAGGTGATCGAGGGCGATCGCGAAGCCCTCCAGCAGGTGGGCGCGGGCCTCGGCCTGGGCGAGGTCGTAGATGGCGCGCCGCACCACCACCTCGCGCCGGAAGTCGATGAAATGCTGGAGCGCCTCCTTGAGGGAGAGCGTCTGGGGGCGACCGTTCACCAGCGCCAGCAGGTTCACCCCGAAGGTGGTCTGCATCGGCGTCTGCTTGTAGAGCTGGTTCAGCAGCACCTCGCCCGGCGCGTCCCGCTTCAGCTCGATGACGATCCGCATCCCCTCGCGGTTGCTCTCGTCGCGCAGGTCGGCCACACCGTCGATCTTCCCCTCCCGGGCGAGCTCGGCGATGCGCTCCAGCATCGACGCCTTGTTCACCATGAAGGGGATCTCGGTCACCACGATCCGCTCGCCGCCGCGCTTGCTGGTCTCGAACTCCGCGCGCGCGCGCACGGTGAGCAGGCCGCGGCCCGTGGCGTAGGCGGCTCGGATCCCGTCGGTGCCGCAGATGATCGCGCCGGTGGGGAAGTCGGGGCCCGGCATCTTCTCGAGCAGGTCGTCGAGGGTGCACTCGGGCTCGCGCACGACCAGCACCAGGGCGTCCACCAGCTCGCGCAGGTTGTGAGGCGGGATGTTGGTCGCCATGCCGACGGCGATGCCCGAGGACCCGTTGGCGAGCAGGTTCGGGAAGCGCGAGGGCAGGACGACGGGCTCCATCATCCCGCCGTCGAAGTTGGGCACGAAGTCGACCGTCTCCCGGTCGATGTCGCGCAGCATCTCCTCGGCGAGGCGCGCCAGGCGCGCCTCGGTGTAGCGGTAGGCGGCGGCGGAGTCGCCGTCGATCGATCCGAAGTTCCCCTGACCGTCGACGAGCGGGTACCGCAGCGAGAAGTCCTGGGCCATCCGCACCATCGAGTCGTAGACGGCGCTGTCGCCGTGGGGGTGGTAGTGCTTGAGCACCTCGCCCACGACCCCGGCCGACTTCGAGTAGCCGCGCGTCGAGAGCAGCCCCTCCTGCTGCATCGCGTAGAGGATGCGGCGGTGGACGGGCTTCAAGCCGTCGCGCACGTCGGGTAACGCGCGGCTGATGATCACCGACATCGAGTAGTCGAGGAACGAGCGGCGGACCTCGTCCTCGATGTTCACCGGCGGCGTGAAGGGCTCGGGGGGACCGCCGCCGCCCTCGGGCGGCATCGGGGGCTCGGGCGGCACGGGCGGCACGGGCGGCTGGGTGGATTCGTCGGACACGGATACGGGCTCTCTCGGCAGGCGTCGGCTAGATGTCGAGGTTCTGCACGTCGAGGGCGTTGCGCTCGATGAACTGCCGGCGCGGCTCGACGTCGTCGCCCATCAGCGTGCTGAAGGCGTCGTCGGCCTCCACGTCGTCGGGCACGCGCACCTGGAGCAGCGTGCGGGAGGCGGGGTTCATGGTGGTGTCGGCGAGCTGGTCGGGGTTCATCTCGCCGAGACCCTTGTAGCGCTGGATCGAGAGGCCGCGCTCGCCCAGCTCCAGGAGCCGATCGAGCAGCCGGATCGGCCCGCCGACCTCGTCGGTGTCGCCCTCGCCGCGAGCGACCCGGAAGGGCGGCGTGGCCACCGCGTGCATCGTCTGCCAGAGCTCGCGCAGGCGCTGAGCGTCGGGTGAACGAACGAACTCGCTGCCGAGGGAGGTGTGGTAGACGATGCCCGCCCGACGCGTCTCGGCCACGATGCGATGGGCGCCGTGCTCCGGGTCGGGCTCGACGTCCCAGGTGGGCACCGCCTCCGTGCCGACCCGTGCCGCGAGGCGCGCGCTCAGCGCGGGCACGACGCGCTCGCGCAGCGCCGTCTCGTCGGCGAGCGTCGCCTCGCTCGGCTCGCCCTCGCGGATCGCCTGGTCGATCACACGCTCGTCGAGGCGGCGCGCCGCGATCCGCCCCAGGATCCGCTTGTACTGGCTCGCTGCGGTGAGCAGGACGCGCAGCTGCGCGGCGTCGATCGGAGCCCCGGCGCCGCTGCCGGTGACCGTGGCACCGGTGAGCGCCAGATCGAGCAGGTGGTCCTCGAGAGCGCGCTCGTCCTTGATGTAGCGCTCGCTGCGGCCCTTCTTCACCTTGAACAGCGGCGGCTGCGCGATGTAGAGGTAGCCGCGCTCGATCAGCTCGCGCATCTGACGGAAGAAGAAGGTGAGCAGCAGCGTCCGGATGTGGCTCCCGTCCACGTCTGCGTCGGTCATGATGATGATCTTGTGGTAGCGGGCCTTGCTGACGTCGAAGTCGGGACCGATGCCACAGCCGATCGCCGTGACCAGCGCCTGGATCTCCAGGCTCGAGAGCATCTTGTCGAGACGCGCTCGCTCGACGTTGAGGATCTTGCCGCGGATCGGCAGGATCGCCTGGGTCTCGCGTGACCGCCCCTGCTTCGCGGTACCGCCGGCCGAGTCGCCCTCGACGATGAACAGCTCCGACTTCGAGGGGTCGCGCTCCTGGCAGTCGGCGAGCTTGCCCGGAAGGCTGTGGTCCGAGAGGGCGCCCTTGCGACGCGCGAGGTCGCGCGCCTTGCGGGCGGCCGCGCGCGCGCGCGCGGCGTCCTGCACCTTCGCGATCAGCGGCCGTGCGACGGCAGGGTTCTCCTCGAGGTAGTCGGAGAGCTGTTCGTAGAGCAGGTTCTCGACCAGCCCGCGCACCTCGGAGGTGCCGAGCTTCGTCTTCGTCTGCCCCTCGAACTCGGGCTGGGGCAGCTTGACGGAGATCACCGCGGTGAGCCCCTCGCGCGTGTCGTCGCCGGAGAGGGCCTCGCCGCCGTCTCCCTTGCCGTTCTTCGCGTGGGAGGTGATGTAGCGGTTGAGCGTCCGGGTCAGGGCCGTGCGGAAGCCCACGAGATGGCTGCCGCCCTCGATCGTGTTGATGTTGTTCGCGAACGCGTAGACCGACTCGTTGTAGCTCTCGTTGTACTGGAGAGCGACCTCGATCGAGACCGATACTTCCTTCCCTCCGCTGTGCATCGGACGCTCCCCCGATACGTAGATCGGGGGACGGTGCAACGGGGCGCGGTTGCGGTTCAAGTGTTCGACGAAGGAGACGATGCCGCCCTCGTAGCAGAAGTCGTGGCTCTTTCCGTTGCGCTCGTCGCTGATCGTGATGCGCAGGCCCGCATTCAGGAACGACATCTCCCGCAGCCGTTGGGAGAGCACGTCGAACTCGAAGTCGATGTTCGAGAAGATCTGGGAGTCGGGTAGGAAGGTGATGCGGGTACCGGTCTTGTCGGTCGTTCCGATCTCCCGGAGCGCGTCCTGGGGCTCGCCACGCCGATAGGTCTGGCGCCAGACGGCACCGCCGCGCCGGATCTCGAGCTCGAGCTTCTCCGACAGGGCGTTCACCACCGAGACACCCACCCCGTGGAGACCCCCGGACACCTTGTAGGTGCTGTCGTTGAACTTCCCGCCGGCGTGGAGGGTGGTCATCACCACCTCGGCGGCCGGCCGCTTCTCGCCGGCGTGCTCGTCCACGGGAATGCCCCGGCCGTCGTCGGTGACCGTGACGCTGCCGTCCTGATGGATGATCACGTCGATGTTCTTGCAGAACCCGGCAACGGCCTCATCGACCGAGTTGTCCACCACCTCGTAGACGAGGTGGTGCAGCCCCTCCACACCGGTCGTGCCGATGTACATCGCAGGTCGCTTGCGGACCGGATCGAGGCCCTCGAGCACCTCGATGGCACTGGCGTCGTAGCTCACTCGCGTGATTTCCTGGTGGCGCGGCGGCGGGGCGTTGGCGCGCGCGCGATGGGGAGCGGGGTGCCGGGCGAGCGCCGCGGCGTGCTCCCCGCGGTCGGCGCGGAGGGTAGCGGAAGCCTAACTCCGCCGAAAGCCTCTAACTCATCGTTTTGGAACGGAAATCGGTCACAGGCGCATCGGCATGACGACGGCGAGCGCATCGGCGTCGTCGGTGGGCGAAAGCTCGGCGGGGGAGAGGGCGTCGCGGAAGCCGAACCTCACCTCCTTGCTCGAGGTCGCGGCCACCGCGTCGATCAGGTAGCGGGCGTTGAAGGCGATGCTGGTCGTCTCTCCGCTGTAGTCGACGTCGAGTTCTTCGCGAGCATCGCCGAGGTCTGGGTTGCTGGAGGAGAGCCGGAGCTGACCCTCGGAGAGCTCGAGCTTCACGGCGCGGCTCCGCTCTGCCGAGAGCAGCGCCACACGCCGGAGCGCGTGGACGAATACCTCGGTGGCGAGCACGAGCTGCTGACCGCGCTCGCTCGGGATCACCTGGCGGTAGTTCGGGAACTCTCCCTCGATCAGGCGCATCGTGAGGGTCACGCCGCCCTTGCGCGCCAGCCCGTTGTTACCCTCGAAGCCCAGCTCGACCTCGTCGGCATCCTCCTCGTCGACCAGGCGCTTGAGCTCGGCGAGGCCCTTGCGCGGAATGATCACCCCCTGCTCGGAGAGGCTTGCGAAGCCGTCGCCAAGCGGTCGATCGACGTAGGCGAGGCGATGACCATCGGTCGCCACCATCCTCAGCTTGCCCGTGTCGGGGATCCGCTCCACGTAGACCCCGTTGAGGTTGTAGCGGGTCTCATCGGTGGATGCGGCGTACATGGTGCGGTTGATCATCTCTGAGACGATCGCAGCGGGCACGGTAGCGAGGCTCTGGGGCGCGAACTGGGGCAGGCTGGGATACTCCTCGGCCGTGGTTCCAGCCAGCGTGAATTCAGCGCGGGCACAGCGGAGAGTGAGATAGGCATTGCTCGATGCCTCGAGATGGATCTTCTCGTCGGGGAGCTCGCGGACGATCTCGTGCAGCTTGCGTGCGGAAACCGTCAGGCTTCCCGGCTTCGCGACCTCGCACGGATGGGAGCTTCGGATACCCACCTCCAGATCCGTAGCCGCGATTTCGAGCGATCCCTCCTTCCCCTTCCCGCTGACCGCGAGCAGGGCATTGGCGAGGATCGGCATCGTGTTGCGCCGCTCGACGATCGACTGGATGCGACCGAGGCCGCGCTGGAACTCGCTCTTTGCGATGGAGAACTTCATCGTCGTCTGATTCCCGTTGGTCTGGCTTCTGTTCGTCCGGGTTCCATCCGCCAGAGGATTGTGTCGGTGTCTTCTCGGGTCACGGCTCTGCTCTGAAGGGGCATTGGAGACAGCAACAAGAATAGAGAGGTGGGCCCAGAGGACAGAACGCTGCCAAGTGCTCTCCGCATCGGAGAGTTCGCCTCCGCCGGGAAGTAGACGAGGTCGGCCGGTTGCACCCCCAAGCGACCACCTCAGAACCCGCGACCCCCGTCGCAGTCCGTGAAACGGCGGAATGGTATCACGCGAAGCGCACGGGAGATGCGGTGATCCGCGGTACGGTTGACAGGCGCGCGCCGTGCTGGCTAAGTTGCTGCCCTTCGCGCGCCGGGCTCACCGGAGGGTTCTCCTCGGTTCCAGCCTCCGCGGCCTGATCCAGGGGCCCAGTCATGAAGCGTACGTATCAGCCGAGCCGGATCCGGCGGCGCCGGGTCCATGGGTTTCGGGCGCGGATGAAGACGCGCGGTGGGCGGCTGGTTTTGAAGCGTCGCCGGGCGAAGGGTCGAAAGCGGCTCGCGCCGGTGACGCCGTCGAAGCGAGGGTGATCGCCCCGACGGGTCCGTTCACCCGAACGGAGCGGATCCGACGCTCCAGCGACTTCCAAAGCGTGTCCCAGAAGGGGCTGCGGCGGGCGGCGAGATGCTTCGTAGTCCTCGCAGCGCCGTGCTCCCTGGGGGAGGGTCGTGCGCGGCTCGGCCTGACGGTGAGCCGGAAGGTGGGGAACGCCGTCGTGCGCAATCGGGTGAAGCGGCGGATTCGCGAATGGTTCCGTTGCGGTGGCCGGTCGCTGGCCGCCGGCTTCGACCTGGTCGTGATCGCGCGCAGGGACGCAGCCTCGCTGGAGACCGGGCAGACGGCCGCGGAGTTGGACCGCCTCGTCGGGGCCGCCCGATGAGCACCCGGGCCGAGGCGGAAGAGCCGAGGAGCATCAGCCCGCTCGCATGGGTCCTGATCGCCGCGCTCCGCCTGTACCGCGCGCTCATCTCGCCTCTGATCGGCCCTGCTTGTCGCTTCCAGCCGAGCTGCTCGCAATACGCGATCGACGCGATCCGGCGGCGGGGCGCTGTGCGGGGAGCGTGGCTCGCGGTGAGGCGACTGGGTCGGTGCCATCCTCTGGGTGGCTTCGGCTACGACCCCGTGCCCTGAGAGGTCTGCGCAGTGGACCGCAACCTCCTGCTCGCTTTTGCGCTCTCCTTCGTGGTGCTCTCCCTGTGGTCGATGACGTACAGGAAGCCACCCCCGGAGGAAGTGGTCGAGGGACCGTCGGTGGCCGGCGGGCAGCCGGAGGCGGTGCCAGCGCCAGCCGCCACGCCCTCGCCGCCGCGCTACCCGGACCTGCCCGCGGCAACCGCCGGGCCGTCGGAGCCGGGCCGGTTCGAGGCGCCCGTCGCGAGCGAGGAAGGCGCGCCGTCGCAGGCGGCCGAGGTCGAGTTCGAGCGACCCCTCTACAGGGCCACAGTCAGCAGCGACGGGGCGGCGCTCAAGAGCTGGCAGCTTCAGCAGTTCTCCGACCCCCACGGCGATCCGATCCACCTCGTGGCGCCGGACGACTTCGCCGCCACGGCGTCGACCCCGTTCGTCGAGCTCGAGCGCGGAGATCTCACTCGCGCGACCTGGCGCCTGGTCGAGCGATCCGACACGGAAGTGCGTTTCGAGATCACGCGCGGCGGCGTGACGATCGCCAAGACCTACACGTTCTCCGACGACGGCTACGACTTCCGCCTACGCATCGATGTGTCGAACGGGAGCAGCGCCGAGATTGCGCCCGCGTTCCTGGTCGAGTGGCCGATCCGGGAGCGTGAGGGCAACGACTTCCACGGCGAGAGCGCAGCGGCGATGGAGGACGGCAAGGTGAGAGCCGTGCCGCTGGCGGCCCTCGGCAAGGCGGGATTCTTCGGGCGGTTCACCGGAGCCAAGGACGGTGAGCCCAAGGTCTTCACCGGTGAGATCGATTGGGCGGGGATCCAGACTCCCTACTTCCTCTCGGCCGCCTTCCCCGACCAGCCCGCGGCGGCGCGAGCCCGATTCCTGCCTCTCGAGCCCGGTCACCGGGGAGCCATCCAGCTCTACTTCGATCCGGTGCTGCTCCCGCCGGGGCAGGCGGCGAGTCGCGAGTACCGCGCCTACCTGGGTCCGAAGGAGGTCGAGCTCCTCGAGGCCTTCTCGCCGTCGGCCGTGGCCTCGATCGCCCTGGGCTGGTCGCTGGTCGCCCCGATGACTCGCGCCTTCGTGTGGCTGCTGGCGGTCTTCCACTCGTTCATCCCCAACTACGGCTGGGCGATCATCGTGCTGACGATCGTCGTGCGGATGGGCATGGCGCCGCTCACGATCAAGCAGATGCGATCCATGGAGCGGATGCGGCGCATCCAGCCCAAGGTCAAGGAGATCCAGGAGAAGTTCGCGGACGACCGGCAGAAGCAGTCGGAGGCGATGATGAGCCTCTACCGGCAGGAGAAGGTCAATCCGCTCGGTGGCTGTCTGCCGATGGTGCTGCAGCTTCCCGTGTTCATCGGCCTGTTCTATGCGCTGCGCAGCTCGATCCAGCTGCGCCAGGCGCCATTCATCGGCTGGATCGACGACCTCTCGGCTCCGGATCTGCTGTTCACGGTTCCGGGAACCGACTTCCCGTTCCGCGTGCTGCCTCTGCTGATGGGCGCTTCGATGTTCTTCCAGCAGAAGATGACGCCGATGCAGATGGATCCAGCTCAGGCGCGGATGATGATGGTGATGATGCCGGTCATGATGACCGTGATCTCCTACACCTTCCCGTCGGGCCTCGTGCTCTACTGGATGATGAGCAATGTGCTGGCGATCACCCATCAGCTCTGGATCGGTCGCCACATGAAGCCCGTAGGGGGCTGAGTCCCGGAGAGCAGCACCCGTTCATTCCACGGGTGCGCGAGCGGCCGGCGTCGATCCGGCCAGAGGAGGAGACGTGTACGACCCCAGACAGGAGCCGCACGAGTTCGTCGGCGAGGATCGCGCTTCGGCGGTGGAGAAGGCCCGGACATTCTTCGGGCTCTCCGAGGACCAGCTGGTGGTGAGCCAGCTGCCGGTGGGAGAGGTGTACGGCCTTGGGGGCCGAACGGTGGTGGTGGCCTTTCCGCGCGACCGGAAGCCGCCTACGCGAGGTGACCGGGACTCGGGCGGCGAGCGCCGCGATCGGGATGGTGGACGCGGAGGTCGCGGAGGTCGCGGTGGCCGGGGGCGCCGCGAGGGGAGGGAGCCGCGAGAGTCGCGAGAGCCTCGGGAGCCACGGGTACGCGAGTCGGCGGGCCCCCGTCTCTCGGACGAGCCGTCGGTGGCGAACGTGCACGGAGACCTGGGTGAGATCGGCGCCTTCGTGCAGGGCGCGGTGGAGCGACTCGAAGTGGGACCCTTCGAGATCCGGGAGTCCGAGGACGACGGCAACGTGGTGATCGAGCTCAAGGGCTCCGCCGCCGAGGTGCTGGCCTCGGGAGAGGCGCGGGGAATCGACGCCCTCCAGCTGCTGGCCAACCAGGTCCTGGCGCGGCGCGACGAGGAAGGCACACGCCGCGTCGTGCTGGACGTGGAGGGAGGATCCGAGTCGCGGGAGAAGCACCTGGAACGGCTGGCCGAGCGAGTGGTGAAGCGCGCAATCGAGGGCGGTCGGGCGATCGCTCTCGACGCGATGAACGGGCGGGATCGGCGCACGATCCACATCGCCGTCCGGGAGTACGACGGGGTCGCGACGATGAGCATTGGGGAGGGGCGCTTCCGTCAGGTAGTGGTTGTCCCCGAGGGTGCTCCGGAGTACGAGGAAGCTCTCCGCCAGAGCGATAGCTAAGGGACGCCCTCTCGCGTTCCACGTGGAACGGAAGGATCCAGCTCGGCGGTATGTTCCACGTGGAACACGGCCCCGGACCCCGGCCCGCGTTCCACGTGGAACGGAGCCACGGTCCACCTTGGACCCCCTAGACGAAATCCTTGCCCAGGGCCTTTCCTGGCTGGGCATCGCCAGCGATCCGGCCTCGCTGGAACGCTGGTCCCGCCTCGCCCGCCTGCTCGAGCGCTGGGGAGAGCGGATCAATCTCACCGGCCATCGCGGGGCCGACCAGATCGCCCGCCGGCTGCTGCTGGAGGCCGCGGCGTTCAGCGCCGCCCTGCCGCCCGCCGCCACGATCGCCGATCTCGGCTCCGGCGCGGGGATCCCCGGGATTCCGATTGCACTGTGCCGCCCGGACACCCAGGTGCTCCTGGTCGACTCCCGGGAGCGTCGCCATCACTTCCAGCGCGCCGCAATCCGGGAGCTGGGGCTGACAGGAGTCCGCGCCCTGCGCGGGCGCGTTGAGGAGCTCACACCGCAGCCCTGCGCGGGTGTCGTCTCCCAGGCCTTCGCCAGACCCGGGCAGGCCCTGGAGTGGATGCTTCCCTGGGTCGCGGAGGGGGGTTGGATTGCACTGGCGACCGTTGCCGACGCCGCAGCCCCCGCCGCCGGGCTCACAGAGCTCGATTTCGTCGCCTCCGTGCCCTACGCGGCGCCGGGGGGTCCGCCCCGGAGCGCCTGGCTGGCCCGCCGCCCGCCCGAGGGGGGTAGTGCAACTCGTTGAATATGATTGCAAATTTCCATCTTCATCGGCGCCGCGTGGCAGATCCTGCCGGCTTGTGGTAAACAGGGACCCGGGCTGTCCCCAGGGGGATTTGGAGAGGACGCGATTGCGGACGGATCGCGCACCCAGGCTTCGCCTCCGGTGGCGAAGCGTGGCGGGGTGAGGGCTGGGCCGATGACGCATCCGGGCCGCGTCTTCGCGGTCGTGAACCAGAAGGGCGGGGTCGGAAAGACGACCACCGCCGTGAACCTCGCCGCGAGCCTGGCGGCCTCCGAACGCTCCACATTGCTCGTCGACTTCGATCCCCAGGCGAACGCTACCAGCGCCTTCGGGATCTCCGCAGTGCGACCGCACATCTACGACGCGCTGGTCGGCGACTGCGTCATCAAGTCCATGACGCGTGCCACAGAACTGCGTTATCTGCACCTGGTGCCCTCGGGCCGCGACCTGTACGGCGCAGAGATCGAGCTGGTCTCGGCGATCAGCCGTGAGCGGCGGCTCGAGCGCGCCCTCGCCGAGATCCGCGACGACTACGAGGTCGTGCTGATCGACTGCCCGCCGTCGCTCGGTCTGCTGACGCTCAACGCGCTCACGGCCGCGGACGGCGTGATCATTCCGCTCCAGTGCGAGTACTACGCCCTCGAAGGTCTGGCGGGCCTGCTCGAGACGATCGAGCTGGTTCGCCGCGAGCTCAATCCGGGCCTCGCGCTCGAGGGTGTGCTGCTGACCATGGCGGATGCGCGCAACAATCTGTCGCGACAGGTTCAGGAGGAGGTGCGCAACCATTTCGGCGCGCAGGTCTACGAGACCGTCATTCCGCGCAACGTCCGGCTCTCCGAGGCGCCGAGCCACGGCAAGCCGATCCTGCTCTACGACGTCCACTCGAAGGGAGCGACCGCCTATCTGGAGTTCGCCTCCGAGCTCCTGCAACGACTCCCCACACCCCACCCGCCGGCGACGCCTCCCTCGCCGGCCTTCCCGCTCCAAGCTGGAGGTTCCCATGAGTAGCCCGCGGAATGCGCTGGGCCGCGGCATCGGTGCGCTGATCCCCACCTCGCCGGCTCCGCCGCCCGTGCCGACCGGCGCCGGCGCCCCGGGCGAATCGACCGCGCGGGCCCGCGAACGCGAGGTCGCCGTCGCCGCGATCGACCCCAATCCCGATCAGCCCCGACGCGTCTTCGACTCGGCCGCCCTCCAGACGCTCTCGGAGTCGATCCGGGTCCACGGTGTGCTCCAGCCCGTCGTCGTGCGCCGCGCGGGAGACCGCTACGAGCTGGTCGTCGGCGAGCGGCGCTGGCGCGCGTCGAAGCTCGCCGGGCTCCAGACGATCCCGGCCGTGGTGCTCGACATCGATCCGCGCGATCGCCTGGAGGTCGCGCTGATCGAGAACGTGCAGCGCCGCGATCTCAATCCGATCGAGCTCGCCGTCGCCTTCCGCACGCTGTCGGACACGGGCGCCACCCAGGAGGAGATCGGTGAGCGCGTCGGGATGGACCGCTCGAGCGTGGCCAACCACGTGCGGCTGCTCGAGCTCGCCCGGGACATCCAGAGCGACGTCGAGGCGGGGCGCCTGACCCTCGGACACGCGAAGGCACTGCTCTCCGTCGCCACCCCCGAACGGCGGCGGGCGCTCCGCGACCGCATCGTCGACCAGCAGCTCTCGGTGCGAGCCGCCGAGCAGCTGGCGCGACCCAGGCCGCCCGCGACCCCCGGCGACGGTGAGGGCAGCTCGGCCCGCGACCCGCACCTCCAGAGCGTCGCCGACGCACTGCGCCAGCGGTTGCAGACCCGGGTCCGCGTCAAGGGCAGCGCCGAGCGCGGCCGCGTCGAGATCGAGTACTTCGGGCTCGAGGACTTCGAGCGCATCACCGGAGCGCTGCTCGGCGATGTCTGAACGGGTGCCCGGACAGCGCGAGCCCCAGGCGAGCGACGCCGAGCCGGTCGAGCTGGCGCTGGGGGCGGGCATGGCCTTCGAGGGGCTGCTCGTGCTGCCGCGGCGCGCGCGCATCGACGGGCGCCTCGGAGGTGAGGTGCTGGCCGGGGGTCCCGTCTGGGTCGGTCCGACCGGGGAGGTCGAGGCCGACCTGGAGGCCGACTCGGTGGTCGTCGAGGGGCGGGTGCACGGGAATCTGCGGGCCCGTCACTCCATCGCGCTGGGGCCGGCGGCCGTCGTGCGCGGAGACCTCGTGGCGCCGCGGCTCCGCGTCGCCGAGGGCGCCCGGGTCGACGGGCGCTGTGCGTGCGGAGACTCCGGGGCGCGCCCCGCCGAAACCCGCGCCGAAGGCGTTCCGGCGGCGAATTGCGGCGTCCAGGCGTCTTGAAGTTCGCGACAGCTATGTAAGAATTGCCGCGCCCGTGGAGCCGGTGGACTCGCCGATTCCGTAGGTACACGTCTTTCTCGGGGCCCGAGACAGCCGATCGGAAGATCCGGCAGGTCTCACAGAGGTGGGTGGCCCCGTCCCAACCCCGACATCCGGAAGCGACACCCGGAGCGAAGCGCGGAGCACGCCGGCGGTGCCTGCGACCCTTTGGCTCCGGAAACGACGGCGAGGTTCAGAGCTCCCCGCGAACGACCCGCGGCAGGCGCCGACCGGGCGCCGCCCCCCGTCTGGCGAGGAGATCTCCCGGCCCATGATGCGACTCCCTCCCCTGCGATCCTCCAGCGATGTGAAACGGCTCGGCGCTCCCGTCGCCGCGATCGCGGTCGCGGTCGCCCTGGCACTGCCCGCGGTCGCCGCGGCCTCCGAGGGCGGGCTGGTCCTGGTGCCCGATCCGCCTCTGCTCCTGGCTTTGATCGCGCTGTTCGTGATCCTGATCCTCCCGGTCAACGCGCTGCTGTTCAAGCCGCTGCTGCGCGTGCTCGACGAGCGCGAGGCGCGGATCGCCGGCACGCGCGCGAAGGCGGAGAAGCTCGAGCGCGACGCCACCCAGGTGCTCGGTCGCTACGAGACGGCCGTGCGCGAGACCCGCGAGGAGGCCGAACGCCATCGCCGCTCGTTGCTCCAGGAGGTGCGCGCCGAGGTCCAGCGCGCGGCGGCCGGAGCGCGCGCCGAAGCCGAGCAGCGCATCGACCAGGCCCGGAACGAGGTGGCCGCCTCGCTGGAAGGCGCGCGGGCGACGCTGCGCGCCCAGTCCCAGGAGCTCGCGCGTCAGGCCGCGTCCCAGGTGCTGGGGAGGGCCCTGTGAGCCGCGTTCTCCTCCGTGCGCTCCCGCTCGTCCTGCTCGCCGCGGCTCCCGCCCGAGCTTCGGAAGGCGGTGGCCTGTTCTACCCGACGCTGAACTTCGTCCTGCTGTTCGGGACGCTCTTCTTCCTGCTGCGCGTGCCGCTCCGGACCTACTTCGCCGAGCGCCGCGCGGCGGTCCGCAAGGACGTGGAGGACGCGGCGGCGCTCAAGAAGCAGGCCGAGGAGCGTTATGCGAAGTGGCAGCGACGCCTCGGCCAGCTCGAGGAGGAGCTCGAGGGGATCCGCACCACCGCCCGCGAGCGCGCGGAGACCGAGCGCGAGCACATGCTGGCCGACGCGCGGGCGACCGCGGAGCGGATCCGCCAGGACGCCGCCGCCGCCGTCGACCAGGAACTGCGAAGAGCCCGGGAGAGCCTGCGCCAGGAGGCCTCGCAGCTCGCCGTCGAGCTCGCGGCGGGCATCCTTCGCGAGCAGGTGACGCCCGGCGATCGGGAGCGGCTGCTCGACGAGTTCATCGGGCGGATCGAGCGCTCGCCCGAGGCGGGGAGCTAGCCGTGCGCAGCTCGGCCGCCGCCCGGCGCTACGCGCGCGCGCTGTTCTCGATCGCTCAGGAATCCTCGGCGGTGGAGCCGATCCGCGGCGAGATCGCGCGCATGGCGCAGCTCTTCGAGGGCGAGCCTGCGCTGCACCACGCCCTGTTCCGGCCGCTGCACCCGGTGGCCGAACGGCGGGCGGTGGTTCGGGCGGTCGGCGAACGGCTCGGGCAGAGCCCCACCGTGCGGAACTTCCTGCTCTACCTGATCGACCAGCGCCGGCTCGTCGACTTCGACACGATCCGCGCCGAGTTCGACCAGCTCGCCGACGCGGCCGCCGGCCTGGTGAAGGCTCGCGTGACCGCCGCCGCGCCCCTCGACGACGCTCAGCGCGAGCGTCTGTGCCAGGCGCTCGCGGCGCGCACCGGCCGCCGCGTCGAGCTCGACCTGGCGGTCAATCCGGACCTGATCGGCGGCGCCGTCGCCGTCGTCGGAAACGTCGTCTTCGACGGCAGCCTGCGGACGCAGCTGGAGCAGCTGCGCGACACCCTCTCGAGAGGACACTGATGGACATCAAGCCCGGTGAGATCACCGACATCCTGAAGCGCGAGATCAAGGACTACGACCGCGAGATCGACGTCGCCGAAACCGGCACCGTGCTCTCGATCGGAGACGGCATCGCGCGCGTCTACGGACTCGAGAACGCGATGGCCGGCGAGCTGGTCGAGTTCCCCGGCGGCACCTCGGGCATGGTGCTCAACCTGGAAGAAGACAACGTCGGCATCGCCGTGATGGGCGAGACCACCCACGTGAAGGAGGGCGATCTCGTCCGCCGCACCGACCGCATCATCGAGGTGCCGGTGGGCGAGGCGCTGATCGGCCGCGTCGTCGACGCGCTCGGCAACCCGATCGACGGGAAGGGCGAAATCTCCACCAACGAATCGCGCCGCGTGGAGCTGAAGGCGCCCGGCATCGTCGCGCGCAAGTCGGTGCACGAGCCGCTCCAGACCGGGATCAAGGCGATCGACGCCATGACTCCGATCGGGCGCGGCCAGCGCGAGCTGATCATCGGCGACCGCCAGACTGGCAAGACGGCGATCGCGATCGACACGATCATCAACCAGAAGAACACCGACGTGTACTGCATCTACGTCGCGATCGGACAGAAGCAGTCCACGGTCGCCCAGGTGGTCGAGAAGCTGCGCCAGCACGGCGCCATGGACTACACGATCGTCGTCGCGGCGACCGCGGCCGAGCCGGCGCCGCTCCAGTTCATCGCGCCCTACACGGGCGTCACGATGGGCGAGTGGTTCCGCGATGGCGGCAAGCACGCGCTGATCGTCTACGACGATCTCTCGAAGCAGGCCGTCGCCTACCGCCAGCTGTCGCTGCTGCTGCGCCGGCCGCCGGGGCGCGAGGCCTACCCCGGCGACGTCTTCTACGTCCACTCGCGGCTGCTCGAGCGGGCCGCGAAGATGAGCGACGAGCTCGGCGGCGGGTCGCTGACGGCGCTCCCGATCATCGAGACCCAGGCTGGCGACGTCTCCGCCTACATCCCGACCAACGTCATCTCGATCACCGACGGCCAGATCTTCCTTGAGACCGACCTGTTCAACTCGGGCATCCGCCCGGCGGTGAACGTCGGGATCTCGGTGTCGCGCGTGGGCGGCGCCGCCCAGACCAAGGCGATGAAGTCGGTCGCGGGAACCCTGAAGCTCAACCTCGCCCAGTACCGCGAGATGGCGGCCTTCGCGCAGTTCGGCAGCGACCTCGACAAGGCCACCCAGGAGCAGTTGGCCAACGGCGAGCGCCAGACCGAGATGCTGAAGCAGCCCCAGTACTCGCCGCTGCCGATGGAGGAGCAGGTCATCTCGATCTACGCCGCCACGCCGCAGGAAGGGCGTCCCTCCTGGGTGCGCTCTCTCGAGCTCGAGGACGTCGGGCGCTACGAGAAGGAGATGCTCGAGTACGTGCGGACCCGCCACGGCGACGTGCTCAAGGCGATCCGCGACACGGGAAAGCTCGAGGACGAGACCCGGCAGAAGCTGTCGGCCGCGCTCGACGAGTTCGCGGGCGTCTTCACCTCGGGCAAGGGCGCGAGTAGCCAGGCCGCCTGACGTGCCGAGCCTGAAGGACATCAAGCGCCGGATCACCAGCGTCCAGAAGACGCAGCAGATCACGCGCGCCATGCGGATGGTGGCCGGCGCAAAGCTGCGCCGGGCGCAGGAAGCGATCGAGTCGGCGCGCCCCTACGCCGATCGGATGCGCGCCACCCTCGTCGGGGTGGCTCGCGCCCAGCGCGACGCGGAGCACCCCCTGCTGCTCGCCCACGAATCCCCGCGCCGCGTCGAGCTGCTGGTGGTCACCTCCGACCGGGGTCTGTGCGGAGCCTTCAACGCCAACGTGATCAAGAAGGCGCGCGCGGCGGCTCGCGCTCGCCGAGAGGCCGGAATGGAGATCACGGTCTCCACGGCGGGCAGGAAGGCGCGCGAGGCCTTCCAGCGCCATCCGGTCGGAGCGGCCGGCCGCCACTATCCCCAGGCCGGCTGGGTCCACTACGGGCAGGCAGCCGAGGCCGCCACCTATCTCTCCCAGCGCTATGCCGAGGGTGAGGTGGACGAGGTGGTGCTCGTGTACAGCGAGTTCGTGTCACCGCTGACGCAGACGCCGCGCGAGGTGCGCCTGCTGCCCTTCTCGACCGAGTCGGCCGGCTCGGGCGAGCAGACCGAGGACGCCCTGCCCTACGAGATCGAGCCCGACCCGGCGAAGCTGCTCGCGGTGCTGGTGCCGAAGGCGGTCGAGGTCGAGGTCTTCCGCGCGCTCCTCGAGAATCAGGCCGGGGAGCACGCCGCGCGCATGGCCGCGATGGAGTCGGCGACGCGCAACACCGAAGAGCTGATCGAGTCTCTGACACTCCAGTACAACCGAGCCCGGCAGGCCGCGATCACCAAGGAACTGGTCGAGATCGTGAGCGGCGCCGAGGCGCTCTGAGGAAGAAAGAATGGAAAGCGGAAGGATCGTTCAGGTGATGGGTCCCGTGGTGGACGTCGAGTTCCCGCCCGGCGGGCTCCCCGAGATCTACTTCGCGCTCCGCGTCAGCAATCCCGGCATCGACGGGCGCCAGGACAACCTCGTGCTCGAGGTGGCGCAGCACCTCGGCGAGAACACCGTCCGCACGATCGCGATGGACACCACCGACGGCCTCAAGCGGGGCCAGTCGGTGCGCAACACCGGCGACGTGATCCGCGTCCCGGTGGGGGAGGGAACGCTCGGCCGGATCATGAACGTGATCGGCGAGCCGGTGGACGAGCGCGGCCCGATCAAGTCCGACACCACCTATCCCATCCACCGGGAGCCGCCCGAGTTCGTCGATCAGTCGACGAGCGTCGAGGCCTTCGAGACGGGGATCAAGGTCGTGGACCTGATCGCGCCCTATCCGAAGGGGGGGAAGGTCGGCCTGTTCGGTGGCGCCGGCGTCGGCAAGACCGTCGTGATCATGGAGCTGATCAACAACATCGCCAAGGAGCACGCCGGCTACTCCGTGTTCGGTGGCGTCGGCGAGCGCACGCGCGAGGGCAACGACCTCTGGCACGAGATGATGGACGCGAAGCTGTCCGACGGCACCACCGTGCTCGACAAGGCGGCACTCGTGTACGGCCAGATGAACGAGCCGCCCGGCGCGCGCGCGCGCGTGGGCCTCACCGCGCTGACGGCCGCCGAGTACTTCCGCGACGAAGAGGGCAAGGACGTGCTCCTGTTCATCGACAACATCTTCCGCTTCACCCAGGCGGGCTCCGAGGTGTCGGCGCTGCTGGGTCGCATCCCCTCGGCGGTGGGCTACCAGCCGACGCTCTCCACCGACATGGGCGAGCTCCAGGAGCGCATCACGTCGACCACGAAGGGCTCGATCACGTCGGTGCAGGCGATCTACGTGCCCGCCGACGACCTGACCGACCCGGCGCCGGCGACCGCCTTCACCCACCTCGACGCCACCACGGTGCTCTCGCGTCGGATCTCCGAGCTGGGGATCTACCCCGCCGTGGACCCGCTCGACTCGACGAGCCGCATCCTCGACCCGCAGGTCGTGGGGGACGAGCACTACGAGGTCGCGCGCGGGGTCCAGGAGACGCTCCAGAAGTACAAGGACCTCCAGGACATCATCGCCATCCTCGGCATGGACGAGCTCTCCGAGGAGGACAAGATCACCGTTTCGCGGGCGCGAAAGCTCGAGCGCTTCTTCTCCCAGCCCTTCCACGTGGCCGAGCAGTTCACCGGCACTCCGGGCGTCTACGTGCGACGCGAGGACACGATCCGGGGCTTCAAGGAGGTCCTGGACGGCAAGCACGACGACCTGCCCGAGCAGGCCTTCTACATGGTAGGCACGATCGAGGACGCGATCGCCAAGGCGAAGCGGCTCGCCTGAACGGCGAGGTCGCGAGGAGGCCCCGATGCCGCTCGATCTGACGATCGTCACGCCTGCGGGCTCCGCCTACCGCGGAGAGGTGGACGCCGTCGTGCTTCCGGGCAGCGAGGGCGACTTCGGCGTGCTGCCCGAGCACGAGCGCTTCCTTTGCCCGCTGCGGGTGGGGGAGCTGCAGATCCAGCACGGCGGCCACACGACCTACGCCGCGGTCTCCGAAGGGTTCGCGGACGTCTCCGGCAGCGAGGTGGCGGTGCTGGTGGAGTCCTGCGAGCTCGCCGACGAGATCGACGCGGCCCAGGCGCAGCTGGCCGTGCAGCGCGCCGAGGAGGGCCTCGCGGCCCTCGATCGCGACGCCGAGGCGGCTCGCGTCGCCGAGTTCGAGACGGCCCTCGCACGCGCGCGCAACCGGCTCTCGGTGAGCCAGCGCAAGTAGCGCCGCTCACCCCAGGACCGGTCGAGACGGGCGGAGCGTCTCCCGGGCGTCCGGAGAAGATCCCGAAATTCGCCCCAAAACCCCGGGCTCCAGGGGGTGCAGCCCGCATGAGGTGTGCCGCCTACGGCGCGCCATCGCGGAAAAATCGCGGCTCGCTGCGAGCCGAAACGAGGTCCGCGGGCTACCTACCCTACTCGGCCCTTCCAGAACCCCCCTGTCCCGCGGACCCTTTGCGACTTGCCAACCCGGCTCTCCATGGCCTGCTTCTCGTCTGCCTGGTGCCCGCCGCGGCGCTCGCCGCGGTCCCGTTCCAGCGCCAGCCGCTCGACGCGGGCACGCCCTTCGCTGCCACCGCCAACGCGCTGGCCGATCTCGACGGCGACGGGCTCGCGGACGCGGTCGTCGCCGACGGCGGGAACGTGCTGTGGTACCCCGCTTCGGACGGCGTGGGGAGGACGCTGCTCGCGGGAGGCGCGGGCGCGGCAAGCGAGGGCCTCGCGGCCGGCGATCTCGACGGCGACGGCGACCTCGACCTGGCACTCGCCAACGGCATCTGGCTCGAGCACCCGGGCCCGGCCGGCGACCCGCTCGGCGATCCGTGGCCGGAGCACGGCTACGGCACCGGGCCGGGACAGGGGGTCGCCCTGGCCGACCTGGACGCGGACTCGGATCTCGACATCGCGCGCCGCGACGCCGGTGGGCTGCTGATCCAGCTCTACCTCCAGGGCCCGGGCGGTGCTTTCAGCGAGGTGGCGGCGATCTCGGCACCGCCGGGACGCGGCTTCGCCCTCGCGTGGATCGACGGCGACACCGCGATCGACATCGCGCTCGGAGACCGCTGGCTGGCGAACCCGGGCAATCCCGCCGGCGCCTGGAGCGAGTTCCTCTACGGCGCCTCGCCCGCGAGCGAGACCGACTTCCGCGTCGCCACCGGGGACGTCGACGGCGACGGACGCCTCGACGTGGTGACGGCGCCAGAGCAGGGGCCGGGTGCGACAGGTCGGATCCTCTGGCAGCGCGCGCCCGCGGATCCGCGCGCGGAGCTCTTCGAGGAGACGGAGATCGTCGCGGCGACCGAGGCCGTGCACCGCTCCCTCGAGGTCGGCGACTTCGACGCCGACGGAGACCTCGACGTGCTCACCGCGCGCACCGGGGAGGGCGTGCTGGCGGCGTATCCACCCGAGATCACCCTGCTGCGCAACCGCGGGTCGGGCATCACCTGGGACGCCGAGGTGGTGGCCCCGGTCGCCGCGTACCAGGTCCGCGCCGGCGACCGCGACGCCGACGGCGACCTCGACTTGTTCGGCACCGACGGCGTCGCGGTGGACGCGTGGTCGAACCTCGGCGCGACCCGGAGCCACGCGATCTGGAAGCGGCTCTCCACCGCGACCGGGGATCTCGAGCTCCCCAGCCTCGGCGGCAACCAGCAGACGGCGGCGCTGATCTTCGACGTCGATCTCGACGGCCGCCTGGACCTCGTGATCACCGAGCGCACCGCCTCGCCCTCCGTCGTCTGGTACCACCGCCAGCCACCGGGCTGGGAGCGGCACGTGATCGACCCGGAGATCCTGCCGATCGAGGCGGGCGGACACTTCTACGACATCGACGGCGACGGCGATCTCGACTTCGCGATGGGCGGCGACTCGGACAGCAACCAATGCTGGTGGTGGGAGAACCCGCTCCCCGACGGCGACGTGTTCGGCACCTGGAACCGCTACCTGATCAAGGACGGCGGCGCGTTCCAGCACCACGACATGCGTTTCGACGACATCGACGGCGACGGCCAAGTCGAGCTCGTGTACTGGAATCAGGGTGCGGGCATCTTCGTCGCCGAGATCCCGGCGGATCCCAAGGCGGGTCCCTGGCCCGCGACCCTGATCTACAACGCCACCGAGCGCTCCGAGGGTCTCGCCACCGCCGACGTGGACGGCAACGGCATCGTCGACATCGTCGCCGCCGGCCGCTGGTTCGAGTACACGGGTCCCGGCTCCTTCGTCGAGCACGTCGTCGACCCGACGATGGCGTTCACGCGCGCAGCGGCGGGGCAGCTGGTCGCGGGCGGCTGGCAGGAGCTGGTGTTCGTGATCGGAGACAGCAAGCCCTCCGCCGGCATCGACGGCAAGGGGCCCCTGCGTTGGTACGAATGGGACGGCAGCCAGTGGGTCGGCCACGACCTGCTGCCCTTCGACACGGACCATGGACACAGCCTCGACGTCGCCGACCTGAACCAGGATGGCCATCTCGACATCTGGAACGCGGAGATGAACCTGCTCGGCAACGTCGACGCCGCCAACCGGGTCTTCTACGGCGACAGCCTCGGTCACTTCACCCTCCAGGAGGTGTCGCTCGGTGTCGGCAACCACGAGTCGAAGCTCGGCGACCTCGACGGCGACGGGGACCTCGACATCCTCGGCAAGCCCTTCAAGACGGAGGCGCCCGGTCTCAACATCTGGATCAACGAACGGATCGACCCGGGAGTGCTGCCGATCGACCGCTGGACCCGCCACAGCGTCGATCCCGACATGCCCTGGCTGGCGGTCCAGGTGAACGCCGCCGACATCGACGGCGACGGCCGCAACGACATGATCTCGGGCGGCTGGTGGTATCCGAGTCCCGGCAACGACTACAGCCAGCCCTGGGAGAGACGTCTGATCGGCTCGCCGCTCAACAACGCGGCACTCGTCTACGACTTCGACGGAGACGGCGATCCCGACATCCTCGGCACCTCGGGTCAGAGCCAGCAGCCCACCCACCCGGGCAGTGTCCAGCTCTATTGGGCGCGCAACGACGGCGCCGGCAACTTCACGATCCTGAACAACATCACCCCGGGCAACACCACCAACGAGGCCGACGCGTTCGTGCAGGGCATTACCCCCCCCACGCGCTTCACCCCGGGTGGTCCGCTGCAGATCGCGATCTCGTGGAACTTCGGCGAGTTCGACCAGTCCGGCGTGGACATGCTGACGCTCCCCGACGACCCGGTGAACGAGGTCTGGCCGCTGCAGACGATCCACCCCTTCTCCGAGGGAGAGGAGCTCCAGCCGGCGGACCTCGACGGCGACGGCGACATCGACCTGTTCCAGGGCTCCGGCTGGCTGCGCAACGAGAATCCCGGATGGACCCGGTTCGACGTCACCACGCTGATCGGAAACAACGAGCCTTACGACGACGCGGACCGCGTGAGCCTGGCCGACCTCGACGGCGACGGCGATCTCGACGCCGCGGTCGGGCTGCTCTACCAGTCCTCCCGCATCCCCACCGACATCGTCTGGCTCGAGCACCCCGTGGACCCGACGTCGGAGTGGCCGCTCCACGTCGTCGGCACCGGGATCGGCGGCGGCTTCGCGATGAGCATCGCCGACTTCGACAATGACGGGGACCCGGACATCACCGTCGGAGAGCACGCGCTCCAGAGGCGCCTGCTGATCTTCGAGAACTCGGGCGACGCGTCCTCGTTCATCCAGCGCGTGATCGATCCCGGTGGAAGCGAGATCGACCACCACGACGGCGCGATCGCCTTCGACTTCGACGGCGACGGCGACCAGGACATCCTGTCCCTCGGCTGGCGCACCCAGACCCTGTGGCTGTTCGAGAACGACGCGCTGAACCTGCTCGAGCTGATCGACACCGAGCCACCTACGGCGCCCACCTCGCTCCAGGCGTCCGCCTACTCCTCCTCTCGGGTCGACCTGAGCTGGCAGCGCTCCTTCGACAACGTCGACGTGGGGGGCTACGAGATCTATCGCGACGGCGCGCTCGCCGGCAGCTCGACGGAGCTCGCCTTCAGCGACACGGGCCTCGTCGAGCAGACGCCCTACAGCTACACCGTGGTCGGCCGCGACCTCCAAGGCAATCCGTCGCCGCCTTCGGCGCCGACGGTCATCACCACGCCGGTGGCCGAGACGATAGCGCCGACCCTTCCCCTGCCGGTGTGGATCGTCGCCCTGCCCACCCGCACCCGCGTCAAGTGGAACCCGGCCTGGGACAACGTCGGCGTGGTCGGCTACCGCGTGTACCGGGACGGAGCCTTGATCGGGACGGCCTGGGGCGCCACCGCCAGTGAGTTCGTCGACGAGGGCGTCGTCCCCGATACCGACTACGAGTACGCGGTCTCGGCCTTCGACGCGGAGGGCAACGAGTCGGATCCACTGCTGACCGCGCAGAGTGTCACCTCCGCGCCGGCCCCCACCGGACTCTGGGCGGCCTTCGGCTTCGACGGCACGGGGACTACTGCGCTCGATTCCTCGGGGAACCTCAACCACGGCGAGCTCGAGAACGGCGCGCTGCGCTCGCCGCAGGGACGCTTCGGCGACGCGATCGACTTCGGCGGGTCGTCGGGAGACGTCGACCTGGGCGGCCTCGACGTCTACACGCCCGGCATGACGCTCATGCTCTGGCTCTACGCCGACGACTTCAAGACCGACGACGCGCGCCTGGTCTCGAAGTCCACCAGCTCAGCGGAGCAGGACCACGTGTGGATGCTGAGCACGATCGCCGGTCCCCACCTGCGCTTCCGCCTGCGCACGAACGGTGTGACCACCACGCTGATCGGGAACGCCGGCACGCTCTCCCCGGGAACCTGGACCCACGCGGCCGTCACCTACGACGGGACCGAGATGCGGATCTACCAGGACGGGTCGCTCGTGGGCAGCGCGCCGAAGACCGGCGCGATCGCGGTCGATCCGACCGTGGATGCCTGGATCGGCGCCAATCCGGGCCAGATCCGCCAGGTGTTCGACGGCCGGATCGACGAGGTCAAGATCTTCGGCCGCGCGCTCTCCGAAGCGGAGATCCAGAGCGAGATGAACCAGGCGATCGTCGAGCCGACGGCGCCCTCGGTGCCGGGCCTGTCGCCGCTCGGCATCGGGCTCGTGTGCGCCGGGATCCTGGGGGCCGCCTCGGCCCGCACGCGGCGCGCGTCAGTCGGCGTCCGCCGCCGCCAGTAGGCCGTCGGTCTGCCAGCGGGCGAGCCAGGCCGCGGCCCGCGCCGGGGCTTGCTCGGCACCGATGTGCAGGGCGAGCTCCTCGCACAGCTCGCCGAAGCGCGTGCCAGCGCGCGCTCGCGCGAGGCACCGGGCCTCCTCGTCGAGCAGCTCGCGGTGGCGCACGCGCTCCGCGACGCGCCACACGCACACGTGACCTCGCGCCGGCTCGAGGGAGGGAAGAGGCGTGTCGGCCTTGTGGGCGCGCAGAACGCCTCGCACGGGCCAGTCGAGGGCGAGCTGGCGCAGGGCGGGGACGAAGCGCAGCCGCAGCGACGCCCAGCGCTCGGGCGCGATCCGCTCCAGGGCGGCGCGCGGCAGCGGGGCGGCGTCGGCGGCGTCGAAGGCGTCGAGGCAGGCGCGTTCGAGCGCCGCCAGATCCGCGGCCCAGGGACACGCGCGCCGGAAGGGTTCGGCCGACGCGGCGCGGGCCAGGTAGTCGGGCAGGTGGTCCCCCGCATGGCGCAAGGAGGGATGAGACGGCGGATGGACCAGGAGATAGGCGGTCACCAGGTCGTGGAAGAGCGTCTCGCCGAGACACGCGCGCAGCGCGCCGTGGTCCTCGCACAGCGCGTCGTGGATGCGGAAGAAGTAGGCGTTGGCGTAGATCTCGAGGCGTGCCGCCGCGTCGGCGCGGACGTCACCCGCGAGGAGCGCTGCGAAGTCGTCCTTCAGCTCGCCTACGCCCCCGGGCGCGGTGATCCAGCTGCGCAGCCGCCCCTGCGCCTCCGAGAGCAGACCGACGGAGCGCTGACATCCCGGGCGCACGGGAGGAGCGCTCCCCGCGCGACGCGGCTCGCCGCGTCCGAGATCCGGCGGGGCGGCCCGGTCGAGGATCTCCTTCGCACGCGCCGCCTCGCGCTCCAGGTCGTCGTAGCCGGGCAGTCGATCGTCCCACTCGATCAGCGTCGAGACCCGTCCGAGCCGCGCGACGACCCGCTCGAACAGCTTCCACACCTCGTCGCGGATCGGGTGGTCGTGGGTGTCGATCAGGAGCGGGCCGTGTTCGCTGTGGCCCGCCAGGTGGATCTGGATCACGCGCCCGGCCGGGATCGCGTCCAGGTAGGCCTCCGGGTCGAAGCCGTGGTTGTGCGCGCTGACGAAGACGTTGTTCACGTCGAGCAGGATGTGGCAATCCCCCTGCTCCGCCACGGAGCACAGGAACTCCCACTCGGTCATCCCGTCGGCGCGGAAGGTGGCGTAGGAGGAGACGTTCTCGATCGCGATCCGGCGTCCGAGCCGGTCCTGCACCGCGCGGATCCGGCTCGCGACACGCTCGACCGCTTCCTCCGTGTACGGAAGGGGCAGGAGGTCGTGCAGGTTGCGGCCACCCACGCCGGTCCAGCACAGGTGGTCCGAGACCCAGGCGGGCTCGACGCGCGCGGCGAGCTCGGCGAGCCGCGCCAGGTAGGACTCGTCGAGGGCGTCGGTCGAGCCGAGGTTCATCGCCACGCCATGCAGCACGACGGGACGGTGGGAGCGGACCTCGTCGAGCACGCGGCGGGGGCGGCCCCCCGCCTCCATGTAGTTCTCGGAGAGGGCCTCGAACCAGTCCACGCCCAGTACGCCCCGAGGTGCCCGTTCGAGCACCTCGGGGTAGTGCTGGGTGCGCAGGCCGACCCCGACGCCCAGATACGGTGCGTCGGAGGCCAGGCGCTAGCCCTCCTGCATCTCGGCCTTGGCCTTCTCGCACTCTTCCTTCGTGAGATTGAGGAAGCCCTTGCCCTTGCACGAGTTGTGACCGGCGCACTCGCTGCGGGCGGTCTTGCAGGCGCTCTGGCCCTTGCAGGCGTTCACGCCCTGGCACGCGACCTTCGCCTCGTCGCCGCCCTCGTGCATGTCGGCGAGGGCGACACCGGCGCTGCCGGCGACGAAGAGCGAAGCGGCCGCCGCGGCAAGGATCTTGGATCGGGACGTCATCGAGTTCCTCCTGCTGATCGGGATGTCCGAACCGTCGGAGGATAGGATGTCCGCGGGGCCGGATCGGCTCGCCGCGCGAAGCCGTCGGGCCGGGAGGCCGACTCTGCGGTCGGCCGACGCGCAGCGAGCCGCAGGCGAGCGAAGGCGGGCTCCTGCCCGGCTAGCCCCGGGAGGCCTTCAGGCGGACCTTGCCGCCCTCGATCTGGACGCGGAAGCGGAACTCGCTGTCGTCGCCGAACTTCTCGCGCAGCGCGGCGCGCTGCTTCGAGATCACCCGTTCGAGCTTCTCGCGCGACAGCCCCTCGACGCTCTCGCCGCAGGCGAGTCGCGCGTCGACGTAGCTGCGATAGAGGTCCTCGCCGGTTCCGCCGGCCGATCCACCGTCCGAGCGGGCGCCGTTCGCGCCGGAGTCCTCGTGGATCTGGGCGCGAAAGCGGTGCCGTTCGTAGGTGCCGGCCTCGATCCGGCGCTGGGTCTCGTCCCACTGACGTCGGTGGGACTGATAGCGGGAGCAGATGCTGCTGAACTTGAAGCGGGCGGCGGTGTTCTTGATCGCCGAGCTCGTCAGCTTGTGGATCGCCTTGTTGATCTCGCCGCGCAGCTGGACCGGCTCCCGGGGCCGGTTGCCGAGGAAGTACTGGTCGTAGTCTCGCTTGAGCTGCCCGAGCTTGAAGTCGAGCAGGCGCAGCTCCTCGTCGATCTCGTCGGCCGCCACCCGGGGCCTCCCGAGGGCCCCATCGGGCGGAGGAGGCCCGTTCTTGAGGTGAAACCAGCCCATTCGACGGTCTCCGGGCTGCCTTCTGGCGAAGCAAAGCTGCCGGAGGATGCCGGGGCGCGGCCAGCGGACGCAGGAACCGGCGCGTCATGATCCGTGACGACCGCGAGGACGTTGCGTCATCGCGTCAATAGATGCGTCAGATCCAGCAGCGCCGCATCGACCTCGTCGCCGGGCGCAAGGGCGGGGATCTCTCCCAGCAGCGGCGCTCCCGGGGCACGGCGCAGCTCGGCCAGATTTGCTTCGTCCGCGGGCGGGAGCGGCGGTCCGAGGCGGTTGATCACCACGCCGCGCACCGCGAGGCCGCGGGCTCGCGCCGCCTCGAGCGTGAGCC
>Ga0315553_10000067_pt1 | contig 81101 bp, 67 predicted proteins | sample SalMarSW160140MG_FD_203099 | JGI IMG/M metagenome (GOLD analysis project Ga0315553, IMG submission 203099) | Salt marsh sediment microbial communities from the Plum Island Ecosystem LTER, Massachusetts, United States - Salt Marsh Sediment SW1601-40 ... | reverse complement strand
GTGCCGGCCATGGTCCAGAACGGCGGCAAGGACTACGACGTGGGCCGGCGCCTGATGACGCGCGAGATCCGAGCCGTGGTGGCCGGCATCCGCGCCGCCGCGGATGAGCGCGGCATCCCGCCGGTCCGCATCGTGGTCAACGACTCGCACGGCGGCCACGACAACGCGCTCATCGAGCAGTTCCCGGACGGCATCGAATACGTGCAGGGGAGCCTCAAGCCGCTCGGGATGGTGGCCGAGCTGGATGACGGGTTCGATGCGGTCATCTACCTGGGGTACCACGCGCGTGCCGGCACGAGGGGGTTTCTGGCCCACACGGGCTCCGGGCTGGTCCGCGATCTCCGCATCGACGGCGTGCCGAGCGGAGAGGGCGAGATGAACGCCGCCTTCGCCGGCGCGCTCGGCGTGCCCGTGGTGCTCGTGTCGGGCGACTCGGCGTACGTGGCGCAGGCGCGCGAGACGTACGCCGGGTCGGCCCGCGCCGTGGTAACCAAGACGGCCGTGACGGCGGAAGCCGCGCACCTGCGACCCGTCGATGTCGTCCACGCCGAGCTCGAGGCCGAAGCGAGGGCCGCCATGCTGGACCTCGCGGCGGCCCGGCCGTGGCGGCTCGACGCCCCCTACACGGTCGAGATGACCGTCGACCACACGACGCACGTCGACGTGGCCGTGGGGATCCCCGGGGTCGAGCGGGTCGGACCCCTAACCGTCCGCTTCCAGGGGGACGACATGCGACGCGCGTACGCGCTGATCCGCATCCTGTACCGCTTCCTGTCGGTGTGAGGGGGCGGCCGGACGGACGGTTCGGGGCGCTGACGTGATCCGCCCCGGCGGCTATGTTCCCGGCGCTCTCCTCCGGAGCGACGCCTTCGGGGGACCCGCCGTGGAGGACCCGCCACAGGAGGATCCATGACCCGCGACCCGCGCCTCGCCGCGCTCGCCGCCCTCATCATCGGCTTCGCGTGCGCGACCCCATCCGACGACGGGATGGCGGACGCCGAAGAGGCCCCCACCGACGACGGCGCGACGGCTCAGGCCGATCTGAGCTGCTTCCTGAGGGGCGCGACGGTCGGGGCGGCCGAGGCGCGCACGAGCCCGCTCCGTCAGGTGCGCTTCTCCTACCCGGGCGGAGAGGGTCTCCTGTGCTACAGCGCCCCGTCGGTCCGCGGGCGCGGGATCATCGGCGGGCTCGTCCCGTACGGCGAGCCGTGGCGCGCCGGGGCCAACGAGCCCACCACCTTCCATCTCACGGCCGCGACCTCCATCGGCGGGGTGCGACTCGAGCCGGGGAGCTACTCGATGTACGCGATTCCCGGGCGGGACGTGTGGCGCTTCTTCCTCAACTCGAACTACGAGCGCTGGGGCATCCCGATCAGCGCCGACGTGCGCGCCACCGAAGTCGGGAGCTTCACGGTGGAGCCGGAGTCGACCGACGGGATGGTCGAGATGCTGACCTACTCCCACGAGGACGGGGCGATCGTCATGGCGTGGGAGAACACGCGCATCGAGATCCCGGTGGGCGGCAACGGCACGTAGCAGGTCGAAGCCGGGCGATCCGCGACACGACGGGGCGTCGGCACCCGTCGGTCCCCTCCCGCACGCTTCAGGGAGCGATGATCATGCCGGAGACGTTCCAACTTTTTTCGGGGTCGTGTTGTCGAACGTCATGATACATAGACACTCGACAACGAGGAGCGCCCGATGTCCAGATCCGACCTCCTCCAGGGGTCGCTCGACCTCCTGATCCTGAGGGTCCTCGAGATGGAGCCCCTGCACGGGTGGGCCGTCTCGAAGCGCATCCAGCTCCTGTCGCGCGACGTGCTGGAGGTCAACCAGGGCTCGCTGTATCCGGCGCTGTACCGGCTGCGGGACCGCGGCCTCATCGAATCGGAGTGGAGGACGTCGGACGAGGGGCGCCGCATCAAGGTGTACCACCTGACGTCGAGGGGGCGGAGGGCGCTCGGAAGGGAGCGCCGGTCGTGGCGCCGGTTCGCCGGCGCCGTCGAGGCCATCCTGGCGGCCGGGTAGGAGGCCGCCATGCGCTGGATCGAGAGCGCGCGCCGGTGGCTCCGGACGCGGGTCCGCCGGCCGGACGAGCGCGAGCTCGACGAGGAGCTCCGCCTCCACCTCGAGCTCGAGATCGAGGAAAATCTGCGTCGCGGGCTCTCCCCGGGGGAGGCCCGGCGACGGGCCCTGGCGGCGTTCGGACGCGTCGAGGACGTGAAGGACGACGTCCGGGACGTGCGCCCGCTGGCCCGCTGGCTGGGCGACCTGCGGCGGGACGCGCGGATCGCCCTCCGGTCGCTTCCCCGCCAGCCGGTGTTCGCGGCGGCCGTCGTTCTCACCCTCGGGATCGGCATCGGCGGCGATGTGGCGATGCTCGGGGTGCTCGACGCGGCCCTATTCCGCACCCTTCCCTACCCGGAGCCCGAGCGGCTGGTGTTCGGGCGGGTCACCTACGATGGGGAGGTCGGTCGGACGGTGTCGGGACCGGATTTCTTCGATACCCGGGAGCGGACCAGGACCCTGGCTTCCCTGTCCGCCATCACGCCCTTCCCGGTCGAGGCCACGGTGACCGGCGGGGCCGCCCCCGAGCGGGTCCAGGCCCCCCTCGTGTCCAGTGGCTTGTTCGAGACGCTCGGGGTGCGGCCTTTCCTGGGTCGCGACTTCACGCACGAGGAAGGCGAGCCCGGAGGGCCACCGGTGGCGGTGCTCTCGAACGCGTTCTGGCAGCGCCGCCTCGGGGAGGACTTCGACGTCATCGGCACGACGATCGCCCTGGATGGGGTCCCCACGACCATCGTGGGCGTGATGCCCCCCGGATTCCGCTTCCTGGTGGACGCGGACGCGTGGAGACCGATCCAGCGGGGCATCGACTGGGCGGCCGCGCGCCAGTTCCACAACTTCGTCCTCGTCGGCCGCCTGGCCCCGGGGGTCCCGTTCGCCGCGGCCCAGGCGGAGGTGGACGTGATCTCGCGACAGCTCGCCGCGGCGTATCCCGACACCAACGAGGGCAAGGGCATCCGGCTGACGCCCCTCCGGGAGGCGCTCGGCGAGAGCGTACGGGGTCCGCTCGACCTGCTGCTCGCCGCGGTCACCCTCGTCCTCGTCGTGGCCTGCGCCAACGCGGCCGGGCTACTCGTCGCGCGCGGAAGCGCGCGGCGGCAGGAAATGGCCGTGCGCACCGTCATGGGCGCCAGGCGTGCGCGGCTGGCACGTCAGCTCCTGACGGAGAACGGGCTCCTGGCCCTCGGCGCTGCGGGGCTCGGGATCCTGCTCTCGCTCGGGATCCAGCGCGGCGTGCTCGCCTTCCTGCCGACCGACGCGCTCGGGCCGCTGCGAGCCGGCCTGTCCGGGTCGATGATCGCCGCCGCGATCCTGCTGGCGCTGGCCACCCTGGCCCTGTTCGGCGTGCTGCCGGCCATCCGAATGGCCCGGTCGGAGCCGGCGTCGGAGCTCCGCAGCGGCCGGCGTACCACGTCCGGTCGGGGGAGCGCCCGCACCCAGAGGATCCTGGTGGTGGCGCAGGTCGCCATGACCTCCGTGCTCGTCATCGTGTCCGGCCTCCTGCTCCGGAGCTTCTTGCAGCTCCGGGGTGTCGACCCGGGATTCGATGCCGAGGGTCTCCTCACCGCAGAGGTCGCGCTGCCGGCCGGCACGTACGGGCACATGGCCGAGCGGTTGGCCTTCTTCGAGCGTCTGCGGGAGCGGGCCACGGCGCTGCCCGGCGTGTCGGCGGTGGGTGTGGTCGACCGCCTCCCGGTGCGTGACGGAGGGGGCAACGTGCGCGTGTCGACGCCGGAGGAGTGGGGATCGGGGGGCGTGTTCGAGCGGCTCGCGTATCAACGGAGGGTGCTTCCGGGCTATTTTCAGGCGATGGGCATCCCGCTTCTCTCCGGACGGGACGTGACCCGAGGTGACGAGCGAGACGCGCCGAACGTGATGCTCGTGAGCGCCTCGCTCGCCGATGACCTGTTCCCCGACGAAGACGCGGTGGGCCGAGTGCTCGCGGTCGACATCGGCGAAGCGGAGCCGTGGATCGCCGAGGTGGTCGGTATCGTCGGGGATGTCGTTCCCAACAGCCTCGCGGAGGGGACGGACTACGCGATGTACTTCTCTTACGCGCAGCGCTCTGCAGCCTCGATGCGGCTGGCGATCCGGACCCACGGGGACCGGGCCGGGATCACTTCCGGCCTGCGAGACATTCTCGGCTCGCTGGATCCGGAGCTGCCGTTGGCGGGAGTGGTCAGCATGGATGAGGTGCTCGCCACATCGCTCGCCGGCCGGCGCTCCGTGATGACCGTCCTCCTCGCGTTCGCCGGCGTGGCGCTGCTTCTTGCCGCCGTGGGCCTGTACGGCCTCATGGCGTACCACGTGTCACGACGCGTGCACGAGATCGGGGTGCGAATCGCGCTCGGAGCGCCGACCTCGACGGTGGCGCTGGCGGTCCTCCGCCGGGGGCTGGGGCTCGTGGCCGCGGGGCTCGCGGTGGCGCTGCCGCTGTCGCTCGCCGCGGGGCGGTTCGTGCAGGACATGCTGTTCGGCGTGGGGGGGCTCGACCTGCTGACCTGGGCGGGGACGGCCGCGTTCCTGTCCGGCGTGGCGACGCTCGCGTGCCTCCTCCCCGCGCGGCGGGCAGCGGTCGTCGATCCGATGGAGGCGCTACGCGCCGAGTGAGGCGGCCCGGCGACGCCGGGATGCCCACGGTGCGTCTCCGCCTCCCCACCGCCGTCGCCCCCGAGGGGGCGCGGCGGGTCGCCGCCGCAGGCCCATGATGAGCGAGCCCCGGCGACGGGACTCATCGTCGGTCCCGCCCCCGGGGCTCTGCAGGTCGATTCGGCGTCTCGCGAGCGAATCTTCAGACGAGGCGCCGACCCACCGCGCCCCGTCTCGACGCCGCGACGCCCGCCACTACGTCGTCGTCGCCTTCGCCGGTCGGTTCTTGTACTTCTCGTACAGCCGCAGGTGCTTGTTGTCGAGGTCGACCGGCACGCCGCGGATGAACACGTACTCGATGTGCGTCTGGATCTCGAGCGGATCGCCATCGGTGACGATGACGTTCCCCATCTTGCCCGTCTCGAGCGTGCCGAGCTTGTCGTCGACACCCAGGATGCGCGCCGGCCCGATCGTCACGGCCTCGAGCGCGGCGTCCTCGGGGAGCCCGAACGGGACGGCGTTCGCCACCTCGTAGGGCAGCGTGCGCGAGTCCGAGGAGTTGAAGGTCGCGAACGCGATCTCGACCCCAGCGTCGTGCAGCACTCCGGGGAGCGTGTTCGGGTCGTCGTACGGCGCGTCCCGATCCCGCGGCACCCGCTGCACCGGTCCGAGGATCACTGGGATCCCCTTCTCGGCCAGGGTGGAAGCCATGCCGCGCGACTCCTCGGCACCGGCGAGCACGAGATCCAGGTTCCACTTCTCGGCGAGCTCGATCGCGTCGGTGATCTGGCGCTCGTCGTTGGCCTGGACGATCACCGGCAACCCGCCGTCGAGCGTCTTCGCGAGCTGTTCGAGCTGCAGGTCCCGCTCCACCCGGTCCGGCGCCGCCGCCACGGCCTGCTTGTAGTGGGCCGCGGCCTCGAACCAGGAATCGATCTCCGCCACGTCCGCCTCGTACTGCTCCAGACGCTGCTGGAAGCTGCGGTTCTGGTTCCCGCCGCCCCCGAAGCCGCCGAAGCCGCGGAACCGGCCGCCCACGTTGGGCCAGCTCATCACCATCCCGGCCGACTCCTCGATCGCCATCTCCTCGACCGTCCATCCGTCGAGGTTGATCAGCGTCGCCTGTCCCGAGATCGTACCACCCCCCGGGGCCGACAGCGTGTGCGTGATCCCGTTGGCGCGCGCCACCGGGATGTGCTCGGAGGACGGGTGGATCGCCTGGTAGGCCTCCAGATGCGGGTTCCAGTCCCCCATCTCGTTCGCGTCGTTGGTGGCCGATACAGCGCCGATCTCGGTGAGCCCGAGACGCGAGAACGAATCGATCATCCCCGGATAGACCTGCTTGTCGGTGCCCTCGATGATCGTGGCGCCGGTCGGAATCGGCGTCTCGGGACCACCGACCGCCACGATCTGGCCGGCCCGCATGACGATCGTCCCGTTCTCGATCACGCCGTTGGCCACCGTATGGATGGTGGCGCCGGTGACCGCGTACGTGTCGCTCTGCTGGGCGCGGGCCGCGGAGACCGCGAACGAGCCGAGGGCGATCGCCATGGTGAGCGCCGCTACGAAGAACCGCCTCATCGCGTACCTCCGTTTCCGGAACCCGAAGCCTGGAGACCGGGACCCTCCGGCGTGGACTCGTCGGCCTGGTCGGTCTCGCCGAGCATCTCCTTCAGCCGCTGCTTCTCGGCGGCCATCTGCTGGCGCATCTCCATGTCGCGATCGACGTCGAACACGACCTGACCGTCGACGTACGTGGTGCGCACCTTGGCGAACGAGGAGAGGGGATAGTTGTCGTACAGCACGAGGTCCGCGTCCTTGCCGACCTCGAGCGAGCCCACGCGGTCCTGGATGTTGAGCTGCATCGCTGGGTTGATGGTGATCATCGCCAGCGCCTGCTCCTCGGTCATGCCACCCCACTTCATCGTCTTGGCCGCCTCCTGGTTCAGGTGGCGGGCCTCCTCGTTGGAGTCGGAGTTGATCGACACGATCACGCCACGCTCCGTCATGATGGCGGCGTTGTAGGGGATGGCCTCGTAGGCCTCGACCTTGTACGCCCACCAGTCCGAGAACGTCGACGCCATGGCGCCGTGCTCGCGGAGCTCGTCGGCGATCTTGTAGCCCTCGAGCACGTGCTGGAAGACGTGGATGTGGAATCCGAACTCCTCCGCCAGCCGCATGAGCTGGAGGATCTCATCGGCCCGGTAGCTGTGCGCGTGCACGTACCGGGTGCCCTCGAGCACCTCCTTCAGCGGCTCGAGCTGGAGATCCTTGCGGGGCGGGATCGCGTTCCGGTCGCCGCTGGCCACACGGGCCTCGTAGGCATCCCACTCCGCCTTGTAGGCGGTCGCCGCCACGAACGCCTGACGGATCACGTCCATCACTCCCATGCGGCTCTGCGGGTAGCGGTTCGGAACACCTGGAATGCCGCCGAAGTTCGAGCGCTTGGGGTTCTCGCCGAGCGCGAATTTGATCGTGGGCGGGGCGCCCTGGAACACGAGCCCCTCCGCGTCCGCGCCCCAGCGGTGCTTGATGATCACGTTCTGTCCGCCGATCGGGTTCGCCGATCCGTGCATCACATGAGACGTCGTCACGCCGCCCGCCGCCTCGCGGTAGATCGCCATGTCGGTCGGATCGATCACGTCGTGGATCGAGACCATCGACGACACCGCCACCGAGCCCTCGTTGATCGCGTCGGCTGCGATGTGGGAGTGGGCGTCGATGATCCCCGGGATGACGAACTTCCCGGTCGCATCGATCACCTGGGCATTCGACGGCGCGCTCACCTCCGACGCCGGCCCCACCGCCGTGATGCGCCCGTTCCGGAACAGGATGGCGCCGTTCTCGATCTTGCCGGCCTCGGCCGACGTCATGATGGTCGCGCCGGTGATGAGGACCGGCTGGTCCTGTGCGGTCGCCCCGCTCGCAAGCGCGAGGCTCGACGCGAGCGCCGCGCCCAGCCCGAGCGCCAAGATCCGGCTGCGTCTCATTGTCCACCTCCCGGACGCGTGCCCGTGAACTCCTGCGTGAATCGGCCGCCGAAGGAGGCCGTGCCTTCGAGGCTGTCTCCCTCGAACGTGCCGTTGTAAACGACTTCCACCGTGCGGCCGGGCCCCATGGAGGCCGAGACCGTGATGCTGAACTGGTTTCCGCTCACCCAACCGTCGGTGATCTGCTGCTCGCCGCGCTCGCCCTGGATGGTCCCGGTGAGGGTCCCGTCCTCGGCCATCGTGAGCTCGGCCGTCGCCTCCTCCGACTGGTTGTTGAGCGACAGGATCCAGGTGCCGCTCATGTCGGCCGCAGGGGCCTCGGTGGGCCGTGCCTCGGTCGGCTTTTCGAACTTGTTTCCGTCCACGAACACCATGCGGACCTTCGTGTCCTTGGAGAACAGGTCGCCGTCGGTGACCACGAGGTTCGCGATCTTGCCCTGCTCGACCGAGCCCATGATCCGGTCGACTCCGTAGATGCGCGCCGGAGCGATCGTCAGCGCCCGGAGCGCCGCGTCTTCCGAGAGCCCGTTGTCGATCGCCTTGCGGACCCCGGCGAGCGCCTCGCGCGGGCTCCCAGCGCCACCCGAGTAGAAGGCCCAGGTCGCCCCGGCCTCCTCGAGCGCCGCCGGCGTCGTGGGCGCGTAGGCCCGTCGCCTGAGCGACTGGAGCGATTCCTCGTCCTCCGGGTCCAGATTACGGTCCTTATCGGGCCAGTCGAGGTTCACCAGCACGGGGACGCCGGCCGCCGCGATCTCGGGCGCGATGTCGTACGCGTCGAAGGCACCCGCCACGACCGCGTGCGCGCCGGTCTCCCTGCCGAGCTCGATGACGCGCCGGATCTCCTTCACCTCGTTGGCCGGCATGATCGTCGGCCAGTTGCCGGCGATCGACGCCTGGATCGGCTCGAGCGCGCGGTCGTACGTCGGGCGTGGCTGCCCGCGCGGATCGGCCTCGTAGCGGGCCTCGTACATGCGCTGGTGCTCGGCATCGAGATACAGCTGCTTGATGTACGCGATCACGCCCATCAGCGACCCCGGATAGCTTCGGAATCCACCGGCTCCCGACATGGTGATGCGGAGCGCCGCGGGCGACTTGACCACCATGTCCTGCGCGCTTCCGGCGTAGTCGATGACCGCGCCCTGACCCGTGACGATGCCGTCGCCGGGCTCGAGGAGCGCCGACGTGAAGCCGGCCTCGCGCCACGTCTCGATCGCGTCCGCATCCGCATCGATCAGGTCGGCCGCGTGCACCCACGAGTTGGTCGCGGGTCGATCCTCGGGACCGGTCGAGATCTCCTGGCTCGCGAGCTGCGCGAATGGATTGCCTCCACCGCCACCGCCGCCGGCTCCCTGGCCGCCCTGGCTCTGCCCCTCGAGCCCGACCTGGCTCAGGCCATCGAACAGACCGGGATACACGGTGAGCCCGGCGCCGTCGATCACCCACGCCTCGGGCGGGATGGCGGCGTCGGGGCCCACGGATTCGATGAGGCCGTTCGCGATGACCACGGTCCCGGTCTCTATGACGGGGCCGGTGCCCGTGACGATGCGCGCGTTCTGGATCGCGTAGAACGGAGGTCGGGCGGGGGTGTCGCTCGGTTCGTGAAGCTGTGCGGCGAGCGGCGTCGGAGCGCTGCTCGCGAACAGCGACAGAAGGAGCGCACCCGTGCCGATCCGAAACGCGATCCTCGTGGTGAGGACGGTTCGGTTCATGTGTGGCTCGGTCCTTCGCAGGTTGTCCAACCGTGTCGGGGGACGCGCGGCCGCGAGGGTCGCGGCCCCGACGAACGAGGGCACGCGGCGGCCACGGCAACCGCATGGGTTCAACACGCGACCCGCAATGTCCGTTGTGCCGGCGGGCCGGTCAACCGGGTCCGGGGGCCGTAACGCGTCGCGCCACCGAAACCGGCCGATTCGGCACCCCGTAATCTCGGATGGCCACCGACACCAAAGGGGCAACCAATGCGATGCAACGTCGCCATGACCATCGCCGCTCTCGCGACTCTCGGTCCCGGACGAGTCGCCGGCCAGGTTCGTCCGGTCGTGTTCATGGAACCGGTCGAAGGAGACTCCACGAACGACCTTCCGGCGTACCGGATCGTGGACGAGCCGGAGCGAATCGCCCTGTACTCATCGTGGACGGCGAACGAGCCTGCCGCATGGGCCCTGGAGCTGTATCGCGAGGCGATCGCCGAGGCCCGTTCGCGGGGCTGGACCGAACAGCCGGACGCGCTTCACATCGCCCTGGTGCCCGATGGGAATCATGCCGAGGTCGGATTTCGCCTCGTGGCCCCGGGCGAGCCACCGCTGGCGCGTCCACGGACCGCGTATCTGAAGCTCGGGCCGGACGAATGGCGTTTCGCGTCGACCCTCCTGCACGAGACCGGGCACGTGGTGATGGCGACCCTGGCGGGCGGCCGGCGGATCGCGAGACGCAACCTGAGCGCCATCCCCCACACCACCGCCGCCCTCACCGACCGTGGGACCGCGTTCGCCGAGGGATACGCGATCCACCTCGAGACCCTGCTCGGGCACCTGAGCGATGATGGCGCCGTGACGGCCCGATACCGGCACCGGCGGTTCCCGTTCGGGAGCCACGAGGGGTTCCAGTCCGAGTACTATCGAGCCTCCGCGGACTTCCTGACGTTCGCGCAGTCGTATGCCCGCTACGGCGCCGTGCGTGACAACGAGTTCGCGTTCGCGAGCGCGATCCGTGAAGGGGACTATCTCAGGATTCAGCTCGACCCGGCGCGGGATCACGCGACCCTCCGGGACGCGAACCAGCTCCTCCAGTCCGAGGGATTCTACGCGAGCTTCTTCTTCGGCGTCCTCACACGCGGCATCCGGCCCGTGGGCGAAGAGACCATCCGCGAGCGCCAGCGTCGGTCGCTCGCGGTCCTCGCCGACATCCTCCCCGCCAACGCCGGGGATCCCGACACCCCCTGGCTCCTGCGCTTCGTCGTCGCCTATCTGACGCGATACCCCGATGAGACGCGACACGCGCCGAACGCGGAGCCCGACGTGCTGGATGTACTTCTGGATCTCAGCCACGGCGTGTTCACCGACGCGGCGGCCGTCGCCCTGTGGCGGCGGCATTACGACGCCGCCCTGCGGCTCGACCTCGAGCGCCTGGGGCGTGACGAGATCGAGGAGGCCCGCGCAGGGTGGCACCAGTCGGTGCTGGAGGATCCCGCTGCCCTGGAGGGGCGGCTCGGACCGCAGCTCGCGTGCGAGATCGACGGGCCGACGGTCCTGCTGGCCGCCCTCGGCGAGGCGAATCCGCTCGTCTTCGACGCCAATACCGTTCAGGAAGGCATTCTCCGGCTCGTCCCCGGCATGACGGCGGATGACGCGAAGCGCTGGATCGAGGCACGAGGCGAGGCCCCGTATGTCGATGTCGCCGACCTCATGGCGCGAGCCGCTCCCCCGACCCGGAGCGCGAGCGCCATGAATTGCTCTCTCGACGGTCCCGCATACTGAACCGGCCCGACATGTGGCGAGCGGGCCGACCCCCGCTCCGGCGGGCATCGCGCCGCGACCGAGGCGCCCTCACAGGGGCCGGTATCCCGCCGGCCGCTCGAGCGCCTCTCGGTCCCACCCCTGGAGGTCGGCGGCGGCCGCGTACGTGCTCTCGAGGAAGGCGAGCAGGGTCTCGTCCGGCGAGGCCGACTCGCGCACGGCCTCGTAGGGAAGCACGAACTCTCCGAGGTCGGCGAGCCATCGCGCTGCTTCCGGCTCGACCTCCGAGCTCGCGAAGCCGTCCGGGGTCGGGTACGCGTAGGAGTAGAAGACCGCTCCCGGCGCATCGGCGCTTCCCGGCCAGAACCCGGCGCTCGACACCTCGTGCGAGTACGCTTCGCGCGTGACCTCGTCCGGCAGGTGCGGGATCCCGCCGGGGTGCGGCGGGGCGCCCTCGCCCGAGAACCGCGTGACGGCGAGGTCGAACCCGCCCCAGAAGAAGTGCACGGGGCTCACCTTGCCGATGAAGCGGGCCCGGAACTCGGTGAGCACGCGGTGAGCCTGGAGCAGCGCGCGCCACAACGCGTGCGCCTGCCCGGGCTCGTAGGACGCGTGGGCCTCATCCTCCGGAAAGGGGATCGGGTCGGCCACCTCGTTGGGGAGCGGGTGGATCGATGCGTCGATCCCCATCTCGTGGAGGATCGAGAGCAACTCGCGGTGGAAATCGGCCACGCTCCGGGGACGAAGCTCCAGCGATCGGCGCTCCCCGTCGCTCCTCACGATCGGCAGCCGGTGCTCGAGGAAGTCGAACTCGACCTCGAAGCTCTCCGCCCCGGCCGGGATGGGAGACGTCCTGAGCCCCCGCGGAGAGAGGTAGAGCGGGACGCTCCAGGAGTGGTTGATCCACGGCATGAGCTCCATCCGGACCTTCCCCACGATCTGCGTCCACATGTGGAGCGTGGCGAGCGTGTCCAGAAAGCGCGCGGGGTCGAGCGCCGGCCAATCGGCCGGCAGGGAACGATACGGCGCATGCGGGGCGCGGGTCATCGCGGGGTCTCCGGGATAAGTGCTTTCCCTCAGGTAGAACCCGGCGCGACGATCCGTCAATCCTCCTCGCGCCCCACGCGGAGCGACGCGGTCGGCACCGTGGCGGGCGCGACCCGCGCGCCATCGCGCTCCACCACGTACGCCTCCATGGCGAAGTACGCCGGCAGACCGAGTCGATCCACGTGCTGCGCGGTACCGCGGTTCCGCGCCTCGACGCGCTGCCAGAACTCGCGGTCGTCGGGGCCGGGGAACGGGGGGCGGTCCTTCTGCGACTGGTGCTTGAAGATGGCGAGGATCTTGAGCCGGAGCTCGTCCTCCGACATCGGGACCAGCACGGTGGCCTCGTGGATCGGCCATTCCTGCCAGGCTCCGCGGTACAGCCACAGCTCGGGGCTCGACCCCTCGTACCCGGCGAGCCCCCGGCGCACCGCCTCGAGGCACATGCGGTGCGTCCCGTGCGGATCCGACAGATCGCCGGCCGCGAACACGATCTCGGGTCGAAACGACTCGATGAGCTCCTGCGTGATGCGCACGTCCTCCTCGCCGATCGGGTCCTTCCGCACCCGGCCGGTCTGGTAGAACGGCAGGTCGAGGAAGCGGGCGTTGTCCCGCCCGAGCCCCAGCGTCTGGAGGGCCGACACGGCCTCGGACTCGCGGATCGCCCGCTTGAGCTCGCGCACCGCGGGATCGTCGATCTCTCCGGAGCCCTTGCCGGCCAGCCGGCGCTCGAGCTCCGCGATGCGCCGCTCCTCGTCCTCGCCCTCCGGGTCGAGGACCTCGTGCGTGCGGCGCACGAAGTCCAGGTAGCGCCGCACCTCGTGGTCGAACACCGCCACGTTGCCCGACGTCTGGTAGGCGATGAGGATCCGGTTGTCGTTCAGGGCGAGCTTGTGGAGGATGCCGCCCATGGAGATCACATCGTCGTCCGGGTGCGGGGAGAACACGAGGATCCGCCTGCCCGCCGGCAGCTTGCTGCGCCCCCGTATGCGCGCGATGAGCGCGTTGAACACCTCGCCGTTGAGGGGGCCGGCGCTCCCGTAGCGCGCGAGGAGCGACGACAGGTGATGGTCCCTGTAGTCGGAGCCCGCCAGGTGGAGGACGGGCTTCTCGACCCGTTCGCTGAGCCAGGTGACCGCGGCGACCTCGCGCTCGGGGGTCCACTCGACCTCTCCCAGCACCCAGGGCGTCCGGACCCGGGTGAGCTCGCCGGCCGCCGCCGAATCGAGGTACACGGTCGCGTTGGGGTGCTCCTGGAGATACGTGGCGGCCACATCGTGGCTGACCTCGCCCTCCACCGCGCGGCGGACCACGTGCGCCTTGTGCTCGCCGGTCGCGATGAGCGCGATCTCGCGCGCCTCGAGAATGGTGGCGACCCCCATGGTGACGGCCCGGGCGGGGACGTTCTGCTCTCCGAAGAAATCTGCCGCCGCATCCCGGCGGGTGATCGTGTCGAGGGTCATGACCCGGGTGCGCGAATGGCGGCTCGAGCCGGGCTCGTTGAACCCGATGTGACCCGTCCGCCCGACGCCCAGCAGCTGGAAGTCGATCCCCCCGGCGTCGCGGATCGCCGCCTCGTATTCGCGGCAGTACGCGTCGAGACCCGTGGCGGGGAGGTCGCCGCGCGGAATGTGGATGGCGTCGGCCGGGACATCGATGTGGTCGAACAGGTTCTCGCGCATGAAGCGGTGGTAGCTGTGGAGGCTCCCCCGCTCCATGGGCACGTACTCGTCGAGGTTGAACGTCACCACGCCGGCGAAGCTCAGCCCCTCCTCGCTGTGCATGCGGATGAGCTCGCGGTACACGCCGAGGGGGGTCGAGCCGGTGGCGAGGCCGAGCACCGCCGTTCGCCCCTCGGCGGCGCGCGCGCGCACGAGATCGGCGATCCGGCTCGCGATGCTGCGTGCCAGCTCGGCCGGATCCTCGTGGATCTCGACCGGAATGCGCTCCGGGCTCATGGCACCTCTTCCCTGGCGTAGACCGCCGACAGCGAATCGGGAGGGATCAAGGACGACGCAGGGCGTAGCGAACGAGGTGCTCCAAATCGAGATCGTCCCGCTGTGCGCCCAGCAGATGGTCGGGACCGAACTCGTGCACGTCGAGACCCTCCGGGAGGATGGCGTCGCACTCGAGGCGCCCCTCCGCGCCGAACACCAGCCAGATCCGACCCACCGCACCCGGGCAGCGGCGCCATGACGGCGGCGAGCACGGTGACCGGCGGCCATCCTGCGGACGTCGGTTCGGGTGCATTCGGCGCTCGATCCATGCTCGCCTCGCGCCGTTCGAGTTGAGGCGGCGCCTCTTTGGCCTTGCTGATTCCTGTTCGCCCGAGCCTATTTGCGAATATACACCCCCTCGTCGAACGGCCCACCGTGGAGGCCCACATGCCGACCCGTCGCGCGTTCCTCTCGAGCCTCGGACGACCCGCCGCCGCGGCCGGCGTCCTCACCGCGGTCCCGGTGCGCTGGGACCGGGCCATGACCGCCGCCCGGGAGATCGCGCGCACCCCGGGGACGCCGGAGGAGCTGGCGGCGGACGAGGAGTTCTGGGTCGAGATCCAGCAGGCGTTCACCACGGACCGCTCCCTCGTCAACCTGAACAACGGCGGCGTGAGCCCCACGCCGGCGCACGTCCTCGAGGCGATGAAGCGGGACCTCGACTTCGCCAACCAGATCCCGGTCTACAACGGGTGGCAGATCCTCGAGCCGCAGCGAGAGGGCGTCCGGCAGCGGCTGGCGCGCCAGTGGGACGTGCACCCCGAGGAGGTGGCGATCACGCGGAACGCCTCGGAGAGCCTCCAGATCCTCCAGTTCGGGCACGAGCTCGAGGCGGGCGACGAGGTCCTGACCAGCACGCAGGACTACCCGCGCATGGTCACCACGTTCGACCAGCGGGTCCGGCGCGAGGGCATCGTCCTGACCAGGATCCGGCTCCCCGTGCCGGCCGAGGACCCCGCCGAGGTCGTGCGCCTCTACGAGGACGCGATCACGCCGAGGACGCGGCTCATCCTCATGTGCCACATGATCAACCTCACCGGGCAGATCCTCCCGGTGCGGCAGGTGGTCGAGATGGCCCGCGGCCACGGGATCCCCGTGATCGTGGACGGGGCGCACGCCCTCGCGCACTTCGACTTCACGATCGCCGAGCTGGGGTGCGACAACTACTCGACCAGCCTCCACAAGTGGCTGTTCGCCCCCATCGGGAACGGGCTCCTGTACGTGAGGCGCGATCTCATCCCGGAGATCTGGCCGCTCATGGCCGCCGCCGAGTCGAGGGACGACGACATCCGGAAGTACGAGGAGATCGGGACGCACCCGGAGGCCAACTTCCTCGCCATCGGCGAGGCGCTCACCTTCCACCAGCTGATCGGCGGGGCGCGCAAGGAGGCCCGGCTCGTGTACCTGCGGAACTACTGGGCCGAGAAGCTCCTCGAGCTCGACGGCGTCCGGCTCCACACGAGCCTAAAGCCCGGGTTCGCGGCCGGGATCGCGAACGTCCAGATCGAGGGTGTGGAGACGGGACCGCTCCGGAACTGGCTGTGGAGCGAGCACCGGATCTTCACGGTGGCCATCAATCACGACGAGTTCAACGGCCTGCGCATCTCGCCGTCCGTGTACACGACGATCGAAGAGCTCGACCGGTTCGTCGATGCGATGACGCACGCCGCGCGGCACGGCATCCCGGCCTGACGTCCGGGCTCGGCCGCGATCTCGACGGCCACGCGTGACGCGCACCGCGCGCCGGTGACGGACCAGGTGGGGCACGCGCGCGGCATCCTGGCCGAGGCATCCCCCGTCCTCGTGCTCACGGGCGCCGGGATCAGCGCCGACTCGGGGGTGCCGACCTTCCGTGGCGAGGGCGGCCTGTGGCGGGAGTTCCGGGCCGAGGAGCTCGCCACCCCCGACGCGTTCGCCCGCGACCCCCGGCTCGTGTGGGAGTGGTACGAGTGGCGACGTCGCACGGTGGCCGGGTGCGAGCCCAACGCGGCCCACCTCGCGCTCGCCGGCTGGCAGGCGGCGGGCGCCGACGTGCGCATCGCGACCCAGAACGTGGATGGCCTGCACGGCATGGCGGCCCGGCTGACCGGCATCACCGATGGCGGGCGCCTGCTGGAGCTCCACGGCACGCTGTTCGGGGCCCGCTGCACGGCCTGTGCACGGCGCGCGGAGAGCCCCGATCCCATCGACACGGGCAACGGCGCGGGGCTCCCGCGTTGCGGGGGGCCGGAGGGGTGCGGCGGGCTCCTCCGGCCGGACGTCGTGTGGTTCGGCGAGCCCCTCGACCCCGACGTGATCGGGACGGCGTTCGCGTGGGCCGAAGCCGCGGCCGCGTGTCTCGTGGTGGGCACGAGCGGCATCGTCCAGCCGGCCGCGGGCCTCGCGGAGGTGACCCGCGAGCGCGGGGCGGCGGTGATCGAGATCAACCCCGAATCCACACCGATCACCCGCATCGCCACGCTCTCGATCCGGGGCGGCGCGGCCGACACCGTCCCGCGGCTGATCCCGCGGGCGGTGTCGTGAGCTCCGCCGTCGCGGGGCGATCGATCGAAGGGGGGCGACGCTGACCGGGGCGCGGGCCGGCGCACGCTACATGGTGGCGGCCGCCTTCTCCTTCAGCCTCATGAGCCTGCTCGTCAAGCTCGTCGGACAGGCCATGCCGAGCCAGGAGATCGTGCTCGTCCGAGGGCTGATCACCATCGTGATCGCGTACACCACGGTGCGACGCATGGTCGGGCTCGACTTCCGCGGCCGGCGGAAGGGGCTCCTCGCGCTGCGGGGACTGTTCGGGTTCGCGGCGGTGAGCTGCTTCTTCTACGCGGTCGTGCACCTGCCGCTCGCCGACGTCACGGTCATCCACTACACGAACCCGGTGTTCACGGCCGCGTTCGCCGCGCTCGTCATCTCCGAGCCGATTCGGGCGCGCGACGCGGTCAGCCTGGTGGCGTCGCTCGCCGGCGTGATCCTCATCGCTCGGCCGTCGTTCCTGTTCGAGGGGGCGTCGAGGCTCGATCCGTACGCCGCCGGCATCGCGCTTCTGGGCGCGATCCTGAGCGCGTGCGCGTACGTGACGGTGCGCGAGCTCAGGCACACCGAGCACCCGATGGTGATCGTGCTGTGGTTCGCCGTGGTCACGACGCTCGGGAGCCTCCCCGCGACCATCCCGGGGTTCGTGATGCCGCACGGCTGGCAGTGGCTCGCCCTCGCGGGGGTCGGCGTCACCACCCACGCGGGCCAGGTGATGCTCACCCACGGCCTCGCCGCCGAGGCCGCGGGCCGCGCCATGACGGTCGGCTACGTCCAGATCGTGTTCGCGGCCGCGTGGGGGGCGATCTTCTTCGGCGAGCGGCCCGACCGGTGGACCGCCGTGGGAGCGGCGCTCATCGTGGCCAGCACGCTCGCCGTAGCGCGGAGGGCGCGGCCGGGCACGCCGTGAGGGACCCGAACCGGGTCCGGGTCCGGGTCCCCGGCGTCGTCAGGCCGAAAGGTACTCGACGAGCTCGCCCAGCTCCTGATCCCAACCCTTGTCGTTCCCGTCCCGCGCTTCCCGGGTGGCGAACCCGCTCTCGCGGAGGTGCAGGCGTGTCCCTCCCGACGCGGTCGCCTCGAGCGTCCAGACCACGGTCGTGGTCGGCGCGTCATCGAGCGGCGTCTCGGGCTTCCGCGCCCAGGTCCACACTAGACGTCGCGGAGGATCGGTCTCGACGACCCGGATTGCGTACCTTCCGTGCTTCTCCCACACCAGCCAGCCGCCCGACGGCTCGTCCAGATCGTCGACCCGATCGGGAAACCACGAGCCCAGCTCGACCGGATCGATGAGCGCCCTCCATACGCGCTCGGGGCTGGCGCGAAGCTCCAACGTCTTCTCGACCGCGTCCGTCGTATGCACGCTCTCCGTCATCGTTCCTCCAGGTGTCGTTGCAACCGCTCGAGGCGGCGATCCCATTCGGCCGCGTACGGCTCCAGCCAGCGATCGAGCTCCTCGAGGGGGGCAGGATCCAGCTCGTGGATCCGGAGACGCCCTTCCCTGCGGATGCGGACCAGACCGGCGCCCGCGAGGAAATCGAGGTGCTTGGTGACCGCCTGACGGCTCATGGGGATGCCCTCGGCCAGCTCTCCCAGGGCGCGCGGGCCCTGCTCGCGCAGACGCCCGAGGAGCTCCCTCCGGGTCGGATCCGCCACGGCTTCGAATACGCTCATGGCAGATCATGCAACCAATTAGTTGCATATGTCAAGGGCCCAGCCACTCCTCGATGAGGCGTCGGGCGATCGACACGCGGGAGGGGAGCCTGAGCCCGATCTCCCGGCGCCGGGCGAGGTCCTCCCGGTGGAACCAGCGTGCGTCGGCGAGCTCGATGCCGTCCACCTCGAGCTCCCCCCCGATGCGGTCGGCGTGGAAGCCGAGCATGAGCGAGGTCGGGAAGGGCCACGGCTGCGAGGAGCGGTAGCGCACGCGGCCCACTTCGATGCCCGACTCCTCCCGCACCTCGCGCACCACCGCCTCGGTGAGACTCTCTCCAGGCTCGACGAACCCGGCCAGGGTCGAGTAGACGCCGTCGGGCCACAGGTCCTTGCGCCCCAGGAGGCAGCGATCGCCGTCGGTCACGAGGACGATGATGGCCGGATCGGTGCGCGGAAAATGCTCGGTCTCGCACTCCGCCCGCACGCAGCGGCGGACGTGGCCGCCCTCCCGCGGCGACGTGGGGCTCCCGCACGATCCGCAGAATCGGTGTCGCCGGCTCCACGTCACCACCGCCCGCGCGTAGGCGAGCAACGACCCCTCGGACCGGGACAGCAGGGCGCCGATCGCGTGCAGGTCATGGAACTCCCCGCGCCCCGAAAGCGGGGGCTCGGAGGCGGTCCCGTCCTCGATCTCGGCCGCGAACAGCGCCCGGGGTTCGCGGTCGCCGAGCGGTCCGCGATCGAGACCCAGGAAGATCCATTCCTTGGGATCTCCCGCCACGCCGGCCGCCTCGGGCACGCCAAGGAGGACGGGGTCGAACCCCTCCCCCGCCTCGCGCGTCGGTCTCACCAGGCTGCGAGAGCGCCACACCACGACGGCGCGGGCGGACGGCTCCTCGAGCCGCGCGGCCACCCATTCCGGGTCCGATCGACGATCGGCGGCCCGATCGATCGCCCCGCCCGCGAAGAAGTTCGGCGGTCGCGGGGTGCGCGACAGGGATCGGTGGCCCGGGCCCTCCCCTCCGGATACAATCCCGCCGGGTGTCATACGCTGAACGTAGCGCGGCGCGTGGAGCCTCGCCCGGGCCACCAGGGAGGCCACCGGCATGAGCGAACGAAGCCGACTCCGACAGCTCTCCGACCGATCGGTCGCGGGGGAGGTCCCCGGCATCCTGGCCGCGGGTCGTGTGGCCCACCTGGGGTTCGTGGTCGACGGACAGCCGTTCGTGATCCCCCTCCTGTACCATTACGACCCCGCCGAGCCCGATCGGATCTACCTGCACGGTTCGACCAAGAGCCGGGCGCTCGTTCACCTGGCGACCGGCGCCCCGGTGTGCGTGAGCGTGACCCATCTCGACCAGCTGGTGTACTCCAAGACGGCACTCGACCACTCCGCCAACTACCGGAGCGCGGTGTGCTTCGGCACGGGCCGCGTCGTCGAGGATGCGGACGAGAAGAACGCGATCCTCGAGCGGATGGTGTCGCGCTACTTCGAGGGCCGCACGGCGGGCGAGGACTACTCGCGCGCCACGCCGCAGCATCTCAGGGCGACGCTGCTCGTCGAGGTGGTCGTGGAGGAGGCGAGCGGCAAGGCGCGCCGCGGCCCCCCGAACGGTCCGGGCGACGACGACCCGGACGCGCCCGGCACGGCCGGCGTTCGGGAGGTCGAGGCGTGATGGAGCGGTGAACGACGGGCCGGAAAACGCGGCCGCCGTCGACGGCGTGGACCGTGGAGACCACACGAAGGAGGCGCATCGATGTCCAACAGGCTCACGAAATCGCTCGTCCTGACTCCGGCGCTGGCGCTCATGGCGGCGTGCGCCTCCGGCAGCGGTGGCTCGATGCCTCGCCCGCCCGCCTCCGGGTCCGGCTCGCCGTCGGGCAACACGACGGTCCGCTGGAACGGACAGATCCTCTCCACGGGCGTCGCCGGCAACGTCCGGGGCTCCGCCGCCGCGACCACGATCGGCTCGCGGACGGAGGTCGTGGTGTCGATCTCGAGGGGGACGCCCGGCGGGGAGCACCCGTGGCACGTCCACCGCGGAACGTGCGGGTCCGGTGGCCCGGTGGTGGGATCGGCGGCCGCCTATCCGATCCTGCGGCCCGACCAGGCCGGGAACGCGAACGAGGTCGCGAATCTGTCGGTCGGGCTCGACCCGGCGCAGTCGTACTACGTGAACATCCACGAGTCGCCCCAGAACCCGGGGAGCATCGTGGCCTGCGCCGAGCTGACCCACTCCTGAGCCGGGCCGGCTTCCTCACGTTCGATTGCTACGGCACGCTCATCGACTGGGACGCCGGCATCCTGTCGGCGCTCCGGTCGGCGTGCCCGGAATGCCAGCCCCTGCCGCCGGAGCCGCTGCTGGACGAGTTCCACGCCATCCAGAACGAGCTCAAGACGGCCGAGTACCGCTCGTATCGCCGGCTGCTCACCGAGGTGACGCTCGAGCTGGCCCGGCGTCACGCGTGGGACGCCGACGAGGAGCGGGCCGGGACGGTGCCCGCCGCCATCCCCGGCTGGACGCCCTTCCCGGACACGCGCGGCGCCCTCCGGCGGCTCCACGAGGCGGGGATCCAGCTCGGGATCCTGTCCAACATCGACGACGACCTCCTCGCGGGGACGCTGGAGCACTTCGACGTCCCGTTCGAGCGGCTCGTCACGGCCCAGAGCCTCGAGAGCTACAAGCCGGCCGTCGCGCACTTCGTGGCCGGCCGTCGCTGGGTCGAGTCGGCTGGCGATAGGGGCGGCGAGGTGGCCGGGGACGACGTCGAGGATCGGAGGCCGGGAGCACCGGGAGGGTGGATCCACATCGCCCAGAGCCTGTACCACGACATCGAGCCCGCCACCGCGCTCGGCATCTCCACCGTGTGGGTGAACCGGAAGGTGGAGGAGCGCAGCCCGCGGGCCTGGCCCGTCTACATCGCCCGCGACCTGTCCGACGCGGTGGACTGGATCCTCACGCCCGTCGGCTGACCCTGCGGGCGCTGGCCAGCCCACCGATGATCCCGGCGGCTCCGCACGCGAAGAGCGCCACGTGCGGCGTCAGACGGGCGCCCAGCATCCCGAGGAGATAGACGGCGGCCCCGAAGGTCAGGACCGCGTTCACCACCCTCCAGCCCCACAGCGGCCGGTCGGCCCGAGTCTCGAACGGGACGGCGGCCATGACCTGCGCGCCGAACCCGGGCCGCGGCGCGAGCGGCGCGAGCGCCGACTCGAGCGCGCCCACCCGGTCGATCTCCCCACGGCACCGTTCGCACTGCACGATGTGATCGAGCCTGCGGCCCGCGGCCGGGCCGAGGACGGAGAGCAGCGACACCGCATCGTCGGTTTCCAGATGCTCGGCGGGGGGTGGCCCGTGGTGCCCGTGCTCGCTCATCTCGCCTCCCGTCGCTTCGGTTCCATGTCGGGTCTCGTGCCCGCGGGCGCGATCCCGTGCCGCGCCAGCGGCTCGGCCAGGCGTGCGAGCGCCTGGTGCAGCGTCGCCTTCACGGTCCCCACCGCGCACCCCATGAGGAGGGCGGTGTCGCGGGTCGAGCGACCCTCCATCATGCGGTGCACGACCACCTCGCGCTGGCGCTCCGGGAGCTCGAACAGGGCCCGCGAGATATCGTGACGCAGCTCCGCACGCGCCGCGTCGTCGTCGGGTCGGTTCCCGCTCCGGTCAACCAGCCGCTCCGGGTCGGCCTCCTCCCGGCCCGGCCGTCGGGCGCGCACGTGCGACACGCACACGTTGCGGCACACGGTCACGAGCCAGGCCCCGAACGCACCGCCCCGGTACGTGCGTCGCCCGCCGTATGCGCGCACCCACGTCTCCTGGACGAGATCGTGCGCCCCGTCCACATCCGGGGCGAACCCGCGCGCCAGCGCGAGCAGACGAGGCGAGTGCGTGTCGACCAGACGGCGGAACAGGTCCGGGTCCCCCGATCGGAAGCGAGCCACCTCATCGGGACTCATGGCGGCCGGGAGACGAGCCGTATCAGGGTGGGGACCGCGAGCCCGGCGGCGAGCATGCCGGGGGCGATGAGCGGCAGCCACGCCGTCACGGCGGCGGGCCCGGCCATCCGGAGGAGGATGAGCTCGTACCCGTTCTCGGTGATCAGGTAGCCCGTCACGAGGAGGAACAGCCCGGCCGCGGCGCACACCGCGTAGCGGATCTCGCGCCCGAGCGCCGCGGGCAGCCAGGCGCCCAGCAGCGCGCCCACCCAGGCGAACGCGAGCGTCGCGATGGCGGACGTCACGGTCATGTCCGCGTGCCACGCGATCTCGTTGGCCACCTTCCAGGCCTCCACCGTCCCCTGTTCCGCGGCGGTCCGCTCCGCCGCACGCGCGGCGGCCACCCGCTCCCCGAGCGACCACGTCACCGGCTCGCCTACGGCGTCTGGAAGGAGGGCCGGACCCACGTACCCGCGCACGGCGAACACGACGGCAGCCAGGGCGATGGTCGCCACCGCGAAGGCGGCCAGCGACCGGATCCAGTCACCCTCCCAGCGCACCGCACGGGGACCGGCCGCGACACCGGCCGGAAAGGCGGCGAGCATCAGGGCGCCCGCCGCCCACGACACGAGATCGACCCTCGATGGGCCCTCCGCGCCGATCAGGCTCGCCGCGCAGGCGAACGCCAGGATCCCGGCGGCCCATGCCGCCCACATGATCGTGAAGCTCCGTAGCGCGCGCATCCGTCCTCTCCGTGATCCGGGTCCGGTCGAGAGACGCGCGGCACCCGCGGCGGGTTTAGTCCGGTCTTCCCGACGGACCCCCCGCCGCCGCGGCGCCCAGATCCGGATCACGCAGCGTGGCCGCCCGGAAGAGCACGTCGGAAGACTGCAGGATCTTGGCGCGCAACCGGTCGGGGTAGTCCGGGTGCTCCGCCAGGAAGACCCGCACGACATCGGCCGCCTCGGGCGACGAGTGTCCGTCGAGCATCGCGTCCAGCCACCGCTTCGGGAAGAAGATGTCTCCCGTGCGCTGGATCTCCTCGAGCAGGTCGAGGCCGGGCCGCAGATAGCGACGCGACTCCTCCTCGCGCAGCGGGTGGTGCAGAAAGCGGAGCGCCGACAGGACCCAGGGCTCGCGCTCTCGATTGGCGGGATCGGCCAGCGACTCGAAGAAGGCGTCCCGGAGGGCGGGGTCCGCCGACAGCGCGGGTCTGACGAACTCGAACTCGGCTCGCCGATCGGGATTCTGGATGCGGTCGGCCTGACTGTCGAGGATCGCCTCGGCGTTCCCCACGCCGCGCAAGGCCAGCTCCTCGGCCAGGCCCGTGAGGTCGCGCTCGGACAGCGGGAGCCCCGCGATCCCGCCACCGCGGGTCCACACCGCCGTCAGCCTCTCGAGGGCGGGGGTCGACGTGGCCATGTCCTCGTACGCGTTGAAGAAGCTCGCCTTGAGCGACGGCCGGTCGGCCTCCTCCATGCGGCCCCACAGGAGCGCTTCGAGCGCGGGGCCGAGCTCCGCCCTCTGGTCGGGGGTGAGGAAGCGCCAGAACGCCGTCTCGAGATCGGCCAGCATGCGTGCCAGCACGAGCTCCTCGCGCTCGGTCCCGAGTGCCCGACGGGCGAGACCCACCCAGCTCCGCGGCGTCACCTCCCCTTCCAGCGTCTCGTCCCACAGCGTGAGCCACGCCACGGCCCGCGGCATGGCCGACGGGATACTCGGCAGCCGCTCGATCAGCCGTGCCCGCGACGCGTCGGTCTGGCGGAACAGGCCGTACCCGAGCCCCCCGCCGTTGGGCAGCACGAAATCGGCAGGACCCGGAGCCTCGACCTCGGCGTCCCGGCCCAGGGTGAGCGGCCCGGCGGGCAGCGGCTGCCCGCTCCCGACCCAGGGGCGAATCGTCTGCTCCCACACGAGCCCGCGCCCACGGGGGTCCTCCTGGTGGAAGCGCACGCGCACGCCACCGGGGACGGCGTCGACCCGCGTGGTGACCGTGGGCCGCCCGGGCTCTTCGACCCACGTGCGGCTCCAGGCGCGCAGATCGAGGGGCGAGCGCCGGTCGAGGATCTCGATCAGCTCGGGCCATGTGGCATTGCCGAACGCGTGTGTCTCGAGGTACTCCCTGAGCCCGTCCCGGAAGGCCTCCTCGCCCACGAGGAGCTCGAGCTGCCTCATCACGATGGGGGCCTTCTGGTAGATGATCGCCCCGTACAGCGTGCCGGCCTCGTTCAGGTTCTCGAGCGGCTGCCGGATGGGGTTCGCCCCCTCCGTGCGGTCGACCTCGTAGGCCGCGGGGTAGTGCGCGAGGAGGAAGCGGAGGTCGTGATCGAGCTCGGGGAAGCTCGGGTTCACGATCTTGGCGGCCATGAAGTTGGCGAACACTTCCTTCATCCAGACGTCGTCGAACCAGCGCATCGTGACCAGGTCCCCGAACCACATGTGCGACGTCTCGTGCGCGATCACCGACGCCCGGCCGAGGAGCTGCCCCTGGGTGGCGGACTCGTCGAGGAACAGCGACGAGGCGCGGTACAGGATGGCCCCCGGGTGCTCCATGCCGCCGTACTGGAAGGAGGGGACGGCCACGAAGTCGAACTTCCCGAACGGGTACGGGATCCCGGTATACTCCTCCAGCCACTCGAGAGCGGTGGCGTGGAGATCGAAGATCGCGTCCAGGTTGCGGGCGACCTTCGCGGAGTCGGTCTCGCGGTGGAAGAGCCTGAGGGTTCGGCCGTCGCGCTCGGCCTCCTCGACCCGGAAGCGCCCGGCCACGAACGAGAACAGGTACGTGGGGATGGGTTCGGTCTCCCCGAACCGGTAGATCATCCGGTCGCCCTCGCCCGGCCGCGTCGCTCCCGCCACCTCGAGCTCGCGGCCGTTGGCGACCGCGCGCCAGCTGCCCGGGACATCGAGCGTGAGCGACAGACGCCCCTTCAGATCCGGCTGGTCGAACGCCGGGAACGCCCAGCGGGCCCGGTCCGGGACGAACAGGGTGTAGAGGAATTCGTCGGTCCGGTTGAGCGACCCATCCCCCGCCACGAACGAGATGCGGATGAGGTTCTCGCCGCGCCGCATCGACGAGCGCGGGACGACCAGGTGCTCGTTGACCGGTTCGAGGTCCAGCTCGTCGCCATTGGCGTCGACGGCGCGCACCTGATCGGGCGTCGCGGCGAAGTCCAGGATGAGCGGCCCCCTCGCCGTGCGTCGGAAGCGGATGAGCGCCTCGCCGAGGATCGGCTCGCCCCGGGACTCCGGGACGAGGAAGCGCAGGTCGTAGGACAGCTCGGAGATCTCCCGTGCCCGGGCTCGCGCGAGCTCGATCGGGACGCCCGGCGCGGGCGGGGCGCCCGGCGCGGCCTCGCCGCAGCCGCTCACGAGGAGCCCGGTGCACGCGGCCGCGGCCACGATCCGCGGGGCTCGCACGTCAGGACGATCCCGGACGCAGCGTCGCCGCTTCCTCGTCCCCCACCAGCACGTTGTGCGTGAAGCGGTACAGCTCTCCCCACAGGGCTTCGTGGCTGAAGATGTCGTTGTGCCCGGCACCGTCCACCAGACACCAGCGTTTCGGCTCGCGCGCCGCCTCGAACACACGGCGCGCCTCGTCCGGCGGGATCACGCGATCGTCGCTGCCCGCCGCGATCAACACCGGAACGTGCACGCGCCCGATGCGCTCCAGCACGTCGAAGCGCGCCTGGTCCCAATCCAGGTACCACTCCGGCAGCCATCGGATGCGCCGTCGCGCGATGGACGGCGTGTTGGTGAACGCTCCGAGGAGCACGAGGCCCGCCGTTTTTCTCTGCATGGCGAGATCCACGGCCACCGCGCTTCCGAGCGAGTTCCCGATCAGGAACAGGCGGCCCGGATCGGCGCCCCGCTGATTCACGAGCCACTGGTAGGCGGCCCGCGCGTCGGCGTACAGGCCGCCCTCGCTGGGCTTCCCCTCGCTGAGGCCGTACCCGCGGTAGTCGGGAAGCAGGACGTCGAGCCCCATCCCCGACAGGGCGGCCGCTACGGTGCCACGGTCTCCCAGGTGCCCCGCATTCCCGTGGAAATAGATGGCCGCCCCCGAGCTCGCGTCGGTGTTGACCGCCGGAAACCACCACGCGTGCAACACGGGCCCATCCAGGGTGGGGATCCGTACCTCGGTGGCATCCGGGAATCCCCAGTAGCGGGGGTGGCTCTCCTGGGGCGACAGGTGCTCGGGATAGAACACGAAGAAGGGGATGATGCGGGGCAGCGCGAGCCTGAGGCCCGCTAACAGGAGCACGATCCCGATCACCACCCCCAGCAGGAATCCCACGTGGCGCGTCCCCCCTTCAGTGCCGGGCCGCCGGCACCGCATCCGACGACCACTCCCGATACACGTCGGGACGACGGTCCCGCCAGAAGAGCCGCCGGGCGGTGGAGGTCCCGCACGCCGCCGGGTCGATGTCGGCGAGGACGACGGCCTCCTCCCCGCCGGGGCCACGCGCGATCACGGAGCCTTCCGGATCGACGACGAACGACTCGCCCGCGAAGGTCAGACGCTCCTCCGCGCCGACCCGGTTGCAGAGCGCCGCGAAGTACCCGTTCTGGAAGGCCGCGACGCGAATCTCGGCCTCGTACAGACCCTCCGGCCACTCGCCCACGGCGCCGGCCTGGGGGATCACGACGAGCTCCGCCCCCTGCTCTCCCAACCGGCGCATGTATTCCGGGTAGTGACGATCGTAGCAGATGGCGACGCCGATCCGCCCCGCGGCGGTCTCGTACACCGGGGCGCCCCGATCCCCCTCCGCGTAGTACATCCGTTCGTGGAAGCAGGTGTAGTCGGTGATGTGCAGCATGCGCGTCACGCCGAGCAGGGTGCCGTCGCGGTCGAACACGGGAGAGCTGTCGTAGCGACGGCCGTCCCCGCCCAACTCGTACATGTTGAACACCGTGACCACCCCGAGCTCCGCGGATCGCGTCGCGACCCGATCCGCCAGCGGGCCCGGGATGGGCTCGGCCGTGTCGAGCGCGCGAAGATCCCGCTCGTGCTGGGGGAAGAACGGGTCCACCGCCAGCTCGGCGAACGCGACGAGCTCGGCGCCCCGGTCCGCGGCGCGCCCCATCGCCTCGAGCGCCCGTCGGAGGTTGTCGCCACGGTCGGGTCCTGCGCGTTGCTGTACGAGGGCGATCTTCATGTCGTTCCTGGAGTGCCGGTCCGGGGTGCCCGGTGGTTCACGAGGTGGATCCACCCCGCTCCTTCGACCGGCTCCGGGCCCGAGCCATGGACGCGTGACCGGATGTTCGGCCAGCACCGCGCGCCCCGCAACGGGGGATTAGATTGGGGCCATGTGCGGACGATACAGCCTCGAGACGCCGCTTCCCGACCTGGCCGAGATGTTCGACGCCGCCCTGGCGGTCGATGACGATGGACCACGCTTCAACATCGCCCCGACCCAGACGGTGGCCGCGCTTCGCGAGCGACCGGCGGGACGCGAGATCGTCGGCCTCCGCTGGGGCCTCATCCCGGGCTGGGCGGAGGACACCGGGAGCCTGCCGCTCATGATCAACGCGCGCGCGGAATCGCTCGACAGTCGGGCCTCGTTCCGGAACCTCGTGTTCGACCACCGATGCGCCGTGCTCGCGGACGGGTTCTACGAGTGGCGCACCGAGCGTGGCGTCCGGCAGCCTTACTACATCAGGCGCGTGGACGGAGCTCCACTGGCCTTCGCCGCCCTGTGGGACCGGCACGCCGATCCCGCGGGCGCGATCGAATCGTGCACCGTCGTGACGACCGGTGCGAACGAGCTGCTCGCGCCGCTGCACGACCGCATGCCGGTCATCCTCGCCGCGGGGGACCTCGCGCCGTGGCTCGATCCCGCCGTCCTGGACTTCGATCGGGTGCGCCCGGCGCTGCGGCCGTTCGACGGACCGCTCGAGGCGTTCCCCGTGAGCACGAGGGTGAATCGCGCCGACGAGGACGACCGCGAGCTGATCTCGCCGCTGGGCGAGGCGATACACCGGCACGAGGCCTGGTCCGCTCTCCCCGACCCGGGGAGCCCTCCCCCCCGGGAGCAGCTCGGACTGTTCGAGCCGGAAGGCCCGCGGACCGGATAGTCTCGGACACCCCGAGGCATCGCTTGCTGCGGGCGCGCGACACCTCCCCCGCGGCCCCCACACCACACCTCGCCGTCGGCCGCGGTCCGGCGGTTTTGCAATCCATTCCAGGGGAACCGTTTGCGCACCCCCGCCATGCGGAACGTCGCTTGCGAAACGACGGTGGACGGCACCCGGTGGCGGTACGGACCCGCCCCGGCGGCGTGCCGGGAAGGAGCACGATCGATGGCGAACATCCGGTGGTTTTCCGAGATCGGGTCGGACCACCTGGCCGAGGTGGGGGGCAAGAACGCATCGCTCGGGGAGCTGATCCGCGCGCTCGGTGATCGTGGTGTCAGGGTGCCGGACGGATTCGCCATCACGGTGCGGACCTTTCAGGAGTTTCTCGTCTGCAACGATCTCGGAGACGTGATCCGGGCCCATCTGGACGATCTGGAGAGCGGATTCCGAAGCCTGTCCGATGTGGGCGCCGCCATCCGGTCCGCGATTCTGGCGGGCGAGTTCACCGACCCCGTCAAGGAGGAGATCCGCGACGCGTACACCGAGTTGTGCGGTCGCTTCGACGACGGGGCGGTCGACGTCGCCGTGCGGAGCTCCGCGACGGCCGAAGATCTTCCGGAAGCGAGCTTCGCGGGGCAGCAGGAAACCTATCTGAACATCCGGGGCCCCGACTCGCTGCTCGACGCATGCCGTCGCTGCTACGCGTCGCTGTTCACCGACCGCGCGATCGCGTACCGGGACAGGCAGGGCTTCGACGATCTGGACGTATCTCTGTCGGTCGGGGTGCAGAAGATGGTGCGCTCCGATCTGGCGAGCGCCGGCGTGTGCTTCTCGCTGGACACCGAGACCGGATTCCCGGACGTCGTGCTGATCAGCGCGGCCTGGGGTCTGGGCGAGACCGTCGTCCAGGGGAGCGTGACCCCCGATCAATACACCGTATTCAAACCGCTCCTCTCCGAGCCCGGCGTGTTCCCCATCGTCGACCGCACGTTGGGCTCGAAGGAGCGGAAGCTCGTGTACGCGGACTCGGACGGAAGCTGTGATGGCTCGACCGTCGAGGTCGCGACCACCGGGGAGGAGCGCAACGGGTGCGTGCTCACCGACGATGAGGTGCTCGAGCTCGCCCGGGCCGTCGTCGAGATCGAGAAGCACTACGGCCGTCCGATGGACATCGAGTGGGCCAAGGACGGCGGGACGGGCGAGATGTTCATCGTCCAGGCCCGCCCCGAGACGGTCCAGTCGAGGTCGAGCGCCGCGATCCTCAAGACGTACGAGCTCGTCGAGAGCGGCACGTGTCTCGTGTCCGGGATCAGCGTCGGTCAGTCGATCGCCACCGGACGCGTGTGCCTGCTCGAGGACCCGTCGCAGATCCACCGTTTCGAGGACGGGGCCATCCTGGTCACCGAGATGACCGACCCGGATTGGGTGCCGATCATGGAGCGCGCCGCCGGGATCGTGACCAACTCGGGCGGACGGACCTGCCACGCGGCCATCGTGAGCCGCGAGCTGGGCACGCCGGCCGTCGTCGGCACGGGGGACGCGACCCGGAAGCTGCGGGACGGCCAGGAGGTGACGCTGTCGTGCGCCGCCGGCGAGGTGGGGTACGTGTACGACGGGGTCCTCGCGTACGAGGAGCAGGAGGTCGACCTCGATGTCCCCGAGACCGAGACGGAGCTCATGCTCAACGTGGGGAGCCCCGCGGCCGCGTTCCGCTGGTGGCGCCTCCCGTCGCGCGGCGTCGGCCTCGCGCGCATGGAGTTCATCATCTCCAACCACATCCAGATCCACCCGATGGCCCTCGTGCGCTTCGACGAGCTCGAGGACGAGGATACGAAGGCTCGCATCGAACGGCTCACGAGGGGGTATCGGGACAAGACGCGGTACTTCGTGGACCGGCTGGCGGCCGGGATCGCCAAGATCGCCGCCGCCAGCTGGCCACACCCCGTGATCGTCCGCATGAGCGACTTCAAGACCAACGAGTACGCGGACCTGATCGGTGGACGGACGTTCGAGCTGCCCGAGAACAACCCCATGCTCGGGTTCCGGGGCGCCGCCCGGTACTACAGCGACCGGTACCGTGAGGGGTTCGCGCTCGAGTGCGACGCGATCCGCTCCGTGCGGGAGGAGATCGGCCTGGCCAACGTCCTGATCATGATCCCGTTCTGCCGCACCCTCGAGGAGGCCGACCGGGTGCTCGGCGTCCTGGCGGACAATGGGCTCGAGCGCGGGAGGAACGGTCTCGAGGTCTACGTGATGGCCGAGATCCCGTCCAACGTGATCCTCGCGGAGGAGTTCGCGGAGCGCTTCGACGGGTTCTCGATCGGCTCCAACGACCTCACGCAGCTCGTGTTGGGCGTGGATCGCGACTCGGCGGCGCTCGCGGACCTGTTCGACGAGCGCAACATCGCCGTCAAGCGGGCGATCTTCGATCTGATCCAGAGGGCGCACGCGAAAGGCTGCAAGGTCGGGATCTGTGGACAGGCCCCCAGCGATCACGAGGACTTCGCGGAGTTCCTCGTCGAGGCGGGGATCGACTCGCTGTCGCTCAACCCGGACAGCCTGATCGGCGTGAAGCGGCGCATCGCGGCGCTCGAGGCGCACGACATACGGCCCGTGCGCCGGGCCGCGTCGACGCTCGACGTCAAGAGCGCGAGCGCCTGACGTTGCTCCGGGCCGCGTGGCCGCGCTCCCCGCGGCCACGCGGCCGGCGCACGCCCCGCGACCAGTCAGTCGGGGAGCAGCGCCTCGCGGATCCGCTGCTCGAGCAGCTCGTTTCTCTCCGGACACAGGCCCTTGCTTCGGACGTGGTCGAGGAAGATGCGCTCGAAGTTGAAGTGCGGATAGCAGCGCCTGCACACCTCGAGGTGCTCGCGCACCCGCTCGGTCCAATCCGGGTCGAGCTCGCCATCGAGGAATTCGTACACCCGCTCGATCGCCTGCTCGCAGGAGATCCGCTCGCCATCCCCATCCCCCGCGCGGTCCATCATGAAAGGTATCCCATCTCCTTCGCGTACGAGTACAAGCGTCGCTGCAGACGCCGGCGGGCGCGATGCAGTCGCGACTTGACGGTCCCCACCGGAATGCCCATGACGTCGGAGATCTCCTGGTAGCTGAGCCCCTCGAGGTCCGACAGCACGACGGGGACCCGGAACTCGTCGGGAAGCTCGTCGACGGCGCGGCTCACCTCCGCGTCGACGAGACGATCGAAGAACCCGCCCTCGGGGTCCTCCTCGGCCACGTCCGCGAACACGGAGCGCTCCGCGATCTCGTCGAAGGTGACCGGGTCGGGGTGGCGCTGCATGCGCCGGAACTCGTTGATGAACGTGTTCCTGAGGATGGTAAGCAGCCAGGCGCGGGCGTTGGTTCCCGGCTCGAAGCCGTCCCAGCCCCGCCAGGCCTTGAGTGCGGTCTCCTGTACGAGATCCTCGGCGCGCGCCCGATCTCCCCCCGTGAGCCGGAGCGCGAGTCCGTACAGCGCGTCCAGGTGCACCAGCGCTTCGGCCTCGAACTGCGCGCGCCTGTCGCCCGCTGCGGTCATCGATCCCGTGTATCCCTGGCCACCGACCCCGGCTCCCGGCGCACAAGAGACGGTGGGCCCTCTCGGGTGGCAACTCGAGGATGGCCCGACGCTCCCGGAAGGACGCCTTGTGCGTCCGACGGTCCGCGACCATCTCTGGTGCCGACGTCCGCTTCGGCTCGACCTACCGAGGAGCCCCATCGATGGACCGACGCGACTTCGTGAAGACCACCGCTGCCGGCGTCGCCGTCGCCTCCGTCCCGGCAGGCCTGGCGGCCGCCGAACGCCCCGCGGCCCCGGCGATCGTGCGCCACCGGGCCACACGCCCGGTGTGCGTGGCCGATGTGAGCTCGATACGCTACCGGAACGGCGGGCCCGAGAGCGCCATCGAGCGCGCGTTCCGCGGCATCACCGGGGGTGAGGACGTCCTCGATGCGCTCGTAGCCGGCGTGAACATCCCCGAGCTGGATCCCGAGGAGACCGGGATCGGTTACGGCGGGCTCCCCAACGCCGACGGCGTCGTGCAGCTCGACTCCTGCCTCATGCACGGGCCGCGCCGCTGGGCCGGGGGGGTCGCCGCGATCGAGGGCGTCCGGACGCCGTCCGGGGTCGCCAGGGCTGTCGCCGAGCTCACCGACCATCACCTGCTGGTCGGGGACGGCGCGCGGGAGTTCGCTCGCCAGGTCGGCTTCGAGATCGAGGATGACCTCAACACCGAGCGCTCGCGCGCGCTGTGGCTCGAGTGGCGTCGACGCGTGGACCCGTCGCACTGGCTCGACCCGGACGAGCGCCTCCACCGCCGCGGGGGAGCACGGGATCCGGACGCCGACCGCCTCTCCATGGCGGAGCGACGCGCGCGGGTGCGGGCGTTCGCGGATGCCTCCTGGCGGGCCGGGCGCTCCATGGTCGAGGATGGGCTCATCCCGGAGCACTCCTTCTGGGGCACGACGAGCCTCGAGGCCGTGAGCGCGAGCGGGGATGTGTGCGGCGTGACCACGACGAGCGGGCTGGCGTGGAAGATCCCTGGGCGAGCGGGCGACTCGCCCATCCTGGGAGCCGGTCAGTACGTGGACAACGAGGTCGGCGCGTGTGGCTCGACCGGCCGGGGCGAAGCGAATCTGTTCAACCTGTCGTCGTTCCTGGTGGTCGAGTTCATGCGGCAGGGACTGTCCCCCAAGGACGCCGGGATGGCCGCCCTGCGCCGCATTCGCGACAACACGGTCGAGCCGCGGCTGCTCGACGAGCGGGGGGTCCCGGCGTTCGACGTGCGTTTCTTCATCCTCGACACGCGCGGCGAATACGCCGGGGTGGCGCTGTACGGGGATTCCGAATCGAGCTTCGCGGTGTGCGACGAGAACGGCGCGCGCGAGGAGCCGCTCGAGGGGCTGCTCGAGGCGCGAGGTGGGTGACGGGGAGGGGGAACGGCCCGTGACGCGCCCCGTCGGGCGCGTCGGCCCCATGGGCTTCACGATCGTCGCCGTGGCCGCCGGGGCGTTGGCCATCCTGGCCTGGGTCGCGGGTGGGGGATTCCCGCAACCTGCCCGAGGTGCCCGCCGGGCGCCCGTACCGGCGGACGAGGCGGTCCCTCCCCCGCCCCTCCCGGTGCCGATCAGCGACAACGCGGTCGCCGCGGTCGAGACGCGGGATGGCTGGGCCGTGTTCTCGTTCCTCGGGATCGACAGCACGCGACAGCGAGGCGGGATCACGAACACCGCGCTTCGCTGGGACGTGGGGAGCGACGCGTGGCGAGCCGTCGCCCCGGTGCCGGGCCAGGGACGCCTGGCCGCCACCGCGCAGGCGGTCGGAGGGCGGGTCTACCTGTTCGGCGGCTACACCGTGGCCGAGGACGGGTCCGAGCGCTCGCTGGCCCGGGTCGACGCGTACGACCCCGGGCTCGACCGCTGGTCCCGGGCGGCGCCGATGCCGACGCCGGTGGACGACGCGGTGTCGGGCGTATGGCGGGACTCGCTCGTCTACCTCGTGTCGGGCTGGCACGACACGGACAACGTCGCGGAGGTCCAGGTGTACGATCCGGCCGCGGATGCGTGGCGAGCGGCGACGCCGATCCCCGGCCCCCCCGTGTTCGGTCACGCGGGCGGGCTGACCGGCGATGTGATCGTGTACATCGACGGTGCCCGGATGGACCCCGGCCGCGCGCCACGCTTCGTCCACGAGGCATCCTCCTGGCTGGGGCGGATCGATCACGCGGACCCGACCCGCATCACGTGGCACCGCCTTCCGGACCACCCGGGCCCTCCCCTGTACCGCGCCGCCTCCGGTGCCATGGGGCGTCTCGTGGTGTTCGCGGGAGGCACGGACAACCCGTACAACTACGACGGCATCGGGTACGACGGGGTCGCGGCCGAGCCGCGCAGCGCGGTGTTCGCGTGGGACGTGGGGACCGGGATGTGGCGCGAGCTGGCGCCGCTGGCGGTCCCCACCATGGATCACCGTGGACTGGCCGTGGCCGGCGAGCGCGTGTACGTGGTCGGCGGCATGTCTGGCGGCCCCTCGGTCACCGCCGGGACCGCCCTCGTCCGCTGAGCCCGGGAGGGTCGTACGGACGAGCGCCGTTCTCGACTCCCGGCCCGGGCGGGTCGGGCCGGCTCAGTCCGGGCTCCACCACCAGGCGGGGGGAATCGACCGGCGTCCTCCTTCGGGCGGCGTGACGTCGAGCGCCAGCGCTTCCCCACCCCCCGCCTCGAAGTACAGCACCTCGACGGGGTGTAGACCGGCCTCGAGCGCGATCTGCCCCGATGCCTCGGTGGCGGCGTGCAGCCCGTCGTTGTCCACCACGGTGCGTCCCGCGATCGCCAGCCGACTGCCGTCATCCGAGGTCAGGTGGAAGGTGTACACACCCGTGGCCGGAATCTCGAGGTATCCCGAGAACCGGAGCCCGAAGGCCTCCTCGGAGAACGACCCCACGAAGCCGGGCCCGGGGAGCCGGGCGCGGCGCTCGAGGTCCGCCGATGCGATCTGGTCCACCGAGACGAAGCTCCCCGCTGCGACCTCGTATCGCAGACCGGGAGACAGACTCGCGGGATCGACCTCCGCTGGCGGAACCGGAACGGCCCGCATGACGCGGCCCGAGGCCACGAGGCTCGCCCGCCCCGTCGGGAGGAAGACGCGCGCCCGCACCTCCACGGGTCGCTCCCCCGGAGAGACCGGAATCGGAGCCTCGTAGCGCGGCGATTCCCGGATCGGGTCGCTTCCGTCGAGCGTGTAGCGGATGTCGGCCCCCGGGAGCACGGAGGACAGCCGCACGGTGACGCGGTCCCCGAGCGTGAGGCGCTCTCCGCCCAGTCCTCGCACGGTCGGGATCCGGAACGGCACGCCGCTCCGCTCCAGGTGGGCGAGGACCGCGGGAAGGCGTGCGACGAAGTCCTCCCACGAGCGTCGCTCGCGTGGCGTCCACACGACTTCCGCCAGCGCGAGCGCGCGCGGGTACACCATGTACTCGACCTGCTCGGGCGTGCGGATGTACTCCGTCCACAGGTTGGCCTGCGCACCGAGGATGTGGCGGGCCTCGGAGGGATCGAGCGCGGCCGGGATCGGCTCGAACGCGTAGACGCTGTCGAGCGGCGTGAATCCTCCGATCGCCAGCGGCTCGCGGCGCCGATCGCGGCTCTGGTAGTGATCGAAGTACAGGTGGGATCCCGGCGTCATGACGACGTCGTGCCCCTGTCTGGCGGCCTCGATCCCCCCCTCGATGCCGCGCCACGACATCACCGTCGCGTCGGGCGGCAGGCCGCCTTCGAGGATCTCGTCCCACCCGAGGAGTCGCCGTCCGTGGGCCGCCAGAAAGCGCTCGATGCGCTGGATGAACCAGCCCTGGAGCTCCTCTTCCGTCCCGAGGCCGTGCTCCCGCATCACGCCCTGCGCGACGGCGCTCCGCCGCCAGCGCGTCTTCGGCACCTCGTCACCCCCGATGTGGATGTAGGGGCTCGGGAACAGCTCCATCACCTGCGCGAGCACGTCCTCGAGGAAGTCGAACGTGCGCTCGGAGGGACAGTATATGTCCTCGAACACGCCCCACCGGGTGCCCACCTCGAAGGGTCCCTCCGTGCACGCCAGCTCGGGATAGGCCGCCAGCGCGGCCAGCGAGTGCCCCGGCATCTCGATCTCGGGGATGACGGTGACGTGACGGGCCGCGGCGTAGGCGACGACCTCGCGGACCTCGGCCCCGGTGTAGAACCCGCCGTAGGGCCGGCCATCCCCGACGTAGGGATCGAAGTTCTTGCCGACGAGCGTCTCGCTGCGCCACGCCCCGACCTCGGTGAGACGCGGATAGCCCTCGATCTCGATCCGCCACCCCTGGTCGTCGGTGAGGTGCCAGTGGAACGTGTTGAGCTTGAAGCGCGCCAGGAGGTCGATGTAGCGCTCGATGAACTCTACGGGGAACAGGTGGCGGCCCACGTCCAGGTGGAGCCCGCGGTACGGGAAGCGGGGCGTGTCCTCGATGTGGACCGCGGGGAGCGAGAACGGGACGGGCCGAACGGCCGGGGCCGTGCGGTCCGTTTCGGAGACGGCCGTGGTCGTACGCGAGGGCGCCTCGATCGAGGGGGGCGAGAGCTGTCGCAGCGTCTGGGCTCCGTAGAAGATGCCGGCCGCCGTGGCCGCCTCGAGCACGAGCCCGCGGGGGCTGATATCGAGACGGTAGCCCTCCGGCCCGGTGTCGAGCCCGCTGTCGAGCCGGAAGAGGAGGACGGACGCGCTGTCCCGGGCGGCCGCGCCGGAGCCGTCGGCCAGGGGCTGGCCGCTCGCGAGGCGGGCGTCGTCGAGCCAGAACGCGGCCGCGGCGCGCAAGGCGTCATCCGCCGGCGGGTCGTACCACACGCGCGTGCCGGGACCGGGAACGAGCTCTCCGGGGAGCCGGGTGAGCCGTGCCGGCCGCGGGACGACCGCGTAGCGATCGGCACCCTGCGCCTCCAGCGCTCCGCTCAGCGAGACACCCAGAGCCCCCGCGAGCGCCCCCGCGATCGCGGCGCGCCGTGTCATCCGGCGCTCAGAAGCTGGCCACGAGGGCGATCGACAGCCGGGTATCGAGCTCATCCAGAGGGACCTCCACGGTCTCGCCGGTCGGCGTCCCGACGGGTTGCTCGAGCGGGACCGTGGTCAGGGACGGGAGGTTGTCGTACAGAAGCTGAAGACTCGTACGCAACGCGAGCACCTCGCTGATCCTGATCTCGATGGAGTTCGTGAAGTCCGCGCGCAGGTCCTCGGTTTCGTTGAGGTTCTCGTCCACCGCGAGCTCGCTAAGAAACCCGGTCGTCCCGGTGAGCCGTCGGAAGAACTCCGCCGAAACCCTGAGGCCCGCGAACGAGTCGGCGGTGCTCGGGTCGTCGATCACGTCTTCCTGGACCGTATAGGTGGCGCCGTAATCCGTCAGGAATCGCGTCGCCTCCGTGTCGACCCAGCCGTTGCCGGCCCCGCCCACGAAGGACACACGGCTGTCCAACCCGGCGAACGTGTTGCGCTCCCACCCGGCGCCCCCGTACACGAAGAAGCGCTGGGAGAGCGACCGGTTGAGCCGGGCCCGCGCGAAGTAGTTCTCCGCCGTCAGCCCGCGGTCCGACTGCTCGACGACCTCGAAGTCCGCGGGCGTACCGACCGCGGTGCGCGATACGCGCCCCGATTCGGCGCGCAGCCCGCCCCCGCGCACCCGGAGCTCGGTGTTCTCCCACAGGCGCCGCACGCCGCCCGCGAAGCCGACCGTGCTCGATTCGGAATTGCCGGCCGTGAGCACGAGCGTGAGCTCGGCGTGCCAGTACCAGCCCGGCGCTTCCTCGTCCTGTGCGGAGACCGCGGCCGGACCGATCGAGGCCGCACCGACGGCCAGCACGATGACCGCCAGGCGCGCCCCATCCCCATCCCGAGGCCGCATCGGGCGGCGGGGGCCCGACCGTCGTGGTGGTGGCATTCTGTCTCCCGTTCGTCTCCCGGATCCTGTCGGTGCCTTCCCCGGGCGAGTGGGCGCGGCCCGCATCGACCGGGCCGCATCCCGATACCTTGCGGAGGCCGCTTCCGGCAGCCGATCCTACCGTCCCCTCTCCACCTACGGAAGGAGTCGCCATGCTGAAGGAATTCAAGGAGTTCGCCATCAAGGGCAACATGCTGGACATGGCGGTCGGGATCATCATCGGAGCCGCGTTCGGCACGATCGTCACGTCGCTGGTGAGCGACATCATCATGCCACCCATCGGGATGCTCACGGGGGGGCTCGACTTCAGCCAGCTCCACCTCGTTCTCGAGCAGGGCGATCCGGCCGGCCCGTACGCCACCCTGGCCGCGGCGCAGGAGGCCGGCGCCGTGACGCTCAACTGGGGGTCGTTCATCAACCACGCGCTGAGCTTCGTGATCGTCGCGTTCTCCGTCTTCCTCGTCGTCAGGGGGTTCAACGAGCTGAGACGGAAGGAGGAGGTGGCGGAGCCGTCAGCGCCCCCGGAGCCGTCAGCGGAGGAGAAGCTCCTCGCCGAGATCCGCGATCTGCTCGCTGCCCGCACGGGCTGAGGGAGCTCGGTGACCGACAGGTCTACCTTCGCGCCATCAGAGCCTCGGGGGGCACCCGAGACGGCAGGACGACGAGCGAGGCTCCCCCGGCGGAGCCTCGCTCGCGACCTTCGATGGACGCGGTCGAGCGCGGGTGCGCACGACCCCGTCGGATGAGGGCCTACTCTACCAGCCGGAGCAGCTTCGGCAACGGCGTGGAGGGACCGTTCGGGTCGTCGGCCGGGATCACGCCGGTGTAGCCGGCGAATACCACGTACACGTCGTTGCCCTGTACGCGATCCACGAAGACACCTGCGAAGTTCGTGATCGGAACCGTCTTCTTTCCGTTGGCCGGCGTGTCGTTGGGATCCATCATGGGGACGGGCCGAAGTCTCGGGCTCCCGCGGCAGTTCGCCTTGCTTCCCGAGCCGAGCTGGGACGCATCCACGATGCAGTCGATGCCGTGGTCCCAAACGGCGTTGGGGTCCTGCGAGATGAGGTCCTGGAAGCCCTGCTTCGTCGGCCCGATCATCGCGCCCGGCTCGACCGTCAGCAGCTGATTGTACGTGTAGATGAAATTGGTGTCCGTACAGTAGGCGATCGCATCCCGGAAGTTGGCCCCGCCGGGGATGTTCGAAGCGTCGAACGGATAGTACCAGCTCGGATTCGGCCGGCCCGAAGAGTTGGGGGGGCCGTTCGCGGGCTTTATCACGATCTCGGTTCCGATGTCCGCCTCGGTGTACCCGGTCGCGTTCGCGTTCTGGATGTTGGGATCGTACGGGACGTAGACATCCGTCCCCGGGTCGAACTGCAGGGGGTTCCCCCCCAGCTCCTCCCACTTGTCGACCAGGAAGACGGGCAGGATGCACTTGACCCCGACGGCGGGCCATGCCCGCGCGACGGCGGTCGTCACCACATCGACCTGGTTGATCCCCAGCACGCGCGCGAAGATGGTCGCGACCGGGTTGCCCCTCGCCTGCGTATTGAACACGGTGACGCGAACCGATTGGTTCGGGATGTCGACCTGTATGTCGGCCGAGTTGAGGACCACGCTGCTCTGGTTGACGTCGTTCAGGGCGGCGAAGCTCTTGGCCCGCTGGTCCACTGCGGCCGTGACGCCGGGCCCTGGCGCGTCGATGAAGGCCGATGCTCCGGCCAGAGCGGCGAGATCCGCCACTCGCTGGGATTCCGTGCGGACGTTCATGAGATGCCCGAGGTCGATCGCCAGGGCGGCGGACCCGAGCAAGACGGTCATTCCGAGGGCGAGCATGACGCTGATCGCGCCACGGTCCTCGCCCCGCTTCCACAGACTCTTCAAGGACTTGTTCGATTTCACCGGTCGGCTCCGTGCTTCCTTGCCCGTTGGTCGAGGCGGCGAAGCCGGATGGCGGGCGAACACGCGTCACCCCCGCACCCAACGTGGGTCGGCCGGTTCGCCCGGCAAACGACCCTCTCCCTCGATTGCGCCGTCGACACGTGTTGCAAGTCCCGGTCCGAGCGGACGACCGGCCCGATGTGCCGTATTGCCAACCACTTCGGGGCGCTGAGGGATGCCGAATGGGGGCCGGGTGTGGCAAGTGCTCCACGTCCGTCCGCCGGAGCCTGCCGACGGCGTATCGCGTTAACCGGCAGCGCGTTGGGGGTCGCGCCGGATGCCGCGGAATTGGCGGGCGCCTACTCGATCAGACGGAGCACCTTGGGCAGCGGATTGACCGGACCTCCGGGATTGGAGGCGGGGATCACGCCCGTATAGCCGGCGAACACCACGTACACGTCGTTCCCCTGGACCCGATCCACGAACACGCCCCCGAAGTTGTGGATCGGGACGGTCTTCTTCCCGCTGGCCGGCGTGTCGTTCGGGTCCATCATGGGGACCGGCCGCAGCCGCGGGCTGCCGCGGCAGTTGGCGGGATTCCCCGATCCGAGCTGCGAGGCGTCCACGATGCAATTCACGTTCGGATCGTGATCCCAGACCGCGTTCGGATCCTGGGCGATCAGGTCCTGGAACCCCGCCTTCGTCGGTCCGATCATCGCGCCCGGCTCCACCGTCAGGAGCTGCCCCCACGTGTAGATGAAGTTCGTGTCCGTGCAGTGGGCGATCGCATCCCGGAAGTTCGCCCCCCCCGGCACGTCCGAGGCGTCGAACGGATAGTACCAGCTCGGGTTCGGTCGTCCGGAGGAGCTGGGCGGGCCATTCGCCGGCTTGATCACGATCTCGGTCCCTATGTCGGCCGGTGGCGGCGGTCCCTGGCTGTAGCCCGTCGCGGTGGGGCTGGGACTGGCCGGGGCGTACGCCTCGTAGTAGTCGATGCCCGGATCGTACTGAAGCGGGTTGCCGCCCAGCTCGTCCCACTTGTCGACGAGAAACAGCGGCAGGATGCACTTGACGCCGCCGGCGGGCCACGCCTGCGCGACCGCGGTGGTCACCACGTCCACCTGGTTGATCCCCAGCACGCGCGCGAAGATGGTCCCGATCGCGTTCCCGCGCGTCTGGGTGTTGTACACCGTGACCCGGACGCGCTCGTTGGGAATGTCGACCTGGATATCGGCCGACTGGAGCACGACGCTCGTCTTGTTCACCGTATTGAGCGCCGCGAAGTCCTTCGCCCACTGGTCGGCGGTGGTGGCCACCAGGGGACCGTTCGCGTTCACGAACGCGCCCGCCCCGGCCAGAGCGGCCAGATCGGCCACACGCTGGGACTCGGTGCGCACGTTCATCAGATGCCCCAGATCGATCGCCAGAGCGGCCGACCCGAGCAGGATGGTCATCCCGAGGGCGAGAATGGCGCTGATCGCGCCGCGATCCCCGTCGCTCTTCCATAGATCTTGCAGAGGCTTCGATCTCACCGTTCGACTCCGTGCGGCCCCCCGGGCTCCGCGCCAGGAACGAGGCGGATGGAGGGTGACGTCGTAGACTCCTCCCATATCGAACGTAGGGGGGGCGGTGACCATTGCAAGCGACCTTTCGGCCTCGTTGGAGAGCCGACACATGTCGCGCGGATCGGTCGGAAACCCGGCGCTCATCCATCTCTCGCGTGCCCAGTGACTTGGGGCGGCGGTCGCGTCGACATCGCACGCGGGTGTGGGACCGACTCGACGATTCGCGGCGCGCGACGCGGCGCCGACGGGGCCCGCCGGGAGGGGTCCGCGACGCCCGGCACCAGGCGTCAGGAGGCGGGTGAGACGGTCCCGTCCACGTCGATCCGGACCTCGCCGGCGCCCGCCAGCCGCTCGAAGTCCGCCGATTCCAGCGCGAGGATGGGGATCGGGCGACCGTACAGCTCGTCCGCGGCGATCGACGCCAGCGCCAGGAAACGGTCCGGGCCGCGGGTGACGATCGCCGCGGGCGCCGTGCCGTGCCGGATCGCCTCGAGGAGGACCGCCGTCGTGGTGCTGGATCCTCGCGTGGACGGGATCACGAGCACGGTCCCGACGGCATTCCGGCCCGCCAGCGGGTGCCGGCGATCGATCAGCTCACCCGTGTCGGCCGCGTAGCCACCCCAGAAGCTCAGGGGCTCCCGGGCGAACAGCACGCGCCCGGTCGCGCGCCCGGGAACCAGGGCGCGGCCCTTCATGGCGTCCAGGCCGTGTCGTCCCGCACGACGCGGCCGGCCACGGCGGACTCCACGCAGTCGTCGAGGCTCCCGAAGGCCACCGCGCGCTCGAGCAGACCGGGGGCGTAGTAGGCGTACTTCGCCGAGTTGGTCATCAGCCGACCCACCTCGGGGGGCAGCATCGGGCTCGTGAGGATGCAGGTGTCCACGGTGATCTCCGCCCCGAACGCCTCGACCGCGGACAGGTGTCCGGCCTCACGCGCCAGCAGCTTCACGGCGTGTCCGGTCGTGATCAGCAGGCGTACATCGGGGTGCTTCCGACGTCCACGGACGCGGTCGGCGAGGACCGCGAACTCCGTCAGCGAGAAGTGCGGGCTCCCGAGGACCACGAGGTCCAGCCGGTCGTCGCTCGACAGCCCGCCCCCGAGATCGTCGCGCGCCGCGCGCAGGGTGTCGAGCGTGGCACGCACCCGGATCGCCGGATCGCGGCCGCCGAGCGCGGTGGCCAGATCGGGCGCCTCGGGCGTGACGCCGACCCAGTGGAACAGGGCGACCGACCCCGATGTGGCCATCGCCGCCCCCAGCGCCTTGAGGTCGTCCTCCGTGGGCCTCGCGTCGAGTCCTGTCAGCACGGGCACGCTGTCGCCGGCCACGCCCCCGATCCAGTGGCCGAGGACCGGATAGAGCGACGAATCGCGGGTCAGCCGCACGGGGAGGGCAGAAAGATCCACCAGCAGCTCGCCCACCCGGTGCTCGTCGAGGTGCAGCCCGGTCGCCGGTGCACGACCGATGATCGCACAGCAGATGTCGAGGAGATCCGGATAGCGCTCGGTCCGGGCGCCGAGCACCGAGTTCGCGAACACGATCGCGCTCGACTCGCCCCACGCCACGTGGGCCCCGAAGCGCGGGCGCGTCTCCGTCTGGTACGGGGCGCAGGTCCACGTCGGCGCGCACCCCATGCGCTCGTACGCCTCCATCTGGCGGCGGGCGGCCTCCGCCCACGCGTCGGGCACGGCCCACTCGCGCCAGCCGGCCACATCCACGCCGGACACGTTGAGCGTGGTGGGGACCCGGACGCGCGCCCCGCCCATCGCCAGCCGCTCGGCGAACTCGAGCGTGGCCGGGCCCTGATAGAGGGAGGAGTCGATGTGGGCGCCCTCGATGTCGAGGAGCGTCGCCGCCCCGGACACGTCGGCCATCCTCGCGAGGATGGACATGGCGAATCGGACACCGGGGCCGTTCGCACCCCCGAGGTCGGCTTCGTCGCGGGATGACAACCGGATGGCCATGCGTGAACGTTTACCACGCGCCGGTCGCGGCGCTAGCTTGGTGGAGTGCTCGCGTCGCCGGAGTCGGATCGACGGAGCCCGCCGCCGGGTCGCCCACGGGCGAGCGCCCGACCCCGGAACCCACCGCGTCCACGCTCGAGGAGCGCCGCATGAAGCTCGCGTACTTCCTGCCCGGACCCCTGTCACGCGGGCCGCTCGGTCCCGAGGAGCTGGCACGCCGCGAAGCCTACCTGAACCGGCACGCGTTCGAAGGGACGCGCGTGGCGGTGCGCGAGGCGAGGACGGGCCCCTCCTCGATCGAGTCTTCCGTCGAGGAGTCGCTGTCCGTCCCCGGCCTCATCGAGGCGGTCCCCGCGCTGTCCGAGGAGGGGTTCGACGGGATCATCGTGGGGTGCTTCGGGGATCCCGGGCTGGCGGCCGCACGCGAGCTGTCGCGCATCCCGATCGTGGGTCCGGGCCAGGCCAGTGGCCACCTCGCGGCGCAGCTCGGGGAGCGCTTCGCGGTGCTCACGGTGGTGGACGAGGTCGTGCCGGCCATCCGGCGCCAGATGCGGCTCCACGGGCTCGATCGCTTCGTGGCGGACGTGCGCGCCGTGGACGTGCCGGTGCTCGAGCTCCGCGAGCGCGAGGACGAGGTGCTGGCCACACTCGAGGGGGAGGCGCGCCGATCGATCTCGGGAGGCGCCGACGTCCTCGTCCTCGGGTGCATGACGATGGGCTTCCTCGACGTGGCCCGCGCCCTCGAGGCACGCGTCGGCATCCCGGTCGTGAACCCGGTGCTCGCATCGCTCAAGCTGGCGGAGAGCCTCGTGTCGATCGGGCTGTCCGCGTCACGACGCGCCTATCCCGCGCCGCGGAAATCCGAGGCCGCCGCGACGCCTCGCTAGACTCGGCCGCGTTGCATCACGGGCGGATGACGCCGACCCCGTCCTCGATGTCGATCCGCGTCCCGAACGCGGCGGACAGCTCGGTGAGTCGCGCGAGGATGCGGTCGCCCAGCGCCCGGTCGGCGAGCATGGGGCGGCCTCGCACCGCGCGATCGAGACCGTGCCCGAGGGTGATCGGGTAGAGCCGCACCGCCGCGAGGCTCCCGCCCTCGAACTCCGGCAGCGCCACGACGGACTCCCAGTAGGCGGGATCGGCGGGAAAGCCGCCGCCCATGGCGTCGATGCGCACATCCTGGAACTCCCCGGGCATCGCGTCGTCCCCGAGCCCGAAAGCCTCGTAGTTGTCCGCCGGCTGCCGGGCCACCGTCTCGTTCTCGAAGATGAAGTTGGCGAGAGAATATAAGATCGGCTTGCCCCGGTATATCTCGACACCGCGCAGGACGTGCGGCCCGTGCCCCACGAACAGGTCCGCCCCGGCGTCGATCGCGGCGCGGGCCACGGTCACCAGGAAGTCGGCCGGCACCTCGCGGCTCCCCCCGCCCTCGTGGGTGTGACTGGTGACCACCACCCAGTCGGCCTGGCGCCGCGCCTCCCGCACGACATCGACGAGGTCGGCGAGATCTTCCGGATTCGGGACGGTGGTGCTTCCCGGCTCGGGTCCGACCATGAAGCGGACGTCGCCGAGCGACACCGTCTCGCCGCGCGCCGCGCCGGGGCGCCAGCGTGCCACGGCCCGCTTGAGACCGGCCATCTCGTCCTCGGTGAGCGTCACGTGCGTCTCGTATCGCATGGGGCTCAGACCGGGACGGCCTCGCATGTCGGGCCGCTGCTCGCCGGCCCGCATCGCAGGAGCGAAGGTGGAGGCGATCGAGACGAGCGCCACGCGACCACCCGAGGTCTCCAGATAGCCCGGGGCTCGCGCCTCGGCCAGGTTGTCGCCCACCCCCGCGTGCACGAGACCCGCCGCTTCGATCGTCTCGAGGGTATGGCGGGAGCCCCCGACGCCGAAGTCGAGTGCGTGGTTGTTCGCCATGCTCACGAAGTCGAAGCCCATCCACGCCAGCTCTCCGGCCAACTCGGGATCGCCCCGCATGTAGGTCCCGCCGCTCTCCGCCGCCGGGATCACGTCGTCCTCGTAGTCGTGGAACAGGATCTCGAGATTGGTGAACGCCGCCGTCGCCCCCCGGATGAGCTCGCGCAGACGGACGAACTCGGGCTCGTGATGCGGTGACAGCGGTCGGGTGATGATCGCGTCCCCCGTGAGCGCGAAGCTCATGTCGCCGCGGGCGTCCTCGTACTGCTGCGCCTCGAGCGGGGCGAGGGCGGCGAGCGGGAGCGCGACGAGCGCCACACCGCGGATCGCGAGGCGCCGCCCTACCGGGCGAGGGGCGCATGGGTCGTGCATGAGTGCCTCCGGTGAGTCTGCTTGTGCGAGCCGGTGGGTGATCGGCACATTGCCGCACCGTGTGCACCACGGGGCACCCCGCCCCGCTCGGACCGATGCCACGCCCCAACTTGAGCCACATGATCCGACGCCGCCACGCCTCCTTCCCGTTCATTCTCGGAGTCCTCGCCGGCCTCGCGCTGCGCACCGGAGCCGCCTCTGGGCAGGAGCCGCCCGCTTTCGACATCCTCATTCGGGGCGGCACGGTGGTCGATGGAACGGGGGCCCCGGCCCACCCCGCGGATATCGGGATCCGCGGCGATCGCATCCAGGCGGTGGGCGACCTGACGGATCGCCGCGCGGCGCGTGTGATCGAGGCGGCAGGGCTCCATGTCGTCCCCGGATTCATCGACTCTCACTCGCACGCCACGTGGGGTCTGGTGCGGGACGAGCTCCGCACGGCGCATGCGCTGCTCGCGCAGGGGATCACGACCGTGCTCGCGAACCCCGACGGGGGCGGCCCGGTGGATCTCGCCGCACAGCGCGCCACGCTCGAGGATCCAGGCGTGGGGGTGAACGTGGCGCAGCTCGTCTCGCACGGCAGCGTCCGGCGCGAGGTGATGGGGATGCAGGCGCGCGAGGCGACCCCGGACGAGCTCGAGATGATGCGCGAGCTCGTGCACCGCGGCATGGCGGAGGGAGCGTTCGGGCTCTCCTCCGGTCTCTACTACTCGCCGGGCTCGTACGCGCCCACCGGCGAGGTCATCGAGCTGGCCAGGATCGCGGCGCAGTACGGGGGGGTGTACCAGAGCCACATCCGCGACGAGTCGGACTATTCGATCGGGGTGGTGGCCGCCGTCGACGAGGTGATCGACATCGCGCGCGCCGCGGGCGTCCCCGGTGTGGTCACCCACATCAAGGCGCTCGGACCCCACGTGTGGGGCACCTCGGAGGAGATCGTATCCCACATCGAGCGGGCCCGCGCCGAGGGTCTCCGGATCTTCGCCGACCAGTACCCGTACGCGGCCTCCGGAACGTCGATCGTGGGCGCGCTCATCCCCCGCTGGGCGCTCGGCGGCGGCGACGAGGCGTTCGCGGCGCGGCTGGTCAATCCTGTCGACCGTGCGCGGCTCGAGGCCGACATGTGGGACAACCTCGACCGGCGCGGGGGCGCCGGTCGTCTCGTGCTCCAGGAGGGCGAGCTGCGGGGACGCTCGCTCGCCGAGGTCGCGGAGGAGCGCGGCGTCGATCCCGTCCAGGCCGCCATCCAGCTCCTCGAGGAGGGCGCCGAGACCGGGCTCACGTCGTTCAACATGGACGAGGACGACGTGCGCCGGTTCATGGGGCAGCCGTGGACGATGACCTCTTCGGACGGGATCCTGAGGGCGCTCGACGAGGGGCACCCGCACCCACGCGACTTCGGCTCCTTCCCACGCAAGATCCGTCGCTACGCGCTCGAGGAGGGCGTGGTGACTCTGGAGCAGGCGGTGCGCTCGATGACGGATCTCCCGGCGCGGGTGTACGGGATCCCCGATCGAGGCCGGCTGTCCGAGGGGGCGTACGCGGATGTGGCGGTGCTCGATCTGGATGGGTTCCGTGATGTGGCCACGTACGAGGATCCGAACCACCTTTCCGAAGGCGTCCGCTATCTGCTCGTGAACGGCGTGGCGGAGATCGAGGACGGCCGCTTCACCGACGCGCTCGCCGGAAAGGTGCTGAGGAAGCCGCGTTGACGAGAGGCCCGGCGCGCGGACGCGGATCGTCGCGCACCGCGTGGTGATCGGAGGCAACATTGCAGCGCCACTCGAAGCGCCTTCTGGCGTGGACCCTGGCGGCGGTCGGCCTCGCCGCCGTCCTCGCGGGAGGGCTCGTGGCGGTCCCCGGGCTCATTCGGCGCGCCTACGCCGGAACGAGCCTGCCGGTGTTCAACCACATCATCTCGGGCCGGGAGGTACACCCCGTCGACTTCTACCTCGACGCCTGGCGACGTCTGTTCGACTCGCTCCTGCTGACCGCCGTCGTGGTGTCGGGGCTCCTCTACTCCCACCGCCGGAAGGCGCTGGACCGGCTCGGCGGGTGGCTGGGCACCTCGCCCGCATGGTCACCGGCTCGCGTTTTCGAAGTCTCGCTGTGTGTCGGAGCGCTCGCCGGCATCGGCGAATCGATCCAGGCCGTGGTGCGCTACCTCGGGAAGCACCAACCCAGCCGATTCTTCCGGTGGGAAGGGGTGTGGATGGCGCCGTGGTCGGGAGCCCTCGGCTTCGGGCTGCTCGCCGTGGCGGGGCTCGCCGTCACCTTCCTGCTCGGACGCCGTCGCCAGGGTCCTCTGTCCGCCGCGGGCGTGGCATTCACCCTATCCTTCATCGCCGTCGTCGGCGTCGCTGCGGACTCGCTCAGCCTCTACACCTACGCCGTCGTGCTCCTCGCCGCGGGGGTCGGGGCGACGGTCGCGCGCAGCGTGCGGGCCCGACCGCGGGCCTGGGAACGAGCGCTGCGGGCATCGCGACCGCTTCTCGCCGGGGGCGTGGCGGTCGCCACGGTGATCGGCGCTCTCAACCTGCCGGAGCCGCTCGAGCGACGACGCGTGGCCGGGCTGGCCCCTCCCGAGAACGGCCTCCCCGACGTCGTGCTCATCATCCTCGACACCGTCCGCGCGTCGAGCTTCGGCCCGAACGGGTACGGGCGCCCGACGACGCCCAACCTCCTGCGCAGGGCACCTGAGGGCATCGTGTTCTCGGACGCGATCGCACCCGCCCCGTGGACCCTCCCCAGTCACGCGAGCATGTTCACGGGACGCCTGCCGCACCAGCTCAGCACGGGGGTGGACTCGCAGCTCGACGATACGTACCCGACGTTGGCGGAGGTCTTCGTCGAGCACGGGTACCGCACCGCGGGCTTTGCGGCGAACTACTACAATACCAGCGAGGCTTCGGGGCTGGCGCGCGGGTTTCTCCGATACGACGATTTCCCGGTAACGTGGCGCTGGTTCCTCGCGAGCTCGTGGCTCGGACGACAGCTCGCCGAGCGCCTGCCCATGGGCGGTGGTTCCGGGCGGCTCGACCGGAAGACCGCGACTCTCAACACGAACGACTTCCTTCACTGGCTGGAGGGCCTCGATCGCGATCGGCCGTTCTTCGCGTTCCTGAACTACATGGACGCGCACGCCCCGTATCGCTCGCCCTTCCGGTTCCACGCGCGCTTCCCTTCCGACGAGCCCGTCATCCAGCCCGAGGGGGCAGTGGGACGGTCCGAGGAGGAGCTGGATGGCACGCGCGCCGCCTACGACGCGGCGATCGCATATCTGGATGAAGAGGTGGAACGGGTCCTCGAAGCGCTCGAGCGGTCGGGACGGGGCGATGCGCTGGTGATCGTGACGGCGGATCACGGCGAGTTCTTCGGAGAACACGGGCAGGTGGAACACGGTGGGGCCCTCTACGAGCCCGTGCTCCATGTCCCGCTGCTCCTCTTCCACCGCGGGCTCCCTCACGGGGTGACCATCGACGGTCCGGCGAGCACGCGGGACCTGGCGGCCACCATCACGGAGGTCGTCCTGGGAGCGCCCGACCCGCGCCTCGGAGGCCGCTCGCTCGCCGAGCGGTGGCGGGCACCCGCTGCGGCGGCCCGCAGGCCGGTGTTCAGCGAAAGGCAGGTGGATTCCCTGTCATGGGTCGTCTCGACGCTCCAGATCCGGTCGCTGTTCTCGGGATCTCTGCACTACGTCTGGAGCGAGGATGGAACCGAGGAGCTGTTCGATCTGGCCACGGATCCACGAGAGACCAGGGACCGGAGCAAGGCCCCCGACGAAGTCCCGACGCTGCGTCGTCTCGCCCGGCTGGCCGACTCGATCTCCAGCGCCGGTTCGCCCGGCGCGAAGACGGCCGTGGACCCGCCCCCCGGCCCCCGTCGGCCGACGGGCGGGAGTGACGACCCGCCGAGCGCACCCTAGACTGGGAGAGCCCCATGCGAGAGCCCCATGAATGAAATCGCCCCAATGCTCGTCGGCATCACCCTGATCCTCACCGTGGGGGGCGTCGTCCTCCTGCGTCCCCTGGCGAAGCGTCTGGGGGACCTGCTGGAGCTGATGGTGAAGCAGCGACGCGGGGAGCTCGACAACCCCGTCATCGAACGGACCGAGCAGCTTCTCGAGTCGCTCTCGTCGCGGCTGTCGCTGGTGGAGGAGCGGGTCGACTTCACCGACCGCCTGCTCCAGGAGCGCGACCACGTCCGACTCCCCAACCCGCAGAAGGAAAGCGACGCATGACCGTTCCGAGCCCCCGCCGCCACTTCGATCATGTCTCGCACCATGTCCGTCGTCCGGCCACCGCGGTCCTCGCGCTGTCGCTGGTGGCGCTTCCGGTCCGTGGCCAGACGGCCCCCGGTGCGCGGCCGGATGCCGGCGGATCCCCGGCGGCGCGGGCGGCCGGTTCATCGGGGGGCGCCCGTGCGCCGATCGTGGACCCCACGCTGTTCGACGGGCTCTCGTTCCGCTTCGTGGGGCCGTCGCGTGGTGGCCGCGTGACGGCCGTCGAGGGCCACCGCGCGCAGCCGCATACCTTCTACCAGGGGGCCTCCGGCGGCGGGGTGTGGAAGACGACCAACTACGGGATGGACTGGGAGAACATCTCGGACGGGTGGTTCGACACGCCCTCGATCGGCCACATCGAGGTGGCCGACTCCGACCCGAACATCATCTACGTGGGCACCGGATCGGACGCCATCCGCTCGAACGTGATCGTCGGCAAGGGCGTGTACAGGTCGACCGACGCGGGCGAGACGTGGACGCACGTGGGGCTCGAGGGTGGCGGCCAGATTGGCTCGGTGAAGGCGCACCCCACCAACCCGGACCTCGTGTACGCCGCCGTGATGGGGAACCCGTTCGCCAGGAGCGACACGCGCGGCGTGTACCGGTCGAGGGACGGTGGCGGGACCTGGGAGCGCGTCCTGTTCACGTCGGACTCCGTGGGCGCCGTCGACCTCGAGTTCCACCCCGGGGATCCCGACATCATCTACGCGGCCATGTGGCGGGCCGAGCGCAAGCCGTGGACGATCATCTCCGGCGCCGCCGATGAGGACGGGATCTGGAAGACCACCGACGGCGGCGACACGTGGCGCCGGATCACCGCCGGTCTCCCGCAGGGGCTGATCGGCAAGGTCGACTTCTCGGTGACGCCCGCCGCCCCCGACCGCGTGTACGCGCTCGTCGAGGCGAAGCCCGAGGAGGAGGGGCTGTACCGGTCGGACGACGCGGGGGAGACGTGGGAGCTGGTGAACGACGACCCCGACGGCCGACTCATGCACCGGCCGTTCTACTTCACCAACGTGACCGCCGACCCGAGCGATCCGGACATCGTGTACGTGCTCAACCTCTCGACCTACAAGTCCACGGACGGCGGGAAGACGTTCGGCACGATCTCCACCGTGCACGGCGACGACCACGACCTGTGGATCAACCCCGACGACTCGGACATCATGGTGCACGGGAGCGACGGGGGCGGCGTCGTGTCGCTCGACGGGGGCCGGACCTGGTCTCCGGTGAACAACCAGCCGACCGCCGAGCTGTACCAGGTGGACGTGGACGATCGCTTCCCGTACTGGCTGTACGCCGGCCAGCAGGACGACTCCTACACCGTGTCGGTGCCCAGCGCGGAGCCCGCCCTGTCGGCCCCCGGCGGGCCCGAGGCCTACTGGCGCTCTCCGGGCGGCTGCGAGACGGGCCCCGCGGTCCCCAGGCCCGGCGATGCGGACATCGTGTACACCAACTGCAAGGGGCGCTTCGGCGTGTACAACCAGCGCACCGGGCAGGAGCAGCAGTACTACGTGGGGGCCGTCAACCTGTACGGCACCAACCCCGCCGACCTCCCGTACCGCTTCCAGCGTGTGTCCCCGATCGAGGTGTCGCCGCTCGATCCCGACGTCGTGTACCACGGGTCGCAGTACGTCCACCGGACGACCAACGGCGGCCGCACATGGGAGACGATCTCTCCCGACCTGACGGCGTTCCGGCCGGAGCGGCAGATGGTGTCCGGCGGGCCCATCACCCGCGACGTGACGGGCGAGGAGCACTATTCGGTGCTGTACGTGATCGAGGCCTCGCCGCACGACCCCGATGTGATCTGGACGGGGGCGAACGACGGGCCGGTGTACGTCACGCTCGACGGCGGCGAGAGCTGGGAGAACGTGACCCCGCCCGACATGCCGCCCGAGGGTCGAATCAACTCGATCGACATCTCGCGTCACGACCCCGACAAGGTGTACGTGGCGGGCTACCGCGACTACCTGGGCGACGACCGTCCCTACGCGTATCGGACGGAGGACCACGGGCAGACGTGGACGCTCCTCACCGACGGGACGAACGGGATCCCCGCCGACTACCCGGTGCGGGTCGTGCGCGAGGACCCGGAGCGCGAGGGGCTCCTGTACGCGGGCACCGAGTGGGGCCTGTTCATCTCGTTCGACGACGGCGGCGCGTGGCAGCCCTTCCAGCTCGACCTGCCGCTGACGCCCGTCACCGACATCGAGCTGTACCGGAACGATCTCGTCCTGTCGACCCTGGGACGCGGGTTCTGGATCCTCGACGACGTGTCGCGGCTGCGGGAGATCGATGCCGGCGCGGCGCGGCCCATGGGCGCCACGGGGTCGGCGCACGTGTTCGGGAGCCCCCCCCAGTACCGGGTCCGGCCCTTCCGCAACTCGGGGTTCGGGTGGGAGAACTCGGCCCGTCCCGACTACCCGGGGACCGGCGCGATCATCGACTACTGGATCGGCGCAGGGGTCGACGGGGGCGACCGCATCGAGCTCGACATCGTGGGACCCGACGGCGCGGTGCTGCGAAGCTACGAGACTCGGGTCGGTGCCGAGCGTGCCCCCGCCGCCGGGGGCGGCATGCAGCGCTTTGCGCGCGGCCGGAGCGCCAACGCGCGTCTGAGCGGGGTCGCGGGGGCCCACCGATTGGTGTGGGACCTGCGGAGCGCCGGCGAGGGACGGGGTGGCGGCCCGCTCGTACCGCCCGGCCGGTACACCTTGCGGCTCGCGGTCGGCAGCGACACCGCCGAGACGCCGCTCGAGATCCTCATCGACCCGCGGGTGGCCGCCGACGGGGTGAGCGTGGCGGATCTCGAGGAGCAATACGAGTTCAATCTGGCGGTGCGCGGCACGATGGCCGAGGCGCAGACGGTGGCGAGCGGGGCCGACGATCTCGAGGACCGGGTCGCGGCGGCGCTCGCCCGGACAGCCGGTGACGACGCGCTCGAGGCGCTCCAGGGCGACGTCGAGGCGTTGCGGGCCACGCTCCGGGATGCGGGCGGGAGCTATCCACAGCCCATGCTCCTGAGCCAGATCGCCTACCTGCTCGGGATGACGTCGAGCGCGGATCAGCCTCCCGGGGACGAGGCGTACAAGCGGCACGCGGAGCTCCGTGCGCAGCTCGAAGCGGCCCGGGCCCGTCTGGAGGAGCTCGAGCGTCGGATAAAGGCGACCACGTAGGTCGTTGTCGCATCACCGGATAGGGGATGCCGGCGGGCGCCCCCCCGAGCGCCGGCCGGCGCCGGCACCCGCGGGCCGGGCAACCCTCGGCCGCGCTCCTCGGTCCCATCCGTGGACTCCACACAGGATCCACCCCCTGACCTCGGAGAATGCCCGTGATGACCCGATCCACGCTGCGTCTCATCGCCCCCCCGCTGTGCGTCTCGGTGGCCTGGCTGTGCAGCGCGTGCGGGGGGGGCGGCGAGGCCGGCGCGGCCGACGCACCGGCCGGTCTCGAAGGACCGGACTACACGATCCGGCCGCACACCGAGGACGTGTTCACGGTGGGGGCCCTCGAGGGCGACAGCTGGGAGACGTTCGGCAACGTGTCCAGAGTCGCCTTCGATGGGGAAGGCGACCTCTACATCCTCGACAGCGGAGCGGGACATGTGGTCGTCATGTCGCCGTCCGGCGAGTACCTGCGCACGATCGGCAGCAAGGGCGACGGTCCGGGCGAGCTCGGGAATCCGTTCGGGTTCGCGATCACGCCGGACGGGCGGGTCGCCGTGTACGACTTCTCGAAGCAGGGGTTCCAGCTGTTCACGCGCGAGGGAGAGTTCCTCGAGAGCGTCTCCTTCGATCCCCAGGACGGCATCCCCGGCCGCGACATCCACCCCTCTCCCTCCGGCGACCTCATCGCCGGCGGCGGGCTGCGGATCACGGTGAGCAGGGATGGTAGCATCGAGGAGCCCCCCCCGGGGCGGCCGATCGACCGGTTCGGCCTCGATGGCTCGCACGACGTGCTGTACACCGCGTGGGACCTGCCCCCCACCGAGGAGACCGACGAGGCCAAGTTCTCGACCGGCAAGGGCAACTTCGCGCTCCAGATGCAGCAGATGCGGGCGTTCGAGCCGGGGCTGTACGTGGGGGTCCTGTCCGACGGTCGCGTGGCGGTCGTGGACTCCGTGGGCTATCGGGTCAAGCTCATCGACCCGGCCGGGACCGTCGCCGGCACGCTCGAGCGCCCCATCCCGCCTCTGGTCGTCGATGACGCGATCCGCGAGCAGGAGCGGGATCGCCGGCTCGCCGCGCTCGAGGAGGGCGGAGGCGGGGCCACGATGATGGTGATGGGCCGCACGAGCAGCAAAGGAGGCGGCAACCTGTCCATCGACCAGGAGCAGATCCGGAAGATGCAGGAGGACCAGATCGCGGGGATGGCGTTCGCGCCCCAGGTCCCCGTCATCGCCGACATGGCCGTCGATCGGGACGATCGGCTGTGGATCGAGCGCGCGGGCCCCATGCCCGGCGTCGACGGCCCGACCGACATCGTGACGGCGGACGGCGGCTACCTCGGCACCATCCCTGCCGACGGGCTCCGCATCCCCGACGCGTTCGGACCCGACGGGCTCATCGCCTACATCGAGGAGGACGAGCTCGAGGTGCAGCGGGTGCGGGTCGCGCGGCTCCCCCCCATGGAGGAGCTCGAGTCCGGCTCCTGAGGGGAGGTTGGTCGATACCGCCGGGGCGCACGGCTGAAGGGGACGACTTGTAACGAATGCGGGGCCCGTCCACCTATCGGGTCGAACGGGCCCCATCTTCGTGGTGTTCCCCGTGTCGCCGTCTCGCGGAAGAGGCGACCTCGTCGGATCAGTTGCCGTCGATGGTGATACCGAACCGGTTCAGCACGTCGTCGATCGGATTCGCGATCGTGTAGCCGCCCCCACCGGCGAACAGGAGGCCGACCGGATTGCCTGCCTCGCTTCCGTTCTGGACGACGATCAACGAGCCGGAATCACCGCCCGCGCTGAACCCGCCGCCGCCGATCACGACCTGACCCACGAACCGGGCGACCCCCAAGTCGTACTGTACGTTCAGCGTCGCGTTGATGCCTTGCACCCGTCCCTTCGTGAGCCCCGTGGTACGACCGTACTTCTGGACCCGCATCCCGACCGTCGCGTTCGACGTGGCCTTGTTCGGCGTGCCGTATCCATCGGACGGCGTCGCGTTGTCCACCAGGCCGGCCGACGTGCTGGCGATCGCCGCATCCACGACGTTGTTTGCGCTCGTCGAGAACACGATGGGCACGAAACTCGACAGGGTGCCGATGTTGTCCGCGGGTGACGAGCCACCGTCGTAGGTGCCGGGCTGGATCACCGCCTCACCGATGGGGACCTGGTTCTGGTTGGCGTAGACGTGGTTGTTGGAGAGGACGTAGAAGTTGTTCCCGCTCCGTACCCGCGCCCCGATCGTCCCGGCGGTGATGGCCGGATGCCCCGTGGACACGCCGATCGGAACCGGACGGGGCCAACGTGACGTCGGGTCGAGTCCGCCGCCGCCACCTCCGCCGCCACCGCCACCCCCGCACTTCGGTGGGCACTTGTCCGGTGGCCCACCCTTCTCGGGGCCGGCGTCCTGCGCCTCCTGGAGAGCGACGATCGGCCCCGTCTCGATCACCAGCACCGGCATCCCGTCGATCTCGACGGGCGTGTCGTCGAGGATCGGGCCATCGACATAGAGCTGGATCGCCGGCCGCCCGCGGTCCGTGAGGCCCATGGCGCTCCCGACGACGCCGGGCCGCGACATGAGCCGCGGCCTGTTGCGCTCGAGCACGATCATCGAGGGCGCGAGCTCCTGGAGCTGGACATCGGGCGCGAGATCCCTGAGATCCAGTCGCGCTTCCTGCGACTCGGGCTGCGAGTCGGGTGCGACGACCGTGTCGTCGGCGCAGCCGGCCCACAGGAATCCTGCAAAAAGTGCGGCGATGAGAACGATCGGGCGTCGCCCGGGGGAGGGCATGAGAGCCACGGGGCGCATCTCCTGTCGTTGGATCACGGCCTCCGCGGCCGAAATCCGGGACACGACGGCTGGCGCTAGGCCACACGAACCGGGAGTGAGGCATGCACGATCCGCACCCTCACGAATCTCCGCAGGGCTTGGCACCCGCATGGACCGGTCCGCGCAATCGAACCGTCCTGTTTCGGGCCTCGCGGAGCCCCCCCGCGCCTCAGCGGCCGTCACGTCGAACGACCGGTTCCCGCTCGCGTTCGGAACCACGAGCCCGTGCACCGGTGAACCCATCGACCTCGAGGGATCGCTGCGCGTCACGACTCGCCTCACCGAGGATCGGTCCGGAGGCGCGCACGTCGGGTTTCACCTGACGCTGCACGCGGTCGGCTTCGGGCAGTTCAGCGGCACCGAGTACGTGGCCGGCGAGACCCTGAACGAGGGCCAGAACTACGTGGGAGCCGACACGTACACGTTCACGGATCGCGGCGTCGGCGTGGTCGGCAAGGGGGAAGCCGCCAACTGGAAGTTCAAGAGCACGTTCCACGTGACGGTCAACGCGAACGGTGACCCCGTCGCGACGGTGATCGAACCCACGGGTAGCGAGTGTCGGGGCTGAATCGCGACGCGGGCGGCTCGTCGGGTTCGAACGCCGGGCACCCCACCAGTCCGGGCGTTCCGCCACTTCGCGGTCCAACAGGGAGATCGCCGTGATCCGGGAGGAATGGACACTGCGTGCTCAGCCGGGGACGATCGCGATCACGCGGAGCGGGCTGCCGCTCCCCTCGACGATCTTGAGCGGCGCGGCGATCACCACCGCTCCCGTCGGGGGAAGCTGGTCGAGGTTGGTGAGGCTCGCGAGACCGAACTTGCCCGCCCCGTGCATGATCGAGTGGTTGGGGAACGGCGGCTCGAACGTCCCCGCCTGCCCGGCGTCGGTCCCCACGGTCTCGACCCCTACCCCGAGCACATCCCGATCCTCCGCCAGGAGCCGCGACGTGTCCTGATGGAACCCGGGGGAATGGGGGCCGCCCTCGCCGACATTGAGAAAGGCCTCCTTCCCCTCCCGGCGGCTCCAGCCGGTGCGCAGGAACACCCACGCGCCGGGCGGGACGCGGCCGTGGCGCTGCTCCCAGCCGTACAGCTGCTCGGGCATGAGGAGGAAATCCGGATCTCGTGACACCTGGTCGGTGACGTCGATCACGCTCGCGGGACCGATGAACTTCGATGGCGGGATCGTGTCGGTCGACCCCTTCCGGTGATCCTTTCCCGTGACCCAGTGAATCGGCGCGTCGAAATGCGTCCCCGTGTGCTCGCCGAAGGAGAGGTTGTTCCAGTACCAGGCCGGACCGGCCTCGTCGTAGCGGGAGATGCGCTCGACGGTGACTCCGTCGGAGGCGGCGAACTGCGGCGGGAGGTCGATGACCACGGTGTCCGGTCCGAGTGGCTGCGTGAGGTCGATGACGCGCAGCGTCCCGTCGGCCAGGTCTTCCAGGAGCCGGGTGAGCGTTTCCGACGTCAAGGGCGGGGTCCTTTCAGGGTCTCGAGGTGACGCGCGAACTGGAATCGGTTCTCCAGCAGCCCGAGCGGGGTGACGAACCCGACCGCTCCGGCCGGCACGGTGTAGTGAGCCTCCACCTTGGCCACGATCGTGGTGAGCTCGCCGGAACCCGTAGCCCTGTCGAACGCCGCCAGCACGTCCTCGGGCGTGTCCGCGCGCTCGATCCGCGGCACGTCCGCCGCGGCCGCGATCCCGGCGAGGTCCGCTCCTGTGGCCGTGGCCGTCGGGAATCCGCCCACCGAGAGCAGGCTCTCGTTGTCGAACACGATGTGGACGAGGTTCGGGGGGCGGTAGCGCCCCAGGGTGGTGAGCCCGCCCAGGTTCATGAGGACCGAGCCATCCCCGTCGAGGACCACCACGGTGAGCTCCGGCCGGCAGAGCGCGATCCCGAGCCCGATCGATGAAGCGAGCCCCATTGCGTGCTGGAGGTAGAAGAAGCTCGGCCGGTGGCCGAGCGACTGGAGCTCGGCGGCCACCGCCCCCATGATCGTGACGACCACCGTGCGCTCGTCCTCGAAGCGCGGGTAGAGAGCCTCGAGCGCCGCCAGCCGTCGCATGCGGATCTCGCCCGCGGGGTCCCGGCCTCCGCCCGCCGGGCGCGAGCCCTCTCCCGTCGCGCCGCCGCGTCCGCTCACGCGGCCTCCCACATCAGGTCCCGCCCGAGAAGCAGCGCCACCGGACGGTTCGACGCGTAGGCGAGCACATGCGCCTTGGCGATACGGTCCTCGACGTGATCCGGCGAGGTCAGGTCCTCGCGTGGGATGCGCAGCGCGTCGAGGACGTGCCGGGTGACCAGGCCACCCTCCGTCTGCCACGGATCGGGCTCGCCCAGCTCCCCGCGGGCCGAGATCAGCATGAGGAGCGGGACCCGGAAGAGCTGCGCTCCCGACACGATCCCGTTCACCGAGGCGAGGAAGCCGTGGTTCTGCATGAGCAACGCGGAGCGCACGCCCGCGAAGTGGGCCCCCATCGAGATCCCCACCCCCTCCTCCTCCTTCGCCAGCCGCACGAGGATCGTGTCCGGGTCCTCGTCGGCGAACCGGATGAGGTGGACGAGCCACGTCTCCGGCAGGGCCGAGATGAGACGCACGCCGTGCGCCTTGAGGGCGTCGTATATGAGCCGGGAGTGGTCGAGCGAGACGGGCATGTGCCCAACCTCCGGCGACCGGACTCGTGGCGCCAGTCAGGAGCCGTCGAAGAAGGGGCTCAGGTCCTGCGCGGGACTCGGCCTGGTCGCCCTCGACACGAGCACGAACAGGACGAGGCTCGTCACGATCCCCACCTCGACCGCGTCGATCCCGAAGCGCGCGAAGGCGACGGGCTGGAAGAAGAGCTCCCACGCGAGACAGGCGCCGAACCCGCCCAGCATGGCCGCCACCGCGCCCTTGGCCGTCCCCCGCCGCCAGTTGAGCCCGATCACGATGGGAACGAAGAAGAAGGAGGCCATGAACTTGGCCTGCTCGAGGACGATCCCCTGCACATCGCCCAGCTTCTGCAGCGCGAAGAAGAGCGGCACGACGGACAGGACGACGATCGCCACCCGGTTCACGTTCACCAGGTGCTTCTGGGTCGCCGCGGGCCGCACGAACTTGCCGTACAGGTCGTGCGCCACGCCGGCTCCGGTGACGAGGAGCACGGAGTTCACGGTGGACATGATGGCCGACAGCATGGCCACGAGGAGGAGAGCCCCCACGACGGGCGGCAGGACCTGGAAGGCCAACACCGCCGTCGCCTGGTCCTGCGAGGGCAGGTTCGGGAACAGGACGCGCATCAGCATCCCGATCGACATGATGCAAACGCTGATCACGAGCTGAAAGCCGATCGACACGAAGATGGCGCGGCGCACCGTCCGCTCGTCGCGCATCGAGTAGAAGCGCGTGAGCTCGTACGGCGCGGCGGCGATCGAGAACCCGAACGCCACCGCGAACGCGAGCAACTCCTTCGGCGAGTAGTACCAGCCGAGGAGGCGGGGATCGAGGGAGCCGAGGAACCCGAGCGAGCGTCGGATGGCCGCCAGATGGTGGATGCCGCCGACCTGGTCGAGCAGTACCGGGACGGCGATCAGGAGCGCCCCCACCATGATGAGCGTCTGCAGGAACTCGATGTAGGAGCTCGAGCGCACCCCGCCGAGCAGCGTATAGACGGCCGTCGAGGCCACGATGATGAGCATCGCGATGAGCGGCTGGATCCCGAACACGACCTGCGCGATCTCGCCCCCGGCCTGGAACTGCGCCACGAGGTAGATCGTGTACGAGACGACGATCAGGACGCCGGCCAGGGCGCCGGCCTTCGGGCTCCCGTAGCGGGCGGAGATGTAGTCGGGGACGGTGAGCGCCCCGAGACGCCGGAGCTTCGGCGCCACCAGGAAGGCCGACACCAGCCAGCCGCTCCACAGACCGAGCCACGGGAACCACCACGACACACCCGCCAGATAGTGCCGCCCCGCGGTGCCCACGAACGTTCCGGCCGAGATCTGCGTGGCCGCCAGCACCGCGCCCCCGACCAGGGGGCCGATCGAGCGGCCGGCGGCCAGGAAGTCGACCTCGGTCTCGGTGCGGAAGTAGCTCCACACCGAGATGGTCAGGATGACGAGGAGATAGACGCCGAGGACGACGAAGAAGATCGCGCCCACGGATCAGCGGGTGGGCGGGGTCCGGCGGGGCCGGAATCGGCGCCAAGCCCACCACGCCCCCAGCAGGATGAGGCCGAGGGCGAGCATGTCGGCGACGCGTCCGAACGAGAACGGACCCCGATCCGAGAGCCGCACGAACGCCGGCAGGCTCGACAGGCGGGCCTCGAGCGCCCCATCGGACACGCGCTCGAAGCGGGGCAGGCTGGTCCGCGTGTCGATCGCGGCGAGCCGCTCCGGAGGGCCGGTGAGGCGGATCAGGTGGGGCTCCTCGAACTCCCGGGCGACGGTGAGCTCGGCCCGGCCAGCGGGGACGAACAGCGGGATGCGGTCGAGCGACCCGCTCAGCCGATACTCGACCACGATCGGCGCGCCGCTCTCTACCTCGAAGCGGTACGCGTCGTCCTCCGTGGTGAGCCCGGCGTCCAGCAGCGACCGTCCCTCGCGCACCACCCGGGTGACGTCGAGGCGTTGCTCCGGGACGCGGATCGCGAGGGCCACGACACGGTCGCCCAGATTCGGGATGCGGTGACGGACGAGCACCCCGTCCGCCTCGAGGGCGATCGACGCCGTGTCGAGCGCGCCGTCCTGCGCGGAGGGACCGCCGGTCGGCGCGTCACCCGGGAGCCGTGGCGCGGCCCCGGTCAGGACCACGAGCGACGCGACACCCGCCACGCCGAGCCCGATCGAGAGCGCACGCCGCCGGGCGCGACCGGCGATCCAGATCTCCCTCACGCGAGGCTCAGTCAATGCGCGCGGGCGCCCGCGCCGCGAACGACACCCGCTCGACCGCCCGCGCCGCCTCGTGGAGCGCGTGGGCCACGTGGTTCGCCTGCCGCTTGAGCTCGGTGCGCAGGAAGGGGACGAGCTCTGGCCGTGCTCGCTCGACCGCATCGAGCTCGTGGATGCGCGCCAGACGCGGGATGGGCGTGCGCGGCAGGGCCGGATCGTGCTCGAACGGGCCGCCCTCCGCGTAACCGAGCGGGACCAGGATGCGCGACAGGTCGAGGAACAGCTCGTTCACGGCGTCCGCGTCCGCGCCCTCGGGCGGGTCGTCGTCGAGTCGTTCGTACAGGACGTCGAGGGCACCCTTGAGCCGCGCGATCGCGCTCATCGCGGACTCGAGATCTACCCGATCGCCGGCCGCCTCGGCGTACCCGGCGAGCTGCTCCTCGAGCTCCTCGGCCGTGAGACGGAAGTCGTATGGGAGGACCGGCGCCTCGAGGACACGCGCGATCGAGGTGACGTACACGCGCAGGTCGCGCTCTAGGCTGTCGCGGTCGGCGACGTCGATGAGATCGTCCTCGGTGTGCCACGCGATGTTCCCGCCGCACCCCCCGGTCGGGTAGAAGCCGAGCTCCTCGCGCTCGTCCTCGGGGATGTTCGAGAGGAGCATGTAGAACGAGGTGAGACCGATCTGGTTGAACGAATAGTCGCCCGCGCGCAGGGGCCGGAGGCGTCGCGCGGTCCTGCCGGTGGCGTCGGCGATGGCGTCGGTGCACAGGGGCCCGGCCTCGGCCATCCACATCACGTCGTCGTACTCGGTGGCGTGCCAGCAGCCGGGGGAGTCGATGTTCACGGCCCCCACGCACCGCGCCCGCAGGTCGAGCGCGAACTCGTCGGCGAACCACGTCGAGCCGCCGTAGCGCCCGGTGGAATGCGCCGGCCACCACGCGATCCACAGCGAGCGTCGCGGACGCGGCCCGTGCCCGATGATGCGCGCCAGCTCGAGCAGGGTGGCGTCGCCGACCGCGTTGTCGCCGATGCCGACGTCCCAGGAGTCGTAGTGGCCGTGGACCAGCATGAACTCCTCGCGCTCCCCCGGGATGCGCGCCACGGGGAGCTTGCAGGGATACCACCCCTCCTCGAGCGCCACGTGGATGCGGACCCCACCGTGCGCATGCGCCCGCTCGATGAGCCGCTCGCCGTCGGGGCGGTTCACGGCGATGACCGGCGTGCGGGGCTTGCGGGCCAGATCGCGGGTCGTGGGGGTGCCCCAGATCGGGGTGCAGATCCCCCAGTGGATGTTGTGGCCCGGATTCACGTAGATCTGGGCCGCCGCCCCCGCCGACTCGAACCGGGCTACGGTGGCCGGCATGGCGTAGCCCCCGGTCACCACGATCTTCCCGTCCACATCCGGGAGCGATGTCGAGGTGCGCGTCTGGAACAGGTCGCGCTGTCCGGTGACCTTCGCCGAGGGCACGTGCACCAGCTCCGCCTCGAGCCCCTCCGCCCCCGTGCGGACGGCAAAGGACGGCGGCTTGGCGCGCAGCCGCTCGCCGTCGAGCTCGACCCGCGACTCGCGGGGGAGCGACAGATACAGCTCGGGCTCGTACACCTCGTGCGGGATGCCCAGGCGCGCGAGCTCGGAGGCGATGTAGTCGGCGGCCTCCCGCTCGTCCGCGGAGCCGGACTCGCGCACCAGCGAGGAGAACCGTTCCAGGAGCGCCCAGCCGTCGTCGAAGGCGACCTCCTCCAGAAGAGCGGATTCGAGGGACGTGGGGCCGGGGGCGATGCTGCTCATGGCGACGGTTCTCCTGTCTGCTCGGGAATCGTGAGCCGGAGCTCGACGCTCACGGGCGCGTTCCTCGTCAGCGTGCCGCGCAGCCGGTATTCACCGGGGGCGAGGCCCTTCTCGAGCCGCGTGGACCACTGGAGCGAGTCGCCGGCGGGCACCCGTTCGCGGCCCAGCACCTGGGGGAAGAACATGTCGGCCGCCCAGCGCCACATCGAGGCGCCGTCGTCGAACACCTCGAAGTCGAAGCGCTGCCCGTCGGGGAAATCTATCACCGCTTCGTCCCCCGTCTCGTTGGCGACCGCGAGCGTGAACTGGAGCGGCTCGCCGGGTGCCGCGCCCGGGGTGGACAGCGAGACGCGCAGACCACCTACGGTGGTGACGGCGACCGCGGGCCGGCCGGCCGACGGCCCGCTCCCCTCCGGGACCGGGCCCCGCCCGGATTCCGCCCCCGGCGGCGGGCCACAGGCCATCAGGGAGAGCGCGACGAGGGCCGGCATCCGGTGTCGTGGGGCGCGCACGCGCCGCGCCCCCTCAGCGGACCCTGATGGGGACCGTGAAGCGCGTGCGGTCCCAGCTCAGCTCGAGGATGCCGCCCGTGTCGGTCGGCTGGATGTCGATCGTGAACCGCTCGACCGGCTCGTCCAGCGGCTCGCGCTCGAGCGCCGTGCGGCCGAAATCGGTCGACACGTCGTAGGCGGTGCCCCAGATGTCGTTCTGGCGGTTGAGGATCAGGGTCGCGGCGTCCGCGGTGAACGTCGTCCACAGCGTATAGCGCCCCGCCGGGACGTCGAGGTCGCCGATCGTCACATCGCGATCGGTCTCGAACTCCGTCGCCGCGTTCGCTCCCGTCCGCCAGATGGTGTCGTACGGGACGAGACCGCCCCAGATCTGCCGACCGCGCTTCGCAGGGCGGCTGTAGGAGATCGAGAAGTGCGCCCCTCCACCGGATCGGGTGACCATGGCGGGCGGCGAGGGCTGCCCCACCGCTTCGCCGCTCGCATCGCGCGCCGCGAAGCCGCTCGCGAGGGCCGCGATGTCGATGGAGCGCGCGGGCTCGATATCCACCTGCATGGTGGTCTCGGCACCGGACACGCCGACCACGTGCCCGCTCGCGTTGACCGACGCGACCATCGGCCGGCCGAAGAAGTCGATGGCGTACTCGTCCGCGCCCCGCGGCACGATCGCGTTCGGCGTGGCGCGCGGGGTGGCGCCCCACGGCGCGAACACGCGAATGGGGAACGCATCGGTCGCGCCGGCGTCCCGCGCCCCGCGGATGGCGAGCTCGAGCAGACCGGTGGGGAGCGGAACCGTCCCCGTCGTGGGCACGATCAACCCTTCGCCCGGGAGATCCGCGGTCACGGTCTCGCTGCTCCCCTCGAGCGAGCGCGTCACGGTGGCCGTCTCGTCCTCGAAGGTGACCTCGGCGTGCCAGCGTCCCGGTCCGTCCGGGTTCTCGGCGGGGGTCGTGTGCTCGGTCTCGAAGCGCACGGGCGCGCCCGATTCGTCGAGCTCGACGGAATACGTGATGTGGCGCGTCACCGGCGAACGACGGACGATCTCGCCCTCGATCGACCGGTCGCTGCGGTGCACGATCTCGACCGCCATCGTGTCGGTGCCGAGGAGCTCGACGTACGCCTCCGGGGTCGCCCCGCCCTCGGGGGCGCACGCACCCACCATGATGGCGAGCGTCCCGAGCCCGCACGCGCTCCACCGGAGGTTCGACTCGACGGCATGCATATCCGATCACTCCTTGGTTTCGGGTCGCCCGGAATCTATGGGCGCGCGGCTCCGTTCTGGTAGCGGTCGGGGAGGCGCCCTACCTTGCCGCCATGAAGCGATCGGTGGCCGGGCGCGGCCCGGCAGGGTTCATGACGCGGGTGATCGGCGTGTGCTGGGTGGCCGCGCAGCCCGGGGGGCTGCGCGGCCAGGCGCAGGACACCACCGCCTCGTCGGGGCGGGGCCCGCGGACCGCCGAACAGCGGCTGTTCGACTGGACGCACCTCCAGTTCCCCGCCGCGGAGTACGCCCGTCGCCGCGAAGCCCTGCGGGCCGCGATCAGCGACGACTCCGGCGTGATCCTGATCCCGTCCGCCAACGGGCTCAGCCACGGCGACACCTTCCGGCAGACGGACGACTTCTACTACCTGACCGGGCTCGAGCTGCCCCAATCGGTGCTCGTCATCGACCTGCCGACCGGGCGTCCGACCCTGTTCGCCCCGCACCGCGACGTCCGGTTCGAGAGCGACACGCGATCGAACGACTTTCCCGGCCGACCGCTGGCGGACGACCCGCAGCTGCCGGCGGTGTCGGGGATCGCCGACATCCGGCCGCTCGAGGGTCTCGAGGTGGCGCTCCGCGAATGGGCCCGCCTGCTGGTCACCGTCCACGTGAACGCGGGACGGCCGGGCGAGCTCCGGCACGTCGTGACCTCGCTCATCCCGGATTGGGATCCGCAACTCCTGTCGCTGTACCACCTGCAAGCGAAGTACCCGAACCTGCGGCTCGCCAACGCCTACGAGGCGGTGGCGCGCGTCCGCATGGTCAAGAGCCCACTCGAGATCGAGGCCCTGCGCCGAACCGCCCGCAGCACCGAATCGGCCATCCGGGCCGCCGCGCGCGAGGTGCGCGACGGCGTCACCGAGCGCGGGCTGGAGGCGGGGTTCGAATCGGCCTGCAAGCGGAACGGGGCGCAACGGATCGCGTTCGCCTCGATCATCAAGTCGGGCCCCAACTCGCTGTGGCCGTGGCGCGTCCTCGCCTCGCACTACGATCGGCGCAACCGTGCCATGCACGATGGGGAGCTGGTGATCTTCGACGTCGGCTGCGAGCTCGACTACTACGTGAGCGATGTGGGACGGACGTTCCCCGTGTCGGGCCGGTTCTCCGATGCGCAGCGCGCCGTGCTCGAGTTGGAGGTGGCCGTGGCCGACGCGATCATCGCGGCCGTCCGGCCCGGCGTCACGCTGGCCGATCTCCAGGCAGTCGCCGAGGCCCGCATCCCGGCGGACCAGCGGCCGTACATGCAGACGGGGCTCTACTTCGGCCACCACATCGGGCAGTCGACCGGCGACCCGAGCCTCGCCGACGCCCCGCTCGAGCCCGGGATGGTGTTCACGGTCGAGCCCTGGTATTACGACCACGAGCACGGCGTCGCGGTGTTCACCGAGGACGAGATCCTCGTGACCTCCGAGGGCGCCGAGATCCTCACCCGCACGCTGCCGCGCGATCCGGACGGGCTGGAAGCGCTCGTGCGGGAGCGCTGAGGCGGAGCGCCAGCCGTTCGATCCAAGACCGTTCCACCCGACCCCTCGCAGGAGTGACTCGATGACCCCGACACGGTGGCTCGCCGCCGCCCTGAGCGCGCTCGCCGTCGCCTGTCAGGCCGCCCCCGAGCCCGCCGATACGTCTCTCGCCGGCACCGACTCGACTTCGAACGGCTCGCCCGTGGCCGGGTTCGAGTTCACCACCGACGAGGCGTTCGACGCTGCGACCGTTCCGGCCTACGGCGGCGATCACCCGGACGTGTACGCCGACATCGAGCGGAACCTCGACGCCCACATCGGGAACCTCCAGCGCTGGACCCGACAACGGTCGGTGAGCGCCCAGGACGATGGCATCGATCAGATGGCCGAGATGGTACGGAGCGACCTGGCCGGCATGGGGTTCGCCGAGGCCGAGCTCGTGCCCACCGACGGCCACCCCGGCGTGTGGGGCTACTACGATGCGGGCGCTGACAAGACGCTCCTCGTATACATGATGTACGACGTCCAGCCGGTGAACCCGGAGGACTGGCGGTCGCCACCGTTCGAGGCGCACCTCGTCGACACGGAGCTCGGCACCGTGCTCATGGCGCGCGGCGCCACCAACCAGAAGGGCCCCGAGCGCGCCTTCCTGAACGCCGTGTCGTCGATCCTCGAGACGACCGGCACGCTCCCGGTGAACCTCATGGTGGCCGCGGAGGGGGAGGAGGAGATCGGGTCGGTGCACTACCCGCAGATCCTCGACGCCTACGAGGATCGGCTGGGCGAAGCGGACGGCGTGCTGTTCCCGATGAACAACCAGGACCCCACGGGCGCGCTCCAGATGTCGCTCGGCGTCAAGGGGATCATCTACATGGAGCTCGAGGCGGCGGGGAGCGAGCGGGGCGGCCCCACCCGCTCCGAGATCCACGGCTCCTACAAGGCGATCGTCGACGCCCCCGCCTGGCGTCTTGTGCAGGCGCTCTCGACGCTCACCAGCGAGGACGGCAACACCATCCGGGTTCCGGGATACTACGACGGCATCCGGCCACCGACCGAGGAGGAGCAGCGGCTCATCAACGGGATCCTCCCGACGTGGGACGACTCGGCGCAGCAGGCGATCCTGGGCGTCGAGCGCTGGATCGCCGGAATCGAGGGGCGCGAGGCCATCCTCCGGTATCTGTACGAGCCGACGCTCAACATCGACGGCATGTGGAGCGGCTACTCGGGGCCTGGCGCCAAGACGATCCTCCCGCACGTGGCCACGGCCAAGGTCGACTCGCGGCTTCCGTACGGCCTGTCACCGGAGGAGCAGCGACGCAAGATCGAGGACTACCTGGTCGAGCAAGGGTTTCCGGACGTCGTCGTGCGCTCGATGGAGGGCTATCCGGCAGCGCAGACGTCGGTCGAGAACCCGCTCGTCCAGGCGGCGATCGGGGTGTTCAACAAGTACGGGCACACGCCGACCGTGATGCCGCGGCTCGCGGGCTCGGCCCCGTTCTACCAGTTCACCGAGCGCCTGGGGCTGCCGCTCGTGTTCACGGGCCTCGGCCACGGCGCCGGGGCGCACGCGCCGAACGAGTACATGGTGATCCGACCGAAAGAGGGGTCCGGCATCGCGGGACTCGCCGAGGTCGAGAAGGGCTACGTGGACCTGCTGTACGCGATCGCGGGCGGCTGAGGCCCCCGCCCGGAAAGCGGGCAGGCCCCCCGGAGCCCGCCCGCACCCGGATGCTCAGTTCGGGACGCTGACCCCCTCGTAGATCTGGATGCCCGAGGCGTTCGCCACCGTCATGCGCGGCTTCGAATCGCGGAACGGCATCCACGCGGCCCCGTACTCGCCGGCCTTGTTGATGGCCACGAACTTCTCGGACGGGATGAAGTCCGGGTTCACGTTCCGGTACTTGTGCCGGATCATCGCGGCCGCATCCTCGCACGCCTCCTGCGGCGTGCGGCCGGCCTCCATGCGCGACACGATGAAGTAGGACGCGCAGGACTTGATGACGTCCTCGCCCCGCCCGGTCACGCCGGCGGCGCCGATGTCGTTGTCGACGTACAGGCCGGCCCCGATGATCGGCGAGTCGCCTATGCGGCCGGGGATCTTGAACGCGAGCCCGCTGGTCGTGGTGATCCCGGCCACGTTCCCGTCCGTGTCCACCGCCAGCACGTTGGTCGTGCCGTAGCGGTGCAGGAGCGCGTCGGCGCGCACGTACGCCGCGTCGGGGCCATCCCGCCCCGGCAGGTCGAGGAGCTCGGCCCAGCGGCGGCCCTCCTCCTCGAGCGACTCGGGTCCCAGCGCCTGGCCGCCACCGGCAGAATCCCGGTTGGGCGCCACCAGGTGGTCCGGCGGCCCCCAGTCATCGCGATCCGAGCGCTCCTCGCGCCAGCGGACGAAGATCTCGCGCGAGCGGTCCGTCATCAGGTCCTCGACCTTGAACCCGAAGCTCACGGCGAAGTCCTGCGCGAACTTTCCGACCAGCATGATGTGATCCGTGCGCTCCATCACGAGCCGGGCCACCGAGGCGGGCGTCTTGATCCCCTCGATCCCGGCCACCGAGCCCGCGTTGTAGGTGGCGCCGTCCATCACGGAGGAGTCGAGCTGCACCACGCCGTCCTCGTTGGGCAGGCCGCCGTATCCGACGCTCGTGTCCTCGGGGTCGACCTCGATGACATTCGCGCCGCGTTCCACGGCGTCGATGGCCGTGCCGCCCGAGGCGAGGATCTGCCACGCCTGGCGCATGGCGTTCTGCCCCGTCTCGTTCGTGTGGCTCGTGATGATCATCGGCGTGGTGGCGCCCCGACCGCCCGCCCGCACCGAGGCGCGGGTCAGCGCGGCCACGGCGTCTCCCTTGACCGAGCCGAGGAAGGCGGCCCCGGCGCCGAGGCTCAGCCCACGGGTCACGAAGCGGCGACGGTTCATCTCGTTCGACATTCAGACCTCCATTCGCGCTATTCGGGGTCGGTCCTCTTCGGCCACGACCGACGCACCATGATCAGCGCCGCCACGACGGCGGCGAGCCAGAAGACACCGCCGGGCACGCCGGGTACCGCGTTGACCATCGCCGCCAGGACGGCGACGAGGGCGGCGAGCCAGAAGATCAGCTTGGTCACGCGTGGATCTCTCCTCGGGTGGGAGTGGGGCGGGTCGCGGGGGGCGAGTCCCCCCCGTGCCGTCAGGGCGTCAACATTCCGCCCGGGAGGGCATGCGAGCAAGACGCTCGGCCGCACCGATGACGCCGCGATTCCGTCCGCGTCCCGGCCCGGCTACCATGGTCCGCGACCGCGATCGCATGACCAACCGACCGGGGGACCGTGAGCCGGACCGACGATGAACGCGAGAGCTGGGGCAGCCAGCTCGGATTCATCCTCGCGGCGATCGGCTTCTCGGTCGGCCTCGGCAACATCTGGCGCTTCCCCTACCTGACCGGGCGGAACGGCGGCGGGGCGTTCCTGTTCGTGTACGTGCTCCTCGCGGCGGTCATCGGTGTGCCGCTGTTCACGGCCGAGATCTCCCTCGGCCGGAAGGCCCAGAAGACGCCGCTCGTGGGGCTTCGCGACCTCGTGGGGCCGCGAAGCGGGTGGCGCCTGATCGGGTGGCTCGGGATCGGCGCCGCGCTCCTGATCCTGTCCTACTACCAGCTCATCATGGGGTGGATCGCGGCCTATCTGGCGCGCTCGTTCGGGGCGGGCTTCACCGAGACGGACCCCGCGCGGCTGGCGGCCACCTTCGAGGCGTTCACCGGCCGGCCCGGAGCGGTGCTGGCGTACACCGCCGCCGTGATGGGCGTCCTGGGGCTCATCGTCGGCCGGGGGGTCCAGGCCGGCGTCGAGCGGGCCGGCCGCATCCTGATCCCGGTCCTGTTCTTCTTCCTCGTGCTCCTGTCGGTGGTGTCGCTGACGTTCGATGGCGCGGCGGCGGGTCTCGTCTGGTACCTGAAGCCGGACTTCTCGGCCATCGACGGGGAGATGGCGCTCGCGGCGCTGGGCCAGGTGTTCTACTCGATCGGCGTCGGGATGGCGGGCGCGTTCGTGTACGGCAGCTACCTCGACCCGACACGGAGCGACGTGCCCGGGAGCGCCGCGAAGATCGTGGCCTTCGACACGCTGGCCGCCGTCCTCGCCGGCCTCGTCATCTTCCCCGCCCTGTTCGCGTTCGGCCTCGAGCCGGACTCCGGCCCCGGGCTCATCTTCGTCACCATGTCGGCGCTGTTCGCGCGGCTTCCGGGCGGCGACCTGGCGGCGGGTCTGTTCTTCTTCCTCGTGTTCATCGCCGGCGCGACCTCCGGTCTCGCCCTGCTGGAGGCGCTGGCGGCGACGGCCATGGATTCCTTCGGCTGGCCCCGCCGGCGCTCGCTGTGGACGGTCCTCGCCGGCGTGTACACGGTCGGAATCATCATCGCGCTCGGGTTCGGGCCGTGGAGCGCCGTCAGGCTGTTCGGGCGGGGGCTGTTCGACCTCGCGGACTACGTGTCGGGAAACGTCTTCCTCACCCTGGGCGGCTTCCTGCTGTCGCTGTATGTCGCCACGTCCTGGGGGTTCGAGCGCTTCCGGGACGAGACCAACCGCGGCGCGGGCCGGCTCCGCGTGACCACCGCGTGGGGACCGGTGATGCGGTGGCTCGCTCCGATCGCCGTGGGGCTCGTGGTGCTCGCGGGACTCGGACTGCTGGGCTGAACCCGGCGGCCTCTCCCGGGGAACGGCGCGAGGCTCAGGCCTGGACGGCCGACGCGGGGCGCCCGACCACGCGCTCGAACCACTCCGGGTCGGTCACGCCCTCCGTCCCGATGACCACGATGCGCGACGCCTCGTCGATCCCCAGCGCCGTTCGGGCCTCGGGATCTCCGCACGCGACGAGGGCCCCCGCGAGCCCCGCGGCCCCCGATCCGCCGGCGGAGATCGCCGGGTCGCCCGAGCGCGGTTCGGCCAGACGTCGGACGGCGTCCTCCGCCGCGAGGTCCTCGATCGCGATCGCGAAGTCGGCCCCCACGCGCAGCAGATCCCAGGCGTAGCGTGACGTCGCGCCCGCCGCGAGCCCGGCCAGCCGGGTGTCGAACGGGCCCTCGACCACGACGCGCCGGCCGGCCACGAGGCTCCGGCGGATGCAGTCCGCCGATGCCGCCTCGACGATCGCGAGCGTCGGCCGCCGGACGCCGAAGCGCCGGGCCGTCCAACCGGCGGCCACCGCCGCGAGGCCGCCGACTCCGGCCTGCACGAACAGGTGGGTGGGCGGCGTCTCCTCGAACGGGGCGAGCGTTTCGGCCCACAGGGCCCCGTACCCGGCCAGCGTGTCGAGGGCGATGCGGGGCTCGGTGGCGTTCTCGGTCTCCGAGATCACGAACCGGCCGTGCGCGCGCGCGGCCGCCAGGCACTGCGCCGAGGCGACCTCGTGGTCGCCTCGCGAGCGCACGATCTCGGCGCCGAGGTCGGCGATGCGGCGCTCCGCGTGCGGCGACACGATGTCGGCCAGGTATACGACGCAGGCGGCCCCCCCGCGGCGGGCGGCCCACGCCACCGCCCGCCCGTGGTTCCCGTCGGTCGCGCACGTGACGGTGACCGTCTCCGGGGCGCGACGCCCGATGAGGCTCGCGGTCGCGTATCCGCCTCCCCACCCCTTGAAGCTGCCGAACGGGAAGCGCGGCCCCTCGTCCTCGTAGTGGATGGCGGCGACGCCCACCTCCCGCGCGAGCCGGCTCAGCGACCGCGGCGCGCATCCGGTGTCGGACCACGCGCCCACGACGTCGCCCGCCCGACGGACCCCGGCCCCGGGGACCAGGCGATCGGCCACGTCCCGCAAGGCGTCCTCGCGCGTGCGGCGGAGCGGGTTTTCGCTCACGAGGAGCGAGCCCCTCACCGGGGAGTGCTCACGGCTGCAGGCGGCTCACGCTCCACCCCTCCCCGGCGCGCTCGTAGCACAGCCGATCGTGCAGGCGGTTCGCGCGACCCTGCCAGAACTCGATCCGCGACGGGTCCAGCACGTAGCCGCCCCAGTAGGGCGGCAGCGGGATCTCGCCACCGCCGAAGCGCTCCTTCGCCTCACGCTCCCGCGCCTCGAGTGCCGCGCGGCCCTCGATAGGGCGACTCTGGTCCGACGCCCATGCACCGATCTGGCTCCCGCGGGACCGGGTGTGGAAGTAGGCCTCGGACTCCTCGAGCGAGATGCGCTCGACCCTCCCCTCCACGCGCACCTGCCGCTCGAGCACCGACCAGTGGAAGCACAGCGCCGCACGCGGGTTCGCCTCGAGCTCCTCCGACTTGCGGCTCTCGTAGTTCGTGAAGAACCGGAAGCCGCGCTCGTCCAACCCCTTGAGGAGCACCATGCGCACCGAAGGGGCGCCATCGGGCGTGGCCGTGGCGAGGGCCATCGACTCCGGCATCAGGAGCCCCGACTCCTCCGCGTCCGAGTACCAGCGGCGGAAGGTCGCGAAGGGGTCGTCTCCCGCCTCGAGCTCCGACAGCCCGGCCGCGACTCCCTTCGTCAGAGTGCGGATGGCGCGCAGGTGCGCGCGCAGGTCGTCGAGGGCGCTCACGGCACCAGCTCTCGCCGTTCGAGGAGGATGCGGGCCGTCCCCCCCAGGACCCGGTTGAGATCGGCGATCGTCGTCGCGAGGATGGCCTGGAAGTCGGCCTCGGCGGTCGCCGTCTCCTCCCGCAGCTCGCCGAGGCGCTCGACCTCGCCCTCGGTGGGCGGTGAGGGCGGGCCGGTGACCGAGCCGAACAGCGAGGAGAGCTCCTCGCGCAGCCGCGGCACCTGTCGATACCCCAGACCCGGGATGGGATACGTGAGGCGGTCCTCGAACTCGGCGAGCTCGTCATCCGCCGCGTCGAGCGCCTCCGACACGGCGTCCTCGTCGTCTACCGAGGTGGGGTTCGCCTTCACCGCGGTCTCGATCCCGCCGAGCTGCTCGTCGAGCGAGCGCGTGTCGGAGATCAGGCGGACGGTGCGCGAGATCAGATCGCGCAGCTCGAGCGCCGCCGCCAGCTGTGCGTCGTAGTCCGCCGGCGTCGCGTCGACGGCGGGATCGGCGAGCACCTCGATGTCGCCCGACAGCTCCCGGCCGCCGACCGAGACGGTCACCCCGTAGGTGCCCGGGACGGCCAGCGGCCCTCCGCCCCCGCCGAATCCGCCGCCCCCACCGCCTCCGCCGCCCCCGCCTTCGAGCCGCGCGGGGCCCTCGTGCTCGAGGTCCCACACGACCCGGTTGAGACCGGCGTCCGCCGGCCCCCGGAGATCCCGGATCGTCTGGCCGCGAGCGTCGGTGATGCGAATCGCCGCGCTGTCGGCGGCCGGCTCGGCCAGGAAGTAGTCGATGAACGCCCCGTACTCGGGGTTGGGGGCCTGGTAGGTCCGCTCTCCCGGGGAGGCGTCCCGGCCTCCTCCCTCCCAGCGGATGGCCGGTCGGCTGGCGACCAGCCAGGCGGGCGCGCCCGCGGCCCGCGGAAGCTCCTGGAGGGCGCCGATGTCATCCAGAATCCACGCGCCGCGGCCGTGCGTCCCGATGATGAGGTCGTTGTCGCGCGGGTGGATCTGGATGTCGCGCACCGAGACGGGCGGCAGATTCGCGCGAAGCGACATCCACGTGCGGCCGGCGTCCCAGGACGCCTGGATGCCGCGCTCCATCCCCGCGTACAGGAGGTTCGGGTTCCGGGTGTCCTCGCGCACGACCTTCACGTAGTCGTCCTGCGGCAGCCCGGCCGCCAGGTCGGTCCAGGTCCCGCCGCAGTCGGTCGTCCGCCACGCGTAGGGGGCGAAGTCGTCCAGCCGGTGGTTGTCCACCGCTACGTACGCCGTGCACGCGTCGTGGTGCGAGGCGTCGATTTTTCCGATCCACGTCTCGGCCGGCAGACCGGGCACGTTGGGTGACACGTTGGTCCACGTGGCGCCCCCGTCGCGCGTCACCTGGATGTTCCCGTCGTCCGTCCCGGCCCAGATGATCCCCGCCCGCACGGGCGACTCCGCGATCGTGACGATCGTCGTGTGGAACTCGGCCGCGGTGTTGTCCTGGTAGATGTCTCCGCCACTGGTGAGCTGCTTCGTCGTGTCCCGCGTCGTGAGGTCGGGGCTCAGCTCCTCCCACGAGTGCCCCTGGTCACGGCTCCGGAAGACGTGGTTCCCGCCGATGTACACGGTCGCCGGATCGTGCGGGGAGATGTGGATCGGCGCATCCCAGTTGAACCGGTACCTGTGCCCCAGCATGGCGTCGCCGGAGGAGCCGATCTTGTTCGGGTACGGGTGGATCCTCCGCGTGGCACCCGAGCGCATGTCGGTCAGCATGAACACGCCGCCCTGAAGGTCCGAGTAGATCAGGTCGGGCTGGTCGGGGACGGGGATCGTATAGAACCCATCGCCACCGCTCACCCGGAACCAGTCGTCCTTGAGGATCTCGCCGTGTCGCGTGCGGTGGGGCCCGCACCACCCGCCGTTGTCCTGGAGCCCGCCGCACACCCGGTACGGCTGCTCGAAGTCGTAGGCGACCTGATAGAACTGCGACAGCTCGACGTTGTTGATGACGTCCCAGTTCTCGCCGGCGTCGTACGACAGCTGAAAGCCCCCGTCGCTCCCCGACAGGAGGCGGCGTGCATCCTCCGGATCGATCCAGAACGCCTGGTGGTCGCCGTGCACGGATCCCCCGATGCGGTCGAACGTTCGGCCGCCGTCGATCGATTTGTAGAGACCCCCCGACAGCGAGTACACGACGTCGGGATTCACCGGGTCGACCCGGATGTCGGAGTAGTAGAAGGGGCGGAAGTTGATGCGGGCGTCCGAGTGGACGAGCCGGAACGAGTCGCCTCCATCGTCGGAGCGCCACAGGATCCCGCCCTCCTTCGCCTCCGAGACCACGTACACGACGCGCCGGTCGCTGCGCGACACGGCGATCCCGATGCGGGCCAGCGGCCCGTCGGGGAGGCCCTCGGTCAGCTTCTCCCACGTGTCGCCCCCGTCCTTCGTCCGGTAGACGGCGGTCTCGCCCCCGCCATCGTCGAAGCGCCACGGGCGTCGCCGGAACGTCCACATCCCCGCGTACAGGATGCGCGGGTTCGACGGGTCGATGGCCAGATCGGAGCACCCCGTGTCCTCGTCCCGGTACAGGACCTTCTCCCACGTGCGCCCCGCATCGGTGGTCCGGAACACGCCGCGCTCCTCGTTCGGCCCCCACGCGTGGCCGAGGGCGCACACCCAGGCGACGTCCGGATCCCCGGGGTGGACGGCGATGCGCTTGATCCGCTCGCTGTCGTCCAGACCGAGGTGGGTCCAGGTCTCGCCGCCGTCGGTGGAGCGATACACGCCGTCCCCGTAGGACGTGCTGTTGCGCGGATCCCCCTCCCCGCTCCCGAGCCACACGACGTTGTGATCCGAGGGAGCGAGGGCGAGGGCGCCGACCGAGTATACCCGCTGGTCGTCGAATTGGGGCTCGAAGGTGATCCCCGCGTTCTCGGTCTTGAACACGCCGCCATCCGCACCCGCGACCCAGAAGACGCGGGGATCGCCGGGCACGCCGAGGATGGCCGTGACGCGTCCGCCCATGTTGGCCGGCCCGATGGGTCGCCACTCGAGCCGCTCGAGCGCCGCCGCCGCATCCGCGGCCGGGACCGGCGTCTGGGCGACCGCCATCACGGGGAGGGCGAGGGCCCCCACGCCCAGGAGGGTCGGGAACGTGCCGGAAGCGTGTCGCATGGGCTCCTCCGTGGAGAGATCCTGAACCGGGACCCGACGGCGGGTGCCCGGGAAGCGCCAATGTCGGGGGACGGCTGCCTTCCGATCAAGCGTCCATCGCGCGAAACCCGTGAATCATTTGCGATCGCCGGACGTTTTTTCCGCGCCCGTTCCGGATCCCTCCCGCACAAGTCGCTGCCGTGAAACGCCATGCGAAAGTCCCCGGTGGCGGCACGGTTGTCGCCCCTTCGACCCCCTCGGCAGTGCGAGCATGGACAGGAGATGCGCGCGATGAAGACGGTGAAGTTGCTTCTCGTGCTGGCGGGATTGCTGGTCCCCGCGTCGCTGACGGCGGGGCCTCGCGTGAACTTCCGGTGCAGCAGCTGTTGCGATACCTGGTGCCCGTTCGACAAGGACGGGTTCTACACGAGCTGTCTGCCGGATCTCAGGCTCACCGGGCGCGGCACGCTGTGCGAATACAACGACCGCCACTACCTGTGGGTGGGTGGCTGTCACTGACCTCGGGGCGCCGCCGATCAGCCTCGCAGGTCGAGGGCGATGCGCGCGATGCGGGCCGCCAGGCCCACTCGATCGGGGACGACTTCGAGGTTGGTGAGGATCGCGACCGCGAACCGCCGACCTGGTAGCAGATAGAGCACGCCGCTCACTCCCGGCGTGCTCCCGCCGTGGAACGCCTCCTTCTCCCCGTACCAGTCCTCGTCCGGGAAGAGCCCCCACCCCAGGCCGTAGCGGATGGTGTCCCCGGCGCTCGTGGTCTGCGGGGTGGTCATCTCGGCGAGCGTCGCCGGCGATATCAGCGTTCCATCCATCAGCGCGGACGCGAAGGCCACCAGATCCGGCGTCGTGGTCACGAAGCCGCCCGCCGGGAGCTTGCTGCTCATGTCCACCGCACGGGCGTTTCGGAGCTCGCCATCGGATCCCCGCACGTACCCCGAGGCACGGTTGGGGATGATCGCGGCGGGGTCGTCGTCGCGCGTGCGACTCATGCCGGCCGGGCCGAACACATGGCGCATCATGTAATCGAGGTACCGCTCTCCGGTCGCGCCCTCCAGCACGCAGCCGAGCACGTTGTACCCGAACGTGCTGTACAGGTAGGCCGTGCCCGGCTCGTACACGAGCGGATCGTCCTTGAAGATGTCGAGCGCCTCGACCACGGACTCGTAATGTCGCGTGTTGAAGATCTCGGCTTCCTCGTTCGGGCCGCCGTAGTGCCGGATGCCCGACAGGTGGGCGAGGAGGAGCCTCGGGGTGATCACACCGCCCTTGTCCGGAAAGGCCGGGCAGGTGCGCTGGATCGGAGCATCGAGATCGAGCCGGCCCGCGTCGCGGAGCTGGAGAATCGCGGTGGCCGTCATGGGCTTGCCGATCGAGGCCGTCCGGAACACGGTCTCGGCGGTGGCGGGAACCCCGTTCTCGAGATCCGCCATCCCGTACCCGCGGGTCAGCACCGTCCGTCCCCGGAGCGAGATGGCCACCGACAGCCCGGGAATCCCGTCTGCCTCCATCGTCTCCCGCACGAGCGAGTCGATGGCGGCCAAACGGGCGGCCGGGAGCTCCTGGGCGGCACCCGTCGCCGCGACGCCGCTCGCCAGACCGACGAGCAGCGCCCCTCGAGCGAGCCCTCCCGCGCGACCCGGCATCCGGTTCCCGCGACCTCGACACGGGACGTGCACCTGCCCTCCGACACGATCGGACACTGCGCGTTCTGAGTTCACGCGCTCATGATCGGTGGCGGCTTGACATAATGCAAATATGAATCAACATATGATATGATAAGCGAAAGATGAACACCCGCCTCGACGGGAGCGTGGACACCGGGATGCACTCCGTCTCGATACGGCCGACGTGGCGGCGGGCTCCAGCGACGTGACCGTCCCTTCCATCGATTCGCTCACCGGGCGTCAGCTCCGGACGCTGGTGACCCTCGCCGATGAGGGGCACTTCGGTCGGGCCGCCAACCGGCTGGGGGTGAGTCAGCCTTCGCTCAGCCAGCTTGTCCGCCGGATCGAGATCGGGCTCGGCGAAGCCCTGTTCACACGGCGTCCCACGGTAGGACTCACGCCGGCCGGCGAGCGATTCGTCTCCCAGGCGCGCCGGGCCCTGGGGGCCCTCGAGCGCGGCCTCGAAGAGGTCGATCGTCTGCGGAGCGGTGCCGCCGGGCGGCTCGACATCACGTTCGCCTCGTCCACCGTGCTCTCTCCCCTCCCCGCCCTGCTGCGGCGCTTTCGGACCGAGTGCCCGGGCGTGGACGTTCGGCTGCGGCGCGGCTCGAGCGGCTCGATCCTCGAGGCCCTGTCCGCCGACGAACACGTGGGCGTCCTCCGGTACGACGAGGAGGATCCCGACGAGGGGTTCCGGTCGATCCCCGTCCATGTCGAGCCGTTCGTGGCGGCTCTCCCGGCCACGCACCCTCGAGCCGGCGAGGACCCGATCGAGCTGTCCTGTCTCGCGAACGAGTCGTTCGTGTCGTTCCCGTGCGCCGAGTCCCCCCGCATCCACGAGCACCTCGTGGGCCGCTACCGGTCGGCCGGGTTCGTCCCGCGCGTGGTGGTCGAGGTCGACGACTGGCTTTCCGTGCTGGGACTCGTCGATGCAGGGCTCGGGGTCGCGCTGGTCCCGCAGGGCTTCCGCGCGGTGACCTGGGGCGGCGTGGTGTACGCGGGCCTGGCAGAGCCTGCTCCCGCCTCACGCGTGCTCGTCTGCGCGCGGGTGACCGCGACGTCGCCGGTGGTCGAGCGGTTCCTGGGCACGGCACGGCGCCCGGCCTGAGCTCCCCCTCCGAGCGGCCGCTTGACGCGCAGCCCGCCGGGGTGCTAATCGTTTAGCATCTCCTCGAGACGCGACGAACGTCCTCCACACGAGAAAGCGCGCGCATGGACGCATTGAGGCAGGATCTCCGCTTCGCGGGTCGTCAGATCCTCAGGAACCCCGGCTTCGCCGCGGTCGCGATCATCACGCTCGCGCTGGGGATCGGGGCGAACGCCGCGATCTTCAGCGTGGTGAACGGCCTCCTGCTCCGCTCGCTCCCCTATCGGGACGCCGATCGGCTCGTCGAGATCAACCATTTCTATCCGTCGCTCGACGGGCTCCAGGCGTCGGTTTCGGCGGCCGGATTCCGGGACTATCGGGAGCGCCTCCCGTCGCTCGAGAGCGTGGCCGCACAGAGCGGGTGGGGGGTCAACCTGACCGGCGACGGCGAGCCCGAGCGGCTCACCGGAGCACGGGTGAGCGGGAGCTACTTCTCCACCTACGGCACGACCGCCGCCCTCGGGAGACTGTTCCGGCCCGAAGAGGACCGGCCCGGGAACGATCGGGTGACGGTGCTCTCCGACGGGCTGTGGAGGCGGAGGTTCGGGGCGGACCCCGACATCGTGGACCGAACGATCACGCTCAACAGCGAGCCGTACGTGGTCATCGGTGTGCTGCCGCGAGACTTCCGGCCGTTCTTCAACCGGGCCGCCGAGATCTTCTCGCCCCTCGCGCTCACCCAGGAGCAGTACTCGGCCGGCTACACGAACGAGTTCCTGTCGGTGACCGCGCGGCTCGCCCCCGGCACGACGCTCGAGCACGCGCGGGCGGAGGTCAGCCGCTTCGCCGAGCAGCTCAAGGAGGGCAGCGCCGATCGGTTCCCGAGCGACTGGGGGATCCGGCTCACCACACTCAACGAGCGCGCCCGCGGGCAGATCCGGCCGGCGCTGCTCGTGTTGCTGGGCGCGGTCGCCTTCGTGCTGCTCATCGCGTGCGCCAACGTGGCCAACCTGCTCCTGGCGCGCGGAGCCGTACGCTCGCGCGAGATGGGCATGCGGCTGGCGCTCGGCGCGAGGCGCGGCCGGTTGCTGCGTCAGCTCCTCGTCGAGAGTGCCCTGCTGTCCGGCATCGGCGCGGGCCTGGGCCTCCTGCTGGCCTGGGGGGCGGTCCGGGTCGTACGACGCGCTGCCGCTTCGAGCGTGCCGCGGATCGAGCAGATCGGCGTGGACCCGGGGGTGATCGCGTTCATCTGCATCCTGGCCCTGCTCACGGCGCTCCTGTTCGGGCTCGTACCGGCGCTCCAGTCGGCACGCACCGACCTCCAGGACACGCTCCGCGAGGGGAGTCGCGGAACGACCGGCAACCGATCCGGGAGGCTCCTCAGGCGGGCGCTGGTGGTGACCGAGTTCGCGCTCGCCCTCGCGCTGCTGGCGGGAGCGGGGCTCCTGGTCAAGAGCTTCGCGCGCCTCACCGCGGTGGACCCCGGATTCGATCCGACCCACCTGCTCACCTTCCACCTCGCCCTGCCGGAGGCCCGCTACCCGTCCGACACGGCTCGCATCCAGTTCTTCGACCGGCTGCTGCCCGAGCTGGCGGCGACGCCCGGGGTGGAGGGGGTGGCCGCGACGTCGGTCCTCCCGTTCAGTGGCTCCTGGTCCACCGCGAGCTTTCAGGTCGAGGGATTCCAGCCGGCCGAGGGTCAACCAAGGCCGTGGGGCGACATCCGCATCGTGAACCCGGATTTCGCCCGCGTGATGGGCATCCCCGTCCGACAGGGCCGCTTCCTCACCGATGCCGACCGGGCCGGCGGCCCCGGCGTGGTCGTGGTGGACGAGGAGACGGTGCACCGGTTCTGGCCCGACGGGGACCCGATCGGGAAGCGCGTGTCGTTCGACGGCGAGAACTGGCTCCCGGTGGTGGGTGTCGTGGGGCACGCGGCGCACGAGGGGCTGGACGCCGACGCCCGCGTGCAGCTCTACTTCCCGTACAAGCGCATCGGGCCGAACGGCATGTTCATCGCGCTCCGGGGGCGCGGCGACGCCGCCCGCCTCCTGCCGGCCGTACGCTCGGCCGTCGCCGCGATCGACCGCGACCAGCCCATCTCGCGCGTCGCCACCATGGAGGAGCTCATGGCGGACACGGTCGGTCCGCGGCGGCTCGCCGCCGTGCTCCTCGGCGTGTTCGCCGGCATCGCGCTCCTCCTGGCAGCGACCGGCGTGTACGGGGTCATCTCCTTCAACGTGAGCCAGCGGACGCGCGAGCTCGGTCTGCGCATGGCGATCGGCGCCGGCCGCCGGGACGTGCTCGCCATGATCATGTGGCACGGTCTGAGGCTCGCGGCGCTCGGGGTGGGGCTCGGTCTGCTCGGCGCGCTGGGGCTGACCCGCGTACTCGCCGGACAGCTCTACCAGGTGCGCCCCAGCGACCCGGCGACGCTCGCCCTCGTGGCCGCGGTGCTGGTGGGGGTAGCGGTCGTGTCGAGCCTCATCCCCGCCCTGCGGGCCACGGGCGTCGACCCGGTGATCGCCCTCCGGGAGGAGTAGGGGGGACGATGCCGGGGGTGGGATTCGAACCCACACGGGACCGAGGTCCCCACGGATTTTAAGTCCGATGCGTCTGCCATTCCGCCACCCCGGCGTCGGCCCAGGGTAGCCTCCGGCGGGCCCGCGCGACACGGACCGCCACGCGTTGAGAACTGGTTGATGGCACTCGGCATCCTGGAGAGGCCACGGGTCCCAAAGTCGGAGGGGGGAACGCCATTGAAACACAGCTCGAGCGGCAGCGGCTCATCACCACAGCGAGGGCGGTGCGCGCTGCGGGTGGGGCACGCCACCGCACCGGGCACGAGCCCGACCGTCCGGGGGTGGCTCGGACGATTCAGCTGAATCGTCGGGTACGGGACGTTTCACGTGAATCGTCTGCTCCGGGACGCTTCGGCGGAGACGCGGTTGCCGAGCCTCTTGCGCCGCCGGGTTAAGAGCCGGCGGTCTCGGGCGGGAAGCGCCCCATGATGCGGTGCACGACGGAGGCGA